>OCSG01000028.1_pt1 | contig 169666 bp, 144 predicted proteins | sample 1538831 | NCBI WGS metagenome assembly OCSG01 (sample SAMN04571729, study PRJEB22368) | human gut metagenome | biome: human gut; material: stool | host: Homo sapiens | place: Luxembourg | collected 2012-09-20 | reverse complement strand
TTGCGGTGCGTACGGGACTCGAACCCGTGACCCCATGCGTGACAGGCATGTATTCTAACCAACTGAACTAACGCACCAATAATTTTAATAATCTTTCTTCCGATACTTTCTCTCTCGATTGCGGGTGCAAAGGTACGCATTATTTTTAAATCTGCAAGCATTTTGGCAAAAACCATTAAAAAAATATTCTCCGACTCCCTTTACCTTCCCATCCTAAAAATTACGATATTGTTATTATTTTAATCTTTTCAACAAACTTCTTGTTATAAAATTTAGCTCATTAGCAATAATTCGCTATTTTTGTGCACTCAATAGATTAAAATCGAAAATTAGGGAAAAAGATGAATACAACTGCAAAATTATTGTTGCACTGCCCAGACCAACCAGGCATTTTGGCAGAAGTCACAAACTTTATTACAATTAACAGAGGTAATATTGTCTACTTAGACCAATATGTGGACCATGTAGAAAATATATTTTTCATGCGTATAGAATGGGAAATAAAGGATTTCTTTATTCCTAAAGATAAAATAGAAGATTATTTTGAAACATTGTATGCCCAAAAATATGAAATGAAATTCCGTCTTTATTTCTCGGATGTAAAACCCAAAATGGCCATATTTGTTTCCAAACTGTCCCATTGCCTGTTCGATATGCTGGCACGCTACACTGCCGGAGAATGGAATGTGGAAATTCCGCTGATTATAAGTAACCATCCCGATCTGCAGCATGTAGCAGAACGCTTCGGTATACCATTCTATCTCTTCCCTATTACCAAAGAGAACAAAATGGAACAGGAAAAAGCAGAAATGGAGCTGTTGGAACAACATAACATCAATTTCATTGTACTGGCACGCTATATGCAAGTGATTTCCGAACAAATGATTGAAGCATACCCCAACCGTATCATCAACATACACCACTCTTTCCTCCCTGCGTTCGTTGGTGCAAAACCTTATCATGCAGCGTTTGAACGAGGAGTAAAAATCATTGGTGCGACCAGCCATTATGTTACCTCCGAACTAGATGCCGGTCCTATCATTGAGCAAGATGTAGTACGCATCACACACAAGGACACTGTGCAGGATTTAGTAAGTAAAGGTAAAGACTTGGAAAAAATAGTCCTTTCTCGTGCTGTTCAGAAACATATTGAACGAAAAGTATTGGCTTATAAAAATAAAACAGTTATCTTTAGCTGATGAAAATTGCTGTCGTAAAATATAATGCAGGAAACATCTACTCCGTAAACTATGCATTGAAGCGCCTTGGAGTAGAAGCAACCATCACTTCCGATAAGGAACTATTGATGAGTGCCGACAAAGTTATCTTCCCCGGTGTGGGCGAAGCCGAAACAACCATGAGCCATCTCCGGAAAAACCGGCTGGATGAAGTTATCAAAAACTTAAAACAACCTGTACTAGGTATCTGCCTGGGAATGCAGCTGATGTGCCGGCACTCCGAAGAAGGAAATGCCGATTGCTTGGGCATCTTTGATACTGATGTAAAGTTGTTCAGCCCCACCCGGCATGAAGACAAAGTACCCCATATGGGATGGAACACCCTGACCCATGTACGCAGCGACCTGTTCAAAGGATTCACCAAAGAAGAATTTGTGTACTTCGTACATAGCTTCTATGTGCCCCTGAACGAGTTTACGGCAGCACAAACAGATTATATCCTCCCCTACAGTTCGGCCTTGCACAAAGATAATTTTTATGCAACACAGTTTCATCCCGAAAAGAGTGGAGCCGTGGGCGAACGAATCCTGAGGAACTTTTTAGAATTGTGAACCATTACATTATATATAATAATGTATAAGAAGAAATAGATATGATAGAGTTAATTCCTGCCATCGACATTATTGATGGCAAATGCGTCCGTCTTTCTCAAGGAGATTATAGCACACAGAAAGTATATAACGAAAACCCGGTTGAGGTTGCCAAAGAATTTGAAGCTCATGGGATTCATCGTCTGCACATTGTCGATTTGGATGGAGCAGCCTCACGCCATGTTGTGAATTACCGTGTACTGGACCAAATCGCCAGCCGTACTTCTCTGGTCATTGATTTTGGAGGAGGGATAAAGACAGACGAGGATCTAGTCATCGCTTTCGATAATGGCGCACAAATGGTAACTCTGGGCAGCGTAGCCGTGAAAAATCCCAGACTTTTCAAAAAATGGCTGGAACAATACGGAAACGAGAAAATCATTCTGGGAGCTGATGTAAAGAAGAATAAAATTTCTGTCAATGGCTGGAAAGAGGAAAGTCAGCAGCAGTTGATCCCTTTTTTGAAAGATTATACTAAAGAAGGAGTTTTCAAGGTGTTGTGTACCGACATCAGCCGTGACGGAATGTTGCAAGGGCCTTCCGTGGAACTATACCAGCAAATCCTGAAGGAGTTCCCGGATATGCATCTGATAGCCAGCGGAGGAGTAAGCTGTATACAGGATATTATCGACCTGGAAATAGCCAAAGTCCCGGCTGTTGTTTTCGGCAAGGCGTTATACGAGGGAAAAATTACATTGAAAGACTTAAACCGTTTCATGTAAGAACAAATTATGTTAGCAAAAAGAATCATACCTTGCCTGGACATCAAAGACGGGCAGACCGTAAAAGGAACCAATTTCGTAAACTTACGTCAAGCAGGTGATCCGGTAGAACTGGGGCATACCTACAGTGAACAGGGAGCTGACGAGCTGGTCTTTCTTGACATCACTGCCAGCCATGAAGGACGCAAAACCTTTACCGATTTGGTAAAACGGGTGGCGGCTAATATCAATATCCCCTTTACTGTAGGAGGAGGTATAAACGAACTGAACGATGTAGACCGGCTATTGAACGCGGGAGCTGACAAAGTTTCTATCAATTCATCAGCCATCCGTAATCCGGATTTGGTAGACAAGATTGCCAAACATTTCGGTTCACAAGTTTGTGTGGTAGCCATTGACGCCAAGCAGACCGAAACTGGCTGGAAATGCTATCTGAACGGTGGCCGGATTGAAACCGACAAGTACCTGTTTGACTGGGCTAAAGAAGTGAACAACCGCGGGGCAGGAGAAATTCTCTTCACGAGCATGAACCATGACGGAGTGAAAAACGGATATGCCAACGAAGCCCTCTCCACCCTGGCCGATTTACTGACAATTCCCGTCATCGCATCTGGAGGCGCCGGATGCATGGAACATTTCCGCGATACATTTGCAAAAGGGAAAGCAGATGCAGCATTAGCAGCCAGCGTTTTTCATTTCGGAGAGATTAAAATTCCCGAATTAAAACAGTATCTTTGCGAGCAAGGAATTAATGTGAGGTTATAACTCTGTTTTTAATTGCATCTAAATCTGTTTCCATTACCATCCCAGACAGGGTGAAAGACTGGCAAACGACCTTCAGGTCCTCATTCCACTCTGAATGACGATGCTGATGAAATTTTAAACAAGTTCTATACAACACCGATAATATAACAATAAAAATATAGAAAAATGGATTTGAATTTTGAAAAAATGAACGGGTTGATCCCCGCCATCATACAAGACAACAGCACCAACAAAGTACTGATGTTAGGGTTTATGAATGAAGAAGCATACCGAAAAACAATGGAAACTGGTAAAGTAACTTTCTTCAGCCGTACCAAGAACCGCCTGTGGACAAAAGGTGAAGAAAGCGGGAATTTCCTGAATGTTGTTTCTATAAAAGAAGACTGTGACAAGGATACCCTGCTGATCAAAGTAAATCCGGCAGGTCCTGTATGTCACACCGGAACAGATACTTGCTGGGGAGAAGAAAACAAAGAAGACATCATGTTCCTAAAGGAATTACAAGATTTCATTGACAAACGTCATGAGGAAATGCCCGCAGGCTCTTACACCACCAGCCTGTTCGAATCCGGTATCAACAAAATGGCACAGAAAGTAGGTGAAGAAGCCGTGGAAACGGTTATCGAAGCTTGTAACGGAACCGACGAACGCCTTATCTACGAAGGAGCCGATCTGATATACCACATGATTGTACTGCTCACCTCAAAAGGCTATCGCATCGAGGACCTTGCCCGTGAATTGAAAGAACGTCATAGCGCTACGTGGAAAAAACACTAAAATGATGGACGAAGCTCTCATTCGATATAAAAACGTATATATCAACCAACAAGAATTAGGCGTATTGGAAGATGTAAACCTGGAACTGAACAAGGGTGAATTTGTTTACCTCATTGGGAAAGTCGGTTCCGGAAAGACCTCATTACTGAAAACAATTTACGGTGAGCTGGATATACAGTCAGGAGAAGCCGAGGTGCTAGGCTACAACATGACTAACATCAAGCGGAAGCATATTCCCGAACTGCGCCGCCGTTTAGGCATTGTCTTTCAAGATTTTCAGTTACTGACAGACCGCACCGTACACGCTAACCTCAGTTTTGTATTGCGCGCCACCGGATGGACAAACAAAGCAACCATCAAAGCACGCATTGAAGAAGTACTGGACCAAGTGGGAATGACCGGTAAAGGATACAAAATGCCCAACGAACTATCGGGTGGCGAACAACAACGCATTGTTATCGCCCGTGCCATCCTAAACCGGCCGGACATTATTCTGGCCGATGAACCGACGGGTAACCTGGACACGGAAACAGGGCGCAAAATTGTAGAACTTCTGAAATCCATTTGTGCTGCAGGCTCCGCCATCATGATGACCACCCATAATCTACATCTCTTGTCGGAATATCCGGGAGTTGTCTACCGTTTTGAGAATCATCATATCAAAGAAGTGACTCACGAATACAGCCGGATGGAAAGAAGTCAAAATGAGACCGAAAAAGGAGAAAAAACGACAGTTGCACCCCAAGAAACGGCAGAATAAGTAGATGAATGATAAATATCATCGCTAAAATGCTGATTTTTGCAGTCTTATTTGTATATTTGCACGCTAATTATCAATATAGGAACAATTAAAATACGAAACGAAAAATGAAAGTTTTAAAGTTTGGAGGTACTTCGGTAGGTTCTGCACAAAGAATGAAAGAAGTAGCCAAATTAATTACCGACGGTGAACAGAAGATTGTTGTACTTTCAGCCATGTCTGGAACAACAAACACGTTGGTTGAAATTTCGGATTATCTGTATAAGAAAAATCCCGAAGGTGCGAATGAAATCATTAACAGACTGGAGGCTAAATATAAACAGCATGTTAATGAACTTTATTCTACTGACGAGTATAAGCAGAAAACACAGGAATTTATAAAAGCACAGTTCGATTATATTCGTTCGTATACAAAAGATATTTTCACACTGTTCGAAGAAAAAGTAATCCTGGCACAAGGCGAGTTGATCTCTACCAACATGGTTACCAACTATTTGCAGGAACAAGGGGTCAACGCCATCTTACTTCCGGCATTGGAATTCATGCGCACGGACAAGAACTCGGAGCCCGACCCTGTATATATCAAAGAAAAACTGGCCGCACAGCTAGAAATACATCCGGACGCTGAAATTTATATCACACAAGGTTTTATCTGCCGTAACGCCTACGGCGAAATAGATAATCTGCAACGTGGCGGAAGCGACTATACCGCATCACTGATCGGTGCCGCTGTAAATGCCTCTGAAATCCAGATATGGACAGATATTGACGGTATGCACGATAATGATCCGCGCATCGTAGACAAGACTTCTCCCGTACGTCACCTGCACTTCGAAGAAGCTGCCGAATTGGCCTACTTTGGTGCGAAGATTCTGCACCCTACTTGCGTACAGCCTGCCAAATATGCCAATATTCCCGTCCGTCTGCTTAATACAATGGAACCTACAGCCCCGGGAACTTTGATTTCCAATGATACGGAAAAAGGCAAAATCAAGGCAGTTGCAGCCAAAGACAATATCACTGCAATCAAGATCAAATCAAGCCGTATGTTACTGGCCCACGGCTTCTTGCGCAAAGTATTCGAAATCTTCGAAAGCTATCAGACCTCTATCGACATGATCTGTACTTCAGAGGTCGGTGTTTCCGTATCCATTGATAACACCAAACATCTGAATGAAATTCTGGACGACTTGAAGAAATATGGTACAGTAACCGTAGATCAGGACATGTGTATCATCTGTGTAGTCGGTGACCTGGAATGGGAAAATGTAGGCTTTGAAGCCAAAGCGTTGGACGCCATGCGCGACATACCGGTACGTATGATTTCATTCGGCGGTAGCAACTACAATATTTCTTTCCTGATTCGTGAAGAAGACAAGAAGAAAGCATTGCAGTCATTAAGCGATCATTTATTCAACAATAAATAATTTCTACTGTAGGGGCGGATTGAATCCGCCCGAATACATCTCACTTTATAAAGTTGGTGTTTTCGGGCGAATTTAATTCGCCTTTGCTCATAAAAACAAAATACAATATGAAAGGAACATTCCCCGTAAACAAGTTCAGAGAGTTGGAAACTCCCTTTTACTATTACGATGTCAATGTGCTGCGAGAAACCTTGTCATGCATCAATAAAGAAGCAGGCAAATACAATAATTTCTGCGTGCATTACGCCGTGAAGGCCAATGCTAACCACAAAGTCCTGACAATTATCCGCGAAAGCGGTCTGGGAGCCGACTGTGTAAGTGGCGGAGAAATCCGCGCAGCCATTAAGGCCGGATTCCCGACAAACAAAATAGTCTATGCAGGTGTAGGTAAAACAGACTGGGAAATTAATCTGGGTCTGGATTATGATATTTTCTGCTTCAATGTAGAGTCCGTACCCGAACTGGAAATCATTAATGAACTAGCTTCCGCCAAAGGCAAAACAGCCCGTGTAGCTTTCCGTATCAATCCGAATGTAGGTGCGCATACCCATGCAAATATCACCACCGGACTAGCAGAGAACAAATTCGGTATCAGCATGGAAGATATGGACAAAGTGATCGATATGGCCGGAACATTGCCTCATGTAAAATTTGTAGGCTTACATTTCCACATCGGTTCTCAGATTTTGGATATGGGTGATTTTGTAGCCTTGTGCAACCGTGTAAACGAACTACAGGAAAAACTCTATGCCCGCCAAATCATAGTAGAACATATCAATGTAGGCGGCGGTTTAGGAATTGATTATGCACACCCCAACCGTCAAGCCATCCCCAACTTCACGGAATACTTTGCCACTTATCACAAGCATCTGAAACTGCGCCCCCAGCAAACTTTACATTTTGAACTGGGACGTGCCGTAGTAGGACAGTGCGGCAGCCTTATCAGCAAAGTGATTTATGTAAAGCAAGGAGCCAACAAACAGTTCGCCATATTAGATGCCGGCATGACTGACTTGATTCGTCCCGCCCTTTATCAGGCATACCATAAAATAGAAAATATCACTTCGGAAGAACCTATGGAAACTTACGATGTGGTAGGCCCCATCTGCGAATCATCCGATGTATTCGGCAAAGCTATTGATTTGAACAAAGCACACCGTGGCGACCTTTTCGCTCTCCGTTCAGCAGGAGCATATGGTGAAATTATGGCATCGGCTTACAATTGTCGTGCATTGCCCAAAGGATATACTTCAGAAGAGTTAGTATAAACCAACTCCAACTGCCTGAATAAATAAGAAACAGCGCCGCTTTGTATCAAAGCGGCGCTGTTTCTTATTTATCTTCCGGAATGAAATCTTCTTTTATAAATTCATCATACACACGCCGCGGATGATCCGCTTTTGAGAATCCATTATTACCAAAATTCTGTTCACGGAATTTCTTTAGCTTTAAATTATCTTCCGCATACTCACGCAAAGTTTTCTGCTTACCTCCTAATATAGAACTATCCAGCACCTCACATTCCAACAGATTTTCCTTCGGAGTAATTATTGGAAGGAGCTTCTGTTCCAAAAAACCACGATAGGCCCCCACATACTCACACCAACACTCCCCTTTCACCTCATAAATACGATAAGTGTACTTAGACAAAGCTGTTTTAATAAAAATTTCATTCCCCATCACCTCGGCCACGGCTTCTAAGTTATAAGCCAAGTCTTTAATCTTGATAATCTTCTTTCCCGACTCATCTTCCTTGATTTCCGTAGCCCAAAAATCGGAATGCATAAGCTGATCAAGTATATTGATCAAACTTTCTTTAATCTCAAATTGTATTCTCATAATAATTGCCCGTTGGTCAGGACTTGTTACAGGTTTCAGTTAACTTCTTTAAATATAGCAATTATACTTGAAAAATATTCACGAAAACACACTTTTAACATTAAATTATAATTAAATCTGAGCTTTTGAATAAATAAAGAATATTCATTCTGCTACAATTCAATTATTTGCTGTATTTTTGCACGTTTTTAATACAGATCACACATGGAACTATTCACCATAGATACAATCTTACCAATAGCTTCGGGAGCCTTGTTTATCACGCAGGCTGTTTACTATCTAGGGCTATATAACAAACTATACACTCACAGCAGAGAAACAGCATATGCCACTGATATAAATACTCAAAATCCTCCACTGTCTGTCATTATTGTGGCAAAAGACGCCACCCACGAATTACAAGAAAACCTCCCATTTATTTTAGAGCAGGACTATCCGGAATTCGAAGTGATTGTGATTTACGACCGCCCGGCGGATGATTGTGACAATACGTTGAAATTACTGGAAGACAAATACCCCAATCTCTATCATACCTTTATCCCCGACAGTGCACGTTATATCAGCCACAAAAAACTGGGAATAACAATGGGAATTAAAGCCAGCCGTCATGAATGGCTGGTATTTACCGAACCCGATTGCCGTCCGCAAAGCAATCAATGGCTGAAACAGATGGCACGTAATTTCACACCTGCCACCGAAATCGTTTTAGGCTACAGCAACTACGAAAAAGTACCGGGATGGTTTAATAAGAAAATCACTTTCGACACATTACTGAATTCTATGCGTTATTTGGGTATGGCTGTTTCCGGACATCCCTACATGGGTACAGGAAGGAATATGGCTTATCGGAAAACGCTGTACTACAAGCAGAAGGGATTTGCCTCCCACCTGAATCTGCAACGTGGAGAAGATGATTTGTTTATCAATGAAACAGCCCGTGCACACAATACACGAGTTGAAGCCAGCCCTGAAAGTCTGATGCGAATCGCCATGCCTAAATATAAAAGAATATGGTGTGAAGAGAAAATAAGCTATGCGGCTACCAGCCGGTTATTTCATGGAACCGCCCGTTATCTCATGGGATTTGAAACTTGCAGCAGATTCTTGTTCTATACAGCCATCATCGCCACTATAACCATCAGTATTCTTCTCCACCAATGGACTATTGCAGCCATTGCCGTTTTGCTATGGTTAGCACGCTTCACGATGCAACTGATTGTTTTCAGAAAAACCGCCAAAGTTTTTGGCGAACGGAAGTTCTGTGCACTACTCCCCTTATTCGATTTTCTGCAACCTGCATGGAATGGGGTATTCAAATTACAACGTAAATTCAGACGGAAAAATGAGTTTATGAGAAAATAAAAAGAGAATGAAACCAACTATACATTTCTTAATTTAATAATACGAATTATGATCAGATTAAATGTTTTTATCCAAGTAAACGAGAGTAACCGCAATGCTGTCTTAGAAACAGCAAAGGAATTGGTAGCACAATCTTTAAACGACAACGGTTGTATCGCTTATGATGTTTTTGAGAGCGCGACACGTAAAGATGTACTTATGATTTGCGAAACATGGAAAGATGCTGAGTCACTGGATGCACACGAAAAGGCTGCACATTTTATAACCTTGGTTCCTAAATTGCAAGAATTGGGCAAGATGAAATTAGAAAAATTTGAATTCTAATCCGGTTATCCATCTTGATCCGACAAAAACAAATCAGGGTTTGTATAAACAAGCCCTGATTTATTTTTATCCGCCAAGAAAGGTTATGCAAGAAACACTTTTCCACCAATGTAATCACTGCCTGAAAAAATAGAAGAGTATCACATTATCCAGCATAACAAATTGAAACCTTTTATCGCTTTATATTCTCTAACACACCCCGAACAGCCCCTTTTCATTGTTTTCACCCACCCATGCACATGCAATATTATTCGGTCAAACTATAAATGTAACAATTTAAAATCTTCTTTTTACAACGAAATATCACCAATATTGTTTGTTTTATATCATATTTCGCTTCAATAAGATTTAATATGTATATTATTTGCATATTAAAGACAATTACTCTACTTTTGCACCCGTTTTAAAAACAATAAAAAGTTTCAAATTGAAAGCATAAGTATGAAAATAATCTGGTCCATCCGTTCTTTCAACTTTACCAATATACCGTAAATGCGTTTGTCTAGAAGCGTGTTATAAGTAGTATTGTAAAATCAGAAAAACAGTTGAATCTCATGTTTACTTTCATTTCTATAATGGCTGTCGGAGTCCTTATAGGCTATCCCTTACGCCATAAATCCCAAATACGCAAGATCACTCCTCTCATCCATATCGTGGTCTGTCTGCTACTTTTCTTACTAGGTCTCTCTATTGGTCTTAACAGACTGATTATTGACAATCTTGGTTACTTCTGCGGCCAGGCAGCCGTCATCTCCTCATTAAGCATATTGGGCAGCATGATGGCCTCCCTTGCAGTATACCGCATCTTTTTTCAGAGGAAAGGGGGCAAACGGTGAAAAGTAGTCTTGTAACTCTAGCCTTTTTCTTGTTTGGCTGCGTAGCCGGAGTCAGCTATGCGGTGGACTTCGACGTACACCAAACCTCTGTATATGTACTATATGTACTGATGCTGTTACTCGGCATTAATCTTGGAAGCAACCGCAACCTCAGGCAGTTTGTTTTATCCCTCAATTTCAGGACACTGCTCGTACCCTTTGCCACCGTAAGCGGTACTCTGTTGTTTTCCGCTATCGGAGGCTTTCTCTTGAGCCGCTGGAGTATCTTCGACTGCATGGCTGTCGGAAGCGGATTCTCCTATTATTCCGTTTCCTCCATCCTTATCACGCAGATCAAATCCCCCTCCATCGGTGTGCAGCTTGCTACCGAATTGGGGACCATCGCGCTACTATCCAATATCTTCCGGGAAATGACCGCCTTGATAGGAGCTCCCCTTTTCCGCAAATATTTCGGTTATCTGGCACCTATCTCGGCGGCGGGCATCGGTTCTTCCGACATTTCTCTGGCAGCCATCGCACGCTGCTCCGGACCGGAAGCCGTACCCGTGGCCATCGTCCACGGCATACTGATAAACATAAGCATGCCTTTCTTCGTTTCTTTCTTTTGCAAACTGTAAGCTGAAGGAAGTGACATACTATACATAACTTTACATTCTCTCTATAAAGAACCGGCCCTGTCACGAATTCGCAGCAGGGTTGGTTCTAACACATCCGCCCAACTAAAGCATTTCTTCCTAACAATTAAGCCTTTTCTTTCTATCAACTACTACAGACTTTCACAACAGACTGTACAGTCCATTACATCAGACCGTACAGTCCACTATAATGGACTATACGATTCACTGTAGGAAACTGTAGTACATTACCGCATAAAAAGACTTAATCATAAGAAAAAAAGACCTTAGCATTATAAGAAAAAAAGGATTAATACCGGATATACGGAAAAAGCAGAAAGAGAATCTTCTCATTCAAACCGAATAGATTTTGCCGGATGAATACGCGTCACCAGAAATGACGGCCCGACAAGCATCAGCACCGATACCAGCAAGGTACAGACATTCAGCAACAAATAAATCCAAATATTGAATTCAATAGGAACACGATCTACATAATAAGTGGCAGGGTCCAGTTTGAAAAGATGAAATTGAGATTGAATAAAGCATAATGCCACCCCGATGATATTTCCCCATACCATCCCCCTGCCAATCAAGAATACCGAAAAACTGAGGAATATCTTACGAATAGCAAAATTATCAGCACCCAATGCTTTCAGCACCCCGATCATATTGGTACGTTCCAGAATGATAATCAGCAAACCGGATATCATGGTGAATCCTGCCACCCCCGTCATGAGAAACAGGATAACCCACACATTCATATCCAGCAAATCCAGCCATGCAAATATCTGAGGATTGACTTCCTCCACACTCTGAGTATAGTAAGTACCTCCGTATGCATCCACTTGCGTATCCACCCGTGCACGGATTTCCTCTTTCACCGACTCCAACCGGCTATACTCATTCACTTCCAGTTCTATACCACTCACCTGCCCTTTCTGCCAACTATTCAAACGGTTCACCGTATATAAGTCGGTTATCAGAAACAAATCATCGTATGCGGAAAAATTGGTCTGATAGATGCCGGCTACAGTAAGACGACGTGCACGCACATTGTCCTCTATATAATAGGTATAGATTTTATCACCCAGTTTCAGATGAAGCTTGTCGGCAATAATGCGGGACACCAATACCTTATTGGTAGAGGCAGTATCCGAGAAAACAGGAATTTCCCCTTCCTGCAAATGATTCTTTAAAAACCTCCAGTCGTATTCATGAGAAACACCTTTCAGCACCATTCCCTGAAAGCTGTCGCTTGTCATTATCATTCCCGGCTTGGTGGAATAGCGCTGCACGTGCTTTACTCCTTCCAGTGTTTTCAACAGATGGAGCAAACTGTCGTTGGCTACAATGGGAACCGTCTGATAAGATTGCTGGGAGTCGAAGTTAGTTATTACGATATCGGCCCCCAAGCCTACCACCTTGTCGCGTACCTCATGTTTGAAACCGATCACCACCGCTACCGACACAATCATGACGGCCAGCCCGATAGCTATGCCCAGCATAGCAATGCGGACGGCAGGCTTGGACACCTCTTTTCCACCCTCATTGCTGCGATAGATGCGTCTGGCAATAAAGAGCTTCCAGTCCATATCAGTCTTCTACTCTTCCGGGATATGCTTCCAATGCCTTACGCAGTACGAACAACGCACGGACCAGATCCTCTTTCTTCAACACGTAGGCAATACGCACCTCATTACGGCCTGCACCCGGAGTAGTATAGAATCCAGCAGCCGGAGCCATCATGACCGTCTCGCCTTCATAGTTGAATTCCGACAGACACCATGCACAGAACTTTTCACTGTCGTCCACCGGCAATTTGGCAACCGTATAGAATGCACCCATCGGTATAGGTGAATAAACACCCGGAATACGGTTCAGCCCGTCAATCAAGCACTTACGGCGCTCCACGTATTCGTCATACGTCTCGCGTGTGTACTCTTCGGGGGCATCCAATGAAGCTTCGGCAGCAATCTGACCGATCAAAGGAGGACTCAGACGTGCCTGGCAGAATTTCATGACGGCATTTCTCACTTCCTTATTCTTGGTAATCAACGCACCGATACGGATGCCGCATTCGGAATAACGCTTGGACACCGAGTCAATCAGCACCACATTTTCTTCAATGCCTTCCAAGTGACAGGCAGAAATATAAGGAGAACCGGTATAAATAAACTCGCGGTACACTTCATCCGAGAACAGGTAAAGATCATACTTCTTCACCATGTCACGAATCTGGTTCATCTCGCGGCGGGTATACAAATAGCCGGTCGGATTATTCGGGTTACAGATCAGAATAGCTTTTGTGCGTTCGTTTATCAACTCCTCGAACTTCTCCACTTTCGGCAGGGAGAACCCTTCCTCGATGGTAGTCGTCACCGTGCGGATCACGGCACCCGCCGAAATGGCAAACGCCATATAATTGGCATAGGCAGGTTCCGGCACAATGATCTCATCTCCCGGATTCAAACAACTTAGAAAAGCAAACAGCACCGCTTCCGAACCTCCGGTAGTGATGATGATATCATCGGCAGACAAGTTGATGTCATATTTCTTATAATAACCCACCAGCTTCTCGCGATAGCTGCGATATCCCTGGCTGGGACTATATTCCAAAACGGTACGGTCAATATTACGAATCGCATCAAGGGCCGCTCGCGGAGTAGGCAGGTCGGGCTGACCGATATTCAGGTGATACACATGAACTCCTCTCTGTTTTGCAGCATCGGCCAGCGGTGCCAATTTGCGAATTGGCGATGCGGGCATCTCGTTTCCTCTGATGGATATTATTGGCATAATGTTATAAAAATTATTTAATCGAAGTGCAAAGATAGACTTTCGCAACCAACCGAGCAAACAATTAATTAAGAATTTAAATCTTTGTTATCTTAATGCGCATTTTTTAGGGTTATTAAAAAAAAACATGTAAGTTTGTTCCAGTAAAACAAAGCAAAATATCAAATGAATCTATACCTGATAACCTTCCAGTCCTCCTTGAACAGAATTGAGTCTGTATATGATTGCCATAAAGATTTATTTGTGGAAATCGAGAAGTTTTTCACGCTTCATCTGGTACCTTATACAGAGGCTGCAAGTATTCCGGCAGATGCCTACCGGATGGCTTTCATCGCTTCGGGCGGGGTAGAAAAAATGGTCACCCAACACTTCGAACTACTTCCCTATCCTATCCATCTGCTGACCGACGGACAACAGAACTCACTGGCTGCTTCCCTGGAAATAGCTACATGGATACGCAGCAAAGGAATGAAAGTACATATTATTCATGGCACTATCCCCAATATGGTGAGACAACTGATAGATCATCACAAGGCTTTCGCCGCCCAGCGCGAGGTAAGAGGAAAACGAATCGGAGTTGTGGGATATTCTTCTCCGTGGCTGGTGGCCAGCAATGTAGATTACCTGCTTGCCAGACGCCGCTGGGGAATAGAGTTCATTGATATCCCCATGGAGGAAGTGTATTGTCTTTTTTATCAGATAAAGGATGATGATATAGGATATGAGGCGTCCGTATTTGCCAACCGTGCCATTGCCTGCCGGGAAGGGACTCCGGAAGATTTGCTGAAAGCCATGCGTCTTTATCAGGCAGTGAAAATTATTTGCGAGAAAAAAAAGCTGGATGCAGTAACCCTCTCCTGCTTCTCCCTGATTGAGAAATTAGGAACAACTGGATGTCTGGCACTTGCCCTGCTTAATGATGAAGGCATTCCGGCCGGATGTGAAGGAGACTTACAATCCATCTTTACTCTGCTCATCGCCAAGACACTGACCGGCCAGGCAGGATTCATGGCGAATCCGGCATTCATCAACGATGACCTGAACGAAATAGTGATGGCTCACTGTACGATTGCCACCAAAATGGTGGATCAGTTTATCATCCGGAATCATTTTGAAACAGAAACCGGAATAGCCATACAGGGTATTTTGCATCCGGGAGGCATCACGATGATAAAATGCGCGGGAGAATGCCTGGACGAGTATTTCGTATCCACAGGCCAACTGATAGAAAATACCAACTACATCAATGCCTGCCGCACACAAGCAAGAATCAAACTGGACAAATCGGTAGACTATTTTATGCGTAATCCTTTAGGTAACCATCACATCATATTAATGGGCGATCATGAAAAAGTGATTCACGAATTCATGCAATTGAACAGCTGCAAACTAGTGGAATAAGGAAAGCATGAAGAAATTAAGTAAAATGGGAGATGAAGATTAAATAAATTGTATCTTTGTATCCAATTTAATATTCAATAAAACAATAAACTTTTATGATGCATACTTGGTTTGAATGTAAGATACGTTACGAAAAAGTCATGGAAAACGGCATGAACAAGAAAGTAACGGAACCCTATTTGGTTGACGCGCTGAGCTTTACTGAAGCAGAAGCCCGTATTATTGAAGAAATCACTCCGTATATCAGCGGTGAGTTCACTGTTTCGGACATCAAACGAGCCAACTACAGCGAACTGTTCCCCTCTGAAGAAGATGCAGCCGACCGCTGGTTTAAGTGCAAGCTGTTCTTCATCACGCTGGACGAAAAAAGCGGAGCAGAAAAAAAGACCTCCACTACCGTACTAGTACAAGCTTCCGACCTGCGCGACGCTGTAAAGAAACTGGACGAAGGAATGAAAGGTACAATGGCAGACTACGTGATTGCATCCGTAGCCGAAACCGCCATCATGGATGTTTACCCATACGAAGCCGAACCGGATGTGAAACCTGAATTTCCGGATGCCGGAAAAACCGAATAAAGCCTGATAAAAAATAGAAAGTATAACAGATAATGAGCATTCAAGCAAATTTAAAAGAAGTTCTTTCCGAACTGCCTGCGGGGGTCCGCCTGGTAGCCGTATCCAAATTCCATCCCAACGAGGCATTGGAAGAAGCGTATGCTGCCGGCCAGCGTATTTTCGGTGAGAGCCACGTGCAGGAAATGACTCAGAAATATGAAACCCTGCCCAAAGACATTGAATGGCATTTCATCGGCCACCTGCAAACAAACAAAGTAAAATACATGGCCCCTTATGTAGCTATGATACATGCCATAGACTCGTATAAATTATTGGTTGAAGTCAATAAACAAGCTTCCAAAGTCCATCGCGTCATCCCTTGTTTATTGCAGATACATATCGCCCAAGAGGAAACGAAATTCGGTTTCTCTTTTGACGAATGCAGGGAAATGCTGGATACAGGCGGATGGAAGGATTTGAAAAATGTCCGCTTATCAGGAGTGATGGGTATGGCGACCAATGTGGATGACGACGAACAAATCAAAAGAGAATTTTGTTCCTTAAATACATTCTTCAAAGAAATCAAGCAGAGCTATTTTTCTGATTCAGAATACTTCAAAGAAATTTCCATGGGTATGTCACACGATTATCCGCTGGCGGTGGAAGCCGGAAGTACACTAGTCAGGGTAGGAAGCAAAATCTTTGGAGAACGAAACTATTAAAACTACTATTTATATGACTCAATTAAAAACCACTTTTGCCGGGTTGTCACTGCGCAATCCTATTATTATCAGCAGTTCCAGCCTTACAAACAGCGCTGAAAAGAACAAGAAACTGGAGCTGGCAGGCGCCGGAGCCATTGTTTTGAAATCAGTTTTCGAAGAGCAGATCATGATGGAAGCACATCACATGGCTACTTATGGTTCTCCCGAAGGAGATGACTACTTGAGCACATATGTACGCTCTCATGCATTGAACGAATATATTTCATTGATTGAACAGACTAAAAAGCTTTGCACCATTCCTGTCATTGCCAGCATCAACTGTTTCAGCAACTCAGAATGGACAGACTTTGCCCGTACTGTGGAAACAGCAGGCGCCGACGCACTGGAAATCAACATCCTTTCCTTGCAGACCGAAAAAGAATATCAATGCGGTTCTTTCGAACAGCGTCATATCGATATCGTAAGCAGTATCAAGAAACAGATTTCCATCCCCGTCATTGTGAAACTGGGCAGCAATCTGACCAACCCCATCGCACTGATCAACCAGCTTTATGCCAACGGAGCCAATGCTGTGGTATTGTTCAACCGATTCTACCAGCCGGACATCAATATCGACACTATGACATATTCTGCAGGCGATGTATTCAGTACTCCTGCCGACTTGTCCAACGGACTGCGCTGGACTGCTATCGCTTCGGCACAAGTTCCTCAGACAGACTATGCCATCTCAGGCGGTGTGCACGATGGAAAAGCGATAGTCAAAGCAATCCTGGCAGGCGCTTCGGCTGTAGAATTATGCAGTGTCATCTACCAAAGAGGCAATCAGGTCATTGCAGATATGACAAATGAAATAACTCAATGGATGAACCGGCAGGGCTACAAGAATATCAGCGAATTCAAGAGTTCGATGAACGCGCTGTCTACTGGAGCCAGCAATCCGTTTGAACGTACACAGTTCATGAAGTATTTCAGCAGTAAAGAATGAAAAATAGTGGTTAGTGATTAATTGGTTGGTTAGTGGTTCATATCCATGCGGTATCACAGCACAGCCCATTAACTACTAATCACTAACCACTATTTTTTCCCTCTGTTTAATTTGTATGCTCCAAAGAAAGTCTTATATTTGCACATTTGATTAAAGTTTGTGCAAAATATAAACAAAAGAGTATATACAATGGAGCAGAGTTTTATTGCCTTCCTGGAAGACAGCATAAAGAAAAACTGGGATTTGGATGCCCTTACAGATTATAAAGGTGCCACATTACAATATAAAGATGTAGCCCGCAAAATAGAAAAGCTACACATCATCTTCGAATTAAGCGGCATCAAGCAAGGAGACAAGATAGCTGTCTGTGGTCGCAACAGTTCTCATTGGGGAGTTACCTTCCTGGCTGCCGTTACATACGGAGCAGTCATTGTTCCCATTCTTCACGAATTCAAATCGGACAACATTCATAATATAGTCAATCACTCGGAAGCACGCCTGTTAATGGTAGGCGATATGGTATGGGAGAATCTGAATGAAAATGCCATGCCGTTGTTAGAAGGGGTTATCTTGATGAATGACTATACCCTGCTAGTGTCCCGCAGTTCCAAATTGGACTATGCACGCGATCATCTGAATGAACTGTTCGGAAAGAAATATCCGCGCAATTTCCGCCGGGAACATGTCAGCTACCGCCGGGATACACCGGAAGAACTGGCTGTGATCAACTATACTTCCGGCACGACCAGTTATTCCAAAGGAGTGATGATTCCTTACCGCGCATTGTGGTCGAATACCCAGTTCGCTTTTGATGTCTTGAAAATGAATCCGGGTGACAAGCTGGTTTCCATGCTCCCTATGGCACACATGTACGGACTGGCTTTCGAGTTCCTTTATGAATTCTGTGTGGGATGCCATATTTATTTCCTGACCCGTACCCCCAGTCCGAAAATCATCTTCCAAGCCTTTTCCGAAGTGAAACCCAATCTGGTAGTAGCCGTTCCATTGATTATCGAAAAAATCATCAAGAAGAATGTACTGCCCAAACTGGAAACCCCGGCTATGAAGATTTTACTGAAAGTTCCTATCATCAATGATAAAATCAAAGCCACAGTCCGAGAACAGATGATTAATGCCTTCGGAGGTAATTTTTACGAAATTATTGTAGGAGGCGCCGCTTTCAATCAAGAAATAGAGCAGTTCCTGAAAAGTATAGATTTCCCCTATACCGTGGGATATGGCATGACTGAATGTGCTCCAATTATCTGTTATGAAGATTGGAAATATTTCAAGCTAGGGTCCTGCGGAAAGGCGGCTCCCCGTATGGAAGTCAAAATATTGAGCCCCGACCCTGAGAATATAGTAGGTGAGATAGTATGCAAAGGACCTAATGTAATGTTAGGCTATTACAAGAATCCCGAAGCTACCGCCGAGGTAATAGACAAGGACGGCTGGTTGCATACCGGTGACCTGGGTGTTATGGATGCGGAAGGCAATGTTACCATCAAGGGACGCAGCAAAAACATGCTGTTAGGTCCATCGGGACAGAATATTTATCCGGAAGAGATTGAAGATAAATTGAATAACATGCCGTTCGTTTCAGAAAGTATTATCATACAGCAGGCAGACAGCAAACTGGCGGCTTTGGTTTATCCCGATTTCGACGATGCCTTTGCTCATGGGCTGGATAATGACGCAATAACACAGGCAATGGAAGAGAACCGTATCAACTTGAATACAGAACTTCCTGCATATTCACAAATAGCCCGTGTAAAAATCTATCCGGAAGAATTCGAGAAAACTCCTAAAAAGAGTATCAAACGTTTCTTATATCAGGAAGTAAAATAACACCTGACAGAAAAAAGAACCTGCCTGCAACATATATAATGTATAAGTCTGAAGATTATAGATGTTGCAGGCTATACATTATATATGTTACAGGTTATACATCCGCATATATGGGCACCTGGATCATGATACGTGAAAGGAGACAATACAAAACATAATTTTACTCTTTCACCCCGATCAATTCTCCCCATAATTCCCCCTTATATCTACATTTTTATTACATTTGCACCCAAGAAACTAAAAATGTATGAAAATGAATATGCGTATAGCAGCAATACTCCTTTTAGGATATTGTGCAGGTATGTCAACTCCTGCTTTTGCCCAGAAAAAGGACAAGCTTAAAAAGGGTCCCAACATCTCCTTGAACATTTCCACGAAGAAAGACAGTGTCAAAACCACTTATCTGAATATCGGTCTGCTTACAAATATCTATCAACTGAAAGGAATCGGCATCAACGCTGTGTCCAGTGTTGTACAAAACGATATGACGGGTTTCCAAATCTCCGGTCTGGCCAGCATTACCGGATGCCACGCCTCCGGTTTCCAACTAGGAGGTATTGCCAATGTAGCCGGAGGCAATGCCAATGGCATTATGCTCAGCGGACTGATGAATGTTGCCGGAGGGAAAGCCAACGGTATTCAATTTTCCGGATTAGGCAACATTGCCGGAAACATATCAAGAGGAGTTACCATCGGCGGTCTGATGAATCTGGCCGGCAACAAAGCCCAAGGAGTTCAGATAGCCGGCTTGGCCAACATTGCCGGAAAATCACAAAATGGTGTCGCTATCGGCGGACTTATGAACGTATCTGCCGAGAAACTGAACGGAGCACAAGTTTCCACCCTGCTCAATATCAGTGGCGGAGAAGCCAAAGGCGCTCAAGTCTCAGCCATTGGTAATGTAGGTGTAAACGTGAATGGTATGCAATTCTCCGCCATCAGCAATATCGCTGCCGGAGAAATCAGAGGCTTGCAGCTTTGCGGTGCGGTAAATATCGCCGTTAAAACGGAAAATGCCCTGCAATTCTCAGGACTGACCAATGTTTGCCAAGGCAAGTTACGCGGTGTGCAGTTCGCTCCCGGCAACTATGCCGGAGAAGTAAGCGGTGCGCAAATCGGTTTACTCAACCTGTGCGGCGGGAATGTAAAAGGGATACAAATAGGAATCATCAACCATAGCAAGGATACTACCGCCCATAAACTAGGTTTGGTGAATATCACTCCTAAAACCCGTATCCAGATGATGCTGTTTGCAGGTAACACCAGCAAACTGAATGCTGCCGTGCGTTTTAAAAACCGCCGGAGTTATACTATGCTGGGTATCGGTACACACTATCTGGATTTGAATGACAAATTTTCGGGCTGTGTGTTCTATCGTACCGGTCTTTACTATCCCATCGCCTCCAAACTGGAACTAAGTGGCGACTTAGGTTATTTCCATATAGAAAACTTTGAAAATGAAGATGCGGAAACACCGGAACGCATGTATTCATTACAAGCCCGTATCAATCTGGAATATAAATTCAAATCCAGAATCAGTTTCTTTGCATCGGGTGGTTACGGCATGACGCGCTACTATGATAAAAATAAGTTCTACGAAAAAAAAACTATTTTCGAAGCAGGTGTTATCTTATTTTAAGCAGCCGTCACACTAGTATAAACTAATTCATACAATATGAAACTACAGCATATCGCATTAGTCTGCCTGCTGGCATTAAGTGCTGGGAATGTCACAGCCCAGATACTCCACCGCTCCGATTCCATTTATACATTCACCGACCCTCGCCTGCAAAAAAAACACCCTTGGCGTGCCGCTGCCGAAACTTTCGGAATGAATGTCGGAGTATGGGCATTCGACCGTTATGTAATGAACGAAGACTTTGCCAAAATCAGTATCGGCAGCATACGGCGCAATATCAAGCATGGTTTTGTATGGGATAACGACCAATTCTCCACCAACCTGTTCGCCCACCCCTATCACGGAAATCTCTATTTCAATGCAGCACGCAGCAACGGACTTACCTTTTGGGAATCAACTCCATACGCCTTTGCTGGTAGTTTGATGTGGGAAATAGCCGCAGAAGTGGAGCCGCCCGCCATCAATGACCTGATGGCAACCACCCTAGGCGGTATCGCCCTGGGAGAAGTAACGCACCGTATGTCTTCTTTGGTACTGGACGACTCCAAGCGTGGTTTCTCACGTTTCACCCGCGAGTTTTTGGGAACCCTGATCTGCCCCATGCGGGGATTGAACCGAATGATAACCGGCGAGATGTGGCAAGTAAAACGCTCTCATTACAAATACCACGATTACGACCGCATTCCGGTACACTTTTCCATAGGTGCCGGTGACCGTTATCTGGCCGACGACAATTACCTGTTCCGTGGAGAGCACAATCCCTACCTTGAATTCCGGGTACAATACGGAGATGCTTTCGATAAAGTGAATGACGGCCCATACGATTATTTCACCGCACGGGCCACCTTCGGTCTTTCCGGGAACCAGCCTCTTATCAGCCAGATCAACCTGATGGGCAAACTATGGGGTGTCCCCCTGAAAACCACTACCGGCATGGAAATGATGTTCGGTATCTTCCAGCACTTCAACTATTTTGATTCCGAGGAAGTGATTGACGGATCGGGACGTATCCCTTACAAGATTTCGGAAGCTGCCAGTGTGGGACCGGGTATGATTTATAAATTCCCTCAAATGAACAGTCTGGTAAATTTGGAGCAACGTGTATTCCTGAGTGCCATCCTGCTGGGTGGAAGCCTTACCGACTATTACAACGTAATAGACCGCAATTACAATATGGGAAGCGGATACAGCATCAAGAACAACACCATTCTGGATTTCGGCCGTTATGGCATGTTCGCACTGAATATGCATCTTTACCAAATTTTTACCTGGAAAGGATACGAACATAAAGATTTGGAAACAATAGATCCGCTCTATCTGAATGCGCAGGGAGACAAAGGAAATGTAATGCTCGCTGTGGTGAATCCGATTATCGAGCTAAATCTAAGTTCCCACTTCAAGGCCAATATGGAAGTGTCCTATTACTACCGCCACACACATTATTCCTACCATGAGGACGTAAGATATAAGACCTTTGAAACCCGATTAGGATTAATTTATCAATTCTAAAGCAATGAAGAACGGACACGGCTCAAGGTTTCGGGGGTCATCTGTAATAAGGAAGCGATGTATACAAGAGGCGCACGCTTCAATATCTCGGGATGAAGTTGCAACAGTTTGTTATAACGCTCATGAGCCGGTTCAAAACGAAGTGTGTCCGCCTTTACCTGTGACTCTATCAAAGAATGTTCAATAAAGCTGCGATAAAGACGTTCGATATCGTGATATTGATCTATCAATTTCTCCACTTCCACACGGGGTAACTCCCATACCACGGATGCTTCCAAAGTTTCCACCATCAAGCGGGTGGGCTCCTGTTTAAAATAACTCTCTATGCAAATAATCATTCCGTTCTCATAACCGATATGCTCAGTCAGATCTTTATCATACTTATAATAAAATTGTCTGAGCATTCCTTTTTCTATAAACAACATTGCTTTACACACCTCACCGGCCTGCAAAACAATCTCCCCTTTACGATATTTTCTACAAACTAAAATTTCGGCTAATGCGTGAACACTTTCTCTACTGAGAGGATGGTTAACTTCTGCTATCCTTCTAGCTATGTCTATACTAGTTGTCATGTGCTCCCAATTTTTGTATTTTTTGCAAAAATACAAAAAAAGGCCGAATAAATAGATACAAATAACAAAATTAAGCCGATAATGTTCTGAATAATAGTTTTTTTTATATACTTTTGAAACGCAATAGTAATAAAACGACCTTTATGAAACTACTAGCCTCTTTAACAATCCTGGGTTTAGTCATGGCACAAAGTGTCACAGCCCAAACGAATTACACAAAGGATCCAGAAAGCTGCACTAGCATTATGGTAGGAAAGAAAGCAACTACCGATGGATCAGTTATAACCAGTCATACATGCGACAGCTGGTACCGAACCTGGGTAAACATGGTTCCGGCAGAAAGTTATGAAAGGGATACTGTAATGAATATTTACGATGGCCGTATGCACACCGAGTTTGTAGCCGACCAGACTAATGTAAAAATCAAGGGGCAAATACCACAAGCGAGAAAAACATATGCCTTCATGGACACCTCCTACCCTTGTATCAACGAAAAGCAACTGGGAATAGGTGAAACTACCGTAAGCGGACGCAGGGATCTGGAAAATCCCAAGGGTATGTTTATGATTGAAGAATTGCAACGTGTGGCGTTACAACGCTGTACAACAGCCCGTGAGGCTATCCGCCTGATGGGAGATCTCGTAAAACAATATGGCTATGGCGACAGCGGTGAATGCCTGACCATCGCCGATCCTAATGAAGTATGGCATTTCGAAGTTTTCGGAGAAGGAAAAGATAAAATTGGCGGAGTATGGGCGGCAGTCCGTATTCCGGATGATCATGTAGGCGTATCTGCCAATATCTCACGGATCAGCACCCTCAATCTGAAAGATCCCGACCACTATATGGCTTCCGAAAATGTATTTGACGTGGCTAAAAAATTAGGGTATTGGGATGGAAAAGAACCTTTTAAATTTTGGAAAGCCTATAGCGGAAAGAATTACTCCGGCCAACTGAAATCCTTCAGCACCCGCGAGCACTTTATCCTGAATGCACTGGCACCGTCATTAAAGCTTGATTATGAAGCAGAAGAACTGCCTATCAGTGTAAAACCCGACAAGCAAGTATCTGTAACAGATGTTATGGCATTGCTCCGGGAAACATACGAAGGAACGCCGCTGGATATGACACAGAATCTGAAAGTTACGGTAAAAGATAGAAAAACCGGAAAAGTAGACACCATTATCAGCCCGAAAGCCAATCCGTGGATGCGTGGCGATGAACTGAATATGCTGAACGGTATTAAAAAGGGAGTTGTGAAATCAGTACGCAATATCGCAGTTCCGCAATGTGCTTATTCTACAGTTATCCAATTGCGCAACTGGCTGCCCGATGCAGTAGGTGGTGTGGTATGGTTCTCTATGGACAATCCCGGACAAAGCCCGCGCGTTCCGGTATTCTGTGGCATTACTGATTTCCCTGCTATGTATAAAATCTGCGGTAACCACCGCTATCGCGACGATGCCGCCTTATGGCACTATCGCCGCGCCAACAAACTGGCTGCTGTAAGATGGGGAGCTGCCCGTAAAGTAATGGAAAAAAATATTCGTCATTTCGAGGAAAAAGGACAACGGGAACTTCCATTTGTGGAAGCACAATACCAAAGTATCCTTCAATCCAAAGGAGAAGAAGCCGCCCGTGCTTATCTCACAGACTATACGGCAGACTTTATAGGCGCCACCATCCTTCGCTGGGACGAAATGGCAAACCAATATTGGATTGAGTCACGCTTCGGCTTTTAATTGTTAACCTTATCATATTAAAAACAAACTTATGAAGACAAAAGTATTCACACTAGCCGCACTGCTATGCTGCGCATCAGCCATGTATGCACAAGAAAGTGGTTACAAATTCACGACTGTTGCATCACAGAAAGCAACTCCTGTCAAAAATCAGGCCTCTACCGGAACTTGCTGGTGCTTTGCCACCACTTCGTTCATGGAATCCGAACTGCTCCGTATGGGCAAAGGAGAATATGACCTTTCTGAAATGTTCATTGTACGCCAAAAGTACTTAAACCAATTGGAAGACAACTATTACCGGGGAGGCAACGGGAATTTAGGACAAGGAAGCCTTTCACACACATGGAAGAACGCTTTCAATCAAGTGGGTATCGTACCCGAGGAAGTATATCACGGAATCAATTATAACTCAGAGAAACATAACCATGGTGAAATGGTGAGATACATCAACGCTTTAGGAAACACAGCCGTTAAAATGAAACGTCGCAGCGCGGAATACTACAAGCTGATCAACAATCTTTTCGATACTTATCTAGGAGAACTTCCTGAAAAGTTCACTTACAAAGGAAAAGAATACACTCCGAAATCTTTTGCCGAAAGTCTGGGTTTGAACATGGACGATTATATTGAACTGACTAGTTTCACTCACAAACCGTATTACCAGAAATTCTCTCCGGAAGTACCCGACAACTGGGAAAATGAACAAATGTACAATCTTCCGCTGGACGAAATGATGGAAGTTGCCGACTATGCTTTGACCCACGGATATACCGTATGTTGGGACGGTGATGTCAGTGAAAAAGGTTTTTCATTCAAAAATGGTGTAGCCATCAATCCGGTAGTGAAAAAAGTGGAAGACCTCTCGGGTTCCGACCGTGCACGTTTTGAAAAGATGGACCCTAAAGAACAAAAAGAGATGCTGGCGGAAGCCTACAAATTTGAAAAACCGTGTCCCGAAGTAAATGTCACTCCGGAAGTCCGTCAGGAAGGTTATGAAGCATTTGTCACTACAGATGACCACCTGATGCATCTTACCGGTATTACCAAAGACCAGAACGGGACCAAATACTATATCACCAAAAATTCTTGGGGTACAGAACGCAATACATTTGGCGGTTATCTGAATATGTCCGAAAGCTATGTACGTGCCAAGACTATTTTCCTCATGGTGCATAAAGATGCTATTCCGGCTGCAATCAAACAGAAATTAGGAATTAAATAAAAAAGAAAAGAGCAGGCGTCCGTTTTTCTAAAATAGACGCCCGTTTTTTGAAAACAGATATCTGGATTCCCAATACATACTTGTGTTTTCAAATGGACATCTATTTTTTAGTAAAAGATTCATAATAACTATGACGAAAAAGAACTTATTTACATTAGTCTTATGTTTATTCTGTCTCGGAACCACAACTCATGCACAACATATCCCCACATTGGAGGAAGCTGTATACGGAGGACTGATCAAGACAGAAGGCGGAAGCAACGTGAGTTGGATGAAAGATGGAGAACGTTATTCCAAAATAGAAAAAAATGCCGAGGGAGCATACGAAGTCACTGCCTATAAAGCAAAGGACAATTCCAAAGAAGTGCTGATCCCTGCCAATATGCTTCTGAATCCGCAAACAGGAAAACCTATCTCTGTCCGCAATTTCATATTCAGCGAAGATAACTCCAAAGTATTGATCTACACCAATACTCGTCGCGTATGGCGTTATGATACCCGCGGTGATTACTGGGTGCTTAATTTGAAAAACGGCAAACTGCAACAATTGGGCAAAAGCTTGCCGGAAGCTACCTTAATGTTCGCCAAGTTCTCGCCGGATGCCAGCCGGGTAGCATATGTCTCCAGAAACAACATTTACGTAGAGAGTCTGGCTGACGGGAAAATCAACCAACTAACTCAAGACGGAAATAATGAAATTGTAAACGGAACATTCGACTGGGTATACGAAGAAGAATTCAACTGCCGCGACGGTTTCCGCTGGAGTCCCGACGGGCAATACATAGCCTATTGGCAAAGCGATACCCAAGGTACGGGATGGTTTGATATCATCAATAATGTAGATTCCATTTATCCTAAAATCCAACGTTTTCCTTACCCTAAAGCCGGAACAGCAAACTCCGCTGTAAAAGTAGGCTATGTATCCGCCGACGGTGGAAACACCACTTGGCTGGCTCTTCCCGGTGATGCACGTAACCACTATATTCCCCGTATGGAATTCATTCCGGGCTGCAACGAACTGTTCATCCAGCAAATGAACCGTGCCCAAAACACCAATAAAGTATGGATTGCGAAAATAGGTGAAAATACCCCCGTCAATATCTTTACCGATCAAGATGCCGCATGGTTGGAAATGAATGACAATGTGCGTTGGTTGAAAGGGAACAAGTATTTCACTTGGGAAAGCGAACGTGACGGATGGCGCCACCTGTATCGTGTAAGCCGTGATGGTAAAGAAATCAAGCCCATCACCCAAGGAGCTTTTGATTATATTCAAGAAGTAGGTGCGGATATGGATAAAGGTTTTGTATACTTTATCGCTTCTCCCGACAACTTCACCCAGCGCTATCTCTACCAGGCACGTCTTTTCGGCAATGGAGAGGTAAAGCGGCTAAGTCCTGTTGACCAAAGCGGGCAACATCGTTATATCATGTCACCGTCCGGCAAATGGGCAGTCCATACATTCAGTAACTCGGAAACTCCCCCTGTAATCGACATGGTGTCTTTCCCTGCCCATAAAAGTGTACGTCTGATTACTGACAATGCAAAAGCCAAGGAGCAATACAAAGCCTTGGGGCTACAACCAAAAGAATTTGTAAAAACCCGTTCAGGAGAATTGGAACTGGATGCATGGATGATCAAACCCGTAAACTTTGATCCCAGCAAAAAATATCCGGTCATAATTGATGTCTATGGAGAACCTGCCAACGCCACTGTACAGGATGTATGGAGCGGAGGAAGTTTATGGCACCAATACTTGGCAAACCTGGGGTATATCATAGTCAGCATCGAGAACCGTGGTGCCAATGCACCCCGTGGACGCGAATGGCGCAAATGTATTTATGGAGAAGTCGGAACCTTTGCCAGTGAAGATCAGGCAAGAGGCATCCAAGACTTGGCACGTCAATACTCTTTCATTGACACCACACGTATCGGTATCACCGGCTGGAGTGGTGGAGGCAGCCAGACTCTGAATAGTATGTTCCGTTATCCCGATGTTTTCCACACAGGCATTGCCATTGCTTTTGTAGCAGACCAGCGTCTGTATGACACGATTTATCAAGAACGTTACATGAACACCCCTCAAAATAATCCGGAGGGTTACCGCAAAGGGTCTCCCATCTCGTATGCAGCAGGATTGAAAGGCAACTTGCTGTTAATTCACGGTACAGGAGATGATAATGTCCATTACCAGAATTGTGAAATGTTGGTCAATGAACTGGTACGGCACGGAAAGATCTTCTCACAGATTTCTTACCCTATGCGTTCCCATGGAATTTATGAAGGCGAGGGAACCAGCTTGCATCTGCGAAAGACAATGGCTGATTACTGGTTGAAAAACCTGCCTGCCGGAGGAAAATAAATATGCCAAAACTTTTGCTGATATGATTATATAGTTTGCCATTCTGGGCATTAGTGAAGCTTTTCATATACATAAAGTGATTAGAAACCAAATCTTTCACAAAAGTTCAGGATGGCAGACTGATAAATCTGCTTCGTTTTAGCAAACTTTACACTAAACCAAAACACATAAACTAAATGAAGAAAATACAACTATTCTTATTACTATTTCTGTTAATATCCATTACGCAGCACATCAATGCCCAATTCCCTGTCAAAACAGAATATACCGTTGAGATGGGAGGAACATCGGGTAAAGGAACTTACGCACCTATGTGGCTTACTGCCAATAGGCAAGGTTTATCTTCTGTCAATACTGAAAATGGTTATTTACGGGCAGGAATTGCACACACAATGCCATTAAACCAACATTTCGGCTTCAGTGCAGGACTGGATTTGGCAACCGCCTACAATTTCACCTCCTCATTCATCATCCAACAGGCCTATGCAGACCTTAGCTACCGATGGTTGAACCTGAGCATCGGCAGTAAAGAACGCTTGCCCGAATTAAAGAATTCCAAGTTAAGCAGTGGAGGCATGGTAGAATCAAATAATGCCCGCCCCATTCCCCAAGTACGCTTGGAAGTTCCCTATTATGTAGCCATACCAGGTACCCATAAATGGCTTTATTTGAAAGGACACATAGCCTATGGACGTTTTACTGATGACAAATGGCAGGAACATTTCACTTCCATAGGTAACAAATATGCCATTGATGTACTTTACCACAGTAAATCGCTTTTCGCCAAAGTAGGAAACAAAGAACATTTTCCGGTAGAATTTGAAGGAGGAATACAAATGTCCGCTCAATTCGGCGGAGACCAATATATTGCAGGACAAAAAGAGCCTGTAATAGATATGCCTACCCGGTTTGTTGACTTTATGCGCGTATTGGTTCCTATGGCTGGAGATGATACCACACCCGAAGGCGAACAAGTAAACATCTACGGAAACCATGTCGGTAGTTGGAATTTTGCCGCAACAGCTTATCTTAACCAGTGGAAGGTAAAAATCTATTATGAACATTATTTCGACGATCACTCCCAAATGTTTTTCCAATACGGACGCTGGAAAGACGGACACATCGGACTGGAAATAACTTTTCCAAAAAACCGCTTCATTGATACTTTTGTATACGAAGGATTAGGAACAAAGGATCAAACCGGACCTATGCTGTATGATTCCTTTTGGGGGGAGTTTGAAGAGCAAATCAGTGCTAAAGATAATTATTACAATCATTACCTCTATCAAGGATGGCAGCATTGGGGAATGGGAATAGGCAATCCTCTACTTCCCGGACCTATTTACAACAAGAATGGACAGATTACTTTTATCAGCAACCGTGTACTGGCACATCACATAGGATTCTGCGGTTCCCCCTGCCAATCGCTGAGTTATCGTATGCTACTCTCCTACTCCCGTCATTGGGGTACTTATGATAATCCTCTGAATGAAATAAAGAAACAATTCAACTCTTTGTTTGAAGTAACTTATGCTCCACAACAACTGAAAGGATGGAGTTTCACTGTATCCGGAGCTATGGATCGCGGCAGCATGCTTGGAAATAATTATGGTGGAATGCTGGTTATCCGCAAACAAGGAATTATCAAATCAGGCAATAAATAAAAGTTTTAACTGTCAACCCAATCAACATATGAAACAAATATTATTATTCATACTCTTTATGCTGGGAATCAGCAGTTGTGACAAAGCTCCCATCAATGGCAAATTAGATGGCAGATGGCAATTAATGACTATAGAATATACTAATGGAAAAATAGAAGAATGTAACCGCATTTATTATAGTATCCAGTTACATTTGGTGGAAATCAGTGCCAAAGGTGGAAATGGAGGCACTCATATCGGACGTTTCTCTTATAAAGGAGATGAGGTAACCATGAGTGAATTCCGCCACCGGGGAGATGAAGAAAAACTAACGACACTGAATGAATTGAAACCTTTCGGACTTAATCAAGCTATTAATCATCTTAAAGTGGAAAAAGCAACAGGCAAGAAACTAATTCTGAAATCTGATTATGCACGCCTCACATTCAGAAAGTTCTAAAAAAGTATACCACAGACTACGCAAACTATCTGCTGATAAAATATGAAAAAACAATTTATACGCTATAGCGGTGACAAAACACTATGCCGGATTTCTAGAAATTAATTTATCGGCAGGAATAAAACTAGTGCCACCACTCATGGAGCCGGCTTTACAAATATTGAAGCCGGCTTCATAAAACAAGTTCTTTACTTTCCTGTAGTCTGTGGTGAAATAAATTTATCTTCTAGGCTTAATATCCAATTTTACCGGTTTCAACATGTTCTCCGGACTTAGAATTGTATCCAACTCTTCCTTATTTAAAATACCATGTTCCAAGACCAGTTCATAGACACTTCTACCTGTTTCCAACGCTTCTTTTGCAATCTTTGTAGAATTTTTATAACCAATAATCGGATTCAATGCGGTTACTACACCAATACTGTTATGCACTTCAATCTTGCAGCGTTCCGCATTAGCAGTAATACCTTCTACACAACGTGTACGCAGGGTTTCAAAACCATTGACCATTAAATCTACAGATTCAAAACAACACTGTGCCATCACCGGTTCCATAGCATTCAGTTCCATTTGAGCAGCTTCGCCAGCCATAGTCACGCATAGTTCGTTACCTATTACTTTATAACAAATCTGATTCATCACTTCAGGAATCACCGGATTCACCTTACCTGGCATTATAGAAGATCCCGGTTGCATAGCCGGAAGGTTGAATTCTCCTAAACCACAACGCGGTCCACTGGCCAGCAAACGTAAATCATTACATATTTTATTTACTTTTACGGCTACCCTTTTTAAAGCTGAAGCATAACCTACCAAGCAGGAAGTATCTGAAGTAGCTCCTACCAAATCTGACGACAATTTGAAATCAAAACCTGTAATTTCACACAATGCTTCCACACATTTTTCTGCATATCCCGGTTCCGCACAAATGCCTGTACCAATAGCGGTAGCACCCATATTTACTGTCAGGAAGTCTGCCGCCGCTTCATTCAAATGACGAATTTCGTCTCTCAATATACTGGCAAAACCATTGAATGTCTGACCTAAAGTCATAGGTACGGCATCTTCCAACTGAGTACGCCCCATTTTGATGATATGTGCAAACTCTTCTCCTTTCTTATGGAATGCACCAATCAGCGATTCCAAATAAGGAAGAAAACGAAGATGAGAATAATACATACCAATATGGATTGCAGTGGGATAAGCATCATTCGTTGATTGTGAGCAGTTCACATGGTCATTAGGAGAGCAATATTGATACTCGCCACGTTTGTGTCCCATAATCTCCAAAGCACGGTTAGCAATGACTTCATTAGCATTCATATTGGTAGAAGTACCGGCACCTCCCTGAATCATATCCACCGGGAATTGCTCATGATGCTCACCATTTAAGATTTCCTGACACGCCAATACTATGGCATCTTTTTGTTCTTTAGTTAATAAACCTAACTCATAGTTAGCCATTGCAGCTGCCATTTTCGTAATGGCAAGACCGTTAATAAACAACGGATATTCATTTAGATGAAATTTACTAATTGGGAAATTTTCTATGCCTCTTAGAGTTTGCACACCATACAATGCACTGGCCGGAATTTCGCGGGCACCAATTAAATCACTTTCTACTCGGGTTTCTTCTGTAAGTTTTGTTTCCATGATCAGGTTATTTATTAGTTTATCATTTCTTATTTTATATAGCAAAGGTATAAACTAACATTTTGATATCAAAATATAATCTGATATAATTTTAAAATATTATTTTATACATGTTTATTGCTGCAAAACAGACAACAAACTTACATTATGAAAGTTTACTCAGTTAACAAAGTCTTATATCATTTGAAGTTCATTCAAAAAACAGACATAAAAAAAGGCGTCCATTCAGAACGCCCTTATTCTATTTTTTAACTTCGGAACTCTTATTTCACCTTTATTCTATCAAAGCCTTCTCCAAATACACCAATGACAGCACTTTGTGATACAAATGCGTTCGGATCGATATCTTTTATCAAACGGAATATAGTAGTAGACTCACGTTTTTTTGCAAGCACAAACATCATTTTCACACCCGCACCGGTATAACAACCTACTCCGTCAATGAACGTCACCCCTCGATGAAGATCTTTATTTATGCGATGCCCTATTTCTTCATGCTTCTTCGAAATGATAAAGAATTGCACTGACTGACGAGCACTATTTACCACCTGATCCAAGACAAAGCTGGATATAAACAAGACAACATATCCATATACCACCTTCTCCCAATCATGCAATACAAAATAACTGGAAGAGATAATAACCAAATCACACATCAAAATAACCCGGCCCAAAGTAATATCACGATACTTATTGACAATAGCAGCTATAATATCCGTACCTCCTGTGCTACCATTGGCAGAAAAAGCGACACCAATACCACCTCCGCAGAAAAAGGCTCCCAAGACACAAGCCATGAAAGGTTGATCATGTATTAAAGACTCTCCCCCTGTCAAATCCTGTATGATAGGCAAAATAGAAGTCAGCACAAATACAGCATAGATGGTTTTCACACTAAACTTCCATCCCAAAATAACCAAAGAAAGTATCAACAATACTCCGTTTATTCCCAAATAGGTGTACTGGACCGGCAAACCGGTAGCCCAATAAACAATAGAAGCAATACCTGGCACCGCACCTGAAGGAAGGTCATTAGGTAACAAAAAGACGGTCCATCCGATAGCATACATCAGCATACCAAGAGCAATCAACATATAATCCCTTAGTTCTCTGATAACCCGTTGCTTACGCGTCGTAATAAAGACTGAATCCATGTGAGTTTTCCTTTATAAAATCATATTGTCCGCAAAAGTACAAAAAGATTGAATCACTTGGCTTCAAAAGGTGACATTTTTTCAAGTAAAAAGTCCTGTTAATCTGATTTATCAAAAACAACAGTACTTTTCACCCTTTATTATTCTTTGGGGTGTAAATACCAATCTTTATAATCCGCACCAAAAGAATCTCTCCACTGTTTAAACTCGGGATAATAGGTGGTAATAGACACCTTCTCTGAAGGCCATCTAAATTCACTGTTACTGATATTTATAGCGAAAGGCATATTATCTTCTGCTATATAATACATTGGGGAACCATTGGAATCTTGACTCAAATCACTACCCGTACCACGTAAACTCTCATCAGCTACGCTTGTCGGCTTATAGCCTGACAAATGTACTTCATGAGAACGTTTATTCACAAAAATGAAAGAATTGTAAGGCGGATAAGCATCCATATCGCTTACTTTATCATATTTTTTAAATCCGATCACTACAGTCACAGGCTTTTTGAGAACAGGCTTTATATCAGAAAAAAGTATTAATACAGGCTTTTCTATTCCCGGCTCAAAGTTTTTTCCGATCACATTACCTTCTTGACTCACCTGCACCAAATCGATATGCTCCTTCCCTACGTAATCCAACTGGAAACCAAACCCATTTGTATAAGTAGCACCATCATTCATCGGAGTAAAAGTAGTAGTGGTGCGCACCAATGCGTTAGAAGATTTATCTTTCACAACTGTACTGGAATAATATATCACAACATCATTCATATCATAATCATTCTTATCAGGCCAATTGTCCTCATAAGCCAAAGACCCTTTGACTACATACGAAATTTCACCCTTATTTACTTCATCCGGTATATTAGGAGTAGGTTCTACAGAAAAAGAAGCAGATGCCATAATAGCAAACTGTACATCATTAAAACGCATGTCCACATTATCTTCCATAGCCATAAAGAAACAATTGTCCAGTTCCGGATCACTTAACAAAACTGAACGTTGCTCTTTATTATCGTTATATGCAGGATTAGAATAACGAGGAAAAACACCCTTTTCTTTTCCAAATCCCATTCCCAATAAAATCCATCCAATATGAGTGCCTTGGGGGAATTCATCTTCATACTTGCTTTGTTCCTTATTCCAATATTTTAGTTTTATTTGCTCACCGACTAAAGATTTAGGAGCATTCCTACTGGAACGAGGAATCAGGATGGTCTTTTTTATGGTAGCCATGTCCACGGACTCTCCTTCTTTATAAGTATAATAAGCAACCATATCCTCCCACGTAGTAGACGAGAAATTAAAATAAGTCGCTACCAAACCTGTAGATTTAGTTATTACCATATCATTACTCCCTGAAGTACGCAGTTCCGGAAATCTTTCCAACAAATTACGATTATCTACTACTATAGAACGGCTTAAATTACTGCATCTCTCTAAAAAAGCACCAGGTATATCCAACTTTTCAGGCAACAAATAATCAGGAACCCCATTTTCATTCCAATTACCCAATACATCATATCCGTCAGGATAACTCACTCCTCCCATTACTGCTCTAGAACGCCCATCGGCAGACAGTTGTGCCTTATAATCAACATAATTAAAGGTTAGTCCGTCAGATAGTAATTCCAATTCAACAGGTGATACGACCAACACATTATCAGTTACCAGCCATACCTTTTTCAAATAAGCCGGCAAAGATACTTTTGAAAAAAATCTACCATTCATATCAGTCGAAGCAGCATAAATGGGATTTATATCTTTAAACTCCCAAGTATTTTCAACTAATTCCATAGGATATTCATCATACAGATAAAAAGCAGTCTGTACTTTCATACCATAATCAATAATAAGTTGACTATTACGGACAGTAGTAAAATCAAAAAAATCGTCTTTATTGATTTTTTCCTCCCCTTCTTCCCCTCCCCCCGTGTATATATCATGCATATTACGCAAGCAAGACACAAAGAAAACTGATAAGCAGATGATCCAAAATTTTGTTTTCATAAAGTAGTGCGTGATTATTTCCGACAAATATAGCCATAAATAACTAAAAAACAACTAAATAGTCAAAAAAAACTGTCCCCCGACTCACGTCGGAGAACAGCCACAACACAAACACAAAATAAAACACGACAAAACTACTATGCAATTTTTTAGCCTGCTCTATGTTTTGAGTAACATAACTACCGCCAATCAGGTATTCACATATCCAAGAGGGGTTTCAGGTTATTTGCATCTATAAAACGCCACACTAGCGTCCTTTGTTCATCGGTCTTTCTAAAAATATCTTAATTCTTATTGAATTCCTCTTTCTCTTAGTTTCAGCTGCCAGTTCCAAGCCGAACGTAGAGTGTCCTCCAAATTGGCTTCTGCCTTCCATCCCAACTCCTTATTAGCAAAATCAGGATTAGCCCATACCTTCTCAATATCTCCGGCACGACGACCCACGATCTGATAATTAAGTTTCACACCGGTAGCTTTTTCAAATGTATTGATCAGTTCCAATACAGAAACGCCTTTACCCGTTCCAATATTAAAGACTTCCACCTTCTCCTTCTGCTTGTTATTCAAAATGCGATCCATTGCGATAACGTGAGCCTTCGCCAAATCCACTACATATATATAGTCACGGATGCAAGAACCGTCCGGTGTATCATAATCATCCCCAAACACACTCAGTTTTTCACGAATACCCATTGCTGTCTGAGTAACGTAGGGTAACAAGTTTTGTGGAACACCATTAGGTAATTCACCTATTAATGCAGTGGGATGTGCGCCAATAGGATTAAAGTAACGCAACATAATAGCATTAATAGGCGATCCCGAAGCAACTGTATCACGAATAATTTCTTCATTGATCTGTTTTGTATTACCATACGGAGACTCAGCCTTCTTAATCGGAGCCTCTTCCGTTACAGGAAGAACATCGGGCTGACCATACACCGTACATGATGATGAAAAAATAATACCTTCTACTCCATGTTTCGGCATTAACTCCAACAGGTTAATCAATGAAACCAAGTTATTGCGATAATACAACAACGGTTTTTGTACCGATTCACCCACAGCCTTGCTAGCCGCAAAATGAATAATACCTTTTATGCCCGGATATTTAGTAAACAGCTTGTCCATTCCCTCAAAATCCAAGCAATCCAACTTTTCAAATGCAGGACGGATTCCTGAAACCTTTTCTATATTATCTACCACATCGGCGCTTGAATTGGACAAATTGTCCACAATCACTACGTCGTAACCGCTATTTTGCAGCTCTACTACCGTATGAGAACCGATGTAGCCGGTTCCTCCTGTTACTAAAATTCTTTCTTTCATAATACTTAATATTCTGTCGTTTTCTAATAGGTTCAAAACAACTTCGACGGGTAAATCCCTTTTCGTATCATATCATTGATACGAAGCAGGACTTGTATCTTGTCATCATGCGATACCAACCCCATCCATCTGGCAGGTGTCTCAATCACTTTCACCCTGACTCCGTCAGCAATACGCTCATTCATAAAAGCCGGAATAGAATAATGAGCTTTCATATCCATTCCATTCTCATCTATAAACTTATCGAACGCCTTCTTCATCTCACCAAATACCTGCGGAGTAAATCCCCACATATTCATTGAAACCAAGCTGTTGTCATCCAAAGCTACCCATTTATGTAATTCATTAGGATACATCGGATTTCCACTTATCCGTTCTACTCCTACACGGTCTGTAACGGACAACAGATATCCCTTTTCATCCACTTCACAAATACCACGGGTAACCCCTCCGCTTTCCGCCAATACATTTCTCAGCCTGTAGCAAATATTGAAACTATGGTAGTCAGCTTCTCCCAACATCACCAGATTATCATATAACAATTCAAAACTTTCTCTTTGGTAAAAGTTCACGGCATTTATCACACCGAATGGAGAGTCAATCAACTCTTCTCCCATCAAAACAGCTCTTACCGAGCCGTACAGTGCTTTGCGTTTCGGATTACGCTTTTCTTCAGGAATCGTTTCCACATCCTGATAAACATACTCCACTTCTACCACATGTTCATATTTGCCTGATACCAGTTTCTTGAATTCTTGTTCAAAATGTCTGCTTATGACAAATACGATCTTATCAAATCCGACTCTTACGGCATCATATATGGAAAAATCTAATATTGTTTCGCCATTAGGACCTATTCCCTCCAGCTGTTTCAATCCACCATATTTATTCCCCATAGTGGCCGCGAGTACAATCAAGGTCATAGCCATTTAATCTCTCTATTAATTCTAATGCAAAAATAAGCATAAAAATTGAATTTACGGACAAGAACAATGGATTTCTTTCTAATAAAAAAGTCCGAAGCTGTGCTCCGGACTTCTGAATCGGTTTATTTTAACGATGAAGTGAACTATTCTATTCCAAACAGAACACCCAAACCTTTGTCTACACCTGAAAATCCCATGAATGCCATTGCCAGCAGACCGGCAGTAACCAATGCGATAGCCATTCCCTGCATTCCTTTAGGTATATTCACCAAACTTAATTGTTCACGGATACCTGCAAACAATACCATAGCCAAAGCAAAACCAAGAGCTGTAGAGAAGGCGTAAACCACGCCAGTCAACAAATCAAAATCTTTCTGAATGACCAAGATAGCTACACCCAAAATACAGCAGTTAGTGGTTATCAACGGAAGGAATACTCCTAATGCCTGATAAAGGGCAGGAGACACTTTCTTCAATATGATTTCCACCATCTGTACCAATGCTGCAATGACAAGGATAAACGCAATGGTCTGCAAATATTCCAACCCGAAAGCATCGAGTACAAATTTCTGGATAAGATAGGTAACAATGGTAGCGATGGTAAGCACGAATGCAACAGCCGCTCCCATACCCGTAGCTGTCTCAACTTTCTTGGATACACCGAGGAATGGACAAATACCCAAGAATTGTGACAACACAATGTTGTTCACAAATATAGCGGTGATAAATATCAATATATATTCCATATTCTTACTTTTTACGGGTTATGCTTTCTTCAGTTTATTCACAATCGCAATAAGGTATCCCAATGCAATGAAGGCTCCCGGTGCGAGAACGAAAATCAACATTCCGTATTGCTCAGGCATGATAGTGATATCAAACAACTTGCCTGTGCCTAGGAACTCACGTACACCACCAAGGATAGTCAATGCAAGAGTAAATCCGAGCCCCATACCCAGTCCATCGAAGAATGAAGGCACGGGACCGTTCTTTGCTGCAAAAGCTTCGGCACGTCCCAGCAGAATACAGTTTACTACGATCAATGGGATGAACAAGCCCAAAGTAGCATAAAGTGCCGGCACATATGCCTGCATAATCATCTGCAACAAGGTTACGAATGATGCAATAACCACAACAAAGGCCGGAATGCGCACCATATCAGGTATCAAATTCTTAATGGCCGAAATTACAACATTAGAACAGATTAATACAAAAGCCGTAGCCAATCCCATCCCCATACCATTGATGGCAGAAGATGTTGTTCCTAATGTAGGACACATACCCAAAAGGAGTACAAACGTGGGATTCTCTTTTACAATCCCGTTCATCAATACTTTAAAATTATTCATAGTCTGCTCCTTCCTTATTTTTTATTTTTACAATCTTGCTTGGGACATTCTACTTTTTTGCAGTCTGCCTTATCGCAGTTAGCAGGATCACATTTATCGCTACAAACAGTCTTGCAGGCTGTAGAGTCACAAACCTGCTTACATGCCTCGTTTCCTTCACATTGAGCATCGCAGGCAGTAGCATTTTCGGCAACAGTTTCAGACACTTGCTGAGTTGCACCACTAGCGCCATCCACATTCTGACCACTATATGCTGCATAAGCATTGTTCACAGCTTTTAGAAAAGCACGTGTAGTGATGGTAGAAGCTGTGATAGCATCTATCTGACCACCATCCTTATTTACCACCAATGCTCCCTGTCCCGGATTCATACCGGTAATGTCGCCTTTTGCACCTTTCTTAAACCAATCAGCCGCCTTTGACCCCAAGCCCGGAGTCTCAGCATGGCTCAACAAAGAATAGTCTATGATATTTCCCTCTTTGTCAAAACCTACCAGCACACTCAAAGCGCCACCAAAACCATTGGCAGAAGATTCTACGGCAGCACCAATAAATTCGCCACCCTTGGTTGCCTTATATATTTTATAAGTAGCACCATCCAATTCTATAGTTTCAGGAGCTTCCGCAGGATTGTTATCAAACCCCGGAACTACAACTGCAATAGCGTCACTCAAAGCTTTTGCATTAGCCTCAGCAATAGGACCGGCAGTCAGTTGGTTGACATAAGCCAAAAGTCCGGTTGCAATCACAGTAATCGCTGTCAGCACGATAACCATGTTTTTCAAAGATGATTCTAGTTTTTTCATTTCTTCACGACCTCCCCGAATCTTTTAGGTTTACAATAAGTATTGATTAACGGAGTAAATGCGTTCATAATGAATATAGCGAAAGACATACCTTCGGGATATGCACCGAACAAACGGATAACCACGGTCAGGAAACCGATAGCCACACCGTAAATAATCATACCTTTATGAGTCATAGGCGAAGTAACATAGTCGGTTGCCATGAAAATAGCACCCAACATCAAACCACCTGTAAACAAGTGAGCCAACGGAGATGCGTAAGCCACCGGATCAACCAAATGCATCAGACCGGCAAATACAAATACAGTCACCAGAATAGATACAGGAATATGCCAGGAAATAATCTTTTTCCATAGCATATATCCCAGGCCAAGCAATAAAGCCAATGCACTCACCTCACCTAGCGAACCCGGGTTATTACCCAGAAACAGACTTAATGTATCGGGCAACTGACCTAAAGCATTTACATCACCCTTTACAGCCATTTTCATCAATGCCAGCGGAGTAGCACCGGTTTCAGCATCGGTATAACTTCCCCATTGTTGAACCAACGGCCATGAAGTCATCTGCACAGGAAAAGAAATCAGCAGGAAGATACGACCTACCAGCGCGGGATTGAAAGGATTACAACCCAATCCGCCGAAAGTCATCTTGCCCACACCGATTGCCACCAACGCACCGATGATAATAATCCAAAGCGGCAAGTTGGAAGGCAGATTGAATGCCAGCAACACACCGGTTATAATAGCCGAACCATCACAGATGGTAGAGCGTTCTCTCTTCAAAATAAACTTGGTAATCGCCCATTCGAAGAATACACAGGCGGCAACCGAGGTCAAGGTCACCACCACGGCGCCCAGTCCGAACATATAAAATGACACCAGCAACGCAGGTATCAACGCAATGAGTACACCATACATATTCTTCTGTATGCTGTCACCGCTATGAACGTGAGGCGATAATGATACTATTAATTTATTAGCCATACTATTTTGTCGAATTATTTTTTAGCATTACGTGCACGGATAATACCGCCTACTGTGCCCTTACCCAAACGGATATAGTCCAGCAAATAACGATGAGACGGACATGTAAACTGACACGAACCGCACTCGATGCACGACATTACATCTTCTTTCTCTACTCTCTCCCAATCCTTATGAGCTGAAAGTGTTGCCAATAAGAAAGGCTCCAGTCCCATGGGACACACGTTAACACACTTGGCACAGCGGATACAGGGCTGAGCTTCCGCACGGGCAGCTTCCTTATCATTCATAATCAGCACACCCGAACTACCTTTACAAATAGGAACTTCTGTATTAACCAGTGCTTTACCCATCATCGGACCACCACCAATCACTTTTCCCGTATCTTCGGGCAAACCGCCAGCCGCATCAATCAGCTGGCTCATCGGAGTCCCCATACGGGTGAGAAAATTAGATGGATTTCTGACAGACTTACCTGTAACGGTTACAATGCGTTCAAACAAAGGTTTGTTTTTCTGAACGGCCTCATAAACGGCAAATGCAGTACCTACATTCTGAACTACCGCACCCACATTGATAGGAATAGCGGGAGGAGCAGGAACCTGGCGACCGATCACAGCATCTATCAATTGTTTCTCACCACCTTGCGGATATTTCACCTGCAAGGGAACCACCTCTATACCGGGATATTGAGCAGCTTTTTCAGTCATCAACTTAATAGCATCCGGTTTATTATTTTCAATACCGATATATCCCTTGGTTACTTTTGCAGCTTTCATCAGAATGCTTACGCCCACCAGTACTTCGTCTGCCTTTTCCAACATCAAACGATGGTCGGCAGTGAGGTAAGGCTCACACTCTACAGCATTGATAATTACACATTCCGCCTTGCAGCCCGGAGGAGGAGAAAGTTTCACATGAGTAGGGAAACAAGCACCGCCCATACCTACTACACCTGCATTTTTCACTTTAGCAACGATTTCTTCGGGTGTGAGAGCACACTCTTTCACCAATGTCGAACTGCGGTCTATTGATTCTTCCCATTCGTCACCATCCACATCGATAAAGATAGCCGGCTTGCGGTAACCGCTTGCATCGATTACGGCGTCTACCTTGTTCACTTTACCGGATACAGACGAGAAGATGGCTGCTGAAACAAAGCCACCCGCCTCAGCAATCTTCGTACCTACCTTCACCACATCGCCTTTTTTCACGATGGCAGTAGCAGGAGCACCGATATGCTGTGACAAAGGAAATACCGCTTGCTTAGGAAGTGCAAGGGTTTCAATGGCTTTGCCTGCTGACAATTTATTTTCTGCTGGATGTACTCCACCAATTCTAAATGTCTTCACTGTTATATCTTTTTAATTTTTACTTACTTTGAATTTTGATTATGCTTCCGCTTTCGGAGCGTCAGCTTTCACCGCTTCCGGAGTTTCCACCTTTGAAGCCTCTACTTTTGCAGCAGGTTTTGCAGCAGCCTCACCAGCCGGCACTTCTACCTTCGGTTTACGTGGCGGGAAATTAATAGCTTGGATAGCCCCTTTCGGACATTCCGATTCACATTTACGGCAAGATTTACACTTAGCCGGATCAATGTATGCCAAATTATTCTCTAACGTAATGGCTTCGAACGGACACACTTTCACACACTTTCCACAACCAATACAACTAGCCTTGCAAGCCTTGTTGGCAACAGCTCCCTTATCCTTGTTCACACACATCACCACTACGCGGCGGTTGTTCTTTCCTTTCGGACGAATTTCAATGATCTTACGCGGACAAGCTTTGCTACAAGCCCCACAAGCTGTACATTTTTCTTCGTCCACTTCCGGAAGGCCGGTTTCAGGATTCATGTGAATAGCATCAAACTGACACACTTCCACACAATCACCACAACCCAGACAACCGAATGTACAACCCGTCTCACCACCTGAAGTGGCATGAGCGATGGCACACGATTTAGCTCCGTCATACAGAGCAGTACGAGGGCGATTTTCACAACTACCGTTACATCTTACCACCGCAACTTTCGGTTCGGCAGCAACGGCTTCCAATCCCAAAATGGCAGCTACTTTCTCCATTACCGGAGCACCACCAACCGGACATAACTTACCCTCCAGCGAACCGGCATCGGCAGCCTTCACGCAGGCACCAGCAAAACCAGAGCAACCGGGATAACCACATCCACCGCAATTCGCCTGAGGAAGCACTTCGCTCACCTTGGCAATCCGCGGATCTTCATACACAGCAAACTTCTTAGAAGCGGCATACAAGATTACCGCGGCAATCAAGCCAATCGCTCCCAACGAAATTACTGCAACCAGAATTAAATCCATAAATTTTAGTTAGTTATTTATTAATTATTTTTTATTGGTTCAAGCGTAAATGAAAACTTCTTGCTCAACTTATTCCTGCATACATATATGATAAGGTAATACGGGAGCAAGGCTGACAAAGCAACAAGCGCCGACCTTAACTCATCCCCCCCCGTAAAACGCATGGAAATAAATAAAGTAATCAGCAATACCAAGAAAGGGATACCAAAAGCCAGCAATACGGCTTGCATCCCCATGGAAGTGGTACCATAAATCATCACCTCCTCACCTATGCGGTAAGAAGATGCCTTCATGTCAAAAACATCAATCAGTTTCTCTTTACTTTCAGATGCATTGCAATGCCCTTTCACACTACAAGCCGAACAGGCAGAAGTTTGTACGATTCTCACCCGCACATGAGAACCTTCAATGTTTTCCACAATACCACGATGTTTGATTATATCGGTCATTTTTGCAAACTCTACATTACAAAACTGCGACAAATGTACGATTTTAATTGGATTCTAAGAAGTATAAAATGATATTTTCACTATAAAAATCGATTTTTTGTGTGGAGAAATTAAAATTAGAAACAAGAAAGGGAGGAAAATTTTAAATTCCCCCCTTTCTACTTGTAAAGTATATAATTTATTTCATTATCACATAGCCTGCATCCAAGAGTTTTTGACGAATGGATGCTATATGTTCCTCGTTTCTGGTTTCCATAACGACACGAAGGGCACATCCGGTGACATCTGCACTCTCACTATTTCGCTCATGATGTACAGAAATTACATTTCCTCCCTGCTCTGCGATAATTTTGCTGACTCCCAACAGCTGCCCCGGTTTGTCTATCAAGTCCAAAGTTACTGCATAGGTACGTCCCGACTTTGCCATACCGCGACTGATGACACGGCTCAATATCGTCACATCAATATTACCTCCAGACACCAGGCAAACAGTTTTCTTACCCTTTACCGGTACCTTATTGAACATGGCTGCAGCAACGGACACAGCTCCCGCCCCCTCTGCAACAATCCGCTGGCGTTCTATCAATGCCAGAATAGCTGCGGCAATCTCATCCTCGGTCACAGTTACAATTCCGTCCACATACTGATTAACCAAGTCAAAAGTATTTGTTCCCGGCTCTTTCACCGCGATTCCATCGGCAAAAGTGGAAACAGAGTGAAGACGCTCAATACGCGAATGAAGAATAGAATTTGCCATACTGGCCGCACCCAACGCCTGTACACCATATACCTTGACAGACGGTTTCAAAGCCTTCAACGCATAAGCCACTCCCGAAATCAGTCCGCCCCCACCAATGGGGACAATGACTACCTCCACATCCGGCATTTCCTCCAATAACTCCAAACCGATAGTACCTTGTCCGGCTATCACATTCTCGTCATCAAAGGGATGAACAAAAGTATATCCCTTTTCATCACGTAATTGCAGAGCTTTCTGATAAGCATCATCATAGACTCCCGGAACCAAACAAACTTCCGCCCCATAATGCTTCGTTGCCTCAACTTTAGATATAGGTGCTCCCTCTGGAAGACAAATCAACGACTTGATGCCACACTTAGTGGCAGCCAATGCCACCCCTTGCGCATGATTACCGGCAGAACAGGCTATCACACCTCTCGCCTTTTCTTCATCAGATAATTGGGAAATCTTGTAATAAGCACCACGCACTTTAAACGATCCTGTGAATTGCAGGTTTTCGGGCTTCAGATAAACTGTACTCTCAGGATTTATCTGAGGAGCATAAATCAAATCAGTGCGACGGACAACCTCTTTCAGGACATGAGCCGCCTTGTATATTGCATCTAATTGTAGCATAGGTATAACACTCTTGTTTTTTAATTGGGTGCAAAGCTACAAATAAAATTGATTCCTTACACTCGCTTTCGATGTAAAGTTGCATTCTTTTTTTTCGCTCATTCATTTGCCGGTAAGTTTCTTTACATTACACACCGCGATAATTTTTTTCTTAGGGTCTTATACTTTTTTCCCGGTGTCTTATCTGGATTTCGATATAATCTGTTTTTCACTTTTACTCTCGGCCACCTCTACCAGATAAACACTGGCACAAATAAGAACAATCGCCGCCAACTGCGTCCATGAGAAGCGATCCTGCCCCAAAATAAAAGAGGTCACCGTGGCAACAATCAAAATTAAATATCCATAAATAGCTACCAATGTAGTTTTCAGATATTTCAACCCGAGGGGAAGTAGTAAATAACTAATAGTGGTAGGGAATACCAAAACAAAAAGCAAGACCAACATAGGAGTAGAGAAAAGTGACATTCTCAGTATAGGAGCATCAAAGCCGTAAATTGTATTGACAATAACAGCCATGACAGCCGCCCCTAAAAAGGTATATTTCAACATCGTCATATTTCCCACCCCTTTTAACAGACGATTGCTGAGAACAAGATAGATGGCATAAACCAGCGAACTGACCAAACACATTAAATTACCTAACGGAGCATTAGAGGCAAGATCGTCACTAGGTTGCGTAGAAATGCAAAGAATAGCTCCTCCCAACCCCATTCCAATACCAAGCACTTTCATCCAAGTTACTTTTTCCTTATAAAACAATACAGCAATAATGAATACCCATATAGGCTCCAAACTGACAAAAATGGAACTGGAAACCGGAGTGGTCTTACTGATACCCAGCAGATAAAAAAACATATATCCGTAAATACCTAAAGCCCCTAACATAAAAAGCTGCCATTTCTGACGGGTAGTGGAGCCTTCGGGTTTACAAAATATATCGATAAGCCAAAAAGCGGCAGCCCCAAATACCAATCGGAAAGTAACCCCTGTCACAGGAGCTATCCACAAAGGTAAAAGATATTTCAATGCGTTCATATTAAGGCCTCCCAACGCTTTGGAGACAACCATGCTAAGGTTTGCTTCAACTTGTTTATTCATACTTCATGCTGTTATTACGTGGGTATTTTTCTTATAAACTCAGTTTTTCCTGCTTCATCACAATAAACATACCCATCAAGGCTACCATCAGATTAAGCCAGAAAGCAAAGGTTTGCGAATGAGAATGGAACAGATTCTGAAAAGCATCTACAATAAAAGGACAAAGCAGGATAGCCACATAATTCATAGCCATCACAAAGGCAAGTGCCAATGTCACCTTATGAGGTACGGCCACATCAGAGGTCTTATCATAAATCAACGGCTGGATGATACCGTATGAAAGACCGTTCAGGACACACCCCAAAGCAATCAATATCTCAGAACGGCTGAGCAAAATAATTCCCATCCCACAAGCTATCATCAACAAACAAACCATATAGATGCGACGCCCCAACATTTGCACTATCCTGTTCAGCACAAAGCCCGGCGCCATGATAGCAAGGAAAAACAAGGAAATCAATATTCCTGCCCTGCCACTGGAAAGCCCGTACTCTTCCATCAGAAAAGGAAGGTTGAAACTGATAATGATTACCAGATAAGTAGCCAAACCGTAAAAAGCCATCAGCTTGATTAAGGCCTTGACATTCATTCCCCTCTTGCCCATTTCTTTGGCGGTATCAGACGGAATATCATCAGACGGATGATAGCTGGAGAGGTCTTTCTTCAGATAATGAGTAAGAAAAATGGATATAAAAGGAAACAGATAAACCAAAAACGGCAAATGCCAGTTCACTTCCGCCAGATAGCCAGTCAATGTAGTGGCCAGTACCAAGGTGATATTGGTTATGGCAGAACTGTAACCGAACTGTTTCGTACGGTAAGCTCCCACAAAATAACGGGATATCAATCCGGTGGAAAGCGGAACAATCAACCCGGACCCTATCCCCAACATGGCGCTGATGGCTATCAGTTGCCACATCTTATTGGAGAGCAGATAAAGGATACCACTCACCCCAAAGATGGTCAGGCCGATTTGCAGCAGCAAGAGGTTGTTCACTTTCTCTGTCAGCTTACCCGACAACAAGATAAAAGGAATAATAAGAAGTGACGGCAACGAGGACAGCATCTGGATTTCCAAGTCTGTAGCAGACGGAAAGATTTTATTCAAATCGCCCAAAATGGGAGAAACCGCCAATCCCGGCAATGCATTTAATGCCGAAATGGAAAATATACCTATTAAAGTAATGAGGGGAATAGTCCCCTGCCCTGTCTGTACTTTCATACTTGTAGTAATTTATTGTATGAGATACACAACAAGGCAAAAGACGTTTGGTTCAAAGCGACATATCGTTTATTCCTTTACTTTCCATTCCAAAATATTATGCCGGGTAGTGTCAAAGTTTACGCCTATGTTAATTTCCTAAACGCAGTTTATCAAAATTCTGAATGCCGATGGGATAACGCTTCTTCATATTTCCTTCTTATTGTTTAATTACATACCCCTAAAATATCGGATACGGGCATCCAATGATTTTATGTATAAACAAAGGTATCTCTTTTTCGTTCATAGTACAATGATTCCCATCGTTTTTTTGTATTCCCCCTACTTACATTAAAAAACATAAAATCAAGGAACTTTTCACCAACCCCTATGTTGAGGGAGAAAAACGCGGGAAACTCCCACGTTCTTCATTGTATTACTAACCTAAACTTTAAGTAAAAATGAAAGATTGTAATTGTGATTTAAGAGACGGTGACGCAAAAACAGCCGTGTTTGGTTCAAACGAAATGCTGCAACCTGCTCCGGTAGACACCATTCCCATGGAACCTACCACTCCGCAGATTGCTTATCAAATGGTTAAAGACGAAACATTCGCCCAAACCCAGCCTCGTCTTAATCTGGCTACTTTCGTTACCACCTATATGGACGATTATGCTACCAAATTGATGAACGAAGCTATCAACATCAACTATATTGATGAAACAGAGTACCCGCGTATCGCCGTGATGAATGCCAAATGTATCAACATCATGGCCAACCTATGGAATTCCCCCGAACAGGCAAAATGGAAATCAGGAGCGTTGGCCATCGGCTCCAGCGAGGCTTGTATGCTGGGTGGTGTAGCTGCCTGGTTGCGCTGGAGAGACAGGCGTAAAGCCCAGGGCAAACCGACCGACAAACCTAACTTCGTCATTTCAAGCGGTTTCCAGGTTGTATGGGAGAAATTCGCCCAACTTTGGCAGATTGAGATGCGCCAAGTACCTCTTACTCTGGACAAGACCACCCTGGACCCCGAAGAAGCCTTAAAGATGTGTGACGAGAACACCATCTGTATTGTTCCTATCCAAGGTGTGACATGGACAGGTCTGAACGATGACGTGGAAGCATTGGACAAAGCGCTGGATGCCTACAACGCCAAGACAGGTTATGAAATTCCTATCCACGTAGATGCCGCAACCGGTGGCTTCATCCTGCCGTTCCTCAGCCCCGAAACGAAATGGGACTTCCGTTTGAAATGGGTTCTTTCCATCAGCACTTCCGGCCACAAGTTCGGACTGGTTTATCCGGGACTGGGATGGGTAGTATGGAAAGACAAGAAATACCTTCCGGATGCCATGTCATTCAGTGTCAATTATCTGGGTGCGAACATCACACAGGTTGGTTTGAACTTCAGCCGCCCCGCCGCACAGATTCTAGGCCAATACTATCAGTTTATCCGTCTGGGATTCCAAGGATACAAAGCCATCCAATACAATTCCATGGAAATCACCAAGTACATTCACAGCGAAATAGCCAAGATGGCTCCGTTCGTAAACTACAGCGACAAAGTGGTAAATCCTTTGTTCATCTGGTACATGAAACCCGAATACGCAAAGAATGCCAAATGGACTCTGTACGATTTACAGGCTAAATTACAACAAAGCGGATGGATGGTTCCTGCCTACACCTTGCCGGAAAACATTCAAAATTATGTGGTTATGCGTGTTGTGGTACGTCAGGGATTCAGCCGTGACATGGCGGATATGTTGTTGAACGACATCAAGAATGCCATCAGCGAGTTCGAGAAACTGGAATATCCCACTCCTACCCGCATCGCCCAAGACAAGAATATCGCTGTAAAAGGTACTGTGTTTACTCACAATGCCCATAGCAACGCCGCTAAAAAATAAGCATAAATAACAATAATGCAACCATCCGCCGTTAAGGTGGATGGTTACTTCAATCAAATTAATTTATGGAAAGAACTATAACTATCCAGCAAATAAAGGATGCTGCACAAGAGGCCTACAATCTGTATAAAGACAATACAGACGGTAAGAACGCCGACTACATTCCTTATCTGGCAAATATTGATCCCAAACTGTTCGGAATCAGTATCTGTCTGATGAACGGAGAAATCATCCAACTGGGTGACTCTCAGTACCGTTTCGGTATCGAGTCCGTTTCCAAGGTGCTGACCGCCATCCTGGTACTCCGCCAATACGGCGCCCCCAAGGTGCTCGAAATGATTGGCGCCGACGCTACCGGACTGCCGTTCAACTCCATCATGGCTATCCTGTTGGAAAACGACCACCCTTCCACCCCACTGGTAAACGCCGGGGCCATCTCGGCAGACAGCATGGTACAACCCCTAGGCAACAGCGACGGCAAGTGGAAAGCCATCGTAGACAATATGACCGAACTATGCGGAAGTGCCCCGCAACTGATTGACGAATTGTACAAATCGGAGTCTGCAACAAATTTCAACAATCGTTCCATCGCCTGGTTATTGAAAAATTATAACCGTATCTACGATGATCCTGATATGTCGCTTGACCTCTACACCCGTCAGTGCTCTATGGGCATCACCGCGGAACAATTGTCCATCTGCGGAGCCACCATCGCCAACGAAGGATTGAACCCGAATACGAACAAACAAGTGTTCGACAAGGCCCTCGCCCCGAAAATCACCTCCATGATAGCTACCGTAGGTTTCTACCAGCACACAGGCGACTGGCTTTATACCTCAGGAATCCCTGCCAAGACCGGCGTAGGAGGCGGTGTGATGGGTGTGATGCCGGGTGTAATGGGTATTTCGGCCTTCGCGCCTCCTTTGGACGATGCCGGCAACTCCGTAAAAGCGCAGCTTGCCATCAAATATATTATGAACAAACTGGGCATGAACGTATTCAACGGGCACCGCATCCACGTGCAATAATATATTCTATTCTGACAGAAAGCCGATATTTCTCTCACCCCGAGAGAAGTACCGGCTTTTTAACTAAAAAAATTTTCCGCTAAATATTTCTCACACTCTTACATTATGCCTATCTTTGCACAGACAAATTCATATATTATGAAGAACAAAGTCATCCGTAAAGAACTGGGCCAATGGATGAACTCATGCAGAGAAACCATTTATGGTCCCCTAGCGGAGAGATTGAAAGAAAATTGCTGAAACAGCCCAAAGCGCCCGATGACGTTAGTTATGTGATTGAATTAACTATTAAATAACTTTATGAGTAACAAATCAAAAATCGAGATTTGCGCCAACTCCGTGGAAAGTGCTGTGAAGGCACAACAAGCCGGTGCTTATCGTGTAGAACTATGTGCAGGTATTCCGGAAGGCGGAACAACCCCGTCTTTTGGCGAAATCCGTATGGCACGCCAATTATTGAACCAAACAAAACTACATGTCATTATCCGTCCCCGTGGCGGAGATTTCCTATATTCTCCCATCGAGCAAGAAATCATGTTGCATGATATTAAAGTGGCACGTCAGTTGGGTGCGGACGGTGTGGTGTTCGGATGTCTTACCGCAGAAGGCAATGTCGATGTACCCTTGATGCAGAAACTGATGAATGCGGTAGGCGAGATGAGTGTCACCTTCCACCGCGCTTTTGATATGTGCAGCAATCCCAAGGAGGCCTTGGAACAGATTATCGGCCTGGGTATCGACCGGGTCCTTACTTCCGGACAAGAAGCGACCGCCGAAAAGGGTATCCCTCTTTTAAAAGAATTGGTAGAACTGGCCGACGGACGAATCATCATCATGCCGGGATGCGGTGTGAATGCCGGTAATATCCGTAAGATTGCCGAAGAAACCGGAACTTCGGAATTTCATTTCTCCGGACGGAGCAGCGTAGACAGCGGCATGATTTATCGTAACTCAAAAGTATCTATGGGAGGTACTGTAAAGATAGAAGAGTATCTGAAGGATGTTACTGACCCCAACAAAGTAAAAGCCGCCTTGTCCGAACTGGCATTGAAAGACGAAAACGACAAAGCACTGGAAAAGAAAAACAAAAGCCTCAACCCCAAGAAATCAAAGAAAGAGGATGACTGGGACGATGACGATGATGATTTGGATGATGACAAGTAATAAGCAAGCATAAACGTTATTATCATATTAAACGCGGATATTCAGGGTTTCAAGCTGAATATCCGCGTTACTTTTTGTTTATACCGGATTCTACAACTTATGTATCACCTTCATCAGCTGCTCACCCAGCCCGATGGTATATCCTTGTGACACGAATACCACCCGGTTAAAGGTATCACCAATGATAAACATAGGCAAGATAGTCTTGTTAGACAACTTCATGCCTTCTGCAATCTGCTTCTGGATGGAACCGTCCACATCAATACCGTAAGTAATGGTAGCCGGTAATCCCGGGAATTCCTGCGGACGGAACTTCTTGTACTGCTCCTCATTGGGGAACAACAGCACGATTCCTCTGCCCCATTCATCAAAGTCCTTGCCCAATGCCGCAATATCGCGCAATGCATGGTTGGTAGGTTCTTGTCCGGCGCCCAGTACGGCTACAATGTAGTAACCACGTCCTGTAGTGGCAAGAATGGACTTCAGTTCATCGCTATCCATCGGTTTATAAGTAGATTCTGAATTGAAATTACCGATCACCTGAATATCATCCTTACTTTCACGCATCACCAAGTCCACCGTAGTCGTTTCTCCCGGCTTGATGGTAAAGAAAGTCAGCTGGGACAATACGCCGCCGTTAGCCAGACGAGTACCGGTCACCATCACATAATTGCCGGCATCCAGTGCCGTTCCGTTCTTCAACAGATTAGCCCAAGTAGCGCCGCCACCCATATCAATATCGCCTTCATCATAATTCAGCAATTTCAAAGTTCCGGCAGGAGTCAGTCTGGAAATAGAGAAATGAGAATAATACTTCGGATCAGCCAAAGACTTGATCGGCGTATATCTGGCAATAAACTTGCCGGTAAGTGCACTGGCCTGTTCCATTGCTTCGAAATTCACATCAATAGCACCTTCATCGCCTATCAACTGCACTTTTCCCGTCACTTCGTCTATACGTGCAGGAATACCCATGCTGCGTGCCATGGATACAAAGAAGATATCACGGCTGTGCGCATCGGCTGTACGGGCCTTCCACACCCCTTCCGGAGTGATTGGCGAGCCGCCCAGGTTGCAATCCTTGTCCACACGGATATTCCCGGCAACCCATGCAACCAGCTTCATCGGATCGGCAAGGTAAGCCTCACGATCCTGTTCGGGCACTGCTTTCTCAAAGAACCCTTTATACGGAGTAATCATTTCGTTGCTCACGCGCGGATTACGCACAAATCTGCGGAAATAATCAGCATTGGCGCACAAGTGTGAATTCATCATGTGGTCTATCAACACTTCGGAGCTTACATCACGAAGGTCTTTGGCAGAAATCTGCTGAAGCAGGTCAATGCCGCCCTTCTTTGACTTGTCCGAACGGAGACGGGCCATAAAGTCACGGATGGTTTCGTAGTTGCCACGTGATGCCACCAGCAATTTGGCAACGGCATCCTCATCCAGCTGGTATTCTTTAGCGAAATTGCGAGCCGATTCATCCGTCATGAATGTAGCCACGTAGGCATTGCGGATAGAGTCCTCCAAAGCCATGCGGCGATTGTTCTCCGCACGTTGTTCGGGAGTCACTTCGGGCATATTGGCGCCTTCCATCGGAGGAATGATATCCATATCCAGTGTATAAGCCTCGCCGGCCGTTTTGTCCAGCTTCACGGTCAAGGCATTGTCCTGTCCGAAAGACAGTTTGGAATAACCGAATTTTCCATCTTTGGAAGCCCATACCAGCATATCCCCTTTTCCGGCGGTCAGGAACGTCTTACCGTCCGCATCCGTCTGTTTGGAAGCTACGGTATAAAATTCGGCATAGTTATACACTTTGAATTCCACTTTGGCGTCAGCCACCGGTTTGCCGTCCGCATCCACGATGGTCACATCGGCTTTTGCCGTGGGAGCATAGTTGTCAATCACATTGATTTCCGTATAACGGGGAGTGCGGTACATCACTTCTTCCGGTCCGTTATAACGTCCGAACACCTTGGTGTGCATCAGCATACCCCGTGAAGCGGGAGCGTTGAACCAACCCAGATTCAGTACCGGTTCGGGCTCGCAAGCACCCAGGAAGTACCATTTGCCATCTACCCAAGCTTCCACCCAGGCATGATTGTCGTCGGTATGTGCCCAACGCGGCGTATATACCTGACGGGCAGGAATACCTACCGAACGCAAGGCAGCTACCGTGAACGTAGATTCCTCGCCACAACGTCCGTAGGCTGTCTTTACGGAAGCCAGCGGACTACTGGTACGGGCATCAGAGGGGGTATAAATCACCTTTTCATGACACCAGTGGTTCACTTCCAGCACGGCATCATATAAAGAAAGGTTTTTCACTCTGTCCTTCAGCTCCTCGTAGAATACCTTACGGCTGTCGTCCAGATTCTCGTTGTTTACGCGGATGGGCAATACAAAGTGGCGGAACTCTCGTTCGGGAACCACTTTTCCCCATGGCATCTCCTCACGCGCCTTGAAGGCGTAGTCCACATTTTCCAGATAGAATTCACCGGGATGGTCCGCTATATCCGCCAAGGGCATATAGGCGTAAAGGAAAGTCATCGCCTCCTTCTGTTCATCGCTCATGGGTTGTTCAAATACCTGGAAGAGGTTACCTTGGGTCAGCGTATCACGCCGTGCCTCAAAATCCTGCTGAACAGCGGCACGTTCAGCCTCATCACTGATTAAATGTTTGTTGTTTGTACACGAGGCGCACAGCATCAAGCCTATCCCCGCCGCACACAGAGCCAATAATTTCATCTTGTTGTTTATTTAGGTTAGCAATTTGTTATTGGCTACGAAGATAAGACTTTTTTCTTATTTTTGACGAAGTTCAAGCTATTATTTAGTATCCGCCGGCTCCGATTGTTGCGATTGATAATATTCCTCCTTCCGCTTGTTGGCCTGCTGCACCAGACTGGTGACGTATACCGTGAAGATAGGGAACATCATCATTCCCAGGGCGGCCAGCACCACCGACAGTATTTTCCCCGTAGGAGTGACGGCATAAATATTACTCCCTACGGTGGTAACATCCATAAAAGCCCACCACAGCGCACTCCAGTAGTCCGTCACCATAGGGTTCACCTTATGTTCCAGCACAAAGAAGATAAGACTGGCAAAATACACGGTGGCCATCAGCATGGTGATGTACGAGGTAAACAACCCGGACGCTTTGCTGCCCGACAGCCAGCCCACCACGATGGCTAGTGCATACCCTCCCCTCAGCAAAGGGATAAAGCGCAGGAAATAACTGATTTCGGGCGAGAAAGTGATGTGATAGAAATCAATGATATTTAAATAAGGTATAGATACCAGCAGAAAAATAAAATGGCTGGTGAAGTACCTTCCTTTTTCTTTCGAGAGGAAAAACTCCAGCAGGAAATCGAACAGGAAAAACATGCATATCCAGAACTGAATCTTCAGATAAGAACCTTGATTCAGGAAAGGGATGTTATGAAAAGTATCTATCGAGATACTGATAACCAGAAAAAGGGACATCAACAGGATGAATATATGCAAGATCCCGTAAATCCCCCTACGGGAATAGATGAATGAGGAGAAAGCTGTTTTCATAAACTATACTGATTATATTATTTTTTCTAGAAACACCCTTCCGGGTACGATTGTTTAATTCCGCATACCTTCCGGGTTAATAAACCTAAACGGATAAACATCATTTCCAAGGAGTTGTTATAAACTCCGTAAACAAAAAACATATATTTTTTAAAACCTAAACTTTATGGCAAACATTAGTAAATCAGTCAAGCTAGGGGTATTTACCCTCGCTATTATGAACGTGACTGCGGTAGTATCCCTGCGCGGGCTGCCTGCCGAAGCCGAATACGGACTGAGTTCGGCATTTTATTATTTATTCGCGGCCATCGTCTTCCTGATACCTACCTCATTGGTAGCGGCGGAACTGGCGGCCATGTTCCAGGACAAGCAAGGCGGTGTGTTCCGATGGGTGGGTGAAGCCTACGGAAAGAAATTCGGCTTCCTCGCCATCTTCCTGCAATGGGTGGAAAGCACCATCTGGTATCCCACCGTATTGACTTTCGGAGCTGTGGCACTGGCTTTTATCGGCATGAGTGACACCCATGATATGGCCTTGGCATCCAACCGCTATTACTCACTGGCGGTGGTCTTGATTATCTATTGGCTGGCCACTTTCATTTCGCTGAAAGGCATGGGCTGGGTAGGCAAAGTGGCCAAAGTAGGCGGTATGGTAGGTACGATTATTCCTGCCGGCCTGCTGATGGTACTGGCGGTGATTTACCTTGCCTCCGGCGGACAGAGCCAGATGAACTTCGACGGCAACTTCTTCCCCGACTTCAGCAACTTCGACAACCTGGTGCTGGCTTCCAGCATCTTCCTGTTCTATGCCGGTATGGAAATGGGCGGTATCCACGTAAAAGACATAGAAAATCCTGCCAAGAACTATCCGAAAGCTGTATTCATCGGTGCGGCTATTACCGTAATCATCTTCGTGCTCGGCACCTTCGCACTGGGGATCATTATTCCCGAAAAGGATATCAACCTGACTCAGAGCCTGCTGGTAGGTTTTGATAATTACTTCAAGTATGTCCATGCTTCGTGGTTGTCACCTATCATCGCCGTGGCTTTGGCATTCGGTGTGCTGGCAGGTGTGTTGACCTGGGTGGCCGGTCCGTCCAAAGGTATCTTCGCAGTGGGTAAAGCAGGCTATCTGCCTCCCTTCTTCCAGAAGACCAACGCCAACGGCGTACAGAAAAACATTCTGCTGGTCCAAGGCCTTGCCGTAACCTTGCTCAGCCTGCTGTTCGTTGTGATGCCTTCCGTACAGAGTTTCTACCAAATCCTGTCACAGCTCACCGTATTGCTTTACCTTATCATGTATCTGCTGATGTTCAGCGGCGCCATCTATCTGCGTTACAATATGAAAAAGACTCCTCGCCCATTCCGTATCGGCAGCAAAGGCAACGGACTGATGTGGCTCATCGGCGGTCTGGGTTTCTGTGGTTCACTACTGGCATTCGTGCTCAGCTTCATTCCCCCCAGCCAGATTGCGGTAGGCAGCAACACCGTATGGTTTGCCGTTTTGATTATCGGCTGCATCGTGGTAGTCGCAGCTCCGTTCATTATCTATGCATCGCGCAAACCGTCATGGGTAGACAAGAACACACAGTTCGAACCGTTCCACTGGGAAGTACAGGCTACAACGGCACAGACAGCGGCTCCGGTTTCCGGCGCGGCTAAAAGTTCCGCTTCAAGCGCCTCTACAAACGCTGCCGCCGGACCGGCCTCTCAAAGCACCCCGACCCCGGAGCAACACAAATAACCCCCGCTAACGGGTTAGCCCATTCCTTTTTATCACAGGCTATTCCGGTTCCTTGAAAAGCAAGAAGCATGTTTTTCAAGAAGCCGGAATTGCTGTTTTCCACAAACCGGGATGGTTACTTTCCCTCTCTCTTCCAATAATTTCCTGTAAATCATAGCCGGAATTAAAGAAACATTCCTATCTTTGTCCCTTGGTTCACTTAATAATCACGTTTGACATGAAGCATAAAGCCTTTTTCATTTTTATGACAGCCCTTCTTATAGGGAGTCCGCTTTATGCACAAAAATATAAAATAGCCCTTATCCATTCCTACCAGGAAGGGTACAGCGGTGCCGGCATTGTAAACAAACTGTTTGTCAAAGGACTGAAAGACCAGCAAATAGACTTCCAGCTGCGCACTTTTTATCTGGATTGCGAGAAATATGAATCTGTAGAAGAAGAGCAACGGATTTCCGAGTTTGCAGATTCCATCCGCTCATGGGAAGGGGATTTGATTGCCGTGCTCGATGATCAGGCAACCTACTCTATCATGGCTTGCGGAAACCCGTATGTCAGGCAGATTCCCGTCGTATTCAGCGGAGTGAATTATCCCAACCAAGACTTGCTGGCACAATATCCCAACATTACGGGCTACATAGACAAACCCGATTACCTCACCACCTGCCGGATGATAGAACGCATTATGGGCAAAGTCCGCATCCACATCCTGAACGGCCGGACCGTGCTTGACCGCCTTATCTGGAAAGACCTGAGCGAACAATGCAAAGGATCGGAAATCACCCTCCACCAATGGAAAAGACAAGAGGCCCTGCCCGGCAAGCTGAATATCCCCATCAGTGACAAAGATGATACCGAATATGAATCCCTGCACGAAAAACTGAACGAATATAACCACTTGGACTCCACCATCGTAGTCCGCCTGTCCAGTGATTCCGTAGCTGCCCGCGACCTGATGTGGCTGTCCAGCGGGATCTTCAAATACTCCTTGTTCCTGTATACCAAACGGGACTATACCACCCTGCGCATCGGCAGCCTGTTCGACAATCCCGGCTTCGAAACCATCAACGAAGGATTCGGGATAAAGGAATATATGCTGGGAGGTTATTTCGCCCCCATCGAAACACAGCTAAGCGACATGACCGCCGGCATCAAAGAAAGACTGCAAGGAAAGATACCCGTCCCGGCAGTAAAACAAATCGCCAAACAGCATCTGGTCAACTGGCAGGCCATGAAGAGATACCAGATCCCCCCTGAAAGCATTCCACCGGAATATACCATCATGTACAGGCCGTGGAGGGAAAAATACGCAACCCCCATCCTGATTCTTGCAAGCCTCCTGGTCTTCACACTCCTTGTGGGGATAGCCTACCTTATTTATATCTATACACTGGAAAAAGGACGGAAAAAAGAAGCCTTGCGCAACCTCAGGTTCGAACACGAAGCATTAACGCTTGCACTGGAAGGAGGAAAAACCTACGCCTGGTGTTTCGACGGAAAAACAGCCGTGTTCGACCAAGCTTTCTGCGAACTGACCAACCGTTCCCAAAACCTGTTGGAAATAAAGGAAATAGCCAACTATGTACACCCCGGCGACCAAGCCCAGTTCAGAAAAAACGTATCCAACATATTACACCGGCCACGAAGAACAGCCCAATACCGTTGCAAATTCGACGACACCGGTTACCAATGGTGGGAATTCAGATACAGCGTGTTGCAGCATTATGAACAAAATCCTATCATCACCGGACTTCTGGTAAACATTCAGGAGATCAAAGACAAGGAAGAAGAACTGATACGTGCCCGCAAACTGGCGGAACAGGCGGAACTGAAACAATCCTTCCTGGCCAACATGAGCCATGAAATCCGTACTCCGCTTAATGCCATCGTGGGATTCTCCAACCTGCTCACTACCGAGAAAAACATCTCGGAAGAAGAGAAAAAAGAATTTGCCTCCATCATAGACAACAATACCAGACTCTTGTTGAAACTGGTCAATGATGTGCTGGAACTATCCCGTATAGAATCCGGCAATATGTCCTTTCATTGTGAGGATTGCAGCGCGCATCATTTTGCAGAAACGGTCTATCAGACCCATCAGGTAATTATTCTCCCTCCTGTGGAATTCATCAAAGAATTTCCCGACGAGGATGTGACCATACACATAGACCGTATGCGCCTCACCCAAGTCATCACCAACTTTTTGGGAAACGCCAAGAAGTTCACCTCCCAAGGACACATCAAACTGGGTTATTTCTGCGACAAAGAGAAAAAGGAAATCCATTTCTTCGTAGAAGATACCGGTGCGGGAATCCCTAAAGAAGAATTACAAATGATATTCGAACGGTTCTACAAGCGGAATGAATTTGTACAGGGTGTAGGACTGGGACTCGCCATCAGCAAGGTCATTGTAGAAAAAATGAACGGACACATCGATGTGCAATCCGAGGTGAACAAGGGCAGCCGTTTCACCGCCGTACTGCCCTATCTGTAATTTTATTCCTGTGCAGGCTGTTTAGGCAAGGCGAACTGCAAGACCAGATACGCCAGCACACCCGCCAGCACCGTTCCCAGTATGACACCCATCTTTGCCTGCGTCAGCAACACCGGTGAATCCCCGAAAGACAGGTTGGCTATAAACAAAGAAACCGTAAAACCGATACCGCCCAAAAGACAGACACCTGTCAGGTTCACCCAGGTCATGCCTTTCAGCAGTCCGGCGAACCCCATCTTTATCACCAGCCAGGTAAAGAAATAAATGCCGGCAAACTTACCCGCCAGCAATCCCGCCAGCACCGCCCAAGTAGCCATCCCCACTTCCAAGCCACCATGATCCGCCGTGAGCGAGACACCCGCATTGGCAAAGGCGAACAAGGGAAGAATAATATAATTCACCATTCCATGCAGACTGTCTTCCAATGACTGCAAGGGAGATATGACACGGTCCGAGGAAGACTCGATGCTTTTCAGCACATTGATCTGCATCTTGCTTAACACAACACCTTCCTTGTCACTGGCAGGAAAGACAGCAATGTTCTCCCGGATGCGGTTAATGTACTTACCTATCTTGTAATGAGGAGTGGCGGGAACCGTGAAGGCTGCGACAACTCCCGCAATGGTAGCGTGGATGCCGCTCTGCAAAAACAGATACCACATAATCACTCCCCAGAAAATATAAAACCAACGGTTGCGCACCCGGAAGAAATTCCCGCCGCAAAGTATCAGCAGGATACCCGCCGAAGCAATCAGGTAGTTCACCGCCAGATGAGAAGTGTAAAAAAGAGCGATGACCAGAATGCCGCCGATATCATCGACCACAGCGAAAGCAGTCAGAAAGACTTTCAAGCTCAGCGGAACCCGCTTGCCGAACAGGCTGAGCACTCCCAGCGAAAAAGCGATATCCGTAGCCATCGGTATGGCCAGGCCACTTTGGGCCGGAGTTCCCGCCGTCATGAAATAATAGATCAGCACCGGAACCAGCATACCGCCGCACGCCGCCACGATGGGCAAAAGCGCCTGCCGGAAACTGGACAATTCGCCCACCAGTATCTCACGCTTTATCTCCAGTCCCACACTGAAGAAAAAGACAGCCATCAAAGCATCGTTGATAAAAGTCATCAAGGTCATGTGATGCCCGTTATGACTAAAGAAATTAAATTCTCCTATCTGAAGATGCACTTCGTAATTCCAAAAGGAGGCATAAATATCCCCCCACGGAGAATTGGCCAGGAACATAGCCAGCAAGACTACCCCCATCAGCAACATCCCTCCATTAATATGATAGTGCGCCGCTCGCTGGAAGGAAAAGTTCAAGTTCAGAATTTTCAGTTTTTCCATATCAATTGAATTTAAGAGTTTGTGATAAATTGCCATCAAAACACAAGCCCTTTCTGTTATTGACTTTTTAATTTCAACTAACAGAAAGAGCCCGCTTATTGTTTGCTCCTCAGAGCTTGTTTTATTCTTGAATTAATCCAGCTTCAGAACGGCCAGGAACGCCTTTTGCGGTACTTCCACATTACCGATCTGTTTCATTCGTTTCTTACCTCTTTTTTGTTTTTCCAACAATTTACGCTTACGGCTCACGTCACCGCCATAACACTTCGCGGTCACATCCTTGCGCACCGCCTTGATAGTTTCCCTTGAGATAATCTTGGCCCCGATAGCTGCCTGGATAGCAATATCAAACTGCTGGCGCGGAATCAGCTCTTTCAGTTTCTCGCACATACGCTTGCCCAGGTTATAGGCATTGTCCACATGGGTCAGGGTAGAAAGCGCATCCACCGGCTCACCGTTCAACAAGATATCCAGCTTCACCAGTTTGGAAGGGCGGAAACCCGACTGATGGTAGTCAAAGGAAGCATATCCTTTCGAAATACTCTTCAGCTTGTCATAAAAATCAATCACGATTTCACCCAGCGGCATCTTGTAGTGAATCTCCACCCGGTTGCCCGACACATAATTCTGCCGCACCAATTCGCCACGCTTGCCCAGACACAGCGTCATGATAGGGCCGATGTAATCGGTGGCGGTAATGATCGTGGCGTCAATGAAAGGTTCCTCGATGTGGTCAATCAGCGTCGGATCGGGCATACCGCCGGGATTATGTACCTCATTGGCATGTCCCTGCTTGTCATATACCATGTACGACACGTTGGGCACGGTCGTGATCACATTCATATCAAACTCGCGGTCCAGACGTTCCTGAACGATTTCCATGTGAAGTAATCCCAGGAAACCGCAACGGAATCCGAATCCCAGAGCCAGTGAGGACTCCGGCTGGAAAGTCAGCGAGGCGTCATTCAGCTGAAGTTTCTCCAGCGAGGCGCGGAGGTTCTCGTAATCTTCCGCCTCGATAGGATAGACCCCGGCAAACACCATCGGCTTCACTTCCTCGAATCCGGCAATCGCCTTGTCACACGGACGGGCAATGTGAGTGATGGTATCCCCCACCTTCACCTCGCGCGAAGTCTTGATGCCCGAAATGATATACCCTACGTCTCCTGTACGCAACTCCGTGCGGGGAATCATGTCCATTTTCAGCACACCGATTTCATCTGCATCATACTCCTTGCCGGTATTGAAAAATTTCACCTTGTCCCCTTTGCGGATCACGCCGTTCTCTATTTTAAAATAAGCGATGATTCCACGGAAAGAATTGAATACCGAGTCGAAAATCAAAGCCTGTAGCGGCGCCTCCTCGTCACCCGTCGGGTGCGGGATACGTTCCACCACCGCTTTCAATATCTCCTCCACACCCATTCCGGTTTTGCCGGAGGCACGGATAATATCCTCACGTTTGCAGCCCAGCAGGTCGATGATTTCATCTTCCACCTCATCGGGCATGGCACTCGCCATATCACATTTGTTCAGCACGGGAATGATTTCCAGGTCATGCTCCAACGCCATGTACAGATTCGAGATAGTCTGCGCCTGCACTCCCTGCGAAGCGTCCACAATGAGCAGCGCCCCTTCACAGGCGGCTATGGAACGGGATACCTCGTATGAAAAGTCCACGTGTCCCGGAGTGTCAATCAGATTCAGTACATACTTCTCTCCCCCATACTCGTATTCCATCTGGATGGCATGGCTTTTGATCGTAATACCTCTCTCCTTTTCCAGGTCCATATCGTCAAGCATCTGTCCTTCGGTTACCTGAATGGTTTTTGTGAACTCTAACAAACGGTCGGCCAAGGTGGACTTCCCGTGGTCTATATGTGCTATAATGCAAAAATTACGGATATTCTTCATCTTTAACAGCTATCTATTTAAAAAACAAGTTTCTTGCTTTCCGGGCGCAAAGATACGTAAAAAGAACAAGATTTTAAAGACTATAATAAATTTATAGCAGACAATTCCCTACTCAAAGACTGTATGCCTTTCTGGATCTTTTCCAACTGCTGCCTGCGAGGTTTATGCACTCCGGCTGCATAATGCCACAACTGACGTTCATTGATTCCGGTAATCCGGCTCAAAGCAGCCTTGGTGAAGATGCTGCTATAATAGTTGATAAAAGTAGCGGCATCTATCTTAAATTTCAATTCAAACTCTCCCGACAAGACTTCACAAGGATTCGGATTATCTTCCAGATACAACTCAATTGCCTCCTTCATGTTATCCTCAATCTCCTTTATGTCATTGCCTACAGTAATAACGGGAGCACCTTCGATATAAGCACTCAAGTTCTTTCCTGCGTGTTCTACAATCACTTCCACTGTTTTCATAATACAAAACCGTTTTCCAGCAACATCGTTACAACGTCTTTCACTGATTTGTAACTCATAACGTTTTGGACTTAATTACCCTGCAAATATAGTAATAATACGAATACTATTCAAAGAAATGATTCATCATTTTACTATAATATACAAAAAAATGCGTTGACAACATACAAAACGATGTGCCAACGCATTTTTTTATGAGTTTAAAATCTTCTTCTTACACTAATTTTACAAAGATCTCGCCTTCCACTTCAGAAGTAACGACCTTATCTTCTCTCAGTAACCAGCCCAGCCCCAGGAAGAAATCCTTGTCAGCTTTCAGTTTGGCTGCTTTCTTGATTTGTTTTTGTGTCAAACCTTCAGTTCCATTCAATGCTTCCCAGATCTGTCCGGCCAAAGCACCTGCTTTTTCTTTCAACATTTTCAATTTGCTTTTAGTTAAACGTTAACCGCACCCACACATTCCTATGTGAATGTTTGTGTTTCTTATCGCTTGCAAAGATACACAAAATTATGTTATTCAACACTTTTGCATCAAAAAAGTTTGTATTTCTATAAGAAAAAGCGATTTTTCAACCTATTTTTTTTGTTTTTCGAGGTGTTCGCTCCAAATCCTGGCCGCTTCCTCTACCATTCTTGCACAAGGACGCTTGGCATAATACTGTTCCGTCCTTGCTTCCGGCGTGGATACTACCGGCTCTTTTCTGGACAATCCCAGCAAATCGGCACACCGCAGGGCGCCGTTCCGCTTCTTGAATTCTTCGGCCAGTTCCTGCACCAGAGCGTAATTCGCCGCCTTGCTCTCACGGTCTTTCCCCTCGACGGCGCACTTCTCCAGCCCGGCCAGCAGGAACATGCCGCAAGCAGCACCGCAGGTCTCACGCATCCGCCCTATACCGCCGCCGAAAGAGGCGGACATGTGCAGGGCCTGTTCACGGGTGAAACCATACAGATCGGCAAAAGCCGTCACTACGGACTGGGAGCAGTTATATCCTTCCCTGAACAAAGCTACAGCCTTTGCCACTCTATCTTCTTCCCTAACTTCCGGATGCAAACCCAACGTATTCTTGTCTTCCTCCATTCTTCTCACCTCCTTCTTTTCTTCCCGTCTTTTTCCTTTGTTCTCATTCCGCCACATTATTTACAATCTCACCCTTGATAAATCCTTTCAAGTTCCCCACCGCAATCTGCATCAGCCGGACACGGGCTTCTTTCGTGGCCCAGGCGATATGCGGCGTAATGAAGCAGTTCTTCGCCGTCAGCAAGGGGTTGGTATATTGGGGAGGCTCGGAAGAAAGCACGTCCAGTCCGGCAGCCGCTATCACGCCCTTGTTCAGTGCGTCGGCCAGGTCTTTCTCGTTTACCAAGGGACCGCGGCCGGTATTTATCAGAATAGCTGTCGGTTTCATAAGGGCCAGGCGGGTGGCATTGACCAGTTCTTTGGTATCGGGGGTAAGGGGGCAGTGCAGGCTCACCACGTCACATTCGCAGAAAAGCTCATCCAGCTCCATTTTCCGGATTCCTCCGGGAAGTTGTGACTGCGGCTTGGAAGTATAGGCGCATACCTGCATTCCGAAAGCGGCAGCAATGCGCGCCGTCGCCTGTCCGGTGTTTCCCAAGCCGATGATTCCCAGCTTCTTCCCGTCCAGTTCCACCAGGTCGGTATCCCAATAGCAGAAGTCGGGATTATTTGCCCAACGCCCGTGACGGTTGGCATAGGCATAATGGCCTACACGCTGGGTGATGTTCAGTATATGCGCAAAGACCATCTGGGCAACGGAAGCGGTGCTGTAGGCAGGTATGTTGGTGACAATGATGCCCCGCGCTTTCGCAGCCTGGATGTCCACAATATTATATCCTGTAGCCAGCACGCCGATGTATTTCAAGGCGGGCAGAGCGGCCATATCCTCCGCCGTAATCACCGTTTTATTTGTAATCAGCACTTCCGCTCCGGCAGAACGCTCCAATAACTCGGCAGGGGCCGTGCGGTCATATACCGTCAGCTCGCCCAACGCCTGCATCTCCTCCCATGACAAATCACCGGGATTCAATCCGTAACCGTCTAAAACTACTATTTTCATATTTTCAAAAATTAAATTTCATATTTTGTTCATTTATTCGGTTAGATTGGAACGCGAATGACGCAAATTAACAGCTGCACAGCATGGATATAAACCGGCCGGAAGGTTGGATTTATGTCATTTGCGTTCCAATTTTTAATTTTATAGCACAGGATCAATGCTATTCATTTTCATTCCTTGAACCGTTCCCCCCAGAGGCTCTGCATCCGTTCCTTTATCTTCGCTTCCTGCGCATTGTTCTGCGGATGCCAGATGCGGCTGCCCTTCACCTCGTCCGGCAGGAACTGCTGCTGCACGAAATTGCCCTGATAGGCATGTGCATACTTATAATCCTTGCCATAGCCCAACTGTTTCATCAGCTTGGTGGGTGCGTTGCGCAGATGCAAGGGAACAGGCAGGTTGCCCGTCTGCCGCACCAGTTCCAGGGCGCTGTTGATCCCCTCGTATGCCGAGTTGCTCTTAGGGCTGGTGGCCAGATACACCGTAGCTTCCGCCAGCGGGATACGCCCCTCAGGCCATCCTATCTTCATCACGGCATCAAAAGCAGCGTTCGCCAGGAGCAATGCGTTGGGATTGGCCAGACCGATATCCTCGGCTGCCGAAATGACTAGCCTGCGGGCTATGAAAGCCGGGTCCTCTCCGGCCTCCACCATACGCGCCAGCCAGTAGAGCGCCCCGTCCGGATCACTTCCGCGGATGGACTTGATAAAGGCGGAAATGATATCATAATGCATCTCTCCATCCTTGTCATACGCCAACGGATTCTGCTGCAGACGCTCGGTCACCTTCTCATCCGTAATCACAATGGTTCCGGCATCCGCATCCGCTTCCACCACCAATTCCAGTATGTTCAGCAACTTGCGGGCATCGCCTCCCGAAAAGCGGAGCATGGCATCCGTCTCCTTCAGCTCTATCTTCTTTTCTTTCAGTATCACATCCTTTGCGATGGCATTATGCAGCAGTTCCAGCAAATCTTCCTTCTCCAATGATTTCAACACATACAACTGACAACGGGAGAGCAAGGGCCGGATCACCTCGAACGAGGGATTCTCGGTGGTGGCGCCTATCAGGGTCACCACTCCCGTCTCCACCGCCCCCAACAAGGAATCCTGCTGGGACTTGCTGAACCGGTGGATTTCATCAATGAACAGGATGGGGCTGGCCTGCGAGAAAAAACGGTTGCTTCTCGCCTTCTCTATCACATCGCGCACATCCTTCACACCGGAAGTGACCGCGCTCAGTGTATAAAAAGGAGTTTCCAGCTTGTTGGCTATGATCTGCGCCAGCGTAGTCTTTCCCACCCCCGGAGGCCCCCAAAGGATAAAGGAGGAGATGCGTCCCGCATCAATCATCTTGCGCAAGACAGCCCCCGGCCCCACCAGGTGTTTCTGACCTATATAATCGTCCAATGTCTTCGGACGCAAACGTTCTGCTAAAGGTTGTGCCATATCTTCATCTTTATTTCGGATAACAAAAATACAGCATATTTTCCGATGAACAAAGCCCAGGGCAACAATATAGGATTTATTTTTTTAAGGCAGAAAAACAAAAGAACATAAAAAACAGGGGCTCATATAAAATGCAATACGGGTTCTTTGTTCATCTGATCTAAAACAATTATTTTTGCAACCCTTTTTCAAAAGAGTGATTATTTCAAATTTAAATGTAATTCTAATAAAGACAGACGATGAAAAAACTTTTTTCCACCAGCCTGTTGATTTTAGCAGGTATGCTTTTACTGCTGGGCGGCTGCAAAGAGGACGAACTTCCGGTTTCCGGAGAAGGAAACGTGGCAAACAATGAATTGCCCGTCCGGCTGGCCGAAACGGATTATAACCCGGACAACACGTATTACCTGCTGAATGACAATGAATCCCAGGATGTTTATTTCGACTCCAGCCAGCGCAGCTTCTACGTCAGCCAGCCTCTTCAGTTCGGAATGGACGACGAGCACTGTTTCCAACTCCGTTTCTATAGTCCCAGAGCCTTGAAAAACGTGACTTTCTGGGCCAGGATAGACGGTTACGAGGAAGAATTCAAGTTCATGTCGCTGGAAAAGATCATGCCTTTCCAGCAACTCCGGGTACACATACCGTTCGCCACCAAGGACCTGACCGCCTATACCCGCAGCGGAAAGAAAATACGGATCATGGCAAACCCCTACCTCACGGAAGAAAACCTGACCTTCACCGTAGAGTGTGACGACCCGTACTGGGCAAGGCTGCAATCCATCCGTTGCAAATGGTACATCGCCTTCGGCAGATACAGTGACACCCAGGACAGCTGGAAGTACAAGATGAAGGCTTCGCACACGCGTGAGGCGGTGGCCATCGCGCTGAACATGGGATATATGTTCTCGTCGGAACGGTTCAAGACCGCCCTGTACGAGTTCGGCCCGCTGCACAGCAACAATGACAAGGCGGAAATAGACAAGACCGCCCTGCTGGCCAACGTGCTCAACCACCGCGGACTGACCTTCGGCTATACCACCGGCGTGATGGGACTGGGCGGAGGAACCACCTTCGGCATGCATGAAGTGTGTTATCTGGAACACTATGCCGATGACAAAAGCATCACCGAAACCATATTCCACGAGTTTGCCCACTGTGTGGGCTACGGCCATGCGGGAAACATGACCTACGAACAGACGGGACCGGGGTGGATCACCCTGTGCAACAACGTATATGTGGCGCTGTCGCTGGACAAGGAGCTGCCCGTCTATTCCCGCCGCTTCCTGCACACCCGCTGGAGCAGAAACCGTTATTTTGATGATATATACGTGGCTTCGAAACACATTATCGAAGATCCGGAACTCGATGCGCTGGACGGTGGCCTGTCTCCCCTGCGCGGAGAAACCGACCGGGGAGGAAACGACGGGGAGCCGGTGGCGTTCAAGCTGGATTATACCGACTTGCCCGGCGCTACGGGAACCACCTTCCGCCCCAAGGATGTATATGTGTACGGAGATACCCTGTATGCCGTGAACGATGCGGACAACCATTACAGCGTAGAGGTGTTCGGCCTTGCCGGCAGCGGCAAGAAGCACTTGGGAAGCATCAAGGAATGGAAGCACGGAGAAGTTACCGGGAAATTCGGCGGCCGCCCGAACGGTGTCACCCGTGCCCACGACAAGATTTATGTCACCCACGAAGGAAGCCGTACCGAGATTTTTGATGCGAAGAGCCATCAGTTCCTTACCTGCATAGGCAATGGAAGCTGGGGAACAGGGCCCACGCAGACCGTACATGCCTTCGATGTGCTGCTCTACAAAGGGCTGGTCATGATACACGACAAACGCTACGTCAACTTTGTAGAAGAGCAGGCTATACAGTCCGGAGTGACTCCGCGGATTTATGTACGTTCCGAACATCTGGGCGAGACAAACGGCACTTACGGCATGGCAGTGGACGAACAGACCGGCCTGCTCTACTCCACCCATCCCGCCAAACGCATAGACCTGTTCGCCCCCGACGGGATACGGGAAGGAGTTTCCCCCAAACGTACCGGGCAACTGGCTTATAAAAATGTACCCTACGACTTGGATTTCTACGAAGGAAGGCTGTTTGTAAGTTCCAACGGTACAGAAAAGTTCTGTGAGGTCAATCCCCGGACAGGAGAGATCGTGAAGGACCATACCACCATCGGCGGCATCACCCTGCAAGCACCCGAGAAGTTCTGTATCCGCCGCCACACGCTGTTCATCACCGACCGTGTGAAAAACGGGACATGCGTTTACGCCATCCCCATGAGTGAGCTGAAATAAATATATACCTATATAATATAGTAAGAACAACATGAAAATATACGCTTATATCCTGATTGTGCTGTCCGGAGTCCTGACGGCACAATGCAGCAAAGTCACCCTGGATGAAATCTGCGGCTACCCCTCCGCTCCCGGCGGAGGAAACGGAGAAGGAGAAGGAAACGGGGATTATAACAGTTACTGGTATTACTCGTATGAGGCGGCGCAACTGATTGATGCGGAAACCTTGAGCATGGAAACAGCCGAGGATTTCACCCCTTATACCGTCGCCCATCTGGGCGATACCCTTTTCATCGCAAACATCGGAAAGGCAGGCAGCAGCCTGTTGCTGTTCAGTATAAAGAAAGGTGAACGGCTGGGAACCTTGCAGAGCTGGCAGCACGACGGCGGGGAGAAGAGTTTCGGAAGTCAGATAGAGGCCATCGTCCCGTCGGGCAACCGGCTGTATGTGGCCGAACGCCAGTCGCGCATCCATGTATTCCGGTTGCCGGAACTGTCCTACCTCACCTGCATAGGCAACGGGCAATGGAGCGGCCCCGTATTCCAGGCACAGGCCATGACGGTAAAGGACGGGCTGATTTTCGCACGCGACAAGAACGGAATGGTCAGCATTTACAAAGAGGAGGATGCCACCCCGGATAATTACCAGAAGGTGAACCGCTACCGCCGGGCATCCGGCAACGGCAGTCCGGGCAACAACGGCTTTGCCAGCCATTCCATGCAGCCCGATGCGGAAGGGCATCTGCTGCTCACGGATTATGAAGGAAAGAAAATACGGGTGCTCGATCCGGCACTGGTCAACGATGATCTGGCAAACGACGCTTCCATCGATCTGGACGATCTTTCCCTGTCGCCCGGCTTCAAGCCCAAGACACTGGCGTTGTGCGGCGACCGCTGGTATGCTACCGGCGATAATGACGCCATCAACATATATGAACGCCAGTCCAACGAATGGAGCAAGAAAATAAAAACTGTAAAAGGATATGCTTTTTCCCAGCCTGCCCGCATCTATGCGCAAAACGACTCTGTGCTATGGGTTTCGGACACGCACAATTCCAAACGGACACTGGTGAAAATGCTGGTGCATAAGGGGGAAATACGGGAATAGAGGTTCTATTCCGTTCTTTATCCAGAATGTAAATGACACGAATGGCGCAAATTGGGTTTATATCTCTGATTGGCGTCATTCGTGTCATTTTCATTCACATATATCAACATTGCCAATCTTTCAATGCAACTGTCAACACGAACCGGTCGTTCACTTGCAATATCAATTACGTAATTGGGGAAGCTATTCTTTTTATTTGGCTGCACACCCATCACAATCCCCTTTCACGGCTCCCCTATCGCCCCCACAATCAGCTGTACCTGAGCCGGCATATAGGTACGGCAACTCAAACCACTGCCCATCTTCTCCAGCTCCTCCCTGAGGTGAGGATAATAGTCAATCCAATACTGCAACTTACGGTAAGCCACCTGCGGATTCAAATCCGGGAAATAACACAGGGCCAGTTCGGTGCGGCCGTACGTGCGTATCTCAAAATTCTCCATACATTCCATACTTTTTATTTACTTCCATAAAAGTACGAAAAACGGACGAGAAGAAAGAATGTTTTTCCAACAATAATCAACTAGAATCAACTGTTATCAACCACAATCCACCGGAATCAACTTTCCGGAATCCGCACATCGTATCTTTGTAATGTCGGGACGATGAAGGCGAAAGATCTATAATCTTACAGCTGTAAGATATAGGATCTTACACGTGAAAGATAGGGTTCTTTCAGCAGTCGGCAACCAGTGGCAGACGGTTAATGGACAGTGACTGACGGCTGACTGACTTCATTCCCCGGCAACAGTGTTTCTTAATTCTCAATTATCAACTTTTAATTTTAACAGACTATGGTAAATTACAGTATCGTTATGCGTAGCAATCCGATGGACGTGGACGCCGCCAAGAAGGCCTACGCCAGTGCACAGTATGCTGAAGTGATGGACATCAACCGCTTTGCCGAGCACATTGCCAGCCACGGCTGTGTGTACAAGCGTGCGGACATCGTGGCTATCCTCACCATGGCAGTGGACTGCATGAGGGAACAGCTTCTGGGAGGACAGAAGATACAGCTGGGCGACTTGGGGGATTTCTCCATCAGCATCAACAGTATAGGAGCGGAAAGCGCTGCCGACTACAATCCTGCCATCCATGTCAGAAAGCTGAATGTGAACTGGAGTGCCGGAACACGTTTCCAGAACTTGCAGGAGGAAGCTGTGTTCAATCTGGTGGCCACGCGCAAGGCGGCCCGACTGGTGGTGAAGGCGCTGAAAGCCGGAAAGACCAGTGTGGATCTTACCGGAGAGGCGAAGGAGCCGGAAAACGGAGGACAGGCCTGACGGAACCCCAGTACGACGGAGGCAAGACACGACGCTAAAGGGCTGAATGTGCCCCAATGAAAAACGGCTTGTCATAGAGGCACATTCAGCCCTTGGCTTCCATTACAATTCACTTATTATCAACCTCTAAAACAAAATTCCAATGAGTTCAAGAACAAAGAAAAACACCTGGACACTGATTCTGAAAGTAATCATCACCGTAGCCACCGCCCTTGTCGGCGCACTCGGCCTGAACGCCTGCATCTGATGAACAGGAGAACCATCACCCTGATTATTATCCACTGCTCCGCCACCCCTGAGGGGCGGAGGCTGGATTTTGAGACCTGCCGCCAGGACCACATCCGCCACCGGGGCTTCACGGACATAGGATATCATTTCTATATCACCCGTGACGGAGAGATTCACCGCGGACGACCTCTGGAAAAGGTGGGAGCGCATTGCAAGAACCACAACCGGCATTCTATCGGCATCTGCTATGAGGGCGGACTCTCGGCGGACTGCACACCTGCCGATACGCGTACTCTGATGCAGAAGGGAAGTATGCTGGCACTGCTGCGCGAGCTGCGCCTCCTGTTCCCCAAAGCGTTGATAGTGGGGCATCATGACCTGAATCCCGTGAAACCGTGTCCTTGTTTTGATGCTGTAAAGGAATACCGCTTTTAAGGGAAGCTTTCTCCAAAGATAGGGTTTCCAATGAGAACTGTTTGTTTTCAAAGAGGCTTCTTCAAAGATACTGTATCCAAGGATGATTTCTCCAAAGATAGCATTCCTTTCCTCCGCTTTGATTTCCTGACTATCCATTCAACTAATCTTTTCATTTAACAATAATAAAAATGAACTATCTGATAAACCAACTCATGACCGTGGACAAAGCCTTCTACCGTCATTATCTGGAAATGCTGCTCACCCTGAACCGCATCCATGCCCTCACCCCCTGGCAGATGTCCATGCTGCTGTGGAGAGCCAAGATTTTCCATATACAGGTGCTCTATCCCGAACTGCTGCGCATCAGCCTGTGCACGGAGCAGGAAAAGGACGAGATACGCTTTATGAAGGGATGGAAACTGAAAGAGCTGGAGAAAATAATGCCCGCATGGCAGCGACGGCAGTGCGAGGAGATAAAACGGGAACGGTGGAGAGGATTTTAATGGCTAATGAGGAATGACCAGTGATCACTGAGGAATGACCAGTGATCACTGAGGAATGACCAGTAATCAGTAAAGCCTGCCGGCAGCATGATCTACTTGTAAGCAACTTTTAAAGGGGGTATGTCAAAATAAAATAACTACTCCGAGAAGTTACAGACTGTAACTACAAGACCTAAAAGGCGGGTGTCAAAACTCAGTTTTTGAAAACATGAACTTACAATCTGAAATTTGAGCATCCTAAAAGACTAAAGAAAGGGTCGTATCATTACTCCATACAGAGCTTGATACGATCCTTTTACGTGTTATAATTACTATCTGTAACTTTTCGGGGTTGTCCTTTTTGTTTTGACATCTCCCTTCTCCTATCCCCAAGTTATTCAGGAACAGCAACATTCAACTACTTCATTCCCCCTCATTAAACCCCAGGCCCTGCTGTTCGGGCTTCAGCTTCTCTGTCAGGAAATTGGTATGCTCCCACTTCGGTTCGGGCGGATTATGATCCAAGGTCCTCTCCTCGGTAGGCGTGTAACGTCCGTTGTAAGTGCTGAAGGCGAAAAAAGCATCTCCCGGTCCGCCCAGATGGTCGAAACGTACTTTGGCCACACGCACCAGCACCTGCCCCAGCTCATCGTTACGGTCTATCACCATTCCATAATCCGTCTTGTTGAAAAAAGCCGCCGAGCCGTTGATATCATACAGCGTGGGCACAGGCCAGCGTTTGCTTCCCGGTTCGCGGCGCAACTTGGTGGGATGCGCCACCAGGATGAGCAACACCTTGTGCTTCACGGCAAAATTGGAGAACTCGTCGAAGATGCGGCTGATGTACTGCGTTTCCGTTTCCCAGTCGGGAATCTGATGCTCGAAGCGGTTGAAGGGGTCCACTACCAGCACCTTCACTCCTTTCCGGCTTACCAGTTGGGCGGCAATGCGGAGCACGCTCTCTACCGAGAAATCCTCTTTCGGCATAATGGAGAAGACACTCTGTGCCAGGTAACGGATGGCCTGTCCGGCTTCCGGCAACGGCATCCCTTTGTGTTCGAAACGCTTGCCCACCACGCGGCGTATCAGCTTGCGGTAGTGATAGGCCAGCGGGGTATTCTCCGGGCTGAAATAGCCCACCTTCCAATCGTGGCGCAGGAGCAGGCGCATGGCAATTTCGTCCACAAACTCGCTTTTTCCGCTACCGGGAACGCCTGTGACCGTGAGCACAAAACCACGCTCGAACTTGATCAGACGGTCCAGATTCTCCAGTCCCGTATCGGCTCCTTCCGGCATTCCGTTGTAATAAATATCCATCAGCGTATCCCATTCGTCCATGGGGCAGAAGACTCCTTCCAACGGGATTTCCGCCGCCTGCTCCACCTGTTGGCGAAGCCTCGGAAGATCGTACTTCAACAGATACTCGTTGGCATCCTTGCAGCCTTCTCCCCAAGCCACCACCTTGCAGCGGTCCATGCCCAGGCGGCGCACCAGTTCGTCGCGCAACTCCACTCCGCGCTTGTCGGTATCCATGGCCAGGATAATTTCTGTCTTGTCATCGAAGTGCGACTCCACGAAGCGGTCCAGCCACTGAAGGTTCGCGCCTCCGGCTCCGTTGGGTACGGACACCACCTCTTCCAGTCCTGCGGCTATCAGGCTGAGGGCATCTATCTCGCCTTCGGTGATGTAGCACTTTTCCTTTCCTTTTATGGCGTCTATGTTCCAAGGAATCAGCTCGGCTCCTTTCACCATCTTGAAATGCTTTGCGGCATCCCGGAATTTCATGTTTTTCATTACTCCGTCCTCCAGGTAAGGGAAGCAGATGCAGGCTTCTTCCTTGCCGGTCTGCGACAGGAATTCCAAGCGTTCCTCTATCTTCATCCTTGTCAGGACGTCCATCGGAATACCTCGTCTGCCGACCATGTATTCCATCATTTCTCCATTCATAATTTGTTTGTTTTTATTGATTACCGGACATACGTAATGTACAGGCGGTTGCAGGGGGCTGTGCGGCTTGCGTTGCGCCGTGTTACGTTGCTGCGGTGCTGCATCGTGGTGCTGCGACGTGTTATGGTGCTGCGATGCTGCATCATGGTGCTGCGCCGTGTTATGGTGCTGCGATGCATCCTTCTGCTGTTTCTGCCGTTCCCGGTCTTGTTGTTTCTGTTCTCTTTTCCACATCTCGTCCTCGTTCCACGCTATGGCGAAATCACAATGAAAGCATTTCGCCCATCCCCCTTCACGGGTGATATGCACACTGAACGAAGGATCTTTGGGATTGCTTCGCGTTGCGGAACATTCGGGACAAGGCATACGGAAATGGTCCTTTCTGCGCGGCAGGCTTTTCAGCCACCGCACATAGTCTGCATGTTCTTCGCGCGTCATATCCAGCTCTGTTTCAGGCTATCCCAGGTGGCACGTCCGTTGGGGCGCGGTGGTGCACCGGCAGGAAGAGGCACACCGCAGTACGAACGTTCGCCGGTCAGCGGATTGTACGTTTCGTAGGGCGAGAGTGATGTCGATTCATTTTGCATCCGGCTCCTTTCTTTCAGCTTTTCTTCCAGAAAAAGACGGGTGGGCCTTTCTCGGCGGATGTAGTTGGCGAAATAAGCTTCGGCTTCGGACACGGAAGTGATTCCTCCTGTGTTTCCTTGTGCCACGACATGTTTCTTGAACAGATCACGAATAAAAGAAAGATTGTTCAAAAAGAGTTCCTTCAAACCTGACATCATCCCCACAGCCTCCAGCCAACTCTGGGTAATGAAAGCTTCATTGATGCATTGTTCCCATCGGGGTATCGTTTCGGACAATTCGGAAAATCGGGGAAGTTTATCAACAGCAGCAACAGCAATTATTTCTTTTTCTTTGTTATTGTTGTTTTTCTTCTCTCCTCTATTCTTTTCTTCTCTTATAAAGTTTTGCTTAAAGCTTGCTTGCAAGTTCTTTCCATATCGCTCATTATCAACACTTTGAATCACATTTTTGACTGGATTTTCATTTGTATTTTTTGCAGTCGTATTTTTCATACTTTCCGCACTACTTTTCACGTTGCTCTCCGTGCTGTTTTCCTTGTAGATTTCCTTATTATAATCCGAATGGATTGGCTTGCTGTTATCCATGCAGACAGCCTTGTCACTATCTACATTGCTGCTTTCCATATAAATTCTCTCCTTGCTATCCATACTGGGTGCACCACTGCTTTTCGTATAGACTTCCTCATTATTATCCATGCAGGACGCATCACCGCTTTTCATGTAGATTTCCTCGTTATTATCCATGCAAGGTGTATCATCGCTTTTCATGTAGACTTCCCCGTTATTATCCATGCAGGGCGTATCACCGTTTTTCCCCTCGTTGATTCTGCCCCTCCCTATTGCAGACGCTGTAGACGCAGTTGCTTTTGCAGATGCTTTCACCGTACTTTTCTTACTGCTTCTCCCTCCCTTACTGCCGGCAGCGGCACGTTGCTCGGAAAGTTTGCTCTGATATCCCATCACCTCGTCCAGATACAGACATCGGAAATACCCGTCCTCTGTAATGAGAAACAAATCGAAGTCCTTAATAAGATGTTGCAGATTTTCCACGGTAGCTCCCCACTGATCGGCCAGCAAATCTAGTTCATTAAAATCATGTTTGTATTCCTGCTGTTTGCGCAGAAACAATATCGTTTCAAGATACAACCCCAGCCCCATGCATTTCATGTCGGCATTCAGCTTCATCATTTTGTAATCCGACATCAAGCTGCAATTCAGCCGGATAAACTGCTCTGTATAATCCATTTCTTTTGTGTGTTAGTATAAATATAACGCAAAGGAACGCAAAATATAAATAGGGCGTTGCTCACAAAAACAAGCAATTGTTAATAAACATTTCCTATCTTTGCCGAGACATTTTGTAAGTAGCTATGTTTATGCTGTTTACAAATCATTATTTAATAATTTAATTTTTAGTAACATGAAAAAAATTTGAGATCATCAGCACCTGCATCGGTAATGCCGTGCGAAGAAACGATTTAAACCCCAACAACTTGGGCGACAAAGGTGCGATAGGCCGGTCCACCGCCACCAAAATTCGCGACGGCAAGATTGTGACTCCAAATTCTTACTTCAAACTGATGAAATGGCTGGAAAAGGAGAAACCGGAGGTTTACAAAGAAGCCATGGAGCACATTCTGAAAGAACTGGGCAAGCTCAAAATGGAAGAGTAACCTCCCGGCTTCCCGGAAACGGGAATTTTCCCCGGTAAACGAGGGGAAACGGGAAACCGCCATAGAGCGCCTCTGTATGGAGACTGCCTCTATGGCGGTTTTTGCACCCGGGATAGCTGTTTTATTATCTTTGCAACAGTTGGATATAAGAAAGGTAAACCCTCAAATTAGGGCTTACGTAAATCATCTGCATATTCCTCAGCCGACATATTTCCGCCCCAATCGCCTTCGTAACAAGCAAAAGGATCTTCTGTTTCAATATCCTGTTCCTTTGTATACGTATTTCTGATGGAATTTGTCAGTTTTGCAATCAAATCCGGTTTTTCATCTACACTCAGTGAAGACAATACACTCATATACACATCTGTTATACTTATATTTCCAACCATAAATCCTCCTTTTTTATAAAGGAACAGAATCTATTCCGGAGATCCTAATCGGATAGTCTTTTTTATCATTTCAGATGGATTTTGAAGTAAATGCCACCAGAGAAGTATTTCCCGTTGTTCAGTTCGGCAATCAGGTTGATGTGGTCTTTCCAAAGCTGGTAGTGTGCCCCGATGTTTACTGTGCGGGCGTCATATTCGGCCATTAGGTTAAGATTATTTACAGTTTTAATCAAAGGCTGGTCACCAAGTAGCTGAAAACGGAAGTTTGTGCCGAATGAAGGACGTTTATAATGCTCCATACCTTTGGCATTACCATATACAAATGCGGCATGAATACCCCATTCACCTATGTTCTGAAAATCCAGATGTTTGGTTACAGCCAGATAATACCGTGTTGCGTAGTTATTGGAACCGCTTGTATTACCAGACACCAGTCCACCGCCGCCATGATCGGCATGAGAAGTGGGATCATCCAAGCCGAGTACGATTTGCGGTGTCCACTCCTTCCACCACCCTTCTTTCCAAAGACGCAGACGCGCACTGAAAGCCCGGTCCTGATTCGTGAATTTCCCCCAAGACTGTTCCGGGAAATAAGTAGAGCCGTGATCCGCATGTACTAATGTACAGATATAGGACACCTCCAGCCAGGGAAACATCGTTATATTTATGTAATAATTGAAGGTGTACCCCACCTCACGGCTACGAAAATGGGTGGATAACGGATGAGTATTCAAATAGTTTCCACCAAACAGGAACGTTTTATCACGCTGCATATCAGCCGTGGGAGCATGAAGCAGTCCGGTAGTCCCCATCAATGCCTGGGCATCGGCCCATAAGGAAACACTACACCAAAAAACGAGCAATAAGATTCTTTTCATCAAGTTACTCCTTACATATATTCCACATGAACAACAGATTGCCGATAATGTAACGTCTCCACATCCGGCGGGGTTCTTTCAACAACCGGTAGCACCATTCCAGAGAATGTCTCTGCCACCAGGTGGGAGCACGCTTTACCGTTCCGGCATAGAAATCGAAAACAGCACCTATCGTTCCGCAATGGCAATGGATTTTTAATTCATGCCAATGCGTGTACGCCCATTTCTCCTGCTTGGGGGCAGTCATCCCTATCCAGAGCAAATCAGGATTTGCCTTGTTGATAGCTTCAACTATCGCCCGATTGTCCTCTTCCGAAAACTCCGGCTTATAGGGTGGCGAATAAGTTTCCACTTCGATGTTGGGATAATCCACTTTCACACGCTGTTTTATCAATGCCAATACTTTTTCACTGCTGCCCATGAAAAAACATTTTCCTCCGATAGTATTCAGCTTGTTCATCTCGAACTCGAACAGGTTCCAGCCGGCAATACGCTCTGTAGGTTTGGATCTCGCATTCAGCCAACGACACGCCTTGACAATACTTGCTCCGTCGGGGATTAACACATCTCCCTGCTGCAAAGCTTCGGCAAAGAGCTTGTCTTTCTGGGCGGTATTGTAGGAATGGGCGTTGATGGTGTTGATTAGGAGTTTGCCGGAAGGCAAAGTGGTCAGCCCTCGATGGCTTTCCAACAAGGGTAAGTTTTTTAACTTCAATAACATGAATATTGTTTCGATAATTAAATTTTGATACGGCTATACTCCTACCTTATCTATTTTTTCTTTCACTATAAGGTGATACACGTTGTATATACTTATGCTCCATAAATTTCTGTTCCAACCTCATAGCTATTTTATTTCCTCTCACATAAAGCCATAATCCATTCAGAATCACCTTTACCTTATTCTGTGGATACATTTCAAAACCATCAATTTTAATCCCCAAATAGTTAATATATACAAATGTGAGCAATTCTGCGTATTGTTTGATAAAAGTTTCGACTACCACTTTGGTTAAATACTTACTATAAACAAATATCAGTTTTCCGTTCTCGACTTTCACGTTCACACCATTATAATGAAAAAACACAATAGGCCACCGCCTACCCTGATGTATTAAAAATCCTTCATTAAAATGATAATCATACTGCTCAATATTCCAATTAGCAATGCCCACACCTCTATTTTCAATAGCATACACATTACTAAACATATTTTTCATATAATCGAGGTATTTTTGATCACCATATTTACCATCTTCCAGTTTTGAATAACACCATTTCAGACATTCATTCTTCCACCAATTTAAACATTTTTCACCATCTTCATCCCGCTTAAAATAAACATATTGTACACAGTAAACACCAAATATAGTATTATTAATAAAATGGGGCGTAAGACCAACAGAAGCATTTGCCTTTTTTAATTCATTATCCACACATTTGGGAGAACAGAAAAACATCAAATCAGAATCCAAATAAGTTATTTCAGGTAGCATACGTGTTCTAAAAAAATGCTCTGTTACCACAGAACCACAAGTCCAACAATATTCAGCCCTAGAACGATTCTGTTTAGCCTCAAGTAATGACCCTGTTTCAATATCTTCAATACATTCTACATGCATATGCGCAAAATCCATATTTTTCAACATTTTCTCACACTTCCTATCCATCGCCATTACATACAACAGAAAATCATCCGTATGCCTCTCAAGTGAAAGATATAATGCTATTCCTTTACTAATATAATTGGAATCAAAGAGCGTACAATAATACAACATGGTATTATCTTTTATTATCTAAATGAGTTCAACACATCAACCACAATCTTAGCCTCTGCCTCCGTCACGACCTGACTCATCGGAATGGAAAGTTCCTGTTGATGAATCATTTCTGTAATAGGATAAGTCCGATTATTCCATGCTTTATAACATTCCTGCTTATGTGGAGGTATCGGATAATGAATGAGAGTTTGTACTCCATTTTCCTTTAAATATTCTTGCAATTCATCACGACGCTGACAAAAAATAGGGAATTGATGATAAACATTACATTCATCCTTAATCCGTTTCGGCAAAATTATGAAGCGATTATTGATGTGGGTATAATAGTAATCAGCCAATTTCTGGCGCTGTGCATTATCTTCATCCAAATATTTTAGTTTTACATCAAGTACTGCTGCGTCTGTTTCAGCCATACGGCTATTCATTCCTACATATTTAAATACATATTTTTTATGACTTCCATAATTTGCTAATGCACGAATAATTTCAGCCAATTTTGGATCACTTGTAGTTACAGCACCTGCATCACCTAACGCACCCAAATTTTTTCCCGGATAAAAACTATGTGCCGCTGCATCACCTAACGCACCGGTTTTAACACCATCCCAAGCACAACCATGGCTTTGTGCACAATCCTCCATTAACTTCAAATTATATTTCTCGCAAATTCCACGTAACTTATCATTATAGGCAATACGACCGTATAGATGAACTATCATTACCCCTTTGGTTTTAGAAGTAATGTGTTCCTCAATGGCATCTATGTTTATCTCCAAATGATCCCACGTTGGCTCCACAAGTACAGGTACAAGATTATTGTCTGTAATGGCAAGAATTGTAGCAATATACGTATTGGCAGGCACAATGATTTCATCTCCATCTTGCATCAATCCCATTTCCTTATAACCACGCAATATAAGTTTTAATGCATCCAAACCATTTGCTACAGTTACACAAAACTCTGTACCGATATATTTTGCATAGTCCATCTCAAACCGTTTATTTTCATTTCCCTGTAAAAACCAACCGGATTCAACAACCCTGTCTATAGCAGCTTTAATCTCATCACCATGTCGCATAGTGATTGCTTGTAAATCTAAAAATTTCACCATATCCCACTTATTATTCAATCGATATACAATCATTATATCAAATCAATTATTCTTTTGTTCCTCAACATATTTCAGAAATTCATCATAGTCACGAATATAATCCTCTTCCGAATATCCATGACTAGCTAATACCAAGCAGATACTACCCGATGAAAAACCTTGTTCTGACGCCCATATTCCCGGCGGCACATGCAACCCCCAAAATGGACGATTAAGTAATACAGTACGTTTGTTTACACCGTCATCCAATACAACTTCAAAAGAGCCGGATGCTGCTATTATAAACTGATGGCATTCCTTATGCGCATGAGCACCACGATCTTCACCACCTGGAATATCATAACTGTAAAATACTCTGTTTATTGGAAATGGCACATGCACATTCTCGTATATAAAAGTCAAATTACCTTCCGGATCATGTGATTTGTTAAGTTCATATAGCGAACAATCAAAGACACTTCTCATTTTAGTACCCATTTTTTAAATTCCTGATAATCCATTATGTAGTCATTAACATTGTAATCAGTTGATGACAAGACAAGAGCCAATGAATTTGTTGAAAAATTTGTCATTCTGCGCCATATTCCTTTAGTCACATATAATCCTTTATAAGATCTGTTTAAAGGAAAAACACATTTATTCTTACCATCATCCAGTACCACATCAAACGACCCCGACAGGGCTACTATAAATTCCTGGTTCTCTTTATATGCATGTTCTCCACGATCCATTCCGCCGGGCACATCATATATCCAATAGACCCGCTTTATTTCAAACGGAATCTGTTTTAATTGCTCAATAATTGACAGATTACCCCGTGGATCTACAATCTTTGGCAATTCAATAATTTTACAGTCAGTTATATCCATTGCTACTATTTAATTAAATACATTATTCTACTGTAAATTCTAATAAACACCGAATTATACCACATAGCACGTTTAAATAGACAAGAATTTATACTCAATTGTGTAGGCCATACAAAATTCTTCTTACCCGTAGATTCTAATTCAAATTTAAAACGGCTCCAGGATTTACAGTTAGTACCTTGCCCATCAAAACCTCTATTATTGATAAGACTATAACAAGGGTTAACACACTTCTTATTCTGTAGGAACTGAGCAAAGACAAAACGTATTGCCCAAGAATTATTTTTACCTTTATGCCAATCATTCAGCATCTTCCAAGCATCTGATCCCGCCCAACAGCGGAAAACTCTTGCTTTAGATTTATATATATCAAATGGTTCTAACTTCCAATCAATAGTATCCCATCTATCTTTCCATGTGGCCCATCCCCATGAACTACTTCTATTATAAATATACGCATCAGCCTTATAATCTTTGGGAATTTTTATCTTATTATTATACCCACATATAGAAAAAACACCATTTACTTTCTCATAATATTTTAATCCTTGATTCATAAAAGCCAAAAAATTAGGTTGAACACAAAGATCATCTTCAAGGACAATAACTTTTCCATATCGGTTTATTACTTCCGAAACGCCATCTATAATACTTGCTCCTAACCCTTTATTCACTTCTGAAAATGTATAATGTAATGTCTTAAAACCCGTAATTGATATCACATACTCCCGTACCAATTCCACTTCTTTCAACTCTCCATCTTTATGTAGTCTTGCTCCATCCACAAAGATATATAAATCACTTTCCCTAGCTTCTGTGTTCTGCAACAACGAACAAACCACATTCCTTAATGCTTTCGGACGATTAAAAGCAAAAATTATTATTGGTGCATACATTTATATAGCAATTATTAAGTTTACGCTAAATATATTTTTCACCTTCCAAAAGAATTTTGAATAATGTCAACCATTTACTTCCTATAGATTCGATTGAAAATTCTTGACTTTTACGCATAGCACAAATAGACATTGTAGTCCATTTTTTCTCATCTTCCATGAGCCCAGTTAACTTTTGTATATATTCCTCTATTGAAAAAGGAGTGACTAAAAATCCATTTTGTTTATCATCTATAATATCTGAACAATTAGAAAAACTGTTGAATGCCAAAGGTACAGCACCATAATACATAGCTTCTATCAAAACTAATCCAAAACCTTCAAAAGTCGATGCCATACAGAATATCTTTGCTTGATCATAATAAATATCAGGTTTCTGAAAACCTTTAAATGAATAATTAACAAGCTGCATTTCAATCGCCAACTTCTCTAATTCTTTTTTTTCCTCACCATCGCCCACAATATATAATTTCCAATCCTTATATTTTTCATTATGACAAATATGATTCCATACTTTTAAAATTATATCAACACCTTTTCCTTGACATATTCTTCCAACAAATAATACAATTTTCTCTTTCTTTCCACTTTTAACACCACTAGTTGTTAATGGATTAGGTATCGCCATTACTCTTTCCTTATATTTTCTACTAGAAAAATAAATAAATTCATTTATAAACTTCTCTGAAAGCATCACTTGTCTATCACTATACTTAAGTATTCGCCTAAAGTGCTTTCCATATTTTATCTTAAAAGCAAAATGAATGCATTTATCTATTATGCTTCTTATTCTTTTGCAGCTAATTGCATTATAAATTTTAGGAAAATTATTTATTCCATAAACTCCATAGGGTTGGCTATGAAACACAGAAACAAGTCTAATTCCAGTTGCTTTAATAATTGGCAAGAATATAGATAATTGAGGAGATAAGCAACTTTGATTTACTACAATTTCGATATGCTTTTCTTGAATAAAATCTATTAAAAAGATTCTATTCATTTCACCTTTAATGTTTTCCTGATCTGGAAAATAAATTTGAACACTATTCTTATAATCAGTATCTCGGAATACTGATAATATATATACTTCGTGCCCCAAAGACTTAAAATAATATGTCAAATAGTATGTTACGGCTTGTATTCCGCCTAACATAGGGTTAGCACTTCCATTGTTGAAAAATAGTATCTTCATATAATTTTCTTTCAGTTTATCTTCCACCACATATAACAGTAACAAAATGAGGTAAATACCTAGCTAATATTTTGAAAAGAATTACAATAACAGCAATATATATTATAGTAAATAAAATATAAACAAAAGTAAACTGCAAATCTACAATTATATGATTGTCAGATATTGGCATTAACTGAAAAATAATCTTTTTAAACTGATCTTGATAAGGTTCATGAATAGCAAAAACAAAAAATGTGGCTGACAAAAGGACCTTGTTTGGAGTAACATTGTGCACCAATACAAGATAATTAAAAAAACTAATGACACTAACAAGACCAGAAACAATAAGCACTCTTATAACATATGCATCTAATATTTTTTCTTGGAAAACCACTAAATGAGTAATTAACGAAAAGATAAATAACAATACTGCACAAATAATATATTTATTACATACACATATAAAATCATTATTATGAATACTAAAATAACTACCTAAAGAAAAGAAGAAAACAGCTTGCATACCTGGTATGGAAAACTCTTTCCAGCCTGTAAACCAAAGAACACCCAACAAAAATATGCCCCAGAACTTACATTTGCTAACAAAATAAAAAATTAGAGGCGATATTAAACAAACCACCATTAAATTACGGATAAACCACAAGGGCCCGACGAAAGGAATTCCTTCACCCTCTCTACGCCAAAAAGCATTAAAAAAATCCGTCATACTCCAATCCATAATCGGTATATGAGCTCCGCTTTGCATTGAAGGTATTAACTGCTGCAAACAAGCAAAAATTATGATTCCAAATAAATTAAAAAAAAGATAAGGGATAAGCAAACTATGTAATCTTCGTTTCAATTTACGAAAATACATCTTACTATCCCAAACTGTACGATAGAAGAATAAAAAACCTGATATAAAAAAAACAATGGAACACAAATTTTACATATACCATCTCCCAAAACTCCATTAACAATATAAAACACTGGCATATCTTTCAATAACAACCCTAAATTTTCTGCATAACTCACAATAGTTGCATGAATAAATACAACTCCAACTATCATAGGAAAACGTAATAATGAAATTAAATAAGAAACATTTGTAGACTTAATCATGGTTCTCTAAATTTTCTTCTTTATTCAATGATTTTCCTAAAGCTTCAATAAACCCTTTCCCATAAACCAAATCTGGTTCCATAAAATTACCTTCTCCCCACTCATTCCAAGACTTCAAAAATATAACCTTATTCCTTTTTCGCCTAACAATACTTAATACATCTAAAATATGAGATTTAAAACTTTTTGGATTCGCTCCTGTTAGTACAACACCATAGCGACCGCTACGTGGAGAATGATCCCAATTTGGCAAAATAAAAGGTATGACATCTTCTTGTATATCAATTTCTGGTATTACCAAATTCTTCTTGATACTATTGTATGAAAATGTAAACAAAGGACGTTTGATAAAATGTTGTAGACAACGAATGTAAAATTTCATTACACAACTACGATCATTATGAATCTTTTTAATACGAGCCATTGGTTGAAATGTAACAGCATCAAACCCTACTGAAATAGCTTTTTTATATTCTCCCATGTCACTCACATTTGCAATAAAATAAAATTTTTCAGCTATTCCACTTTCTTTAATTAGTTGATTCCAAAGTTGAATAAAATCTTGAATTGCTTTAAACTTAAACGGCATATAAATAAGAAAAATAGGGCATCCGTTTTGTCGCATATATCTTTTATCTTCAATAGCAGGCTTTATACAATTGAAATGATCAATATAATCCTGTTCACCTAAATACTTTTGTTCAATAAGCATTCTATGCTCATGTTCAGAAGACGCATTCCAAACCTTTGCTTGCCAAGATTCATTAGCCCATCCTAAACAAAAAGGAAAATCAGGTTTGCCTGAAGCTAAGACCTCATTAAATGGCATCTCAAGTAAACGTTTGCCATTTCCAAACCAATAATGCCAATAGCAAAATCCTTCAATTCCTGCCTCACGCGCTAAATTAGCCTGTTGCTCTCGTATTATTGATAAACGAAGATCATAATAACCTAAATCCGCTGGAATCCTAGGCTGCAAATGCCCCTTAAACAAGGGTTTAGCTTTAGTCACTGTAGTCCATTCGGTAAATCCTTTACCCCACCATTCATCATTTTCTGGTATAGGATGGTACTGAGGTAAATAAAATGCTATAATTCTGGGTTTCATATTACTTTAATATTCTGGTTTTATTTTACTCTATATGCAACTTTTAATTATCTATACTTTGATAAGTTCTACTTACTGCAACTAACGTTAAAGAATAGAATAATAAAAAATATTTCATATATCCATACTCACCTGTAATCATTGCATAAGAAAGATAGTATACCATAAGTGTATATAATATCAGTCGGTCTGAACTCATGACTCTATACTTTATATATTTGTATTGAGCATAAAAAGCATATGACCATATTAAAACACCATATATGCCCCAATTACATAAAACAACAAAAGCAAGTGATTCAAACCCTAAAAGTATTGGATGTATTGTTTCTTTATACAATAAATAATAGGTAGTCCAAGAATATCCTTTGCCAAATAATAAACAATCTCTAATTTCTTGAAAACACCCCCCAAGCTGATCAATCCTCATTGCAAGAGAAGAACCTGCAAGATTAGATGATTTAGAATTTTGCATAAAAATAGAACCTATATAACTCTCCATACCTGGTATATTTAGTAATATCAGATATCCAATCAAACAAAGTCCAACTATTTGTATCATTAATTTTACTTGATGCTTCAATATTAAAAAAGACACAACTGAAATTAACAAAGCTGCAATTGGAGTACGTATACCACACACCATAATTGTAACAATGATTATAAGCATAAGGAAGTAAAATAATGGTTTTCCTATTTTATCTTTCACAGAATATACATACATTAATGAAAGCCCCAAGAAAAGACCAAACGCCATTGGATGAACAAAAACCGAAGATATACGCCCAAATAAACGCCCTTCAGCTAATGTAGTATCTGTAGCCAAGCCACTATTACCTGCGGCATAAGCAGCATTGAACTCACCACCGCCTATAGGAAGTAGTATCATTAGATAAGGATTTATACCTGGAATTTGCGTCAAAAACAAACCATACAAAACAGAAATTATGACACAAATAATTATTGTATAAGTAAGACAATTTGCACATTTATGATCTATCTTACATGTATTCCAAACAACGAATGGAAGAATTAAATTAATCATAAGGTCAGCTCTCCATTCATTAATCATGTAATTATAAGGTGCACCATCTTGAAAAACCATTACTATCCCAAGAAAAAAATATAAAATAACAAAAGGATAAATTGGTCTAAAATCTAGTTTATTATGTCGACGTCCAGCTGTGTAATATTTAAATAAAAATGCTATTAATAATAGCAAATTTACCATATTCCATTTTAAAACATATCCAAAAAAATTAGGGCTCAAAATAGGAATAAGTATAAAATATGCTATGTATAACGAAAGTCCTATTCGCAATCTAATGAAAAAGAATACGAAAATAACTAATATAAACAGATTTAACAATAAATCTATCACGCTAAATTATTATATTTATCAATAATATTTTTTACTATGGTGTCAGCTTCTAATTCATTAATATTATTGATTATTGCAGTACTGTTAAATACACCATTTGCCTCAAATGCTCCTTGAAACTTATAACTATATGCAAGTCCAAATAAAGGAACGCCAGTATATATAGCTGCAAAATTTGCATGCATTCGTGTTCCTACAAAAAAATTCATTTTAGATATAATATACTTTAGTTGAGGTGCCTTTAAATCCTTTTTTATCATATAAACATTTCTCTTATCATCTAAAGCATCATAAGCTTGCTGCATAGCTTCAATATCATCATTATTGGAATCAGCAGAATAATAATTGTAAGAATGAGGTATTAAATATACAAATATGCCTTTTTGTTGAAAACATGTAATCAGCTTATGAATTAAATATGGATAAATTAGAAACTGTCCTGCTAATGTTTCAAACTTATTACTATAAGCAAGTCCACTTATATTTATACCAACGGAATTAGATTTAATTTCAATATCAACAATTTCAGGTTTCATATAAAATGACAGATCCTTTGTTCGTTCATAAAAAACACCCATAGAATCAAGTTCTTGAGCAAATTTATCATCACGAATATAAACTTTGTCCGCATAACGCAATATTTTCTTTGCCAAAATAATATTATTTATGTCCTTAAATGGTCCTAATGTTTGAGGAAGAAAAATCAAAGGTATTCCATATCTCATTGCCATAAATGTTTCAGGCAGTCTACTATAAAAGATTCTCTTTCCATAAATATCCGAAAATCCATCTCCACCATTTATCGCAGCAATTAGTCTAACCCGATTAAGATAACGCTTAAAAGGCATAAAAGGAATCAAAATATGAAAATTTACAAATAGCCAAAATTCTAAATAGAAGACACTTATTATTGTACGTTTCCAATATCTATCATCCATCCAGAAATTCTCAACTGATATTCTTTTATTATATTTTCTAAATGGATTTTTAAACGTACGAAAATTCACCAATTCATCACCTTCTTTAACATATCCTTTCTCTCTTAGAAATGCTATCGAGCCATATCCCAATGCTGCAGTTCCACGATTATTATCATTCAAATGAAGTCCTGAAATAATCACCAAATTTTTATTCATTTTACCTTCTCCCATTTTTTACTTGAAAAATTATACTGTTTTACAATTCGAGCTGGATTACCAGCAACAATGGTATACGGTGGAACATCTTTGGTCACTACTGATCGAGCAGCCACAATTGAATGTCGACCAATATGAACACCTGACAATACCTCGCAACCAAAACCAAGCCAACATTGCTCTTCTATTTTTATCCCTCCCTTACAAATCAACTTCTGCTCTGAAATTGGAGTCTCAATCTCTTCATAGCCATGGGAATGGTCTGTTATATGTACATATCCTGCAAAAAGAACATCATCGCCAATTTCAATACTATGAATACATGCAAAACTATTACGAATACCTATCGAACAACGATCTCCTATCGTTATTTTTGGTTGATAATTGACTCCTGCATATTTAGTAACAGGAAGAAAATAAGAATATTTTCCAATTCCAACATTTGCTCCAAAATGCAAACACTCAGGATGTTTAAATGTGATTTTTTTACCTAATAAAAGACGACTTTTATAAGAACCAAACTTTTTACGCCAGAACAACCATCTACAACGATAAATTATTTTATTAAACAAAATTACAATCATATCTTTTATATAAATCTTTGCAACAAACTTATAAATTGAACATGAATTTTCAACATAGATAAAGAAGAAGTCACAATTTTCTTATACCAACATTTTTCTTTAGCAACACTACCTAAAAGCTGATTAAGATATTTGTGATTTTTACAATTATCTTTAGCACTTATATTAGGTTCTTGAGAAATTTTGTAATCTTGATATGAGGCTTGTATAACAGAAACAATATTTTTCTTTCTCAAAACCGAAAGAATAGACGCTCCACGTTCCGTATTAATTACAAACAATGTATTTCCTATAGCATCTGATTTCTTATATTCTTTAAGCCAAGGATCTGCCAAAGATATATCTGCATTGAAACTCATAGGCTCTTTACACATCAAGCATCGTTTTGGCCTATACAATCTCGATTGATGTATTGTCCGCCAAGGTTCACTATAATTATCACGATAAATTTTATGCCCATTATTCAGTTTCACTTGGATTCCACTAGGCCATCCATTACCTCTATATTGTATACATGCTACATCATGTTTATCAATATTCATAAATTTGTAATAACACCAAGTCCCTTCTAAAATCGTTTGACCTGAACATGCAAAAGAAATAATGAAGTTTTTTATATTTTTTTTCTTCAGAAACAAGCGGATTGTTTTCACCTGACACGGCATACAAGTTATAACTACACCATCTTTAATTTGGACATAATTTTGTCGTATATATGATACTATATCGATATCTTGATATATACTACCACAAATATTCATTTCTTCGAATCTATGAATAAATTTAGGAACATACCCACATTTTTCTTTATCAAAAACAAAAGTAATCGTGGTATTGTAATCTGTAGTAGAAAGCAAATATTTAATAAGCTCAGTACCTATTCCCCCTGAAGATGATTGATATCTAATCTTACCATTATTTGAATGGCCTATAAAAAACTTATTCACACTCATTTTCTAATTTTATTTCTAATTATTTTAAGAAAAAGATTATGCTCCTCTTTGGAAATACCTAAAAATAATACAGAAATAGTTGTTATAATCATCGAAGATAAAATTAACACGCATAATCTAAAAATACCATTCGGCATTACAATCACAATAAAACAAGGAACAATTATTGATAAAACCGTAACAACAACAGATCTAAATAAAACTTCTTTAATAAAAAATCGGATTGACAAATTAATCATATTTCGTAACATACCAACACGAATTGCTAAACAACTGATAGATATAAAAATAGTAATATAATAACAGGATTCCGGTGGAAAACTTAATTCAAAAAGAACATAAGATAATGGAAATGAAAGTAACGCCATTCCTCCTACAAATATTTGATAATTACGTATTTTCCCTGTGGCTAACATTGCCGTATAAAGTGGATTTGAAAAAGATTGGCAAAGAGTATATATAAGTGACAATCGAACAAAAACAATTGTATATGCTGGAACTACTTTAAGCCACAAGCTCAAAATATATTCTGTTTCAAAAAGAACTGGTATACTCATTATCAACAATAAATAATAACAATATCTACTACTTCTTATAACAAGTTGCATCATATAATTAAACTCACCAGCCGCATAGTATTTTGTAATTTGAGGATTGATAGCCATAGTAAAATTACTGGCAAATTGATTAATTGCACTATCTAATTGAATTGCGATACCTCTCGCAGCATTTACTGTAACCCCAAAAAACAAATTTAATAAAATATTTAATCCATAGTTCGTTAAAACCCCAGAAGAAGATCCAATAACATTCCATCCAGAAAATCCAAGTATTTGTTTATAATAAGATTTCTCTCTAACAATTATATACTTACATTCTTGAAAATTCCTAGAGCAATACACACTATATGTAGTCCTAATTATTAATGCTATCATTAGCATTAAAAAACCATAGATTATTAATTTATCATATGAAATTAGTAATAAAAATAAAACAGATATCAATTTAAGAACAGATTCAAATAATGTAATATAAGCAAATGCCGCCATTTTCTCATAAGCTAATATTGTCGCATTGTAAGGTGTACTGATTAAATTCATCAGAAAAGTCATTAGCGAGAACTGAAATACCCAATTAGCTGCAACTAACCGTTCAGATGGAATCTGCATTTTGCTATTCAAAAACCATAGACCTATACTTTCAGCCAAAATAATTATTACCAATGCAATTATAACATGAATGGTTACTGCCGTTGAAAAAATCTCTTGAAAGTGACTATCTTGCTTTTTACCTAGTTCAAATGTAATAAATCTCTGAGTTGAAGAAACTAAAGTAGAACTAATAAGTGAAAACATGCCAACAAATCCTCCCACAACATTATATATACCAAAATCATCAACTCCCAGCACTTTTAAAATAACCCTTGATGTGTAAAGAGCTATTGTCATAGTGATAAAAGTTCTCACATATAATAACAATGTATTCTTCGCTATTCGTTTGTTATTGGACTGATGTATATTATTCATAAATTTTGCTCAAACAAAGTAACTCCATATTTCACTTTACTATACCTACAAGAAGATTATCTACCACCTGATAACAAAGACAATATTCTAGGACATTTTTTATTTAATACATAATAAACAAATACTAATAAAAGAGTTGTTGCTACGGCTTGTAGAATATAGGCTAATAATATTTCAATATCAACAATAACATTATTATCAGATAAAGACAATCTCCTATAAAATAAACGAGTAGACATATTATAATAAGGATTATGTAAGCAATAAATAAAAAAAGAAGAAGAAGTTAATATAGTAGGTATCAATTGCCTTTTCTTTTGTGTAATTTTTCCTACAAAACAAATTACAAATATAATACCAAATACTATTCCAAAATTATGAATATATAAATTATATTTCCAATCTTTTATTATAGTATCAAATATAGCTATAGGTATATATATCCAGGCAATAATAGAATATTGGGCGAAAAAGCCCACTAAATCTTTCTTTTTTATACTCAAATAAGCCCCAAAACTAAAAAAGCAGATCCCTACCCCAATACCTGAAATTGTAATAACACTAGGTATACCATCATATCCAATTCTAAAAAACCAAAAAACAGCAATAAACAACAAATATACATAGTCAAGTTTTATCAATAACCAATATATCAAAGGGGATACACATACTATCAATATTAAATTCTTAAGAAACCACAAAGGCCCAACATAAGGACACCCATTTCCACAATCCCATAAGGCATTCAAAAAGTCAACAAGAGACCATTCAGAAATTGGACGCATCCCCCCACTCCTTAACGAGGGTAATATTAACTGTAAAATTGCTACAATTATTAAAGCCAAGACTGAGAAAAAAATATATGGAACTAGAAGAGATTTCATTCTTTTCTGCAACTTCCCTATATATACACTCAAGTTCCAATTAGTCTTATAAAAAAACAGATATCCAGAAATGAGATAAAACAATGGAACACTTATAGATGCCAATGTCATAGATATTAATGTTGTTACAAATCGAGTAATAGGTATTTCAAGTTGATTTATATTCCACCCATCTATTTGATCAATAACCCCACCCATATACGGATAAGAATGAATTAAAATTACTCCAAAAATCATTGGAAATCTTAAGAATGAAATTGTACGAGAAGACAATTCAGACATTTGAAAAGAATTATTCATACAAATACCTAAGCATTCCCCTTTATATAGACACTTTTGCTAGTGTCTATATATTGAGTTGTTAAAAATTTAACTTGTTTGTTAACTATTGGCATATTGCCAATCCGATTTTATCTGGCCACAGACTGAAAAAATCTCTGCAACCGTTAAATATTTTAGTAAAAAACTTACCCAGATACCATTAGTCATGCGCAATTCCACGAGTATACGAACGGAAGAAGTCTTTGCTTCCTTGATGATAATTCTTCTGAATGCCTTTTCCCCTTCGGCTTTTCTTGAGATGAGGAGGAAAGGCAATTCACCTTCACTTCTACTAGCTTGTTGCATGTATCCTTGTACCATTTGTAATATATGTTGAAGGTACTTTGTTACGTGAACAGAACTGCTCTACGGAGATACCCTTGGGCATAGCCTCCGTTGAGTACTAGAAATAGAATCGTTCCAAATCTCCGCTGCTGTACATAATATAATGTTTAAATGTTCAGCTGAGAATGTATAGCTTTAATATTTAAGCCCCAATTTGAGTGCTTACCACTACTCCGGCTTCTGACTAAGCAATTGAACAGTTTCGGTAAATTCTGCAATGACAGAGGTTAGTCTAGGATTATCAAGGCGGACAATAATCGCTGCATAATTCGGTATTCCTTCAGCATCTCGAATATCAGCAGACATAAAAACAAAATCGGACTTACGCAATGAAGAATTAAACCAAATTTCGAAAAGACGATTACGCATTCCCTGTTTACTGTCTCCCGTTTCACAGATATATAATAAGGTTGTATTGGAACATTCAAAAAACTCATAAACGATAGCCATTATCGTTTGCTTCATTTTAGAATCTCGTGGCGACTTTTTATTATTGGTATTGGCTATAATGAACTGATACGACTCATCACTAAGCATCAGTTCATCTTCAAGGAAACTGACATTATAAGTTACTCCAAAATCCGTAACAAACTGAAAGGACATTGAACCTTCAGAAGCAGTTACCACATAAGGAGAATGAGAATTAATACGATCAAGATTAAGGTCTACCATACTTCAAAATAGGTAGCTTCCTGCCCTGTACGTTTCTTGAAATCCTCTTTCATTTTTTTTTCCAGCTCTTTAACATATTCACGCTTTAACTTCCTTGCTTCTTCCAATCTCCGAAGGGCATCTTCGCGTGTCATTTTTTTAGTGCTTTCCTTTTCCATATTTCCTTGAATATTAATATTATTCACATACAAAGATAAGCAAAAATATTAATAATCCTATTCTAGCATTCTTTTTTAACTCCCAGTTTCGCCCAACACCCACCCTATTTCCATTTCAATGCCCCAGCCACCGGTCATAATCAGCCAACCGGCTGATCAACTGCTGCTTACTCTTTTTCGGCTTTTCCTCTTTCTTCCACGGATCAATCGCCTCATGCGCCAAATGATAATAAATACTGCTATCCGTACAACCATAAAGTGTAACCACAGCAAGTGCACGCGACTGCTCCGCCTTGACGAGAGGAAGCATCGTCTGCATAACGCCAACCAACTTTGCCGCCTCTTCTTCCATACCCAATATAGTATAAGCCGGCAGCAAAATGGCATAAAGCTTGCAACGCATCACATCCGTATCCATCTGGAGATTGCCATATTCTTTCAACGCCCTGGCAGCCAGGGAACGATCTTCCTCATTCACCCCCTCCGCACTGTGATAACGCTGAAGAGCACTGTGCAAACCATTCAACATACAGTCATTGTCCAAACGGGTATATACATGCTTGTCCTTATCATTCAGGGCAATTACCTCATACTCACCCGGCATCACACGCAGCAGCGGAACCCACATCCAGTTCTCCACACATACCATCACATCCTTTCGCCCGGCTCCCGGCTGAATGACAACAGTCGCCTCCACCCCCTTAAACCGTCCCTCGGTAATGCGTATCCGGTCGCCCTTGCGCAAACCATCCGGCTGGGGTATATAAACAGGAAGTGTATTGGAATAAGAACGGGCCACCCACTGCAAATTCTCCATTGCCGCATCGGAAAGGTAGGGGAAATACTCCCGCTTCCGCTCCCTCACCCGAGGCAGGAAACTGAGTACAGGAAAACGTTGCATCAGCTGGAAAACATCACGCTCGGAGGCACGGACAAATACATAGTTGAAGAGTAAGGGACGCTGGGTATTGACGAATTTGCCGTCTATACGCTTCACTTCCTGATAGGAAGGAGCAAAAAAGCCGAATGAAGGTTCGCCTGCCTGTATGCGGCGGTCCTGTTCCCGTTGCAAACCGCGCACTCCTCCCCTATGACAGTCGGGAAGCGACAACACATACCAACGCACGGCATTGTTATTCCGCAAAGCTTCCAATGCTTCGGAAGATGCCACAGAACGCTTCGGTTTATCAAACTGATGGGATAGCTTTTTCATGAGATTTATCGTCAGAAATCCACGCTGACCGATACTGGAAGACCATATCAGCACAGTGTTTATAACTGGCTGATAAATAGCTTTTTACACAGATTTCATTTTGTATTTCTGAAATCTTTTATTTGTTGTTTCTTTCGTCCGAAGACGTCTTTTCTGTCTGCTTTTTATAGACATGTTTATACCCTCAAAAAAGGTTCTTTACCCTTTATATAAAAGGAATTTAGAAACTTTTTGAGGGCACAAAGATACACTATAATTGTGTATTACACAATAAAAGCGCTTAAAAAATAGGAAAACTTACTTTTGATAAGAAAATAAGAGATGGGTATATTTCGTAATCACAATAAAAGATTCAAGTTTTACAAATATTTATTCAATAGGACTGTAATAACCTTATCCAATTATAAGGTCATTCTTTATAGTAGTAAATACTATCTGCTCGTCTACATTACTATATTCATGCGAAATAAGATTGCGCATATCATAAATAGCCAACCAAGGAATTTCCTTATATCAGAAAGCGGTGATGGTTGTAAAAACAACAACTTTCCTACCTGTTCACCTATTACTTGAAGGCGCATAACACATGCATTGAACACCATCACTTTATCCATGGAGGCTAAAAAATCATCAGCACAATTTATTTCTTTACTCCATTGCTGTATATAGTAAATGGATTCTTTTATCTGGGTTAACCTGTCGCAAATGGTTAGTCGTCCTCCTTTATACATAAATGGCTTCTTTTTCAATATTCTGTTTCAAAAATGGAGACAGTGAGGAACGGAAACGCACTAAATCAATTTCACAATGAAACATTTCCGTCAAAACAGTCTTCAAAGTGTACATAGTGGATAAAGTAGGATTATCAATATCTACAACAATATCCAAATCACTATCTTTCCTGTTCTCTTGACGTGCAACCGAACCGAAGATACCAATTGATTTAATTCCAAACTCATGCCCAAAACATTGTTTGAAACTAACTAACTTTGCCTTACATTCATTTAAGCATAACATACTTTTCACCAACTTTAGGTACTGGAACAAAGATAAACCTTTTATTTGAACGATACAAGTTCTTACCTCGGTTCTTCATTTCACACACCATCAGAGCTCTCCCTGCATCAGAATGTCATCATCACCATAAACCGCACACCCCATTTGTTCGCATCGGGATGATCCAGATAATTCAGACGGCGGACATAGTCTATGTGCAATATCTTGAAAATATTGTGAATACCCACAGAGCATTCCATGTACGGGGTCTTCGGGTCCATCACAAAGCTGGTAGGACGTCCGTCACGGGTCGGGAACAGGAAGAGTTCGCTGTCACCCGGATGCTTCATCGGATTGTTCTTATCTGTCAAATGACCATACAGCATCTTGAAGCCGATCGCCTCACGCCACTTCAGTTTCTTCAGCAAAGGAATACGGTTGAAAATCTTACCGTTCAAATCCCACGATACATCCAGAGAGGCGTAACGGTCGTTCAGGAACTCCATATTATTAATCAAGTTGAAAGTCTCGCGTTGCAGGATATAAGACAAGTTGGCCGCCGGCATAATCAGCAACGGGAACGGAACTTTGTTCCACTGCGCACCGCCTTTCACGAACATATCAATCTTACCCCATGACGAGAACCAGAAACGCTTGTACAACCCTACTTCCGTCAGATTGAAGTTATACTCTCCGCCCAGCACACCCTTGAAACCGGTCGTGTGCGACAGCGTGAATACCGGAGCGTCAAAAGAAACCGGTATACGGCGTTGCTTGGTATTGACAAATGTCTCACCCGGAGCGTAACGGAAGGCCAAGGAGGCTTCCATGGTCTGAATCTCAGGAACCAACGTTTTTTGGTCATCATTGGTTATATAGGCCAGACCGCCGGTAGGCTCGTCCGTGCTGTGTTTCACTTCCACCGTAGTCTTCAAACCAAACTGCGTCTCGTTCTCATACTTCAAGGCGATATTCCGCACGTAGGACATCTGGTCCACCGTAGAAGTCTTGAAAGAAACGAACACATTATCCTTGTCCGTCTTCAGGAACTTATCCGTGGGCGACATCACATCATACTGATAGCTGAACGTGATAGAGTTCTTCGGGAACTCGCGCGGCAGGTATTCCTTCTTGTTGAAAGAGTATTCCACCTCACCCATATACTTGGAACGATGGTCCTTGAACCCGTAAGCATAATATCCCTTGAAGAACAGATGCGGATTCAGGTTGGCCGTGGTCTGCGCGCTCATACGCAAACGCAATCCGTCGATATAGTTATTGGAGATCATGGTGTTTACCGGACCGATATCCACCTTGCTGGGGTTGTCCTTGGTTCCGGTTTCCACAAAGTTCTCGATAAACGCCTTCAATACAAAAATCACATATTTGAATCCCGGCATCTGTTCCAGACGCTTCACCAGCATATCCATAGAACTCTCGGTCTGCGTAAGCGGAACCGGCCGGTATTGATTCCAGAAATCGTCTCCGCGCATCATGGCGTCCGCCTCTTTGATCTCGGCCCCCTTACGCTTGAAAAGTTGCTGCGGAAGCTCATCGAAGGCATAATCGGAATAACGGGTAGTCCTTCGTATCTGGAATCCTTGCATGATCTTCATCAAGGTCATCTCCACAATCATGTCATCGGTCTTCAACACCCACTCGCCATTGGGCAATTGCTCGAACTCCTGAATAATATCCATATTGTCCACAAAGTTCACTCCCGATTTCTTGGGCAGATTCATCGTACATTTCTTCACCGTATAAGATGAATCGGCCAGTACATACAGATGTCCCGTGAAACCGAAATCCTGCGAGTTATTGGGGACAAAGGTGAGATGGAAGCACTTGTCCTTGTCCACGAATGTGGTGTCCATAATGTAAAACTTATAAAACGAAATGGCGTCACTGGACGAAATAGGACTGATGAAAGGATACTGCAACAGACGGATATCGTTATCATAAATATTCACATCCGTAAACACATCCTTCAGAACCGTGCTCAGCATATCTCCTGTGGCAAACAGCTCGTTCACCCCCGTAGAGCTCATCCCTTTGATAATGGTCTTCTCACTCTTGGGATGTTTACGGTAAATTTTCTGCGAAGCGGTCTCGTCCACCGAGATAGGAAGGATGAATTTATTGGTTTCCTCACAAAGTTCGATCTGGTCTTTCAGGAAAGGCATCTTTTTATACATGCCTTTTTCCAGCATTTCGGGAGTCACATCATTCAGTGACATTGTGATCTTCTGATACTTGTTGTACTGATAATAGTCATTCTCACTCAGCTTGTTATTGTTCTTATGAGCAATCACTTTCTTCATCAGTTCCACAGCCGGGTTATTCTTACGGGAGTACTTCTCTCGTTTGGGCTTCACCACCACTTCGTCCAGCATGATATCGTCCGGCCTCATCCTCACATTCAGGTTCTTGGTGACACCGGGGATTATATTCACTACTTTTGTTACATACCCCACTGCCGAAAAGGTGAGTTTATTCCAGCCTTTACGGGTTTCGACCTTATAATGTCCATCATTATCGGTAATGCTTCCTACGCCTTTTCCTTCATAAAAGACTGACAAGTATGGTATGGGATCATTCGTCAATGAGTCAGTTACAACGCCTTGTATATTTTGAGCTGACACCGAGATGCAGCATCCTAATAACAAAAATAGTAAAAACGACTTGATGTATTTTGTCTTCATTCTTTTTACCGCTATTCTTATGAGCCAGCAAAGTTAAGCATTAACTTAAAAGAAAGTTGCTAATATAAGCTAATAATTACAGAAATCTTACATATTGACCAATAAATAGGTGAAATTTAACACTGACAGAGCCATTATATAGAAAAATAAAAAAGGGGTCTTTTCACAAAGCCCCCTTTTTAAGTTTTCAATAGGTATTAGTTTTTTTTTAAGGTAAAAAGATTGTTTTCAGGATAACGATGCAAATATGGAGCCTTTTTTTAAACCAGCCAAATAAAAAACTATGCCATACAACATGTTTTTAGAAATTTCTGTCTTTTTTGGCAGATTATTATTCAAAATGCTCTTTATCGGCCTCATTACATATACAAAGATAGCAAAAGTTTAATTTGAAACAGCATTTTAATGAGTTTTTTCTTTTCCCAAGAAATGTTCGTCTACTTTATCGCGGTGTTTCAGTACCTTTGCATCTATAAAGAAAACAATCTCTTCAGCTATGTTAGTTATATGATCTCCGGCACGTTCCAGTTTACGGATAACGGTGCCGAGTTCCAGGCAAGTCAGGAAATTATCGGGATGTGTTTCCAGATATTTTGTAAGCACGGCAGGGGCAGCCGCATTTATCTCATCCAGAAAGTTGTCCTTACTGAATACATTGAGGGCTAATTCCAAATTTTCTTCATTCAATGCGTTCTTAGTCATTTCGAGCATACTGAGCACTTGTCTCAACATTTCTTCTATACGCAGACTGTGGAGCAGTTCACTATCCAGCACTGTTTCCTCGCTTCTTACCACAAAACGGGCTATGCCTTCGGCAAAATCTCCCAAACGCTCCAAATCACTGTTTATTTTGAACATGGCCAGCACAAAACGCAGGTCAATGGCTACCGGATTGTATAGAGCGATAGTGTCCTCTACATCACTGTCAATTTTCAACTCGAACGCATTCACCCTTTTCTCACGGACAATGACTTGCTGTGCCTGGTCACGGTTAAAGGTCAGCACAGCCTCTCCTGCCCTGTCCAGCTGATTGTAAACCAATGTCCACATCTCGTTCACTTCCTTCTTCAGTGATACAAGTTCTGATTCTATAAATTTCACCATATTCTTAATTCTTGTTTTGTTTATTATTATTTCTTTCACCGCAGATTGTGCAGATTCACACTGATTTTAATTTTCCGGACAGAAGAATAAAAAGGCAAATCCGTACCCATTACATCTGAAAAGCAAACAAGCCTGCATCGAGCTGTGGTACATAAATTCCATTTTTATCTTATCTCCCATTGTGCAACGCTGTGATGAATGCTTTATCCGAAACGTCCCGTAATATAATTCTGGGTCGCTTCTTTGCCCGGATTCGTAAATATCTTCTTCGTATCATCATATTCCACCATATTGCCCATATAAAAGAAGGCTGTTTTGTCACTGACACGCGCGGCCTGCTGCATGTTGTGAGTGACAATAACGATGGTATATTCTTTTTTCAGCTCATGAATCAACTCTTCTACTTTGGCTGTAGAGATAGGGTCCAATGCCGAAGCCGGTTCGTCCATAAGCAGCACCGAAGGAGATACGGCCATGGCACGGGCTATACACAACCGTTGCTGCTGACCGCCGGACAGAGCAAACGCAGACTCTTTCAACTTATTCTTCACCTCATCCCACAACGCGGCTCCTTTCAAGGTTTCCTCCACCCTGTGGCGGATAAACTCATTATCTTTCACCCCATTTACCCGAAGCCCATAGGCCACATTCTCGAAAATGCTCTTCGGAAACGGATTGGGACGCTGGAATACCATTCCCACATTCTTGCGCAACTCATCCACCTGCACGGACTTGTCGTATATATTTCTCCCGTCAATCAAAATCTCCCCCTCCAGACGAGAGCCGGGAATGAGGTCGTTCATGCGGTTGAACAGACGGAGGAAGGTGGACTTGCCACAACCGGACGGGCCTATGAAAGCCACCACCTCTTTCTCTTCAATCGTCATGCTTATATCTTTCAGTGCTTGAAAATCACCATAGAAAAAATTTACATGTTTTGCATCTATCTTATTCATATTCTTAATGTTTTAATAATTTGCTGATTTGTCAATGTACTAATGTACCAATACCCGTGCGGTACACAGCGCAGCCAATCGGCACATTGACAAATTATTAATTCGTTTTTACTTTATTGGAGAAATATTTGCGAAGTGCATTAGCCAACAGGTTTATAATTAAAATAATGATTATCAATACCAACGCCGTACCGTATGCCAAAGGAAGCTGTGACTCCATATCTGTTCCACTAGTAGAAATCACATAAAGGTGATAAGGCAGTGCCATACACTGGTCCAGAATGCTATGTGGCAGTTGCGGCAGGAAGTAAGCGGCACACGTAAACAAGATAGGCGCCGTTTCACCTGACACACGTCCCAAAGCCAGAATCAGTCCGGTAATGATGTTGGGCATCCCCATGGGCAGGATTACATGCCAGATGGTTTGCAACTTGGTCGCGCCCAAAGCCAGACTCCCCTCACGGAAGCTGTCGGGAATCGCCTTCAAGGCTTCTTCGGTGGTACGTATCACCAAAGGTACACAAAGCAATCCCAACGTCAAAGAACCGGCCAGGATACTGTCGCCGAACCCCATGTATTTCACAAACAGTGCCATACCAAACAAACCGAACACAATGGACGGAATACCGCTCAGGTTATTGGTCATCATCCGGATAAAGCGGACCATCTTGCCTTTCGGCGCATATTCGTTCATATAAATGCCACTCATCACTCCCACCGGAAATGCGAACAGCGCACTGCCCACCATCAGATAAAAAGTACCTACAATGGCCGGCCATATACCGCCACCCGTCATACCGTCACTGGGAGCCGTGGTCAGAAACTCCCAGCTGATTACTCCTATACCTTTATATATAATAAAACCGAGAATGGCGAACAGAATGAGGACAATGCTATAACTCAGCAGTTTGAAAATACCGAATGCCAGCCATTGCGAACGTCTTTTACGCGCCCCTTGCCGGGCAGGGAAAACATCTTGCTTCATATTTTAAATACTTAATTAATCATTTGTCAATCTATCAATATACCCATTGGCTGCGCTGTGTGCCGCATGATCATTAGCACACCGGCAAATTAGTACATTATTTATTTGTTCTTGATGAAATATATTCTACACTAAAGTTGATAAGCATCGTGATGAAAAACAACACCACTCCCAGCAGGAACAGAGCTTCATAGTGCGCGCCGCCGGCGGGTGCCTCTCCCAGTTCCGCTGCAATAGTCGCCGGAATGGTACGGAGCGGTTCCAGAATAGTGGTAGGTATCACAGCCGCATTTCCTGTAACCATCAGCACCGCCATCGTCTCGCCTATGGCACGTCCGATGCCCAGGACAACGCCCGAAGTGATTCCGGAAATGGAAAACGGAATCACCACCTTATATATAGTCTGCCAACGAGTGGCGCCCAATGCCAGACTGGCCTCGCGCATGGCACGGGGACAATTCCGCATCGCATCCTCACTTACGGTAATGATAGTAGGGAGTGCCATGATCGCCAAAACAATACTTCCGGCCAATCCGGTCTCGCCCACAGGCAGATTAAATATTTTCTGAATAAGCGGTACGATAACAATCAATCCGAAAAACCCATAGACCACGGACGGAATACCACTAAGCAATTCAATAACCGGCTTCAGAAAACTACGGGTCCGATGGTCTGCTACCTCGGACATATACACCGCCACCGACAAGCCGAAAGGCAAAGCGAACAGGATGGCAAAGAAACTCACCCAAAGCGTACCCGTAATCAAAGGAAGAAATCCGAACTGAGGGGCGGGAGTAGCCGTAGGGAACCATTCCTTTCCGGCAAAAACCTCGTCAAAAGAAATAGACTCGTCTTTCAGCAGATGCCCCGGAAAATCCTTTTCTATAAACTTGGAGGGAACAAAGGCGATGATGCCTGGATTACCGGCAACGATCTCGCCGATGCACCGGGGAGCCTTCTCGTACTCGGCTCCCAACTCTTCTTCCGAAAAATAGGAGGTGATATCCTCCAACCGGAAAACTTTAACCTCCGCGTCCGGTCCTCCCAACTCTTTCCAGTTGGTAATCTCTTCGTCAAAAACATCTTTTATTTGTGCCGCACTCAGTTCCTGCACCGGATTGGCTTTATTCACCGCCAGTACATACCCCTCTTCTATGACTTTTTTATTAAAAAGTCCCAGAGCCTCCGCAAATAAGAATACGACAATCAGCAAAATAGTAATGCTCGTTATAAAGCCGCTGCAAGTCAATATCCCTTCTACAATCTTTTCCCAAACTCGTTTCATACAGTTTTAGTCTTCTATTTTAATAACTGATGCAAAAAAAGCCTCTTTATATTAAGGTGATATGAAAGAAGCTTGAAGTATTTGCTACAATTATATTACAAACTTGTTACAGATAAAGAAAAACCTGATCTTATTACCATTTTCCCGCAGGAACAGATTCAATCCACCCTTGCCGGTGAATATTACCCGTAACAGAATCGTAACACACCAGTAAAACAAATGACACAAGAAAACGTTTCTTTTGCACACGAATTAATATAAGAACTTATGAATCAATTAAAAGCTCTATTTCTTTTTATTCTATTGGCTTGTAGTCTGAATATTACCGCGCAACGCATAAAAGGTAGTGACACGGTGTTGCCCGTATCACAAGAAACAGCCGAGGTTTTCATGAAAGATGATCCCGACCGACGGGTAACCGTCACCGGCGGAGGAACCGGAGTGGGGATTTCCGCCCTGATGGACAACACAACAGATATCGCTATGGCTTCCCGTCCCATCAAATTCAGCGAAAAGATGAAACTGAAAGCCGCCAAACAGGAAGTGGAGGAGGTAATTATAGCGTATGACGCCCTGGCCGTCATTGTAAACCCGTCCAACCCTGTCAGCCAACTGACACGCCAGCAACTGGAAGCCATATTCCGCGGCAAGATAACCAATTGGAAACAGCTGGGGGGACCCGATATGAAAATCATTGTCTATTCTCGCGAAACCTCTTCGGGAACTTACGAATTTTTCAAAGAAAGCGCCCTGAAGAACAAGAACTACATGAGCAGCAGCTTGTCCATGCCCGCCACCGGAGCCGTGATCCAGTCTGTAAGCCAGACCAAAGGTGCTATCGGCTATGTGGGACTGGCCTACTTGTCTCCCCGGGTGAAAGCCATTGCCGTTTCCTATGATGACGGCAAGCATTATGTACTGCCCAGCCTTGAAAACGGAAAAAAGAAACTTTACCCCGTAGTACGCCCTCTTTATTACTATTACAATGTAGCCAATAAGGAAAAAGTGACCCCGTTCATTGACTACATCCTGTCACCCGAGGGGCAAAATATTATAAAAAACGGTGGATATATTCCTGTGAAATAAAGGATATCCCAAAAAGAATGCGTACTTTTGCAGCAAAAGTGTAAAATTGATATCACAATGACTGAAATGAACGCTACAGAAGCTACAGAGAAGAAAAGTCTGAACTTCATTGAACAGGCAGTTGAGAACGACCTGAAAGAAGGTAAAAACGGAGGGAAAGTACAAACCCGCTTTCCGCCTGAGCCGAACGGCTACCTGCACATCGGTCATGCCAAAGCCATCTGTCTGGATTTCGGGATAGCTGCACGCTATGGTGGCGTATGTAACCTGCGTTTTGACGACACCAACCCGACCAAAGAAGATATGGAATACGTGGAAGCCATCAAGGAGGACATCCAATGGCTCGGATTCCAGTGGGGAAACGAATATTATGCATCCGACTACTTCCAGCAATTATGGGATTTCGCCGTCAATCTGATAAAGGAAGGAAAGGCTTATATAGACGAACAGAACTCCGAACAAATCGCGGCACAGAAGGGAACTCCCACCCAACCCGGAACCGAGAGCCCTTACCGCAACCGTCCCATCGAGGAAAGCCTGGAACTGTTCAACAAAATGAACAGCGGTGAAATAGAAGAAGGCAAAATGGTGCTCCGCGCCAAAATAGACATGGCAAGCCCCAACATGCACTTCCGTGACCCTATTATTTATCGTGTGGTAAAGACTCCGCACCACCGCACAGGCGAAACCTGGAAAGCATACCCTATGTATGACTTCGCACACGGACAGAGCGACTACTTTGAAGGAGTAACTCATTCACTGTGTACCCTGGAGTTCGTACCCCACCGTCCGTTGTACGACCTGTTCGTGGACTGGGTAAAAGAAGGTAAAGATCTGGACGACAACCGTCCTCATCAGTATGAGTTCAACAAACTGAACTTGAACTACACTTTGATGAGCAAGCGTAACCTGCTGATTCTGGTAAAAGAACATCTGGTAAACGGTTGGGACGACCCCCGTATGCCGACTCTCTGCGGTTTCCGGCGTCGCGGCTACTCGCCCGAGTCCATCCGCAAATTTGTAGACAAGATAGGTTATACCACTTACGATGCCCTGAATGACTTCGCCCTGCTGGAAAGCGCTGTCCGCGAGGACTTGAACAGCCGTGCCACCCGTGTATCGGCAGTCATCAATCCGGTGAAGCTGATCATTACCAACTATCCCGAAGGACAGGTGGAGGAAATGGAAGCTGTCAACAACCCGGAAGATCCGTCGGCAGGCACACACACCATCGAATTCAGCCGCGAGTTGTGGATAGAACGCGACGACTTCATGGAAGATGCCCCGAAGAAATATTTCCGTATGACTCCGGGACAGGAAGTGCGTCTGAAAAGCGGATACATCGTGAAATGTACAGGCTGCAAGAAAGACGACAACGGCAACGTGGTGGAGGTATATTGCGAATACGATCCCGACAGCAAAACAGGAATGCCGGGCAGCAACCGCAAAATCAAAGGTACGATCCACTGGGTAAGCTGTGCACACTGTCTGCCAGCCGAAGTACGCCTGTATGACCGCCTGTGGAAAGTGGAGAACCCGCGTGACGAAATGGCCGCTATCCGCGAAGCAAAGAACTGCGACGCACTGGAAGCCATGAAAGAAATGATCAACCCCGATTCGTTGAATGTATTAACCAACTGCTATGTAGAGAAATATCTGGCCGATGCCAAACCGCTGGATTACTTGCAGTTCCAACGCATCGGTTATTTCAATGTGGACAAAGACTCTACACCAGAAAATCTGGTGTTCAACCGCACCGTATCTTTAAAAGATACCTGGAGCAAAATTAATAAATAAAAACAAGCTTATGAACTATGACATGTCTTCTTACTTTGAAGACCCGGAATTTAAAGAAGCATTAGCAAGATACGAGGGTATGGTGGAAAACCATACCCCCGCTTATTTTGAAGCTGATGAACTGACCGATATCGCCGAATATTACGCCTCAAAAGGAAGACATAAAGACGCTGACAAGGCCATAAATCTTGCAATCCAATTGCACCCTGATAACATAGACGCCCTGATTTTCCGGGCACGTTCCTTGATGCTGCTAGGAAAAAAAGAAGAAGCCCAAATGGTGATGCAGCTCATCAACAACCCTGCCGACCGTGAATTCAGATTCCTGCAAGCCGACCTGCTGATAGAGGAGGAACACATGGAAGAGGCCGATAAGATATTACAACAACTGGCCATGGACGAGGAGTATGAACTGGATACGCTGCTAGACATCATTCTGGACTACGTTGACGTCAACCAGAAAGAATACGCCAAGAAGTGGATCGACTGCCTGTTTGCCCATTTCGACATGCAAACCCTGCCGGAAACCAACCAACGTCTTCGCGACGTGCTGTGCGATTATTACAGTACTTTCAACAAACCGGACTTGGCTATCCCTTACCTGAACATGACTCTGAACGAGTTTCCCTATTCCGTTCAGCATTGGAACGAACTGGGTAAATGCTATCTGCAACAAGAGCAATACGAAAAGGCGCACGAAGCTTTTGATTTCGCATTAGCCATTGATGAAAACAACACAGAGACATTGACCTTGAAAGCATTCCTTTACAGCCAGACAGCAAATATCAAGGAATCTATCAACTATTATCTCCGTCTAGAAAAGGCGACAGAGAAGAAACCTCCCGTTTATATGGCATTGGCTGGTCTCCACTTCGAGATGAAGGATTACGAAACCGCCATGAAGTATACACAAAAGCTGCTAAAACAGAAACAGGAGATAACTGCATTCGAGCTAACCGATATATATAGTATCGCAGCCCTCTGTCATGTAGCCCTGGGACATCCTGAAGAGGGATATATGTATCTGGACCAAGTGCTGAAGCAGAACGGGAACGATGCGGAAACACGTATCTATGCCGGACAGTTTTTCACGATAATGGCAGGCAGCAAGGACATCAGCGAGGAGGAAAGAAAGAATAATATCGACAAGGCGGAGGAACAATTCAACCTCGCCCTGGAATTCACCCCGAAAGAGGAACGGATGGATATTTTGTTCAAAATCGGATCCAAATACTTCGATGAACATCTCTTTGAATATGCCAACCGGTATTTTGAGCAAATAAACAAAGAATTCCCCCACAACGCCCATAGCACTTATTTCTTTCTGATTTATGGCTATCTTTATTTACAGCAACCAGGTCCGTTCATACACTATCTGGCTAAAATCAATAAAGAACTTCCTGATACGTATGCAGCTCTGGGAGTTGATGAAAACGCACAGTTTCCCGACCAGTTATTCAACGAAGCGATACGCGTAATCAAGGACGATATCAGCAAAGGCAAGCTAAACTTAAACAATTATTTATAATTATTTTATGGAATCAGTTGCATTTATTCAATGGTGTCTGGACCACCTGAATTATTGGACAATTACGTTATTAATGGCCATCGAGAGCTCTTTTATCCCCTTCCCCTCGGAAGTGGTAGTGCCTCCTGCCGCTTACAAGGCAGCCGGAGGCAACAGTGACCTGAATGTATTTCTGGTAGTTATATTTGCGACAATCGGAGCCAATATCGGCGCTCTCATCAATTATTACATAGCCTATTTCGTAGGCCGTCCGCTGGTTTATAAATTCGCGAACAGCCGCTTCGGGCACATGTGTCTGATTGATGAAGCCAAGGTTCAGAACGCGGAACACTACTTTGACAAGCACGGGGCACTCTCCACCTTTATCGGACGTCTTATTCCTGCCGTCCGCCAGCTTATCTCCATTCCTGCCGGTCTGGCCAAGATGAAATTATCCACTTTCCTGCTGTACACAACGCTGGGAGCAGGTATCTGGAATGCCATTCTGGCGGCTATCGGTTACTATCTGCAATCAGTGGTTCCCGAAGAGCAGTTATTGAGTACCGTAACCGAATACAGTCACGAGTTAGGATATTGCTTCATTGCTATCGGTGTTTTAGTGGTAGGTTTCTTGATTTACAAAGGAAGAAAATAAAAAAGAATGAACTTTTTTCCATTTAAATTTGTTATCATTACAGTATCGAACTAAAATATAATAAAATTATGGCAAAAACAGCATTTAAAGGAGCACCGGTGACATTGGCCGGAGAATTTGTAAAAGTAGGAACTTCAGCTCCGGAATTTACATTGGTAAAAGGAGACTTAAGCAATTATACATTAAAGGATGGTAAAGGCAAGTACCTGATTCTGAACATTTTTCCCAGTCTGGATACAGGTGTATGCGCTACTTCCGTACGCAAGTTCAATCAGTTGGCTGCAAACCAGCCCAATACGGTAGTGTTGGCTATCTCTAAAGACCTGCCATTCGCCCAGGGCCGCTTCTGCACCACCGAAGGGATCAGTAACGTTATTCCTTTGTCTGATTATCGCTATACTTCCGATTTTGCTGAAAAATATGGTGTTCTGATGACCGACGGTCCTTTGGCAGGATTATTGGCACGTTCGGTAGTAGTGGTTGACCCGGAAGGAAAAGTGGTTTATACCGAACTTGTTCCCGAAATAACCCAGGAACCGGATTATGAAGCTGCGTTGAAAGCAGTAAAATAAAAAGCTCCCGAAGGAATAAAGAAAACGGCAGAAGATTTTGTCAATCTGTCTGCATAGGTTTTGGTGGTTTCGGGCATAACTTCAAGAAGTTATGCCCGAAACTTTTATGTGTTATGCCGGAAAGATCTATCATCTTACATACGAAAGATCTATCATCTTGCATCTTCATCTTCTAAGACAAATACCATTGATACATTCGGTGTACTCCCTCTTCTATATCAATCTTATGCTGCCATCCCAGACTATGCAATTTGCTTACATCCGTCAGCTTGCGCATAGTGCCGTCGGGCTTCGTAGCGTCAAAAGTCAGTTTGCCTTGATAGCCCACTTCTTTGACAATCTTATCCGCCAATTGAGCGATGGTGATTTCTTTTCCCGTACCGATATTGATATGGCAGTTACGGATATCCTTGGAACCGGGTGTGTATGTATCCTTAAAGTCCACATGCTCCATGATATAGACACTGGCATCGGCCATTTCCTCACTCCATAAGAATTCACGCAACGGCTTGCCTGTACCCCATAAGGTCACTTCCTGTCCGGAGATGCCGTATTTTTTCAATACAGCCAGAATTTCCTCATCCGTATTCAAACCGCTTACTCCCTCCACAGGGCGGAGATTCATATCTTTACGCACCGCATCCCAATCTCCTTCATTCAGGCATTTTCCCAAATGAATCTTACGAATCATGGCAGGCAGCACATGGCTGTTCTCCAAATGGAAATTATCATTGGGTCCGTAAAGGTTCGTGGGCATCACGGCTATGTAATTGGTTCCATATTGCAGGTTAAAACTTTCGCACATCTTCAATCCCGCAATCTTCGCAATAGCGTATGGTTCGTTGGTGTACTCCAACGGTGAAGTCAGCAACACCTCTTCCTTCATGGGTTGTCCGGCATCACGAGGGTAAATGCAAGTGCTTCCCAAAAACAAGAGTTTCTTTACATTGTGACGGAAGCTCTCTCCTATCACATTCTGCTGAATCTGCAAGTTCTGATAAATAAAATCGGCACGGTAAAGACTGTTCGCCATGATACCGCCCACATGTGCCGCCGCTAAAATGACATACCGGGGCTGCTCTTCATCAAAGAACTCCTTCACAGCCTGCCCGTCCAGCAGATCCAGTTCTTTGTGAGAACGGCCTACCAGATTGGTATATCCTTTTTGCTGCAAATTATTCCATATAGCAGAACCCACCAGTCCGTGGTGTCCTGCTACATATATCTTGGCTGTTTTTTCCATTATTCCGCTATTTGAGCCTTTAAATATAGTTTCTTCACGAACTTCATATCATGCTTCACCATGATTTTCACCAGTTCGGGGAAAGAAGTCTTACGGGGATTCCAGCCCAATAAGGTTTTGGCTTTAGTGGGATCACCCAGCAACTGCTCCACTTCGGCAGGACGGAAATACTTAGGATCGACGGCAACCAGTTCCTTGCCCGTCGCCACATCGATGCCTCTTTCATCCACCCCTTTGCCTTCCCAGCGCAACTCAATGCCCACTTCCTTGAAGGCCAAGGTACAGAACTCGCGCACCGTATGGTACTCGCCGGTCGCAATAACAAAATCTTCGGGAGTATCGTGCTGAAGAATCATCCACATACACTCCACATAATCTTTGGCATAGCCCCAGTCACGCAAAGAATCCAGATTTCCCAGATACAGTTTGTCCTGATATCCCTGGGCTATACGTGCGGCAGCCAAAGTAATCTTGCGTGTTACAAAGTTTTCACCACGACGTTCGCTCTCATGGTTGAACAGGATGCCGTTCACGGCAAACATACCGTAACTTTCACGATAATTCTTGGTAATCCAGAAACCATACTGCTTGGCCACCCCATACGGAGAACGGGGATAGAAAGGAGTCGTTTCCTTCTGAGGGACTTCCTGCACCAGTCCGAACAACTCAGAGGTAGATGCCTGATAAATCTTGGTCTTTTTTTCCAGACCCAGGATCCGGACAGCTTCCAACATACGCAGCGTGCCTACCGCATCCGCTTCCGCAGTGTACTCGGGCACATCGAAACTTACTTTCACATGGCTCTGAGCAGCCAGATTATAGATTTCATCGGGCTGTACAGCCTGAATGATACGTATCAGCGAACTACTGTCGGTCATATCCCCCCAATGCAGGTTCACCAAACGGGTCTTTTGCATATCACGAACCCACTCGTCCAGATAGAGATGTTCTATACGACCTGTGTTGAATGAAGAAGAACGGCGCAGAATACCGTGAACCTCATATCCCTTTTCAATCAAAAACTCTGCCAGGAATGAACCGTCCTGACCTGTAATACCTGAAATTAAAGCAACTTTTTTCATTTCGTTTATTGTAAATGGCCTCATGCAGGCCTTCTAAGTTATTTCATATCACATAGCTATCTACCGCTATCTGCCTTTCGGCATGACAAAGGACAAAATGACCAAACAGAACGGCAGATAACAGACAGCATACACTCCATGTATGCAGAAATAAAATATATACAAGAAAGAATACTTACTCCGCCGAGAATTCTTTGATGCGCTGTTCCTCGCTCAACCGGCAGATCAACAATGTGTTATTCTTCTCAGCAACGATATATCCGTCCAGTCCCTGTACCACCACCCTCTTTTCCTGTGTAGTGTGAATCACACAGTTACGGGTTTCATACAACTTTATATTCTCACCTATCTGCGTATTATTATGGGCATCTTTCGGCAAATTCTCGTGCAACGATCCCCAAGTACCCAAATCACTCCATCCAAAGCTGGCAGGAAGGACAAAAATCTCATCCGCCTTCTCCATAATGGCATAATCCACCGAAATATTCTCGCACAAAGGGAAATTCTGGTTAATCATTTCCTGCTCCTTGTCCGTATAATAATAAGGAAGCAAACGCTCGAACACCTTCGAAATGGCAGGCTGATATACGCGCAGGGCATTCACCACCGTATTTACATTCCACACAAAAATACCGGCATTCCAGAAGAAATTATTTTTTTGAATATAGCGCCGGGCTGTTTCCAGATCAGGTTTCTCTTTAAAAGAATACACCCGGAATACTTCCTTATTGGCGGTAGAAGGTACACTGAGATCAGCTTCAATGTAACCGTAGCCCGTCTCAGGACGAGTAGGTTTCATGCCCAGGGTAAGGATAGCGTCCGAATCGGCCGTAAAATTCATCGCCGAATTAATCACCCGCTGAAACTCCGCAATATTCATCACAATGTGGTCGCTGGGGGTCACCACCATATTGGCCTTAGGATTACGTGCCTTTATTTTCCAACTGACGTATGCTATACAAGGAGCCGTATTGCGACGGCAAGGCTCACGCAAGATATGATCATCAGCAATATCGGGCAACTGCTCCTTTACAGTGTCCGCATACTTCTCTGATGTCACCACCCAAATATTTTCCGGAGGACAGATCCCCTGGAAACGGTCAGCCGTAAGTTGGATCAATGTACGGCCGCAACCCAGTACATCAATAAATTGCTTAGGATAATCAGGAGTACTCATCGGCCAGAAACGGCTTCCAACACCTCCGGCCATTATAACGAGGTGATTATTCTTGATGTTCATATGATTCATTTTTTACGTTGTATGACCGCAAAGATAAGTATTATTTTTTAAAAAAAGTATTGCGTTTTAATTTATATGTTCTATATTTGCATACGACTAACATTTTTTTTGTCATGAAACAACCGACAACTGAAAACTCTGATATAATTAAACTAGTAGCGATATTAGGTGATTTTGCCTTGTTGAACCTTTCTATGATACTTGTGTTTTTTATTCTGAAAGGAATAGATTCACAGGCCATAGCCCATATTTCATTGAAAACCTACCTGCTGACTTCCAACCTGTGCTATATTCCATGCATATCCATCTTTGGGGTCATACTGCACAACCGCATAGTGCGTCCGGAACAGATTGTAGGCCGTCTGTTAGGAACAATCAGCTTGCATGTAGTCATCTTCCTCACGGTGCTGGCCATTATTAAAGTAGATAACTTCTCACGCATCTATCTGCTTGTTTTCTATCTGTCTTTCATACCTTTAGCTATAGGATGGCGGCTGACATTACGGTTCTTTGTGAAAATGTTCCGCCGCAGTGGCAGGAACCTGCACGCCACTGTACTGATAGGTGACGGGGACAATATGGTGGAGCTATACCATACGTTGAACGATTTGACTTACGGATACAGGGTTTTAGGCATTTTCTATGATGAGAAGGACTCTAATTACCCCAAAGGGATTCCCTTTAAAGGTCCTGTAAACCAATTATTTGAATGGTTGTCTCATAACACCGTGCACGAACTGTACTGCGGTCTGCCATCCAGCAGAAAGGATGATATTCTGGCCATCATGAACTATTGCGAGAACAATCTGATCCGCTTCTATAGCGTACCTCATGTACGTAATTACATAAAGCGTCAGCTGCAACTGGAATTATTGGGTGAAGTTCCTGTATTGTCCATCCGTACCGAACCGTTGCAGAACCCGGTAAACAGACTGGCAAAACGGTTATTTGATTTGACATTTTCCTCTCTGTTTTTACTTACAATTTTTCCATTTATATACCTATTTGTAGGTCTTATTATTAAAATTTCATCACCTGGTCCCATTTTCTTCAAACAGGAGAGAAACGGGGAAAACGGGAAAATTTTTAAATGCTATAAGTTCCGTTCCATGAAAGTGAATGCATTGTCCGATTCATTGCAGGCTACCAAGAATGATCCCCGCAAGACCAAGTTCGGCAACTTCCTGCGAAAGAGCAATCTGGACGAACTGCCGCAATTCATTAATGTTTTCAAAGGAGAAATGTCTATTGTAGGTCCCAGACCCCATATGCTGAAACATACAGAGGAATATTCCCAACTGATTAACAAATACATGATGCGCCACCTTGTCAAACCCGGAATCACCGGATGGGCGCAAGTCACCGGCTATCGGGGAGAAACCAAAGAACTTTCCCAAATGGAAGGCAGGGTAAGAAGAGACCTGTGGTATATTGAGAACTGGACTTTCCTGCTCGACATCCGCATCATGATAAAAACAGTAACCAACATGTTCCGGGGCGAGAAAAACGCCTATTAATTCAAATCGTAGGAACATTATAAAAAATAAAAAGATATGAAAGGTATTGTACTAGCCGGAGGTTCGGGCACGCGCCTCTATCCTATTACCAAAGGAGTATCCAAACAGTTGCTCCCTGTCTTCGACAAACCCATGATTTATTATCCTATATCGGTACTTATGCTGGCCGGCATACGGGAAATACTCATTATCTCAACCCCATACGACTTACCGAGCTTCAAAAGACTGTTAGGAGACGGAAGCGATTTCGGAGTACGCTTTGAATATGCGGAACAGCCTTCGCCCGACGGACTGGCTCAGGCCTTCATCATCGGCGAGAAATTCATCGGAAATGATTCCGTCTGCCTTGTACTGGGTGATAACATATTCCACGGCAACGGTCTGTCCGCCATGTTGAGAGAATCCGTACGTGCTGCCGAAGAGGACAAGAAAGCAACGGTATTCGGCTATTGGGTCAGTGATCCCGAAAGATATGGCGTAGCGGAATTCGACAAGGATGGCAATTGTCTCTCTATTGAAGAAAAACCTGCCCAACCTAAGTCCAACTATGCCGTGGTGGGACTCTATTTCTACCCCAACAAGGTAGTGGAAGTAGCCAAGAATATCAAGCCTTCGGCACGGGGAGAACTGGAAATCACCACCGTAAACCAGCAATTTCTTCAGGACAAGGAATTGAAAGTACAAACATTGGGCAGAGGTTTCGCATGGCTGGATACCGGTACTCACGACTCGCTGGCCGAGGCAAGTACCTACATCGAAGTCATTGAAAAGCGCCAGGGGCTGAAAGTGGCGTGCCTTGAGGGCATAGCTTTGAGAAAAGGCTGGATTACCCCGGAAAAGATGCAGGAACTGGCTCAGCCGATGCTTAAAAACCAATACGGACAATATTTACTGAAAGTTATAAAAGAACTGGGATTAGAATAATGGAAGTTATAAAAACAGCAATAGACGGGGTTTTCATTTTGGAACCCCGTATTTTTAATGATGCAAGAGGGTATTTCTTTGAAAGCTTCTCGGGACGTGAATTTGAAGAAAAAGTATGCAGGACTACATTTGTACAGGATAATGAGAGTTTCTCCACTTATGGTGTATTACGCGGCCTGCATTTCCAGAAACCTCCTTTCACACAAAGCAAACTGGTGCGTGTAATCAAGGGAGCAGTACTGGATGTGGCTGTAGATATCCGGAAAGGTTCTCCCACTTTTGGAAAGCATGTAGCTGTAGAATTGACTGGAGAGAATCACCGGCAGTTTTTTATCCCCCGCGGATTCGCACACGGCTTTGCGGTACTAAGTGACGAAGTGTTGTTCCAATACAAATGTGACCATTATTATGCTCCGCAAAGCGAAGGAGGAATCGCATGGGACGACCCCGATCTAGGCATAGACTGGCGACTTCCGGCCGACAAGGTTATTTTGTCCGACAAGGACAAGAAACATCCGAGATTGAAAGACTATCAAACGGATTTCGACTTTAATCAAAGTTTATATTAAAGGCAGTTTTGATTCTGCGTTTGTTTGGTTTTTGCCAGTGAAATTAAAAAAACCGAAAACTGCACACAGGACTATCGTAACGTTCAGGACAACATTTTCGAAGATTGACCTATAAAAACAGGGTGTATCTCCTATGAGAGATACACCCTGTTTTTATAGGTCAATATCTTTATATCACTTCTTCTCCATCCCCTCCTGAGGAGCATTAAGTCCTGCCTTCAGATTTTCAAAGAATTCACGTCCGAACAAGATCCATGCAGAAGCGCCCGCCACTGCCAGGAAAATAAATCCGACAAGAATCACCTTCTTGCTGGTTCCCGAAGGCAGCAACGGCACACTGGCAGGTTCTACAACGGCAAATACAGGTTTGGCCTCCTGTACTTTAGCCCGTGCCACCTGCAATTGGGTAGCCACCTGGCTATACACCTGATATGCCAGATTCATATCATTCTGCAATCGTTCTCTCTCCGTCAAAGCACTTTGAAGAACAACCCCCTTGTTAGCATCCATGTAATTGGCATAATTCTGCTGGGCTACATAATACTCCTGCTGGCGTTCCTTATACAATTGTTCCAGATAAGCACAATCCTGCTGGGCTTTAGAGACCCTGTACGCTGTGATATACTCTTGAAGTTTCACCACTACCGTATCTGTAATGGCGGCCGTAACCATCGGGTCCTGCAAAGTCACCGTCACTGTGGTGATGCCGGTTTTCTTATCCACATCAGCAGTAATAGCCTTACGCATGGCTTCCACTTTCTTCGCCTGATCTTCTGTCAGATGGAAAGGATCCAGCTTATTCCCTTCTTCCTCTTCCTTATCGGAGAAGAGAGATTTCACCCCACCTATAGCCGCCCCGGGCAATCCCATCACAGCACCCCACCACGGAGCTTTCTGCTCATCAAGATAAGCTACAAAAGTAGTATCCACCTCACCGTCCAACGTGGTGACATGTGCATTAAACAGTTCCAGAATGAAAGGAGTAGACGCTACTATATCCGGGAAAAGAGATACGTTCAACGCATCCGCCTCACTGCCCAGACTCATGCCGCCGATCCCCAGCATGGCAGCCATTCCCGACAGGCTCCCCCCGCCGCTTTTGCCGGATTCGGGAGACAATGTCACTTCCACCGTATATTGTTTGGGAATACTCAGAGCAATAATCACCCCTACAATAGCACCTATTCCGGCAGCCTTCAACAGCACCTTTCGGGCAGCCCACAACTTACGGACATACTCCATCAAATCAATTTCCAACTCCTCGTCTTCCCGTGGCCTTTCCTTATTATTCGTATAATTCTTATCTTCCGCCATACTGTTTCTATTTTAAGATATTAGCAATAGATGCAATCATAGTAGCCAATGACGCACTGGTGGTTGCTATGGACAAGGTGTTCTGCAAAGACCAGTTGCTCTTTTCCTTCACCGGAACAATCACCTCACATCCCGGCTGGATCAGCTCACGGCTACCTTTCTTCGCTCTCTTCACCTGACCGTTCATATATACAATATACGCCTTGCTCTTCTTCGCACGGAAACCGTAACCTCCGGCCTGCTCGATATAATATTTCAACGTCTTGCCATCTTCAAATGAAACGGTATTGGGATACATCACAGCCCCACTGATACGTACCGTATTGTTGTATTCAGGAATTTCAATCACATCCCCCTCACGCAATACGATATCCGCACTGGAGCCGGGTTTAAGCATCGCTCTTTCCAGATCGATACCCACATAATAGATATCTCCCAAGTCCAGCCGGTTGACATCAATGGAGTCCTTTCCTGTCTTGGCCATATCCAGAACCGTTTCCATACGTTTGCGTTCATCGTCATTGATACGACGGCTTAAACGGGCCCCTTTGATATAAGCAAACGGAGTCACTCCACCTGCCTTCTTGATCAAATCGGAAAGACGTTCACTCTTCTCTGTCAGCGCATAATCACCTTCATATAAAACCTCACCGGTCACTTGCACATTCACCTGTTCCTGATAAGCAGGACTCTTACGCACATATACTTGATCGTACGGTTGCAACACAAAACCCGGTTCTCCGTCTATCACAAAACCGTCTTTCAGAGAAAACGAGTACATTTGTCCTATGGTGGAAACCGCTTCCGTACCTTTGCTATCCTTGATACGGCGGGAAACATCCACACGGACGGTAGAAGCCGATTCTTTCAACCCGCCAGCCTGGATTATAATATCCTCCAAAGTCGTATTGTCGGCAAAAGCGAACTCACCCGGACGGGCAACCTCACCATACACCATGATAGTTCCCACATCCTCCAAGTCATGAATACTGGGAATATAAAGCACATCATTACGCTGTAAAGGTACATCGGGTGCAGTACCGGCCATGATACCTTTTATATCTACTTGAATAACCTCTTTCTTCAAATTCTCACACTCGCGATGCAACACTGCACGTCCTGTAAAGGCATCACCCATAAGACCTTCAGCCTTTTCCACCAGTTGGCGGACTGTATTCAAAGTTCCTCCGAACTGATAAATGCCCGGACGATAGACAGCACCCTTGATTTCAAGTTTATTCTCAAAACGATCCAGAATAGCTTCAGCAGTCAGCGCATCACCATCTTTTACCTGAAATACGGAATAATCAATATCATCAATCGTATAAATCTGATACTCCTTTCCATTTTGACGAATCATGCGGAGAGAACGGGTATAGGCATCCCCCGAGAATCCACCGGCATACTTCAACAATGTGGCAACACTTTCGTTGTTTTTCATCTCGTATTTCATGGGGCGTTTCACATTACCCTCTATGCTAACCAACGCCTCGTATGGAGGAACAATGATCACATCGCCTTCCTGCAGACGGATATCATCATTGATTTTACCTTTCATAATAAAATCGTACACATCTACGGTAGCGATCTTCTGTCCTCCGCGCACTACTTGTATATTACGCAAACTACCGATATCGCTCACACCACCGGCACGGTACAGTGCATGAAACACGGTAGAGAAAGAAGACAATGCATAAGTTCCCGGTTGGAACACTTCTCCCATCACATTCACCTGGATAGTCCGGCTGTTTCCCAAAGTAACCTTGATTTGTGAGGACGGGTTCTGTTCATTATCAAGCCCTGCATAAATCTTATTCAGTTCTTTACGCAAATATTGGTTGGCTTCGGCAATAGTCATACCGTTCAGATAAATTAATCCCAAATCGGGGATCGTGATAGATCCGTCCGGAGATACATTATCGCGGATGGTAGCCTGGTTTGTACCCCAGATATCAATGATTACCTCATCACCCGGCCCCAGACGATAATTAGGAGGAGTAGCCAGATTCACACTCGGCTCGAATGTAAGGTTTCTGGTTTCAAAAATGTCCCGTCCATACACCTTATCCTTCTGCATATCTTCCATATCGCCCATGCCCATCCCCTCGTAATAACGATTGGCAGAAACACTGTCCAACGAGTTCTTCCCTACCACTCTGTCCGCAGCCGGACGTTGGTCGAAAGTAAAATTCTCTGTTACATAGATATCTTCCTGAGTCTTTGTCTTTTCACGCAAACGGTTCCGATTTTGCATCGTTGCATTTGCATCTTTATCAGCAGACCCATTTTGCTGTTCATAAAGTTTCTTTACACGCTTAGCCTGTTCTTGTGTCACTCCTCTACGGGCTAACTCTGTAGCAATCTGACGTTGGTCTTTTCCTTGTTGCATGCCCGTCTTCACATATTCCAACACCTGTTGGTCACTCATAGATTGCTGTGCAAGCACAGAACCCGAGAGGGCAAAAACTAAGACCAGTACGGATAATAGTTTTTTTATCATATAAATTCAATAAACTTAGTAATTTAGCAGCCGCAAAGGTAGATATTATTTTCGATATAGGCGAGTATTATTTCATAAAATATCCCTCTAACAAATATAAAAACGGCTGCCACCTGACGGTGTACAGCCGTTTATTCTTTAATAATCCGTTAGCAGAATTCATTCAGACTTCATTGCACAGCCCTCCTTATTTAAAAAAGGTCTGCAAGGGTAAAACTTGTGCAATACCGCCCGGCCGGATCAGCAATACATATTGACGATGGCTTCGTACAATTCCTGTTTACCGCTTACTTGCTTGGGCTCACCATTCTGCTTAGCATAAGCCACTACATCTTCCAGTGTCAGCTTGCCTTCTTCAAATTCTTTACCTTTGCCACTGTCGAATGAAGCATAACGGTCTGACAACATCTTGCAGTAAGGAGATTCATTAAGCAAAGCAGCAGCACTTTCCAATGCACGCGCCATAGCATCCATACCTGCAATATGGGCGATAAAGATATCTTCCAGATCAGTAGAGTTACGACGTGTCTTGGCATCGAAGTTGGTACCGCCATTACCCAAACCGCCGTTGCGGATAATCTGCATCATGGCCTGGGTCAGTTCGTAATTGTCGATAGGGAACTGGTCTGTATCCCATCCGTTCTGATAATCGCCACGGTTAGCGTCAATAGATCCCAACATTCCGTTATCTACCGCAACAGCCAGTTCATGTTCAAATGTATGACCAGCCAACGTAGCATGATTCACTTCAATGTTCACCTTGAAATCCTTGTCCAGTCCGTGAGTTTTCAAGAACCCTACCACAGTTTCGGTATCCACATCATATTGATGCTTAGTCGGCTCCATCGGTTTGGGCTCAATCAGGAAAGTACCTGTAAATCCTTTGCTCCGGGCATAATCGCGAGCGATGGTCAACATCTGAGCCAGATGTTCTTTCTCACGCTTCTGATCTGTATTCAATAAAGACATATACCCTTCACGTCCACCCCAGAACACGTAATTGGAGCCACCCAGTTCGATGGTAGCGTCAATAGCGTTCTTTATTTGGACAGCAGCGCGGGCAACCACATCAAATTCGGGGTTTGTAGCAGCACCGTTCATATAGCGTGCATGACCAAAAACATTTGCCGTGCCCCATAACAATTTGATTCCGGTTTCAGCCTGTTTCTGTTTGGCATAAGCAACTATCTCTTTCAGATTCGCTTCATATTCCTCGATTGTATCGGCTTCCTCACACAAGTCCACATCATGGAAACAATAATATTCGATTCCCATTTTCTGCATGAATTCAAAGCCGGCATCCATCTTATTCTTGGCAGCCTGCACCTTATCGGCATCGCCGTTCCAAGGGAATTTCTTTGTTCCGCCGCCAAACTGGTCACCGCCCTCGGCACACAAAGTATGCCACCATGCCATAGCAAACTTCAACCAGTCTTTCATCTTCTTGCCGTTTATTACCTTTTCAGCATCATAATAACGGAACGCCATCGGGTTCTTACTTTCCTTACCTTCAAATTTAATCTTTCCTATACCGGGAAAATACTCTTTTGTAGCCATAATTCTTTACTTATTTTAATAACTTGTTCTAATTTATCTACTATCTTTTTTCAACACGCAAGCGGATAGCCATTTCTTTATCCGAAGGTCCTTAAAAGGCAGCCATCGCTCTCTCCAGATTAGATTTCCAGCGGGCATACGCATCATCATAAGCAGTGCGCTGTGCCACATCAGGCTCTATCATCTCCAATTTTTCCAATGTGGCAAATGCCTCGTTGTTATCTTTATAAACACCCGCGCCTATGCCGGCCCCCTTGGCGGCGCCCACCGATCCATCCGTGTCATACAGTTCGATTACAGCCCCTGTCACTCCCGCCAATGTTTCGCGGAAAATAGGACTGAGAAACATATTGGCATGTCCGGCATGAATCTTCTGCACAGGGATACCCATCTGCTCCATGATATCAATACCGTATTTAAACGAGAACACGATCCCTTCCTGTGCGGCACGAACAATATGCTGCTTTCCATGCAAGTTAAAATTAACTCCACATATAGAGCATCCTGTCTCTTTATTTTCCAGCATACGCTCCGCCCCGTTACCAAAAGGAAGAATACTTACTCCGGCACTGCCGACAGGAGCCTGTGCCGCTAGCCTGTTCATATCACTGTAAGAAATACCTCCGGGAGCCACATTACGTTTCACCCACGAATTCAATATACCGGTACCATTGATACACAACAACACTCCCAGACGGGTCTGCTCAGCGGTATGATTTACATGGGCAAAAGTATTCACCCGGGATTTCGGATCATAATTTACCTCACCGTTCACGCCATATACCACTCCCGATGTTCCTGCCGTAGAAGCAATCTCTCCCGGATTGAACACATTGAGCGACAAAGCATTATTAGGCTGGTCTCCGGCGCGATAGGTTACAGGAATTCCCTCTTTCAGGCCCAATTCTTTGGCAGCCCATGCATTTACACGCCCCTGCTCGCCAAAAGTCGGTTTGATATCAGCTATCAGCGAACGGTCGAATCCATAATAATCCATCAGGAAGCCCGCGACATCATTTGCCTGAAAATCCCAGAACATCCCTTCGGACAAACCGGACACCGTGATACAAATATCCCCTGTCAGTTTCATAGCGATATAATCGCCGGGCAGCATTATTTTATAAATACGTTCGTACACAGCAGGCTCATTCTCTTTAATCCATGCCAGTTTGGAAGCGGTAAAATTCCCCGGAGAGTTCAACAGATGAGAAAGACATTGCGTTTCCCCCAATGCCTCAAACGCTTTCTGCCCGTATGGAACCGCCCGTGAATCACACCATATAATAGCCGGACGTAATACATTTTGCCCTTTATCCACACAAACCAGTCCGTGCATCTGATAAGAGATACCGATAGCGGCAATTCCATCCGGACCGATCCCACTCCCGGCCATGACAGCCTGAGTTGACAATTTCAGATTTTCCCACCATTTTTGCGGATCCTGCTCAGCCCATCCGGGGCGGGCAGCCATAATAGCAGCCTCTGTTTTAGGGAAGAATGCAGAAGAGACACACTTTCCGGTTTCTGCATTTACCAAACTCGCCTTTACCGACGAACTGCCAATATCATAACCTAATAGGTACATTTAAATTGAAAATTTAAGAATTTAAAAATAATAGTCTCTGTCCCGATGCTTATCAGCATTATCCTTCCAAGGAAAGGCCGGTGAAGAATCCCAAAGCATGTACCGATTCCCCGAAACGACCAGGCGGAGTATTCTCACAGCAATCACAACAAGGCTAAAGTTATCTGTCTGTTATCACTTCGTTCCCGACTTATTATATATTGAACGATCGAACTTATAGAAGCGTGCCGCCCTGTGGCATACACCTACCTGTTTTTCCTCCAAAGGTACTACATATGGCATCAACGCTATCTTCTTATGGAAGTTCCTTACATCAAACACCTTATCATAAATCAACTGATAGACAGTCCGCAGCTGGGCTGCCGTAAACTTCCGGGGAAGCAAGTCGAACATTACGGAAGGGGCATATTCCACATAATGGCGTATATGTACCAATGCATCCTGCAAAATCTGGAAATGATCGAACGCCAGGCTTTTCACCTCCGTCACAGGCGTCCAGCAAGCATCGTATTTATCAGACAGCTGTTCGAACCGTCTGTCAATCTTCACCAATGTCAGATAAGCGATAGTCACAATGCGGTCTATTTTCTTCTCGTCCAAACGATGAAAACGTTCCAGCCACAACACATCCTTAGGGTTACGGGTACGGTTTTTCGATCCATACGCCTTAAACTGTGTCAGCTTCACATTCTTCAGTCCCGTCAGCTCATTCAACACTCGCTTGGCCGCCTCATCCAGATCCTCATCGTCATAGATAAGGCTACCCGGCAATTTCATGTTATTATATCCGTCTTCGGACTGTTTCCCCACCTGCCTTACCAACAGGACACGGAACTGCTCTCCATCAAAACCAATCAGCACACAGTCCACAGATACATGTAAATTAATCGTCTGGTTTATTTCCGACATAGTAATATGGCTTTTATCATTTCCGGCAGCAAAGATAAATACTATTTTTTGAATTATACAAAACAATATATTTATTTTTATTATGTTCTAAAACACTATTTTTCAATATAATAAATATCATCTATTATACAATATGATATCTTAACCTTATCATATACACTACAATATATATATACAGGAATTGTCTCGTCTTCTTTTTTTCCTTTTTCCAAAGGACTTTTATTCCATTCAATCTCCTATTTCAGACGTTTGGTTAAAAAAAAGCAATCTTTACGCCAAAAAATTAATAGAATAAAGTTGTTTATTCACAATAATTTTCTTTACTTTTGCCCATTAAAATCTAAAGATTACTCTATGAGAAAGAAAATTTTGGTCTTGGACGACAAAATAGCAATTGCAAAAGTCCTTTCAATCTATCTGGCCAGTGATTATGATTGTATTTGGTTACCGAATGGCATCGAAGGAGTAAAATGGCTTCAGGAAGGTAACATACCAGATTTGATTATATCAGATATCCGTATGCCCGAAATGCGTGGAGACGAGTTTCTGGAATGGATAAAATCCAATCAGCTATTCAAACACATTCCGGTGATTATGCTAAGCAGCGAAGACAGTACCACAGAGCGCATCCGCCTGTTACAAGAAGGCGCGGAAGACTATATTGTCAAACCTTTCAATCCCATGGAATTAAAAGTAAGAATTAAGAAAATTATTGAGTAAATCAGCATGACCTTTCTGCTTTATATAGGAAAGAACAAGGATTTTTTGCGCAAATTCAGCAAGCTCGAAAATGTCCAGATGATTTATGCCCAAAACTACCAGGATGCCATTACAATTTGTGTCAGGCTGAAAGTACGTGAGAACATCATTGTCCTTCACGAACAAGGGGAAATGAACGGAGATATTGAACAGGTCGGTGCTTTTAGAAAAAAGTTCTATCAGGCATATGTCGTACTCATTACGGACAGGCTGAGTCCCGAAGCCAGCAAAGTCTATCTGAACAGCGGAATAAACGATACCGTCAGTTTGCACATCACCACCGCCCAGTTAAGGCAGAAAATAGACATCATCAATAAACGGCAGGAACTGCTATATGCACATAACCGGAAGAAAAAAGACGTCAGGCATTTTATCCTTCCCCAATGGAAGCGCTGCTTCGATATTCTTTTCTCCGGTACAGCATTAGTTTTTCTGTCACCAGTCTTTCTGCTGACTGCCATAGCCATACGTCTGGAGAGCAAAGGACCTGTTATTTACAAATCCAAAAGGGTAGGAACGAATTATACCATTTTTAATTTCCTGAAGTTCCGTTCCATGTATACGGACGCCGATAAAAAACTGAAAGACCTTTCCGGTCAGAACCAATACCTGCCGGAAGGTATTCCGGAGATTACCGAAGATTTCTCGATGGAAGAATTAGAAGGGCTGATATTTGGAGATGATGGTGTTATAGATAATGGCGGAATGCTGGTTTCCGATGACTTCATCATTCCGGAAGAAGAGTTCATTTCCAAACAAAACGCACTGGATGAAAGTCCTTTCATAAAAATAGAAAAAGACCCGCGAGTCACCAAAGTAGGACGCGTTTTACGAAAATACAGCCTGGATGAGCTACCTCAACTGGTCAACATATTGAAAGGCGATATGTCTGTGGTGGGTAACCGTCCTCTTCCACTCTATGAAGCCGAACGCCTGACAAACGATGAAAGTATCGAACGCTTCATGGCGCCTGCCGGGCTGACCGGTTTGTGGCAGGTAGAAAAGCGGGGGGATGCCGGAAAATTATCCGCTAAAGAACGCAAAGAATTAGATTTGAAATACGGTAAAGAATTCTCCTTTTTTCTGGATATGAAAATCCTGTTCAAGACTTTGACAGCTTTTGTCCAAAAAGGAGATGTTTAAATAATTTGTTTTAGGAATAAAAAGGGGATTTATTATATGGATAAAGTATGTCTTTTTGTCATCTGTATGTATTGTTCTATCCATCACTTAAGCGCACAACAGGAAGAACAACAAACACAACCGGTACAGCAACCTCTTGTGACACAAGATGATATATTGGGGAATATGAATGTGGATTATGCGAAGATAAAGCTGCCTCCGTTAAGTGTCCTTTATGAGAATGCACGCAGCACTCCAAGCTTACAGATTTTAGAGAAAGAGAAACTGTTACAGAAAAAGTTACTATCGAAAGAGAAAAGGAACTGGCTGGGGTTTATCCAAGCCGGCGGAAGTGCTTCTTACGGTATAGCAGACAATGTGGCCAGCAATACGGATGTCAACACCCCACTTATTTACAGGTATGTAGGTACAGAACAAACTTCGTGGAACGTGGGAGGCGGCATCAGTATTCCTTTTGAAAAGCTGTTCGACCTCCGGGGAGGAATCAAGCGCCAGCGAATCCAAGTGGATATTGCCGAGTTAAGAAAACAGGAAGCATACGAAACTCTTAAAATACAAATAGCTCATTTATATGTTCAGATTTTATCTAATATAGAAACATTGCAAAGATCAGCTGAAAATATAGCTTTATATAAAGGTGCATCGGCTGTTGCAGAACAGGAATATAGAAACAGACGTACCTCTATTCATGATGTGGCCAAGACTAAAGAGCAGGAATTTGCCGCTAATCAAGACTTTGCCTTACTACGCTCTACTATTAACGACCAACTGCTGACCCTTGAAATAATCTCCCACACCCCCATCTTGACCATACAAGGAGAAAAGGACGTTCAAGAAACAACGATACAGGAACAGGAAGAAAACAAGAGGCAAAGTAAGAAAAAAGACAAAAAGGAATAAGAAACATGGAATTATTTAAATATATAGTCAAGTTTATCTATCGTATCCGTTGGTGGATGGTTATATTTCCATGTATAGCCGGTATCATAGCGTGGTTCCTTACCAGAAGTCTGGAAAAAACGTATGATGTGAAAACCACCATCTTTACAGGAATCATCTCCGGATACAACGTAGATGCCACCGATACCAGAAATGCCACTGTGCACATGAGTAATTTAATGAATATCATTACGACGGAACGCACACTGAAAATAGTATCTCTGAAACTGCTTGCCCGCTGTTTGGTTTATGGAGATGCCGAAAGAAACACCAGTTATATTTCAGCCATACATTACCAGCAGCTAGTTTCCGGCATTCCACGAGAGTTACAGGCATTGATAGACAAGCAAAACGAAGAGAAAACCTATCATAATCTGGTAGCTTTTGAACGCCCGTCCATCAATAATTTTATCTACCAACTACTCAATTATACCCACCCTTATTTCAGCGTACCTCTACTCTCACAACATATAAAAGTAGCCAGGTTGGGAAACAGCGATATGATCGAGATTGCTTATAGTGCCAACGATCCGGGAATAGCTTATAACACACTTGAGATACTGAATGAAGAATTTGTCAAACAATACCATGAACTACGCTATGGAGAAACAGACAATGTTATCAAGTTCTTTCAAGAAGAACTGGCCAGATTAGGCAAAATGCTGACTGCCGCCGAGGATTCTTTAATCGAGTACAATATAGAAAACCGCATCATCAACTACGGAGAACAAACCAAACAAGTGGCAAGCATGGACGCTGCTTACCGGATGATGGACAATGATTTACTTGTCAATTACTCTACCAGTAAGGCGTTGATCGATTTCTATGAATATAAATTAGGTGATGTGGCCAAATTGATCCGTACCAACAATGAGTTTATGGACAAACTTCATCAAATGTCCCAATTGAACACTCAGATCTCAACCATGGAAATCACTCCGGACGAAAAGAACCGGAAGAAACTGGAGGAACAAAAAAACATGTTAAGTAACGCCGAACAAAACATCAACAATCTCGCCCTGAAACTAAGTGCTGAAGCTGCAAGTACAAACAATGTATCTTATGAAACACTCATCAGCCAGTGGCTTGACCAAATAGTCCTTGCCGAAAAGACTAAAGCCCAAATGGAAGCACGAGATATAATGAGAGAGAATTTAAATGAAGATTTCCTTTATTTCTCCCCCATCGGCGCCACCCTGGGCCGGAAAGAAAGGCATATCGGCTTTGTGGAAAGCAACTATATGTCTACCATGGGGGCCTTAAATGCAGCCATCTTGCGACAAAAGAATCTGGAAATGACTTCGGCTTCATTAAAAATCATGAACCCGCCCCTGTTTCCATTGACCTCCTCCCCCACCAATGCACGCATGATTATACTTGCATCCATACTGGGTACTTTACTTTTCATCATTGGTTATTTTCTGATTATCGAAATACTGGACCGTACCCTCAGAGACAAAATACGTACAGAACGAATCACCGGAGGAACAGTTATCGGCGCATATCCTAAAGAAAGCAAGTTAAGATACAGACGTTATAATAAAGCCATAAACGAAATGGCCGTCAAGCAACTCAGCACCGCTTTATTGCCTCATCTAAATACACAGGAACAGCGAGTTATCAATTTGTTAAGTACAGAAGAGAAAGACGGAAAGACCCATGTCGCCCGCCTGATAGAGGAATATTGGAGCAACATCGGCTTAAACGTCCGCCGCATTACATACGATGAAGATTTTCTAAGCGAAGATAGCCAATATGTACAGGCAAACAATTTGAAAGAACTATGTCCCGATCTGGAAAAGGATGAAATTCTTCTAATCGAGCACCCGGTCCTGAAAAGCAATCCTCTGCCTCCGGCTTTGTTAAATGAAGCATCCATCAATCTGCTGGTTGTCCGTGCCAACCGTACTTGGAAAAATACGGATCAGGCACTGTATGAACATTTGTTACAAGTTAAACAAAAAGAAGTACCCCTCCTTTTCTATCTGACACAAGCAGACAGAAATACAGTGGAAGATTTTACAGGACAATTACCTCCTTACACGAACTTTAAGAATATGGAATACAGGCTGTTTCAACTCGGACTGACCGCCATTGAATACAAAGGAAAATAGATAATGATAGCAAAAGAAATAAATATAACCCATACAGGTCAAATTCTAGCCAGCTTTATTATCGGGCTGTGCTTATGCCTATGGACAGCCCTCAACATGAAACCTGCCATAGGAGTTGCAATAGGGTTCATACCTTTTGCCACGCTTTTTATTTTTATATGCATAAACAAACCCGCCATTCTGCTGGCCATCACCTTTATGCTGAATTACCTGATAATGGGAATTAACAGATATCATTCCATCCCTATTGCCATTACCAATATCTTTGACTTGCTCTACGGCATCATGTTGGCCCTTATTCTTCTGAAACAGTTACAAAGCAATCATCATTTCAGAAGAATACTGAACGTCTATACCTGCATCACATTGGTCTGGCTGCTATATTGTATCATCAACATAGGTAATGGTATTACCGGTGAATTTTACATGGAAGCATGGCTTCGTATTTTAAGACCCTGGGCCTTATACCCTATTCTGACCTGTATTATTCTATCCATACACTGCAATCGCTACACTTTTATCCATTACTTTTTAATACTATGGGGTATCATGACCCTACTGGCTGCCGCAAAAGGATATTGGCAAAAGAACAAAGGTTTTGACAGTACCGAGCTAAGCTGGTTGTGGGCCTACGGAGCACGTACCCATTTTATCCATTCCGGTATCCGCTATTTCTCATTTTTCACTGACGCGGGTCTTTTCGGTGCCAGCATGGGATTATCCTGCACTGTTTTCACGCTTACTTTTTTCTATACAAAGAACCTATTTCTCAGACTCTTCTATTTAATAGTGGGTATGGCAGGATTTTATGGTCTGTTAATATCGGGAACCCGATCGGCCATAGCAGTACCCATTGCAGGGCTGGGGCTCTTTCTGTTCCTGTCTAAAAGTTGGAAAATAGGCATCATTTCCTTTATCCTGCTTGTTGGAGGAGTAGGAATGCTGAAATACACCAAGATCGGAGAGAGCAATAAATTGATCCGCCGTATGCGTTCCGCTTTCGACACAGAGGACCAATCGATGATGGCGCGTTTCGAGAACCAGAAAGCACTGAATGCCTACATGGATGAAATGCCCTTCGGCATAGGCATGGGAGCCATAGACGGGGTAGTTCCTCCCCATAACAAATATTATTTCATTTCCATCTGTCCTTCAGACTCCAGTCTGGTAGATGTATGGAAACAGATGGGAATAGTGGGGCTGTGTGTGTTTTTGGGTATGCATGCCATTCTATTTCTATCGGGCTCCTACATTCTTTTATTCAAAATCCGAAATCCGGAAATCCGAGGACCGCTGACAGGTATGTTATGCGGTTGTGCAGGCATACTGGTAGCTTCTTACGCCAATATGGTTTATTTCCAGTTTCCTAACGGAATCTTGATTTATTCCTGTTTCACCTTTGTTTTTTTAGGACCTTATTTAGATAAACAATACTCAGAAATACATGGACTACCGGCAGCCTGACCTATCCGTCATCACCGTGAACTATAACGGTTTTCACGACACCTGCGAATTTATCGACTCGTGGACAGCTACTATATTCTCTGTCAGTTATGAAATGATAGTCATTGACAATGGTTCCACTGCCAATGAAGCCGCCTTGCTACAAAAAACATATCCTTTTATTCAAGCCGTACGCAGTGAGCAGAACTTAGGATTCGCCGGAGGTAACAATCTGGGTATAAACCTTGCAAAAGGAAAATACCTGTTCTTGCTGAACAATGATGTTTGTATGGTCAAAGATGCCATACCCTTGTTGATAAAACGCCTTCTGTCCTCCGACAAGATAGCAGGTGTCTCCCCGTTAATCCGGGATTATGCAGAACCGCACGCCATACAATTTGCAGGATACACCCAACTTTCGCCCATTACCTTAAGAAACAGAGCCATAGGCAAAGGGAAAATAAATAAAGGCCACTACCCCGCCCAAAAAACGCCTTATCTGCATGGTGCCGCCATGTTACTGAAAAAAACAATAATAGACAAGCTTAGCCTGATGCCCGAAGAATATTTTCTATATTATGAGGAACTGGACTGGTGCACCTATATCAATAGGGAAGGCTACGAACTATGGTACGATCCCGCTTGCGAAATATGGCACAAGGACAGCAACTCCACCGGAAAAGAAAGTCCGTTGAAATACTATTACCTGAGCAGAAACAGATTACTATATGCCTACCGCAATCTCTTTGACTGGAAACTTCCGGTTTCCATCTTATACCAGACAATGATTGTATGTCCCAAAAACATACTGACCGCCTTGGGGAAAGGAAAGAAAGCCATAGCCAAAGCACATTGGGAGGGAACAAAAGCATTTTTCAAACTTAGAAACAAAGACAAACAGCCATGATATTTCTAGCATACATAGAACTATTACTTTTCGCGATATGCGCCTTTACTGTTTTTTACCTGCTGGTATACGCCATAGCGGCAACAGGCAACCGCACCGACAAATATTCCGAATCAAGAGTAAAACACCGTTTCGCCATTCTGATACCGGCCTATCAGGACGATGACTACATACCCTATACCGTCAAATCATTTCTACAACAAGAATATCCTATAGACTGCTATGACATTATCGTCATTTCAGACCACCTGAAGCCGGAAACAAACAGACAGCTGGCACAATATCCCATCACCCTGTTGCAAGCCAGGTTCAAGAAAAGTTCAAAAATGAAATCTGTCAAAGCAGCTATGTCACAATTACAAGAAGGACAATACGATATCGTTTTAATCATGAATGCGGACAATGTAGTGGACACCAATTTTCTTGAAGTTGTCAACAATACGTATGCCAGCGGCTCCAATGCCATCCAAACCCATCGCATCTATCAAGAAAGACCCAATAATGTCAGCATATTGAATGCCATCACCGACGAGATCAATAATTCCATTCTTCGTGCGGGACATGTCAATTTGGGACTTTCAGCTTCGCTGAACGGCTCCGGAACCGCAATAGACTTCACTTGGTTCAAAGAAAACATCCGTCATTTAAAAGACGATGATGATGAAAAAGTCATCGAATCCCTGCTGCTCCGCGAACGGATATATGTGGAATATTTAAATAATACCCATGTATATGCCTTGAAGAATAGTGGAAAGAAAAAATTCTATACCCAACATAGCACTTGGATTAAAACCCAATATTATTCCCTGTTCACCAATATCGGTAATCTGCCCGGCGCCATTTTAAGTGGAAAATTTGATTATGCCGACCGTATTCTACAATGGTTCATTTTCCCTCGCACCATCCTGCTAGGTATCCTCCTCCTGTTCAGTTTCCTGTCCGTATACTTCCACTGGAGCGCCTGCCTAAAATGGTGGGGATTATTACTCACTTTCTTATTGACTATGGCAATAGCCACTCCAAACTACTTGGTGGACAGCAAATTCAACAAAGCCATGAAAGCTATCCCCTTTCTGGCGGCAGGCATGATATTCAATATGCTTTTAAGAAAGAAAAAATAAAAGCCCCATGCTATCGGAAATTATACATATCATGGAATATACGCTATATATCTACCTTTCCGTCAGTGTGGGGTATATAGTCCTGTTTTCTGCCGCCTCTCATTTCTTCAAACAAAAGAAATATCCCGCGACTACTGTCCGGCAACGCTTTATCATCCTTGTTCCCGCCTATAAAGAGGATGCGGTCATTCACGCCTGCGTCACTTCCGTTCTGCGCCAAACTTATCCGGCAGAGCTTTACGACCTGATAGTCATATCCGACCACATGCGTCCCGAAACCAATGCCTTACTGCGCAAAGAACGCATCAGCTTGATAGAACTGCATGAAAAGGAAAGTTCCAAGGCAAAAGCCCTGCGCATTGCAGCAGAGACCATCACAGACCAGCCATACGATTATGTCCTCATACTGGATGCCGATAATCTGATCTCACCCTGTTATCTTCAAGAACTGAATAAAGCAGCTTCACAGAGTATAAAAGCCATACAGACACACCGCAAAGCCAAAAACATGAATACAGACATAGCCCTATTGGATGCCGCCATCGAAGAGATGAACAATTCCATCTTCCGCAAGGGACACATCCGGCTGGGATTTTCATCTGCCCTTACCGGCTCCGGAATGGCTTTCGATTTCCGATGGTTTGTCCGGAACATCATCCATACCCATAGTACGGGCGAAGACAAAGAACTGGAAGAACTCCTGCTCCGTCAAGGCATTCACATTGAATATATAGACACCCTAGAAACATTGGACGAAAAAGTCCGGCAACCGGATGCCTTGCGTAACCAGCGCCGCCGCTGGATAGCCACCCAGCTTTTCCTTGCATTAAAAATGGGACGTAACCTCCCCACAGCCTTACTGAACGGAAACGGAGATTATCTGCTGAAAACCCTCCAAGCCTTTATCGCTCCCCGCAGCATTCTGTTGGCGCTCATCGGATTCTTTTCATGTGTTCTCTGCATTTTCTCTCCAACTTCTTCCATAAAGTGGTGGATTTTGCTTATCTTGCTGAACGGTGCGTTATACCTGGCCATTCCGTCCAATATGAGATATAAATACATGAGCAGAATCCTCAGGCAGACACCTTATTTTGTAATCATTATGCTTCTCAACTTGTTTCACTTGAAAGGAATGGCACAGAAGTTCAACCATACACAGCATGGATAGAATTATGAATATAAAGGAGTACTTACAACAACACCCGCAATGGAAAAAACGGATACACGGTTTCATCATGCATCCGGTAAAGACACGCCCCTATTGGTGGATACGCGTATGGCAACCTTTCTACATAAAAAAAGGCCAGGGCTCAGTCATTTATCCCAGTGTACGGAAAGACCTTCCACCGTTCCATCTGTTCCAGATGGGAAAATATTCGGTAGTGGAAGATTTCTCCTGCTTGAACAATGCCGTAGGCGACATCGTAATCGGCGACTATTGCCGGATAGGACTCAGCAATACGGTCATCGGTCCCATCCGGATAGACAACGGGGTCAATATTTCACAAAACGTAGCCCTGATAGGATTAGATCACAATTATCAGAATATCACTCAAGGCATCATCGAACAAGGTATCACCACTTCCCCTATCCACATCGGAGAACATACCATCATAGGAGCCAACGTGATTGTACTGCCCGGAATCACCATCGGCAAACATTGTTTTATCGGTGCCGGGTGTGTGGTTACCCAAAACATACCCGACTATTGTGTCACGGTAGGAAATCCCGCACGCATTATCAAACGCTATAACCCTCAATCACAAACATGGGAGAAAATATAAAAATATTAGTATGTGCCCATAAGGACAGCCGGCTACCGCAGCATGAGTACTTCTGCCCTATACAGGTGGGGGCCTCCCTAACCAGTGCCCGATTCTTCCCTGTACTAGATAACACAGGAGATAATATATCCGACAGGAATCCTCACTTTTGTGAACTAACCGCCCATTATTGGGCTTGGAAAAATCTAAAGTGTGACATTATAGGGCTCAATCATTACAGGCGCTTCTTTGATTTTCATCGCCCTTTTCCAGCTTTTTCACCAGACAGGAGTTTCATTAACATAGATTCATTTCTAAAAGAAACTTATCGATTTCCTGATTTAGAAATTTTATTAAATGATTATGACATCATCCTCTCTCCCAAGCGTCATTATCCCTATAACGTCGCTACACAATACGCCATTTCCCATCTAGTCAATGACCTCAATTTACTGAAAGAAGTCATTCAACACCTCACACCCGAATATGCTGAAGCTTTTCATACATTCATGTATCACTGCAATGCCTATTCCGGATATAATATGTTCATCACCAGACGGAAACATTTTGACGAATACTCCCAGTGGCTATTCCGCGTATTGTTTGAATTAGAAAAACGGGTAAAACTGTCCGCCTATCCGGATCAGGCACGTCTGTTCGGCTATTTATCAGAAAGATTGATCAATGTCTATTGCATAAGGCACCGGTTAAAGATAAAGTATGTTCCCGTCATCATGCCCTTGGAAGAAACATTTCAAAATCCGAGCAACCTGCTTTATACGCTTCGCCAGCTAAAGAATGATCTTATTTATAAACTCACAGAATTATAAGTTATGCCGTTGGTTTCTGTCATCATCCCTATATACAATACAGAAAAATTCCTGCCTTTGTGTATCAGCAGCGTCTTAAACCAGACACTGACAGACATTGAGGTACTGCTGGTTAATGACGGAAGTACGGACGGAAGCGGGAAAATATGTGACGAATACGCCTGCAAAGACCAACGAATACAGGTAATACACACTCTGAACCAAGGAGTCAGCCATGCACGAAACCAAGGACTGGAAACCGCAAAAGGAGAATATATAGCTTTCATGGATAGCGACGACTGGATAGAAACGGATATGATAGCCACTCTTTATCAACTTATCCGGACAAACGAAGCCGGTCTGGCTACTTGCGGATATATCATTGAAAATGAAGATGGTCGTCCGATTTACCACATCAATGAAGTGAAATCCGGCAAATTAACCCAGTGGGAGGCCATTCACTCCCTGTTTAACGACAGGCATTACAAATACAAAGGAAACTTATGGGATAAATTATATCATAAAGAAATCATTGACAAACATCACCTAAAATTCAATGAACATATTTATTATAATGAAGACAGACTCTTTATTTTTCAATACCTGAGCCACTGCCAATCAGCCGCATACACCACTTCCCCCTATTATCACTATGTCACAAGAAAATCAAGCGCCATGAACCTGTCGCAAAAAAACTACACCCCCAAACTGTGCACTTTCATGGATGCATTCGACCTGATGACTTCACTTTCGGCCACATTCCCCACCTATATTCTACGTGCTTTGTCGGCCGATTACATAAAAAGTTCGTTCTTGTTCTATACCCAACACTCACGGGAAATCCCCTTCAATGAATTATGGGACAGAATGCTAAGAATCAGAAAAAACAATTATATACATCTTCCACTTTCTCTAAAAATAAAGTATGCGCTATATGGCATCAGACTTATCCTGCGGGCATGGCTCAAGTGAAAAAAACAATTTACTGCTTACTTAACACGCACCCGTTTTATCTTTCCATGCACCCACAACAAGGCACAGACCAATTTGTATGCCATCTGATGAAGGCCAGCAGTTTTATTCAGTTCGGGAATCAGTTCCAATAAAGGGGATTCCACCTTTTCCAGTCTTATATAATCCTTTATCATTCTATCCGGAAACAATTCCTTATACACCCGCCTTCTTTCCAGATCTCTTGTCCCGGCATCCGTTTCACTGACCCCTCCAGGCACAAACCTACAAACGATGGAACGAATATTGCGGAACGTCACATTGTTGAATATCAAGGTCTGAATATAAAATTTCCAATCGGATACAATCTTATAATTCTCGTCATACCTGTTTTCATCAAAAAGTTCTTTACGAAAGAACGAAGCCTGATGCAATACAGTTCCCCGAATCAAATCCATCAGCGTTATATCCTCCTTATGAAAGCCCCACACCTCTGTGCCATGCACTATTTTTCCAACAACAATATCGCTGTCCAATGAAGGTGCCACCTCCTGCAACACACCATTGTTATAAAATTCATCACCGGAATTCATAAAGTTCAAATACTCTCCATGCGCCTGTAAAACTCCTTTATTCATGGCATGATAAATACCCTTGTCCGGCTCCGATACCCAATAGTCCACTTTACCGGCATACTCTTTTATCACTTCAATGCTTCCATCCGTGGACCCTCCGTCAATAATAATATACTCAAAATCCCTAAAAGACTGGCCGACCACACTTTCTATGGTTTTCCTCAACCCTTCTTTATTATTATAATTAATGGTTATAATCGAAAATTTTCTTTGTGACATAATATTTCGCTTTTTACAATCTAAAGTTTCCATTCGTCATCCAGACTGAGCGATTTTCCGAATCCGACATACAGAGGCACAATCCGGCTGACATTCGAAGTATAAGTACCGATAAAAAATGAAGAATGGATCAGAATATCCATATCCAACAGCATATTCAACGTATCTATATATCTACTTTTTTTATCCTTTGTATTAAACAAAGACTCATCAAATCCTGTTTGTGTCACAGCTGTGTTACAGTAAACATTAAATCCTTCGGCAACTAGTATGGATTTCAACTCATCCTTCACAGAACTATCATCCGTAGCTATAAACACATTACGGCTGATATGCTTCTTCTCTTTAACAGCATCAATATAAAGAGACAAACCGAGTTCCTTCATCTCACGGGAAACTATCTTATCTCCCCGCCTTATATGTACCGCTATGTAATCTACCGGCAAATTCATCTCACTTTTCCTTTCTTCTATATAACCGGTTGTCTTCTCATTAAATTTTAATATTTTCCGCAAGGCAGAGCCATAATCATTTCTGATATCTTCCAGCTTCTCCAGAAACTCCTCCGATCTCATTTTTAGAAATACCTCATTCCCTAGTTCCGTTTCCGGATGAAATAACAGATATATCCTATTCATTATATAGAAAATATAATACCGGAAAAAAGCGGACGGATTATAATAGATATTTCCCCACCAAGGCTTCCCCTTCTTATAAACAATATATTGCGAGCACATCACCCCGTTACAGTTTGGCAAGACCGACTCGAAATAATCACTCCAGCCTTTCTCCACCCTTGCATTCCAGTTTCTTGTATTGACAGTCAGCTCTTCCTGATTATAGTCCGCATAGACCAATGCCAATGCAAGATTAGACAACTCTGAGAACAACCCTCTTCCAGTCAAACTATATACAATTCTTTTTTTCTTCATCTCCATAGTAGAACATAATGATCAAACTTTTATATCCTCCAATCCGATAAAGCCGTTGGACGTTTGTGTCAGCGCATGTCCGAATCCACTTTGAAATCCCTCACATTCCAGCAAACAGCAACGAACTGCTTTCAAATAATATTCCACCATAGGATGATGTATAAACAAATCTGCCTGCAGGACACCTTTACTCAGCACAGGCGGAAGCCCTATACGCCTCTCGATGCAAAAATCCCCTTTAGGTAAATGACTGATACTTCCGTAATAATGTCCCGGAGCATAACTAGCATAAGGCACTTCCGTCCTGCTCTTCAAAACTAGCATTACATCATACATCATATCCTCTTCAGAATATCCCTGTATTTTCACAGTCAGAAAATTCTGACCTCCATGAATAGTGGAAGAGGCACATTCCGTTCCGTTTATCTCAATGCAATCTATATGAAGCGTATTTTTCGTCCAACCCACATAATCTATAATTTTACTTTTCCGGACCGTCCCTTTCTCTTTCAAGTAATAATCAATGGCAGAATGAACCGTCCCCTGATAAACTACGGTACCATTTTCCAAGCATATTCCTTTTGTACACAAACTTCTTACCGCCGCCATGTTATGACTGACAAACAAAACTGTCCGTCCCTCTCCTTTCGCCACGTCCTGCATCTTGCCAATGGCCTTCTTTTGGAATTCCGCATCTCCCACTGCCAACACCTCGTCCACTACCAGAATTTCCGGCTCCAGATGGGCAGCGATAGCAAAACCCAACCGCACGGTCATACCCGAAGAATAACGTTTCACTGGAGTATCGATATATTTCTCCACACCGGCGAAAGCCACAATCTCATCCAACTTACGGGTAATCTCCGCCTTGGTCATCCCCATGATGGAACCATTCATATAAATATTCTCCCGTCCTGTCATTTCGGGATGAAAGCCTGTACCCACTTCCAGCAAAGAGGCAATACGCCCCCGTGCACGGATACAACCGACAGTAGGAGAAGTCACCCGCGAAAGGATTTTCAACAAAGTGGACTTTCCCGCACCGTTCTTACCTATAATACCCAGCACTTCCCCTTCCTCCACATGGAAATTAATATCTTTCAACGCCCATACAAAATCCCCCATCGCTTGCTTGGAACGGTCATTCTCTTCCCCGATTCTGAGATACGGGTCCTCCTTCCCACGAATCCGCGCCCACCAACGATTCAAATCACGGCTCAGCGTTCCGGCTCCGATACTTCCCAATGCATATTGCTTGCTGATATTCTGAAACTCTATCGCTATTTTTCCCATTCTGTCCCTCCTTTTAAATCACATCCATGAAACTACGTTGCACTCTATTAAAAGTCACCATCCCCCAAAGCATTATCACCACTGTAAACACCAACGTGTAGCCTAAGTGAAACCAACTGAAAGTCCCCACTCCCAAAAATCCGAATTTAAATGTTTCGATAATGGAAGTCAGCGGATTTGCCACAATGATCCACATATACTGCTCATGGCTCTGCCTCATCACGGACAAAGGGTAAATAACCGGAGTGGCATACATCCACAACTGCACCCCGAAAGTAATCAAGAAACGCAAGTCGCGGTATTTGGTCGTCAAGGAGGATATCAATAATCCGAACCCCAAACCAAGACCTGCCAACATGAGCAGCAGCAAGGGAGCCAACCAAGCATATCCGTTGACCATCAACGAATATCCGTTGCACAAATAATAAATATAAATTAAAACAAACAGTCCAAACTGAATGCCCATCTTTATCATACAAGATATAACGATGGACAAGGGTACCACCAGACGAGGGAAATATACTTTTCCAAATATATTCTGATTGGCGTTGAACGTATCCGAACAGCGGCTTAAACATTCCGAGAAATAATTCCAGCAGAGTAAGCCCGCCATATAAAAGAGCGGTTGAGGAAGCCCGTCGGTAGGAATACCGGCAATACCGCCAAAAACAAACATGAACATGACGGTAGTAAGCAGTGGCTGGATAACAAACCACAACGGTCCTAAAACAGTCTGTTTATAAAAAGTGACGATATCCCGTCTGATATACATTACCAGCAAATCCCTATACCGCCATACCTCCTCCAGATCCAACCGGAACAAACCGGACCGAGGCTTGATCACAATATCCCATTTTTCCTGTTCATCTTGTACCATACACTACTTTTTTTAGTAAATTATTCCAACTGTCACAGACCTTCTCTATATGAAATGTATCAGCATATTCCACCGCCTTATTTTCCATCCATTCCCAATCCGTCCGATCAGCCATATACGACATATAACCGGCCAGCTGAGCTATATTCCCTGTCTCAAAAAGAACGGCCATATCTTTGTCTTTCAACAACTCGCGCGTTATCGGTAAATCAGATGCGATAACAGGTAACCCGTGCGCCATAGCCTCTATCATCACCAGGCCGAATCCCTCCCAACGGGAACTCAACACATATATACTGGAATGTGCATAATATTCCTGCACCTCTTTCGTAAAAGGATGCAGCGCCATGTTCTTTTCCAGTTCATATTCATTGATCAATGAACGGTAAAGCGCTTCCTCAGGACCCTCCCCCACAATTTCCAGTGTCCAGTCCGGATGAGTTTTCACAAAAACAGAAAAAGCTTTTATTAAAATATCAAATCCTTTATGTCCGAATGAAAAACGACCGACCGCCAAAATCCTTCTATATTCCTTCTTTCCCCGACCTTTAGGCAGTACAGTCAGAGGATTGTATATCACCTCGCAGCACAGGTTCATTTTCCGAAAGAAACAACCGGCATCTGCATGACTTAAAACCACCCTCTCGTCCAATTTCCTCATCTGGATTTGAAAAAAATAATCCAATCCCGGCAAATAGGGAGTTTCTTTCTCAAAGAATGCTCCATAAGAATTATGCAGCCACCCAACAGTCTTTGTTTGAATCCGGTTCTTTACAGCAGAGAGGTGCAGAGCCATAAAAGCATGTACCCCGATGACTACATCACATTGCCGGGCATTTATTTTCCTTGCCAATGTCCGTTTATAAGAAGAAGGGAAAAAACTGGCAGCATACCATTTCGAAGTCAGCCGGGTATGAGGCAACCCATGTTTATATAAAAAACTATAGCTTTTACATAACAAACGCTCGATGAAAGAGGAGGCGGAATAAGAGAAAGAATCAAACTGCACGGTACTTTCGGCATATCCGTACATCGACAAGTCCGTACAAGTATCCGTGGTCAGTATCGTGACTTCATGTTTTCCGGACAAAGCCTTGGCTATTTCAGCCAACACACGCTGTACTCCGCCGAAACTGAAGACAGTATCACAATAAAATAATATTCTCATGGAATTTAGATTACACTCTTTCTTCGCAAAGATACGATAAAGAAACGAAAATAAATGCGGAATGAGGAAAGAATATCATATAATACAAAGCAGGTATATGCGGCACGTACATACGCATAGAGCGACACGTACGTATGTGAAATCCTGCACACCCAAAAACAACAGGTCAAATAAAAAAAAGACCTTGTTCTTTTTTAAAAAGATGGCGAGCTTTTTTTAAAACCTCCTGATCTTTTTACTGCTGCCGGAAATTCGCCATATTCCGTAGAGGTATGATCCCTTCAGACGCACTTTTTGCAAAGAAAAAGCCTGAGAACGACCTACTTCATATTAAACCGGAACAACTTATAAAAAAAGGATATATAACTGATAACAAATAGATTATGTGAAATTCTGTTCTCAAAAACAGTGAGGGCATGAGAGCATAAGTGAGAGTTACAATTTTTACCATCACTATACAAATAGTTCATAAACAACCAGTTGTGCACACAGTGAGGGCATGAGGGCATTATCACCCAGAATTTTCAGTGAAAGATTCTCATACTCATCGAGATATTGACAAGATAATGCATGATGCTGAATATAAATCAATATCTTTGCAAAAAGAAGAAGAATGACAAAGAACACAAGTTATCATTACAGCATCATTATTCCGCACAAGAATACTCCCCGTCTTCTGGAACGCTGTCTGTGCTCAATTCCCACTTGGGATGAAATTCAAATCATTATCATTGATGATAACAGCAATTCCGAATCTGTCGATTTTTCTCATTTTCCGGGAAACGGCAGAAAAAATACGGAAGTCCTGTTCACTAAGGAGGGAAAAGGAGCAGGATACGCACGGAACATAGGACTCTCCCACGCCCGTGGCAAATGGATTATCTTTGCAGATGCAGATGATTTCTTTACAGCCAATTGTTTTACTATCTTAAACGAATACATGGACAGCCCCCATGAAGTCATCTATTTCAATGTACGTTTTGTCATGTCCGATGATCCGTCCCAAGAAAGCCGACGCGGAACTTACTATACCAACTTCTTCAATGATGTAAACCCGGAAAACAAACTGCGATACCAATCTCAAGTTCCTTGGGGCAAAATGATAAGGCGCAGCTTCCTGTCAACATTCCACATTCAATTCGATGAAACAAGAATAGCCAACGATGTGTATTTTTCATGCCTTGTCGGTATATATGCCCCCAAAGTAACCACAGACAGAAGAATCATTTATTATTGTACCGAATCCGACCAGTCCCTTGCTATGTCCAAACAAGACCGCGAGAGTTTAATCATACGGTTCAACGCAAGCATGAAATGCAACAGACTGTTGCGACAAGAAAAAATCCACTATTACCTGTCACCACTTCCGTGGTGTATCCCTTCGGCAAAAACAAAAGAATGGCTCCCCGCCAAATACTTTTTTGAATACCTGTTTTTCTTCCGCCTGCAAGCATTCAAAGAATTATATTATGCTTTTTCCGCTATCCTGTCACATATGAATGAACCGGCTACAAAAGAAACCGACAACCAATGTAACAAGAAGACTACCAACCTAAAGGAATAATATTCATTACACAAGAAGATTCAGAGATACCACCTTCCCCATATCTTATAATACAATTTGATCAGATTAGCGTATTTATACAATATGTGATGTCTGTAAATCCCCCAATTCAAAAGCAGAGAAAAAGGATAGAACAAATTCAATTCATACAAAACCTCCATAGGCCGGAACTCTCTGCAATGTTTCCTTATCAGATTTCTTTTAAACTTATCTATCGCATCATTACTTTCCCTTGTAACCCCTATTACAGCAGCATTATACACCACCGGCATCAACTTGTTCAAAATGAAACAGATATTTTCAGCATATAGTTCCTGTTCCATGTGCTCATTAAAAACGGTCAAGATAAAAATAAAATCCTTTGCCGGCTTGTCAAAGTCCGTTTTCGCCCTATTCATGGTTGAGAAAGGATTTGAACGCCTGTAGAAATAAGTAAAAGAATTGACGGAAGCAAACATTTCCACCTTTTTATACAGAAAATAGCACCACAAAAAGTCCTCAAACAAAATGCCCGTCCTGAAATAAATGGCATTCTCTGTCAGCACCTCCTTTCTGATCAATCTGTTGACCGGAGTGGATGTTATTTTCGAATCCAGAAACAGCTTGTTGATACGTATCCGTCCTTCCGTATATCTTTGCAAATCACTGTTTTTGTTTTCCATCCCTTCTGAATAAGAATCCCCCTGCACCAAGTCAACCCCCGGATATCTTTTCGTTTCCTCCCATAATTTCTCCAGGCAATTCTCATAAAGCATATCATCCGAATCTATAAAAAAAAGATAACCACCCCGGGATAGTTCTATTCCCTTGTTCCTTGCCGCAGAGACTCCTTCATTCCTCTCATTTCTCACGATTCTAAAACTGATGTTCCCTTTATATCCGGCCAGCTTTTCCTCTATCAGGAACATACTGTTATCCGGAGAGCAATCATCAATGATGATACACTCAAAACAATCAAAAGTTTGGTTGATTATGGAATCAAGACATTCTGATACGTATTTTTCCACCTTGTAAACCGGCATCACCACCGTTATCTCTTTCATCATTATCTGCTAATCATTATAAAATGCAATATTCGCAAAAACAAATGATACTCACAACATTCCAAAGACTTTAATTACTAAATAGACCCATCTTCATCCCTTGAAACCCACTCTTTACTCCGAATACAGCCGACATTCCATAAAAAAACGGATATGGACAGGAATTTCAACAACTTCTTATTGGATATATAAAAAGAATACACTATTTTTACGGAAAAACAAATCAGGGGAATGAAAATAGTATATGTATACGACTCTATAGCCCGTATAGGAGGCATGGAGCGGATTTTAACAGATAAGATGAATTACTTGGCCGAAATTTATGGGCACGAGGTCTATCTTATCACTTCTTCCCAAGGCAATCATCCTCTTTCTTTCCCGTTATCCGACAAAGTGGAACATATCGATCTGGATACAAAGTTTCATTTGCAATACCAGCATCCGCTTCTCGAACAATTGAAAGTGGGATGGACTTTGAACCATAAATTCGAACAAAAATTAAAAAAAGAGATCAAGCTCATCAATCCCGATATCATATCAGGAAATACCAGTTTCAAAGCGGATTTGATCTGTAAATTAAACTGCAAGGCAAAGAAAATCATTGAATCACATTGCGCCAAAATATACACCCGGATACCTGCAAACCGCAAAAAGAGCTTTTTTAAAGATATAAAAGACAGATACGTCAGCTACCAATGTTTCCGTGATGTAAAACGATACAGCGATGCTATAGTCACACTGACACAAGGAGATGCCGCCATGTGGGGACAACATCCGAATATACATATCATTCCGAACACCACCTCTATTGATATACAAACAATCAGCTCCTGTGAGGCTCCCCGTGTAATAGCGGCAGGCAGACTGACCTGGCAAAAAGGATTCGACAGACTGATTGACGCATGGAATATCGTGCAGAAACGCCACCCCGACTGGATACTGGATATATTTGGTGAAGGATTTTATAAGGATAGCTTAACCCGGCAGATTAAAGACAGAAAGCTGGAACACTCCATCACAATTCATCCTTTTACACAAAACATAACGCAAGAATACCTGAACAGTTCCATTCTGGCCCTAAGCTCCAATTACGAAGGTTTTGGACTGGTCTTGATCGAAGCCATGAGTCTGGGTGTTCCTTGTGTTTCTTTCGACTGTCCTTTCGGTCCATCGGAAATCATCAGAAACCAGGAAGACGGACTCCTCGTTAAAAACGGAGACATACAAGGATTTGCCAACGCTCTTTGCCACTTGATAGAACATGAAGCAGAAAGAAAAGCTTTTGGCAAAAGAGCTAAACAAAATATAAAACGCTACTCACTCCGAAACATCATGCCGCAATGGGAAATGTTGTTTCATAAACTGACTGAAAAATGACCATCGTTTATCTATACACAGCACTATGCACCGTGGGAGGCGCAGACCGGAGCATCATCCAAAAAGCGAACTATCTGGCTGACGAAATGCATCAGGATGTATTTATTATCACAGATTCACAAAAAGAACGACCGCCCGTTTTCCCGATATCTCCCAGAATCAGGCACATTGACATAGCGATTGATTTTGACAGACAGTATCATCACAACCTGTTAGTAAGAGGATATTATTATTTTACCCTGATGTACCTGTACAGAAAGAAGCTGGAGTATTGGCTGAAAACCTTGAAGCCGGATATCGTCATCAGCACATTGGGCCGAGAATTGGATTTTCTGACACAACTGGACGATGGAAGCGTAAAAATAGGAGAATCCCATATAGCTAAACCGTACACTCGTAACCTGCATCTGATGGAACAACGGGGATTCCCATACAAGCAAATCGCACGGCATTGGAGAAAGAAACAGGAGGAAGCTGTAAAAAAACTGGACGCACTGGTTGTTCTGACACAACATGATGCGGATAATTGGAAAGAAGTGAAGAAGGCTTGTGTCATACCAAACTTCTTACCTTTCTCACCCCAAAAAGGGAGTTCCTGCCTGGAAAAAAGAATCATCAGCATAGGAAGATACAGCGAACAGAAGGGGTATGACCGCCTGATTGAAGCTTGGATCAAAGTCAATCGGAAGCATCCCGACTGGCATATCCGCATTTACGGAGAAGGACAGGATAGGAACAGTCTGCAAGAGCTTATTGAAAAGCATCATATAGAAAACAGTTTTTCACTATGCCCTCCGACAAAAAACATTCAAGAAAAATATCTGGAAAGTTCCATATACGTCATGAGTTCACGATTTGAAGGATTACCGATGGCACTTCTGGAAGCGATGGCATGTGGTGTTCCCTGCATTTCATTCGACTGTCCATACGGACCTGCCGAGATTATCACTCCGGAAGAAGACGGAATACTGGTGAAGAACGGAAACACGGACGAACTGGCTGACGCGATATGCCGGCTGATAGAGGATACGGACAAACGCATACGGATGGGAAAGCAGGCCCAAAAGAATATCCAACGTTATTTACGCGAAGAAGTGATGAAACTGTGGGATGAACTATTCAACACTTTAACAACTACCCGACTATGAATATCATCTATCTCCTTTTCCACGGACTATCCCCTTACAGCGGCATCAGCAAAAAGATCCTGTATCAGGTTAAAGGCTTTGAAACATGTGGACACCGGGTCAGTTTATGCACATACAGCATAGCGGACAACGGCCACCGGGTAAGGATGATAAACGATGAAATAATAGACGACTACGGAACAGGCAAACCAGCTGCGGCGAAAAGGAGAGTTTCCTACCAATGCATATACCGCTATGCTGTAACACATCAAGTGGAATTAATCTACGTACGCTCTTTCCATAATGCAAATCCGTTCACCATCCGGCTGTTCAGCAAACTAAGGAAAGCCGGAATTAAAATAGCGATGGAAATACCCACCTATCCTTACGACAGCGAATACACCGGTTTTCCACTGACCACACGCCTGGGGATACAAGTGGATAAAGTATTCCGAAAGACACTGGCAAAACACGTGAACGCCATCGTCACTTTCTCAGACTATCACCGTATATTCGGTCAACGTACCATTCAGATATCCAATGGAGTTGACTTTGATTCCATCCCGCTGAAAAAGATGCTTTCTAAAAATACCTCTGTCATTCATCTATTAGGAGTGGCCGAAGTACATTATTGGCACGGTTACGACCGCCTGATAGACGGTTTGGGTAAATATTACCAAAACCCGGCAAACACAACCGTATTTTTCCACATCGCAGGCGGTATATGGAAATCCGAAATGCATGACTCACAACACGCTCCCGGATTTTATGAACTTATCAACAAATATCATATAGAGAAATATGTCATCTTCCACGGACAAAAAATGAATGAGGAACTAGACGAATTATTCAACGAAGCAGACTTTGCCATCGGCAGTCTGGCACGCCACCGCAGCGGCATCGACAAAATCAAAACATTAAAAAACAGAGAATATGCAGCACGGGGAATACCTTTTGTATATTCAGAAACAGATGGAGACTTTGACAAGATGCCTTATATACTGAAAGTTCCGGCCGATGAAAGTCCCATAGATATCCGCCGGCTTATCCGGTTCTATATGGAACTGGATCTGTCTCCTTGCAGAATAAGGGATTCCATTAAAAACCTGTCATGGAAAGAACAAATGATGAAAGTAATAAACAACCTGTAATACTCCCGCCTATGATCCGAATCGCCTATTGTACCCCCTCTCTCCATATCCCCGGAGGAGTGGAAAGGGTACTGACCACCAAAGCCAATTATCTGGCGGAGAATGGTAATTATGACATATATATTTTGCTGACTGACGGAAAAGGCAAGCCTCCCTGCTATACTTTATCGCCCAAAGTAAAAATCATCCAACTGAATATAGACTTTGAAGAATTATGGGAACTTCCTCTTTGGAAAAAAGTGCCGGTTTATCTGAAAAAACAAAGAATATACCGACGCAAGCTCTCTGCCGCTTTGTCTCACCTCAAACCGGACATCACAGTTTCTTTGTTACGACGGGAAATAAACTTTATCACTTCCCTCAAAGATGGAAGTAAAAAGATAGGGGAGCTACACGTGAACCGAAAAAACTATCGTAATTTTGAAAAGGACGAAAGCAACTTCGTCAAGGAACTTTTTGCCAAATTATGGATGAAAAGTCTGGTGAGGCATTTAAAAAAGTTGGATAAGTTCGTTGTGCTGAGTGAAGAAGACAGAGTGAACTGGTCCGAACTGCAAAATGTAAAAGTTATCAGCAACCCTCTACCCTTTCAATCCGGAACATTCAGCGACTTGAACAATAAACGGATAACCGCAGCCGGAAGATATACTTATCAAAAAGGATTCGATTTGTTACTGGAAGCATGGAGCAAAGTCTGTGACCAGCATCCGGACTGGGAATTACATATATATGGCAAAGGGGATAAGACTGCATATCAAGTACTGGCCGGAAAATTGAAATTAAAGAACCTTTTTCTTGAAAATGCAACCCCGGATATGTTCTGTAAATACCGTGAAAGTTCTATCTTTGTATCAAGTTCCAGATTTGAAGGATTCGGAATGGTCATAGCGGAAGCAATGACATGCGGAGTACCTGCCGTGTCATTCGCCTGTCCATGCGGACCTAAAGATATCATCCGGGACGGGGAAGACGGACTATTGGTCGAAAATGGAAAAACAGAAGAACTGGCCGAAAAAATAAATTATCTGATTGAAAACAAACAAATAAGAAAAGAAATGGGGAAAAAAGCCCGTATCAATGTACAACGTTTTGCTGAAGATGTAATAATGCAACAATGGATTCAGCTATTCAACAACTTATTAAACGGAACAGAACAATGAAAACAGATTCCCCCTACGACAGAGGAGACATCCATATAAATAAAAACGACAAAGTGCTAGAAATAGGTCCGGGCCATAATCCGACGTATCGCTCCAACGTGATAGCCGAAAAATTTATTGACACCAATTACCACCGTTGCGGTGACGTGAAAATATACCCTCATCAGACCTTTGTACATGCCGATGGAGAAAACCTGCCCTTCAAAGACAAGGAGTTTGACTACGTAATATGCAATCAGGTATTGGAACACGTGGAACATCCCGAAGCTTTTATCAAAGAATTATGCAGGGTAGCCCGACGGGGATACATAGAAACTCCCAGTCTGCTGGGCGAATACTTGTTTCCCAAAAAATCACATAAATGGGTTATATTGGATATAGACAACAAACTGGTCTTCTATGAAAAAAACAAGATGCCGGGAAACTATGAAAACGACTATGGAGAATTATTCCTGAATTATCTGCCTTTCCAATCCCTCCCCTACAAACTGCTGTGGCTGACGGAAGGAGATATAACCTTGAACCGCTATGAGTGGAAAGAGGAAGTGGAGATACTAGTCAATCCCGAAGATGAATACTACTCCTCTTTCTTCCTCAACAAATGGAACCGGGAAATGGTGGAGAAACTATATCCCCGCCGTTCCGCCCTGACGGAAATGAAGAAGATGATTCAAGCCCTGTTCTATATCCTCAAAAACAAATTCAAATCACGATTCAGTAATCACCGGAATCCGGTCACACTGTCCGAATATATAAAAACGCATGAAGTGGTACGCTGACTATTTATCCATCTATGACAAGCCTTTCACCCAAGCCCCACAAGCGGTTATCAACCAAGTGAAAGACAAGATCCGGCAGCTTGCAACTCATGCTCCGCTGGTTTCGGTGGTCGCCATCGCCCATAATGAAGAAAAGAGGATATTGAGCTGCCTGTGGTCTTTATGTGAAAACCAACATAACTATCCTGTAGAAATACTAGTCATCAATAATCATTCTACCGACCACACCGAAGAGGTACTAAAAGAATTAGGAGTCACTTACTTCAATGAATACCGGAAAGGTCCCGGTTTTGCCCGGCAATGCGGACTGAACCATGCCCGGGGGAAGTATCATCTCTGCATAGACGCCGACACACTTTATCCGCCCCAGTACATCAGTACCATGATAAAGGTCTTACAGGACAAAGAAGTGGCAGGTGCATACGCCCTGTGGAGTTTTCTTCCTAATGAACATCATTTAGGACTTTTCTTCTATGAAACACTACGTGATCTCTATTTGAAAATACAAAATCTGAACAGACCGGAGCTCAATGTACGTGGAATGGCTTTTGCCTTCCACACGGAGACAGCCCGGAAAGAAGGATTCCGGACAGACATACTCCGCGGAGAAGACGGCTCCCTGGCACTGGCATTGAAAAAATACGGAAAATTAAGATTCGTCACCGCCCGCAAAGCCCGTGTCCTTACTGGCTATGGCACTATTTCGGCCGACGGATCCCTGTTCAGCAGTTTCAAAAAACGAGCCATAAAAGGTTTAAGAAGCTTCACGGCTCTTTTCTATAGCAAAAACAATTACGAGGACGAAAATTCTAACTTGATAAAGTAACGACAGATGAAAATAGCAATAGAAGCCCAGCGCATCTTCAGAAAAGAGAAACATGGCATGGACTATGTAGCTCTGGAAACCATCCGGGAACTGCAAAAGATAGACCAACAGAACGAATACTTCATACTGGTCAGCCCGGGAGATGATATTTGTTTGCAGGAATCCGCCAACGTGCATATCGTGACCGTCAACTGGCCGTCCTATCCGCTTTGGGAACAGATAGGACTGCCGTTGGCTTTGAGAAAAATCAAACCCGACCTGCTGCACTGCACAAGTAACACTGCCCCTGTGTATGGAAACATTCCACTGGTGCTTACACTGCACGACATTATCTTTCTAGAAAAAAAACAAGGCAAGAACCAGTCCATGTACCAAAGACTGGGACGTTTCTACCGAAGAATCATTGTTCCCCAAATTCTTACTAGATGCAAAAGAATCATTACCGTTTCTCATTTTGAATGCAACCGCATCAGTCATTTCCTGCACATTGACAGACAACTGCTTGTCGCCGTACACAACGGCTATTCACAACATTTCATACCCATACGGAACGCACAAGCCACCACTGCCCGATACATAAAGAAACATCCTTACCTGTTCTTTTTAGGAAATACCGATCCCAAGAAGAATACGGCAAGGGTATTGCAGGCATACGGTATTTATTTAAAAAAATCCCGTCAGCCCCTTCCCTTGCTTATCGCCGACCTGAAAGAAGAGATCATAGACGAATATCTGAACCGGCAAGGATTACAAGAAATAAAAAAAATGCTGTATCATCCCGGATACATTCCAAACACAGAACTACCCGCTGTTTATAGTGGAGCATCCGTCTTTATATACACGTCTTTACGCGAAAGTTTCGGCATCCCCATTCTGGAGGCGATGGCCTGCGGAACTCCCGTCATCACCTCAACCACTTCCGCCATGCCCGAAATCACAGGACCGGAGGGTATTCTAGTCAATCCGTTCGAACCGGAGGAAATTGCTTCCGCCCTCCTTCATTTAGAAGAAAATGCGGAATTCTATGAGTCACAAACTGCATATGGATTAGAAAGAGTCCGTCGGTTCTCATGGGAGAACACAGCCAGAGAAATATTGAAAATATATAAAGAAATACTAGCATGAACACCCTTGAAATCCTCTTCTTCGTCCTCCTGTTCATTGTATTCTACACCTATGTGGGATACGGAATCCTGTTGTGGATATTGGTAAAAATAAAACAAAGTTTTCTTTTCTTCTACGATACGGACGAACCGGAGCAAGAAACCTGCCGGAACGGCAACAACACCGCCCTGCCCGAAATCACCCTGTTCATCACCGCCTATAATGAGGAACAGGTAGTAGACGGAAAGATGAAAAACTGCCACGAACTGGATTATCCCAAAAAGAAACTGCATATCGTATGGGTAACGGACGGCAGCAATGACCGAACCAATGAAAAATTAAAAGCGTATCCCGATGTCACCCTATTGTTCGTCCCCGAAAGAAAAGGAAAAACAGCCGCTATGAACCGGGGAATGGGATTTGTCACCACGCCTTTGGTCATATTCACAGACGCCAATACATTTATTAATCCGCAGGCCGTTCGCGAGATAGTAAAATGTTTTAACCATCCGCAGGTGGGATGCGTGGCAGGAGAAAAACAGGTAGACATGTACAGTACCGGAGGAGCTGTTTCCGGAGGAGAAGGATTGTACTGGAAATATGAATCATGGCTGAAAAAAATGGATTATCAGCTCTATTCCGCCATAGGTGCTGCCGGAGAATTATTTGCCATCCGCACCCCGTTATATGAGGAAATGCCTGAAGATACCCTACTGGATGATTTTATGCTGTCCCTGCGTATCGCCATGAAGCAGTATACGATAGCATATTGTGATACGGCATATGCCTTGGAAAGCGGATCGGCCGATATGAAAGAAGAGGAGAAAAGAAAAATACGTATCTCGGCAGGAGGATTGCAGTCCGTCTATCGTTTGAAAGAACTGCTAAATCCTCTACGTTATGGAATCCTCAGTTTTCAATATGTCTCCCACCGCGTACTGAGATGGTCGGTAACCCCGGTTGCCTTGTTTCTGCTCTTTCCCCTGAATATCCTGCTGGTTGTCTGTAGTGAGAGCCATCCGGTTTACTTTCTTTTTCTTCTGCTGCAATCCGCATTCTACCTCGGGGGAGTTTATGGCAGCTTCCTGTCTGCCAAGTCCGTAAAGAACAAATTGCTTTATATTCCCTACTATTTCCTGTTCATGAACATCAATGTGATAAAAGGTTTCTTCTATTTGAAAAGACATGCCGGCGGAACATGGGAAAAATCCCGCAGGGCATAATATTTACTCACCAAAATATTTTTCTATCATCTCACGCAAAGCGGGAGCCATAATCGGCTTGGCCATATAATCGTCACATCCGGCTTCAAAAGCCTTGTCACGGTCACTGTCATACGCATTGGCGGTAAGAGCTATGATGGGAAGTGTCCCCCCTTTCAGACGAATTCTTCTGGTAGCTTCCAAACCGTCCATAACAGGCATCTTTATATCCATCAAAATCATATCGGGCCGGCAACCCTCAAATTTCTCAATAGCCTCCTGCCCATCGTGGGCACGGTAAACTTCATACTCCTTTCTTAAAATTATAGATAATAAGAGGTAATTACTTTCCGTATCTTCAGCTACCAAAATCTTTTTCATTTCTTCTTTTCATTGATTACCTTGCAAAATTACGATATAAAATGATATAAACAATATTTTTTTTGTATATTTGCTGTCAGTAACAAATATCACGCATCTAAATTCGCTAAGAGAAACAGTATATTGAGAATCATACTATTAATATGAAAATTCCGAGTAATATATTGCACGATAAGCAGTATGCAGACAAAATTCTGGAAATTACGGCTGATACTATGTTTTTCGTATATAAAGACGGCACCTGTTTAGACTTCAAGGCTAATACGACGGACTTCTTTATAAAAGAACAAGATATTATAGGGAGAAATATATTCTCTTATTTCCCTGTGGAAACGGCACGGGAGATGTATGCGGAATTCACCAAAGTACGGGCAGGAGACAAACTTTCCGCACGGAATTACAAATTAATATTGGAAGATGACGTAAAATACTACAAATGTATTATCAGCAAGTATGATGAGGAGCATTTTCTTTTTCAATACAGGGATATCACAGGCCGGAGTGTCGTCAGGCTGAAACTGGAAAAAAAGCAAAAAGATTTGTGCGAAATAGAAAAAGCCGCAAGAATAGGATTATGGGCATACGATTCGTCCACACGGTTCTTCACTTATTCGGGATACACCCGGATATTCTGTAACGATGAGGAACAGAAACAGATTTCCATAGATGAATACATGAACTATATGCACCTTGATGACAAGGCCCGTTTCAGTCAATGGCTGGAAGAAAATCTGAAGGAGAAGGATGCTTCCAATACCATAAACTACAAACTCCTTATTGACGGAAAGACCGTCAACATGAGAATAAAAACATATCATAAAGAGGTATATATGCAAAGGACCGTATTGGAAGGATATATACAGAACACATCCGAAATTGTTTGGAAAGCAGAACGCTCCAACCAGCTGAAATCTGCCTTCCTTGCCAATATGAGCCATGAAATCCGTACGCCGTTGAATGCCATTCTGGGATTCTCACGCATTATAGCCGAAACGGAAAACGCCGAGGAAAGATTGCAGTATTACGATATTGTAGAAAAAAACAATATGCGCTTGCAGGAACTTATCAACGAGATTTTGGACCTGTCGAAGATTGAATCGGGCATGATGGAGTTCAACTATGCGCCTGTATCCCTTTATACTTTATGTGAGGATGTAAAAAACACGTATAGTTTCAGGTGTCAGCCTGGGGTGGAGCTTGTTTTCGAAGAGTCCGATCCGTCACTGGTTATCTCGACAGACAGGAACCGCTTGTTCCAGGTTTTCTCCAACCTGATAGGTAATGCTACAAAATTCACAGCCAAAGGTTCTATCAGCTTCGGATATAAATTGACGGAAAAAGAAATTGTTTTTCATATAGCCGATACCGGAAGCGGTATTTCCGATGACAAGATAGACAAGATATTCGACCGTTTCATCATGGCCAACAACCAGGTGCAAGGTACAGGACTGGGTCTTTCCATCAGCAAAATCATTGTAGAAAAGTTAGGAGGAAAAATAGCTGTACAATCAAAAATGGAAACCGGAACCACATTCACTTTTACATTGCCTTACATTTCAGCAAACGGAGATATGAAATGGGAGGAAAAACTTCCACCAGCTTCCGTTAAAGACAACAGCAGAACTTCCCATCAGGAGATGACCATCCTAGTGGCGGAAGACTATCAAAGCAATTATGACTTAATAGAGGCTATGATCGGAAAAATATACAAACTGGTGCATGCTCATGACGGCATGGAGGCTATCATATTCTATGAACAATACAAACCCGACTTGATTTTGATGGATATAAAAATGCCTAACATCAATGGTCTGGACGCCACCAGAGCCATCCGGGGAATGTCTGCCGACGTACCTGTCATCGCTGTAAGCGCATACGCATATGAAAAAGACAAAATAGCTGCCATAGAAAGCGGATGCAATGATTTTTTAACCAAACCGGTATCTGCCGACTTATTGAAAATGACTATAAACAAGTATCTAAAACAAAAGTAATTTATGGGAAGATTAGCCGTATACAAATTTGCCTATTTTTTATCTATCCTGTTCACAATCTTCATTCTGGGACTTTCCATCTTCGCTTATTTCTCAGGTAAAATAAATCCGGTAGAGAATATGTTCGCCGCGTACGTTGCTTTAAGCAAACCTATACTGGTGGTTGTCAATACGATATTATTTACTTACTGGCTCATCAGACTCCGGTATTGGTTATGGATTCCATTGACGGGGCTGATGGTAAACTACGAATACATCACTTCCATGTACCAAATTTATAACCCTACCAAGTATGCTAACGAAAACAGACTGAAAATAGTGACTTACAATGTCCACTCATTTGGAAATGAAATCACGGGATTCTCCGCCAAAGAGTTTGCCGAGATGATGAACAAGGAGGAAACGGACGTACTTTGTTTTCAGGAATATAGAGGTAATGGCGACTTTACGGAACAGGATTTACAGAATACGTATGCTAAAACATTCCCTTACTCGTTTATCCCCGAAGGATTGAGTCAGGCCATTTACAGCCGCTACCCCATCAAACAGTCACAAACAATAGAATTTCCGAATACCAATAACGGAGCCATCTGGGCCGACCTGGATGTAAAAGGTATGACGATACGCATCATCAACGTGCACATGCAGACTACCAACTTTGACAGAATGCGTTCCAAAGCAGCACAGGCTCGGGGAGCACAAGATGAGGAACAGGAAAGAGCCATTTATCTGGACTATTCTGACAACTTCCGGGAAAATACTGTCAGACGTGCCGGACAGGCTGAACAAATCAGTTCGCTAATCAATGCCACGGAATATCCCTTGATTGTATGCGGTGACTTCAATGACCCTCCGGGAACTTTTACTTATGAAACGCTGAAAAGCGGCTTGAAAGACGGATTTCAAACCGCAGGAGAAGGGTACGGAGCCACTTACCGGGGGTTTCACCATTTACTACGGATAGACTACTTGTTCCATTCCACCTTATTGGAAGGTATAAAATATAAGGTGATTCCTTATGATATGAGTGACCATAACCCGGTATATCTGGAGGTGGGACTTTGATAAATCACTTCTTCAAAGCTACCGAGAAAAAGAAAGTGGAACCTTTCCCCTCTTCAGACTCAAACCATAAATGCCCACCATTCTTAACAGCGAAATCCTGACATAACAACAAGCCTAATCCGGAACCTTCCTCATTATTCGTTCCGTATTTGCTGAAATGAGTTTCCGTGTTCAACAATTTCTTTTGATCTTCCTCACCCATGCCTTTTCCAGTATCTTTTACACTGACTATGACTTTATCACCCTCTATTCCAGCATTAACCAGAATTTCGGAATCATTATAGCTGAACTTGATCGCATTGCTGAGAAGATTACGCAAGATAGTCTTCATCATATCCATATCGGCATGTACCTCAATCTTTCCGTGCACCGGGAAGTTCACCTTTATATTCTTCATACCGGCTACCAGATTGAAAATTTCGATAACCGAAGCAATATTCCCCACAATATCAAAGTCCTGATAAACGACATTCAGCTTGCCTATCTGGCTTTTAGTCCATTTCAGCAAATTATCCAGCAAAGAGAAAACATCCTCCGTACTTTGATTGGCCATGCTCAGCATATCAAACATTTCCTTACCGATCTGTTCGGACGGAAGACTGAGTATCAACATATTGAGCACCATCTTAATGGATCCCATGGGTGAACGCAGGTCATGCGCGATAACAGAATATAACTTGTCGCGCCCCATAATAATCTTACGCAGTTCTTCCGTCTGCTCCATGATGATCCGTTTGGCGGCAACCAGGGATATCTGATGAGTAACACGGATCACAAGCTCTTCCTTATTAAAAGGTTTGGATATAAAATCATTCGCACCTACCTTGAAACCCTTCACTATATCGGCGGTGGTATTCAAAGCTGTCAGAAATATAATAGGAATATGTTGTGTTTCCGGATCGGCTTTCAATCGTTCGGCAACTTCAAAACCATTCATCTCGGGCATCATGACATCCAACAAAATCAAATCGGGGCGGGCATTGACCGCCTGAGATAATGCCTCCTTTCCATTACCGGCAGTTATCACCTTAAACTTCTCGTTTGTTAACAACACTTTTAACAACAAGACATTAGAAACCACATCATCCACAACTAAAACAGTGTACTCAGAATGACTTATTACAACATTTACATCCGATGTCATAGGTATATATTATTTAGCCAGAACACTTTTAAAATAATCAATCACTTTCGTCAGCCCCTCTTCCAGATGAATGTGAGGCTCCCAATCCAGCTTTTCTCTTGCCAGAGTAATATCCGGCCTGCGCTGACGAGGGTCATCATGAGGTAAAGGTTCGAAAATAATGTTAGAATGAGAACGGGTCAGTTCCAGTATCTTCTGAGCCAGTTCGAATATGGAAAATTCGCAAGGGTTACCGATATTCACCGGTCCTGTGAAATGATCTTCCGTAGCCATCATACGCATCATTCCTTCCACCAGATCATCTATATACTGAAAACTACGCGTCTGTTTTCCGTCTCCATAAATGGTTATATCTTTATCTTGCAATGCCTGTACCACAAAATTGGAAATTACACGTCCGTCATCGGTCAGCATATTAGGGCCATACGTATTGAATATGCGGATTATTTTTACCAAAACACCATGTTGACGGTAATAATCCATGCACAAAGTTTCGGCACAACGTTTTCCTTCATCATAACAAGACCGGTAGCCTATGGGATTCACATTCCCCCAATCTCCCTCCCTCTGGGGATGCGACAACGGATCACCATACACCTCACTGGTAGAAGCCTGAAGTATTTTTGCTTTGTTACGCTTCGCCAGTCCCAACATATTAAACGTGCCGAAGACAGCCGTCTTCGCCGTTTTGATAGCATCATGCTGATAATGTATAGGAGAGGCGGGACATGCCAGATTGTATATCTCGTCCACATCCGTCCAAAACGGATTAATTATATCGTGTTCTATCAGTTCAAAGCGCGGATGCCCGGTCAGGTAACTTATATTCTCTTTACTCCCCGTGAAAAAGTTGTCTAAACATATAACAATATTACCTTCCTCTATCAGACGAGTGCATAGATGTGACCCTATAAATCCTGCGCCTCCCGTTACTAGGATTCTTTTCATTCCCCTTATTTTTACTTTATTTTATGTTTAGCAAAAATAATTGATTCCCTTCACTTGTGCAAACATTTAAAACAAGATTATTCGTTATCTTTGCAAATACTTTGTCAAAATGAGATTTATATGAAGAAATATCCTTGTGTATTAAGTATAGCAGGATCCGATTGCAGCGGAGGAGCCGGCATACAGGCTGACCTGAAGACCATCTCCGCCTTGGGTGGTTATGCTGCGACAGCCATTACTGCAATCACCGTACAGAACACTTTGGGAGTACGTGCCATACATCCCGTACCACCGGTATATGTACGTGGGCAGATAGAAGCCGTAATGGAAGATATCCGTCCGGATGCTGTTAAAATAGGTATGATTAATGATGTGGAAATAGTCAAGACCATAGCCTCCTGCCTTCGTACATACCGGCCCCGCTTCGTTGTGTTCGATCCGGTCATGGTATCGACCAGCGGACACCGGCTGATAGAAGAGGACGCCATCAGTGCACTGACCCGGGAACTGATGCCTCTGGCCAGCCTGATTACACCCAATCTGAGTGAGGCGGAAGTATTGACGGAACACCGCATAGGCTATGTGGACGAAATGAAAGCTGCCGCATCGGAATTATTAAAGTTCGGTTGCGGATCCGTTTTACTGAAAGGAGGACATTTGGAGGGCGACAAGATGTGCGATGTATTACAAATAGTTGGAGAAGACAAGCCTCATCTCTTTATTTCAGACAAGATAGAAAGCAAAAACACACACGGAACAGGATGTACTCTTTCTTCCGCCATTGCTACTTTTCTGGCACTGGGATATGATATGCCGCAGGCCGTAGAACATGCAAAAGCATATGTCACCAAAGGCATCCACGCCGGGAAAGACGTGCATATAGGCGAAGGACACGGTCCGCTGAATCACTTTTACGCACCTGTCCCGATGAAAATAATGAAATAATTTGTCTATGCGCTAATTACCATGCGGTACATAACGCAGCATATTAGCAAATTGCCTCATTATTATTCCGTAGTTCCGAAAGAAATAATTAACTTTGCAACGTTTTTAAACCAAAATAGGAAAAATATGAAAGCATTTGTATTCCCCGGACAGGGAGCACAGTTTGTAGGTATGGGTAAAGACCTGTACGAAAACTCGGCTTTAGCCAAAGAACTTTTTGAAAAAGCAAACGACATTTTAGGATACCGTATCACAGACATCATGTTTGAAGGTACTGACGAAGACTTGCGCCAGACTAAGGTAACTCAGCCTGCCGTTTTTCTGCACTCGGTAATTTCCGCTCTTTGCATGGGTGATGATTTCAAACCTGAAATGACTGCCGGACACTCGCTAGGCGAATTTTCCGCATTGGTTGCAGCCGGAGCATTGTCTTTCGAAGATGGTCTGAAACTGGTTTATGCACGTGCTATGGCTATGCAGAAAGCTTGTGAGGCACAACCCTCTACGATGGCTGCCATCATTGCGTTGCCTGACGAAAAAGTAGAAGAAATCTGTGAAGCGATTTCTAAAGAAGGAGAAGTGGTAGTGGCTGCCAATTATAACTGCTCGGGACAAATTGTCATCTCAGGTTCTATCGAAGGGATCAACAAGGCTTGCGAGCAAATGAAAGCTGCCGGTGCTAAACGCGCCCTGCCGTTGAAAGTGGGAGGCGCCTTCCACTCTCCGCTGATGAACCCCGCCAAAGTGGAACTGGAAGCTGCTATCAACGCTACTGAAATTCATACTCCGAAATGCCCAGTATATCAGAATGTGGACGCTTTACCTCACACAAATCCCGCTGAAATCAAGGCAAATCTGGTGGCTCAGCTCACCGCTTCCGTACGCTGGACCCAGACTGTGAAGAATATGGTTGCCGATGGTGCCGATGACTTTACTGAATGCGGACCGGGTGCTGTACTGCAAGGACTGATCAAGAAAATTGATGGATCGGTCAACGCACACGGTATTGCTTGATAAATAAATTTCAGTTATTATAAATTTTATACGGATTACCGGAATATGCTGAGTAATCCGTATTTTTTTATGGCATTTCACAAAAATATTCGTAAGTTTGTCGGTATCTAAACGAGATCAGACTATGAATGAATTTAAATATAACATTGGTTATGCCCTGAGCGGAGGATTTATAAAAGGATTTGCCCATTTGGGGATTATGCAGGCTTTGCATGAACATGGCATCAAGCCGGAAATACTTTCCGGAGTAAGTGCAGGTGCTCTTGCCGCCGTCTTCTATGCCGACGGCAAAGAACCTTTTCATATTGTTGAACTTTTTGAGCACCATTCATTCAAAGAACTGACCACTTTTTCTATCAACAAACAAGGTCTGCTGAAACTGGACAGTTTCATTGATTTCTTAAACAGCAACCTGGAGTCGAAAATGATAGAAGAACTAAAAATCCCCACTATTATTACCGCTACCGATTTGGATCACGGACGCATCGTTTCTTTTAAAAAAGGGAAAATAGCCGAAAGGCTGGCTGCTTCCTGCTGTATGCCTATCTTGTTTGCCCCCATACGCATCAACAATACATATTATGTAGATGGAGGAATCTTGATGAACCTGCCGGTAAGCCCCATCCGCAAAGAATGCGAGAAAGTGATAGCACTCAATGTAGACCCGCTGGTAGCAGATGAATATAGCAAGAATGTGGTAAGCATCGCACTCAGAGCCTATCATTTTATTTTCCAAGCCAATACACTGCCTCAAAAAGGGATTGCAGATTTGCTGATCGAATCATACGGACTGGAAGAATACAGCAACAGGGAGCTGGAAAGAGCCGAAGAGATATTCGAAAAAGGATACAATACGGCAACGGAACTCCTGGACAGATTACTCCTGGAGAATGGAACGATTTGGAGATAAACAAAAAAAGAATAAAATGGATACACAAGAAAAAATTATTATCTATCAGGTATTCACCCGTTTATTCGGGAACAACAGCCTGCGTTGTAAGCCTAATGGTTCTTTGGAGGAAAACGGTTGCGGAAAAATGGCCGATTTCACGACAAAGGCTTTAAGCGAGATCAAAACACTGGGTGCTACACATATTTGGTATACAGGTATCATTGAACATGCTACCCAAACCAATTATACCCGCTATGGTATCAAACCCGATCATCCTGCAGTAGTAAAAGGAAAGGCCGGATCACCGTATGCCATCAAGGATTATTATGATGTAGACCCTGACTTGGCAACCAGTATCCCGGACCGTATGAAAGAGTTCGAGAATCTGGTAAAACGAAGCCACAAAGCCGGATTGAAAGTCATCATTGATTTTGTCCCCAACCATGTAGCCCGCCAATATGGTTCAGACGCCAAGCCTGAAGGAGTAACCGATTTGGGTGAAAAAGATGATATGACAAAAGCATTCAGCCCCAACAATAATTTCTATTATATTCCAGATACAAAACTGGAAGGTAATATCGACCTGCACCGTGGCGCAGCGGAACCTTACATAGAATTTCCGGCAAAAGCAACCGGTAATGACCGTTTTGACGCATGGCCCAACTCCAATGACTGGTATGAAACTGTGAAACTGAATTATGGTATAGACTACATGAACGGTCATAGCCGCCACTTCGAACCGATTCCGGACACATGGGTAAAGATGCGTGACATCCTACTGTTCTGGTCTGCCAAAGGCATTGACGGATTCCGCTGTGATATGGCAGAAATGGTTCCTGTAGAATTCTGGGGATGGGTGATTCCGCAAATCAAAGCCGAACATCCGGAACTGATATTTATCGCCGAGATCTATAATCCGGGAGAATACAGGAATTATCTGTTCAATGGTAAATTCGACTATTTATATGACAAAGTAGGTCTGTATGATACGCTACGCGCCATTACCTGCGGATGGGAATCGGCAACTGCTATTCCACAACGCTGGCAAAGCTTGGGAGGTATCGAAAAACGAATGCTCAATTTCCTGGAGAATCATGACGAGCAGCGCATAGCTTCCGATTATTTTGCCGGAAACGGCTCGAAAGCCATCCCCGCAATGATTGTATCGGCTTGCATGAATACCAACCCAGTCATGATTTACTTCGGGCAGGAATTGGGAGAACATGGCATGGATACGGAAGGTTTCAGCGGGCGTGACGGAAGAACTACTATCTTTGATTACTGGAGTGTGGACAGCATACGCCGCTGGCGCAACGGAGGCAAGTTTGACAATAAATTCCTGAATGAGGATGAAAAGCAATTGAAACAATTCTATACCCGCCTGCTGAATATATGCAACAGTGAAAAAGCCATACGGGAAGGTGTGTTCTTTGACTTAACCTATGCCAATCTGGCCGGATGGGTGTTCAACGAACATAAGCAATACGCCTTTTTACGAAAACAGGATGATGAACTGATATTAATTATGGTCAACTTTGACTCCATACCGGCACGTTCAGCCGTCAATATTCCGCAACATGCGTTTGATTATTTAGGCATCCATCGTTATGGAGAATATGAGGCAACCGAATTGCTGACCGGAAACACAGAGAAGCTCACTCTTATGCCGGACAAAACAACTCCCGTATTACTAGATGGAATGAATGGAAAAATTCTGAAATTCAAGCTATAGTTTCCCACTACAGATTACTCAGATTAACACAGATACAGATTGAAATAATCAATAAATCGTATTTCAATCTGTGTAATCTGTAGTGAAAAAATATTTTAATTCTAGGAAAATACAAATTCTTTCATTGTCCTATCTCTTCAACAGACCAATTTTCAAGTTCAGTTTAAAATAATAGACTCCGTTCTCACGTTCCAAATATCCGTATTTATCTTTTTCAGTGGAACTTTTCTCAAACCGGGAATTAACAAACAGGAAATCGGCAAAGACCTGACGGTCAGCCTTCTGATAACAAAGTATCTCTCCATTACCATCTACAAACAGAAAACCGGATATAGCAGAATCTATCCCATTAAAGATCTTGGCAGGACGCATTCCCAAAGCCAAAGCCATAAGAAACTGCTTCATCTTATATTCATAATAACTATGCTTATGAATCAATTCATCCTTTATTTTCAACGGATTGATTTGTTTGATTGCTTCTATCAGGTCACTAACTTTGGATATGCCATCCAAATGCATGACACGCAACATCTCGCCCAACATACGGGGAAAATGAAGATCTATCATGCAAAGATTACTGCGGAATACTTTATCGGCCACATCATTATATTTCAAGATTCCTCCCAAACGTTCTATCATCAACATACGCCCTGTCACATCGTCTTCTTCACCAAAAGCATTAATTTTGTTTACGGTAGGAGTAGCGAATTTAACACCTGTCTGCTCGAACTTCAAATTGGCGGCACGCCCTCCATCCAACAACGGGAACATAGTCCCCAAACGGGAACGAACGCAAAAACCTACCAACGGGGCCTCTATACCGTAAAAAGCAACATAAAAATCAGTACGGTCATCCGTCTTTGCTTCCAAGTCATAAATGGCGACTTCATCCAAAAATTCTTCCACACCGTCGGGAGACATCACATCATTCTCGCGACTCTCTTTGACAGCAGCAAAAACCAACTCTGCCACAGCCGCAAAATCCTCACGAGGTATCTGCTTATCTATCTTTTCCCCACAAATACGTACGGTCGCCTCATCCTCCAGAATATAACGGCGTGTCCCGTCATGTTCCTCACGCTGTACCATCGCCACAGGAAACTTTTGCACTTCATTCCTTTTCACATCAGGCGTACCTGCATACACATATCCGTCCGCTAACAAGCGGAAAAAGGCGTAAAGCTCGCCCCACTCTCTCTTTGTCGCTTCAAATGCCATATATTTTCTCTTTTTACTATCGTCAGCTATTTTTTAACGGCTGCAAAGATACGCAAAAGAAGTCTTAAAAAACAGGTTTTCGAGAAATACAAATATTAAACAATGTTATATAGCATACTTTTTAAGTCTGATTATTTGCTATTTTCCAAAAAGTCCGTATCTTTGCAATGTGTTTTTCATAGTATTAGATTTAAGGTTAACAAAGGTTGGAGCAAGGCGTTGCTCCTTTTTTATTTTATCCCCCTTATTTTTATGATAAAACAAGTATTTCTTTTAATCCACAAACCTCGATCTATCTTAAATCAGTTCTCAACAAAATCCCTCCAATAGGATAATCAGGTAGAAATTTATGAAGGGAACACGGATGTCATTTATATTCCAATTGAACCGATGAATTAGCATTTATCAACAAATGTATCACAAATCACTGCATTTCTATAAACCTGTTCCTTATCCAGTTTGTTCTAAATGGCAAAGACAATCTTTATAAATGATAGAATCATGAAATTAAAAAAAGGAAGTATTGCATTACTAACATTGGCAGGTATGTTCTATATGAGCGTACAAAAAGCGGATGCATGCACGCGTGCCGTCTATATCGGACCGGACAATATGGTAATAACTGGACGTACAATGGATTGGAAAGAAGATATTATGAGTAATATCTATGTTTTCCCCAGAGGAATACAACGTGCAGGATATAATAAAGAAAATGCCGTGAAATGGACTTCAAAATACGGCAGCGTCATTGCAACAGGATATGATATAGGTACGTGTGACGGAATGAATGAAAAAGGATTGGTTGCCAGTCTGTTATTTTTGCCAGAATCCGTCTTTGACCGTCAGGGAGATACACGTCCTGTCATGGGAATCAGTATATGGACACAATATGTACTGGACAATTTTGCCACCGTACATGAAGCTGTCGAGGAACTGAAAAAAGAATCATTCCGCATTGATGCTCCCCACATGCCCAACGGTTCAGCTTCCACTCTTCACCTGGCTATTACAGATGAAACAGGAAATACAGCGGTTCTGGAATATCTGGACGGGAATTTAAGCATACACGAAGGAAAAGAATTCCAAGTGATGACCAATTCTCCACGATATGATTATCAGTTAGCTATCAATGATTACTGGAAAGAAATAGGAGGATTGCAAATGCTGCCGGGTACAAACCGTTCCAGCGACCGCTTTGTGCGTGCCTCTTTTTATATACATGCAATCCCTCAGACTCCGGACGCTAAAATAGCTGTACCCAGTGTACTCAGTGTGATGCGTAATGTATCCGTCCCCTTCGGAATTACCACACCGGACAAACCTCATATATCTTCCACCCGCTGGCGCTCTGTATCCGATCAGAAGAATAAAATATATTATTTTGAATCGGTCATGACTCCTAATCTATTTTGGTTGGATTTGAAAAAAATCGACTTTAGTCCCAAAGCCGGAATCAAGAAACTGCCTCTCACCAACGGAAAGATTTATGCAGGGGATGCCGTAAAAGATTTAAAAGACAGCGACTCATTCGTCTTTTTATTTCAAACCCCTGTGATGTAAAATAGTAAAATCAGTATGACGTTCATGCCTCATGAAAATCGGTTGAGAGCCTCGTGAACGTCATACATTTTTACGAATGTGCTCCCCCTCTGGCATTAAGTATCTTTTAAAATTCGTTGTTTTATAATAATACAAAAGCAATCATTTCCTCTCTGCTTCCTCATTACAAAAGAATAATTTATCTTTGAACGGATTTTAATATCCTATCAAAATCAGAACAAAAATAAAATAACTATGGAACAACCATCACTCAACGACCATAATAAACAGGAGTACCCTCCCATGCATACCACAGAGCATGTCATAAACAGGACAATGGTCAATCTTTTCGGATGCGGACGAGCAATATCCGCCCATATAGAACGCAAAAAAAGCAAGCTGGATTTTGCGCTGCAAACATGTCCGGAAGAAACGGATATTACAAGAATAGAAAACACCGTAAACGAAGTATTGCGAAGAAATTTGCCCGTTACAATGGAATTTATCTCTCAAGAGGAAGCTATAGGACGTTTTGACATGAAACGCTTACCGGAAAAAGCTTCCGAAACCGTACGGATTGTAAAAGTCGGCGATTACGACGAATGCCTCTGTATAGGTCAACACGTGAAAAATACGTCCGAAATAGGTACATTTAAAATTATAAGCTACGACTATAAAGACGGAATCTTCCGTATGCGGTTCAAGCTGATATAGAACGACTGTCAATCTGTCCCCCCTAAAATTACAAATTGGCAGTAGTCTTGACAATCAAATGTTTAAAGAGGCTTACCAACTTTTAATGCAAAGGTTTTAATCTTTAAGAAAACCTTTATAGGTTTAAAAGAGTGCAATATAAACCGCATATCATCGAACTAATGGTATGCGGTTTGCATTATGGATAGTGAATGACAAAACCGAAAGGTGAAGGAATTCAGAAATAAACAAAATGTTTAACCAAAACCTATAGGAGATTAAGATTATGATGCCAGTAAGAAGATCAAACCAAACATGGTTACCAAGTATTTTTAATGATTTCTTTGATAACGACTGGATGGTAAAAGCCAATGCAACAGCTCCCGCCATCAATGTTATTGAAAGTGACAAAGACTACAAAGTAGAAGTCGCCGCTCCGGGAATGACCAAAGAAGACTTCAAGATTCATATCAACGAAGACAACGACTTGGTTATCTCTATGGAAAAGAAAACAGAAAGTACTGAAGGTGATAAAGAAGGCAAGAAAGAAAGCCGTTACTTGCGTCGCGAATTCTCTTATTCTAAATTTCAACAGACATTGATCCTGCCTGATGATGTAGATAAAGATAAAATTGATGCAAAAGTAAACGATGGTGTATTAACTATCGAGCTGCCGAAGCGTACGCCGGAAGACAAAGAAAAAGCAGCTAAGGTTATCGAAGTTAAATAACATGCTCTCAAATTCAGAAAAGAGGGATTGCCTATGAAAGGGCAGTTCCTCTTTTGTTTTTATAAAAGTCCGTTTCTATTTACTATAGGTTCATCGTAACCTTACAACCCAAAGATATAAATCTTTCACCTGCAAGATCTATAATCTTCTGGGGGTAAGATCTATAATCTTCGCATTGCATCCTCCCTTCCCTATTCTGGTCCATATTGTCGGCTGTCTTTACGCACTATACCTCGCTAATGTCTACTTAACATATTTATCCAACACTTTTTCCAAGGCATTTTGTGAAACCGGCTTAGTCAGAAAATCATCGCATCCGGCTTCTATAGCTCTGTCTTTGTCGGACTCAAAAGCAAAGGCAGTCAAAGCGACAATAGGCACTTCTTTTGAATAAGAACGAATCAGGCGCGTAGCCTCCAGCCCATCCATATGGGGCATCTTGATATCCATCAAAATCAAGTCAGGCTGATGTTCTTTAAATTGATTCACCGCATCCTCTCCATCCTTAGCCCATAGCAGATTACATCTTTTTCCTAACAATGTCTTTAACAGCAAAAAGTTGCTGTCCACATCTTCCGCCACCAGTACTGTTCTTCTTTGCAATACTTTTCTCAGTCCCGTACTCCCTGATTCCGGACACTTCGTACCCCTTCCGGATTCCGGACATTTTTTACCCGCCTTATAAGGAATTGTAAAACGAAAAGTAGAACCTTCATTCAGTTTGGATTCCGCAGTAATCTCTCCACCTAGTTTTTCTACAATCACCCTACAAATCGCAAGCCCCAAGCCTGTTCCCTGAACAAAAGTATTCAGTTTCACGAAACGCTCAAAAATCATTTTAATCTTCTCCTCGGAGATCCCCATCCCTGTGTCTTTTACATAAAAATCAATATACTCCTTCCTCACTTCAAAACCAAAACGGATTTCTCCTTTGAAAGTAAATTTTATAGCATTGGTTATCAAATTTGTAACGACTTGCATAATTCGGTTCTGATCTTCATTGATTATCAAGCTGGTGTCTTTATTGTCTAATATCAAAACAACCCCAGTCTGCACCCGATCCTTGTGCATCTCATACACATTACGGCACAATTCTCCCAAGTCCATTGGATATCTGACGTATTCCAATGTACCGGCCTCTATTTTTGCCAAATCAAGAATATCATTGATTAATTGCAACAATATTTCCGAATTCTGGTTGATAATATCCGAATAAAGTTTTTCATCCGCCGCATTATCCGCCATAGTCATCAAACGGGAAAAACCTACTATTGCATTCAAAGGAGTACGGATTTCATGGCTCATATTGGCTAGAAAGGCTGTTTTCAGCCTGTCGGACTGCTCAGCCTTGATACGGGCCTGAACCAGCTCTTGCTCTATGTTCTGCATATTAGTAATATCCCACGAAATGCCAATAATAAGCGGTGCACGCCCTTCCAGAGGAACTAATGTTTTTAAAGTCTGCACGATGCGGGTCTCGCCTGTAGCCGTCACATACGTTTCCTGCATTTCCATGCGCTCTCGGGTACGGATCAATTCCAAATCATCCCGATGAAACTTCTCCGCATTCTCATGTTCGGGAAACACTTCAAAATCAATATGGCCCAATGCCTTGGAAGCAGGAATTTTAGAGTGACTGGCAAATGCTTTGTTCCAATAAAGGTATCGGAAATCATCCTCAGGGTCTTTCACAAACAAATAAACAGGAATATTATTCAGTATGGCATCCATCAGATAATTCAGTTCACGCAATTCGTCACGGTTCTTGATAACATCCGTTATATCCTGCGTAAAGAACCAAATCATTTCCTCACCCTGATTTTGAATCATAAAAGCCGAAACCTGATGAACACGAAGTTTTGTTTCTCCCACACGGGTATATTTAGCACGATAAGCAAAATTACCTCCATTATCACGAATCTCTTGAACACGTTTATCAAATATTTCTTTGGTATTCAGAGAAACAGGTAAATCATAAACTTTTTGTGTGCCCAACTCCTCTTTCACTCCATATTCCTCAATAAACTGCCGGTTGGCATAAACTAAGGTTCCGTCAACCGATACAGCCAGAATACTATCACTGACCTTATCCAGTACCCGTTTAAATATTTCCAAGTTCTGCTGTGTGGCAACTCTTTCACTAATATCACGACACATTATCAGTACATATTCTTCATCTAAGGGGAAAATACGATTTTCATAATAATGAAGTGTCCCGTCCACATCCAATTCATGATGGGCGGTAGAACCTCTACCTGTCGCAATAGCCTTCTGAAGATTATTATGTATATTGTGATAAGCTTCTTTAGGAACCATATCCTGCATACGCATCCCTTTAAAATCATTGTTGGATACACCCACATGATTGGTTTCTTCATTAGACACCACTTCTATACCCGTTTCCTCATGATTGAATACGGTGAGCATATCCGGCAAAGAATCTAATATTCTTACCGCATATTTCTCCTTGAAACTAACGCTATCAAAGTTTTTTTCAGAAGAAGATAATTTTTCTTTCAGCAGCCTGTTCTCCTCTTTCAACGATTCAATTTCCTGCTCTAATGCTTTAAGCTTGTGTTCACAATCCATTTGTATTGAATATCTTTAGGATTCCTAATCGGACAAAATTAGGAAACTTTTTGTGAACAAAGAAAGAATAGTGAATAATTTTCTAATGAAAGAGAAGTCACTGATTAATAGTTAATGGAGCGCACTGTTATGCCGCACCCCATTAACCACACATCACTAAACATTCAAATCATTTATATTCCGCCCAGCTCTTGATAGCGATATCATCCACCGTCATGGTACAGAAGGCATTGATAAACGCGCTTGCCAGACGGGCATTGGTAATCAAGGGCACATTCAGGTCGATGGCGGCACGACGGATCTTGTACCCGTTATCCAACTCTCCGGCTGTCAGGTTCTTCGGTATATTGACTACCATATCTATCTTTTTCCGATGCAACATATCCAATGCCTGAGGTTGCCCTTCCTCGCTGGGCCAGTAAACACGGGTATTTTCCACCCCGTTCTCGGTCAGGAAGTGGGATGAGCCTCCGGTGGCATAAAGTTTATAACCTTTCTTCTGTAACATACGGGCAGCTTCCAAAGTATCCGCTTTCTGCTTGGCGTTACCAGTTGAAAGCAACACACTCTTTTCCGGAATACGATAGCCCACAGACAACATCGCCTTCAATACGGCACAAGAGGTATCCGTACCGATACAGCCCACCTCGCCGGTAGAGGCCATGTCTACCCCCAATACGGGATCTGCCTTCTGCAAACGATTGAAAGAGAACTGGCTGGCCTTAATACCCACATAATCCAACTCGAAAAGATTCTTGTTCGGTTTCTCTACCGGCAGTCCGAGCATCACCTTCGTAGCCAGTTCGATAAAATTAATTTTCAACACCTTGCTGACAAAGGGGAAGCTGCGTGAAGCACGAAGATTACATTCAATCACCTTGATATCGTTATCCTTTGCCAGATACTGGATATTGAACGGACCGGAGATATTCAATTCCTTGGCTATCTGACGGGAGATGCGCTTGATGCGGCGTACCGTTTCCACATACAGTTTTTGCGGTGGGAACTGGATAGTAGCATCCCCCGAATGCACACCGGCATATTCAATATGCTCACTGATAGCGTATGCCACAATCTCACCATTCTGTGCCACAGCGTCCATTTCCACTTCCTTAGCGTGCTCAATGAACTGGCTCACCACTACCGGATGCTTTTTCGATACATTGGCAGCCAGTTTCAGGA
>OCSG01000025.1_pt1 | contig 177255 bp, 154 predicted proteins | sample 1538831 | NCBI WGS metagenome assembly OCSG01 (sample SAMN04571729, study PRJEB22368) | human gut metagenome | biome: human gut; material: stool | host: Homo sapiens | place: Luxembourg | collected 2012-09-20 | reverse complement strand
CAATAACGGGATAAGGCTTGAAATCCGTTCCGCCCTGTCTTTTACCCTGTTTCAGTCCGGCGGGTTCTTAGCCCAACGGATTTTCTTCTTCTCCGTCGTTTCCGCCGCCGTTGCCACCGCCGCCGTTACCGCCACCTGTCTCTCCGTCCATTGCCGCCTGTACATCGAGAAATTCAATCTTCTCTCCTGCACGCGTAGACGTCAGATTCGGTTTCACACTGCTCGAAGCTCGAAAGTTAATCTTCACCGTCCTGATATTCTTGGATGTACAATCCTTTACATCCGCCACTCCCGCCGAGTGCGCCGAAAGGCTGAATACGCCGAACTCCTGAATATTCACCGAATGACCGTTATACAACGCCGTCCGCATCGCTTCCACGAAGTTCGTCAGCACACTCTTGATATCCCCGTAAGAAAGGGAACTTTTCTCTTTCATCTCGTACGCGATACTCTCCAGCGTCATTGTCTGACCCATCGTAACGAGGCGGGGATGAAACACTATCTCGGAATTTTTATTCTTCGGGTCTTTCCGATAACCCACTTTCTTAAATGGTACTGCCATAGTAAATTGAGAATTGAGAATTAAAAATTAAAAAATAGGGAGACTGAGCCGGGGTGCGCAATTGGCGGTTAACCATACCCTCTCTTGTTCCGTAGGACAAAGATACGGAAGTACGCACCGCTGTTTTGTCGTACATGGGTGCGGCGGTATATGTATGTCGATAGTTGGATTTCAAGTGATTATAATGTGCGGTTCACTTCCGTAGTCCGTATTTTTTCCGTATATTTGAGGTATATCCGAGAGATGGCTCGAACAAAAAAACAGTAATCATAAAACGTTTAAAATCATAACAAAGAGATGGAGAATCATTGCATTGAAGAACCTTTCATTATCCGTTCTTACAGAAAATCGGAGTTGGCGCACTTATATAATCCCGATATGCCGCTTGTGCCCGCCATGCGCAAGATGAGGTATTGGATACAAAGAAATCCCGAACTGTACGAGGCCATGTACAGGTCGGGAGAAGCAAGGGGAGACCACCGCTATACGAGGCGGCAGGTGAGGCTGATTGTAGAGACGCTGGGAGAGCCGTAAAAAACAATACCACCGACATCAAACATATACCGAGTTTTTTACCTATCTTTGTCAGTGTACAAAACAAAGTAATTATGAATACCTTAGAATTAGAAGCTTATAAGGCAGAGTTGGCAAGGGAAGTATTGAGCATTGACAACAAAGAAGTGCTGGACGATATAAAAGAAATCATATTGAAAGGTACGGGACATAATGCACCCTGCCGGATGAATTTCAGTGAGGTAAAGCAACACCTGCAAGCTTCTGAAAAGCGGTTTGATGCAGGAGAATACATCAGTGAGGAACAAATGGAAGAGCTTTTTAACTCACTGCGGTAATGATTATACGATACGACGTTAAAGCCCGGTATCAGATTGAAGAAAATCCTGTCCTCTCGAAGTCTGTGAACCATCCTCTCCCTACGGAAAAGAATAATATTTTGCCTATGTCGCCAATCCCGTTTGCTGTACATCAAACGGAAGTTGCAACATAGGCAGAACTTTTTTTGATATACACTCTATTGCCGGAAGTTACGCTCCACCTCGTCCGATTGGAACTTCACCACCTCATACTCCGTACTGCCCTGACCGTTCGTACGCGTCGCAAAACCATACTTCTCGAGCGCCTGCACCAGCTCCTGCTGCGTCTGCCGGTTCACCTGCACCTTACCGTAAATCGTAAGATGGGTAAGGATGGCGGAAGCGGGCATCCACTGAACAGACAAATCCTCTGCCAGAGGACGGCGGAAAAAGACGAACAGGTTCTCTTCCACCGGGTCCTTCATCCGGTGACGCTCGTTATGAGTGTTCAGCCCGTCTATCTCGTCGCCCTCGTACCAATACCGGAAGCCGCTGCCCAGCAGCGACATAGCCTGCGAATACACCCCCTGATAATTCACGGGACGCCGATAATCCACCGAAAGTACCGATGAGGGCAGGAAACGCCGGTTACCGTCGATGTCCTGCAAACACTGGCGCTTGTTGGTACTCGCGATGAACGAGGCGTGCCGCGCGAAGCAGAAAGCCTGCGTATCGTACACCTTGCGCTGCGTCACGCTCTCCTGCGTGATGATACGCTTCAGCCCCGCAAGGTCGGCCGCCTTCACACCCTGAAACTCTTCCATGTTGATGAGATAGCGGGTGGAAAGCAGCAGCATGTCGTCCTTGCTGTCCGGACATATCATGCCCGTGTGGTAGTACTCGCGCCACTGGGGCGGAAGCAGACGGCTTATCCACGTGCTCTTGCCCTTGCCCTGACCGCCGAAAAGTATCAGCACGAGCTGGTTCACCTTCTTCTCGTACAGCGCGCAGGCCACCGAGCCCACCAGCCAGCGGCGGAAACTCTCGCGCCAGAACTTCCCGTCTTCCGTCCGTACGGTATCGGCCAGCTCGCCGATGTAGTCCGTTACGCCGTCCCACGGGGGAAGATTGAGCAGATAGTCCTCAAAGGGATTGAACGTCGTGGCGTAGTCGGAGTCGACAATGGCCTTCAGCGTGTTCAGGGAGCAGTTGATGCCGTCTGTCAGCAGGCTTACGTAGATGGAGTTCAAATCCTTGCTCCGCAGGGGGCTGAAAACGGGAGAAGCGGTAAGGGAGTCCGTCCCGCACGCACCGTCCTGCTCGCAGAACTCCAGACGGTCCAGCACCGTATTGCGGCGGAAGCGGTAGCGAAGCGAAAGGAAATCCATGACGCGGCTGACGACGGGAACCTTGTCCTCTTTCGCCTTCTCGGCCGCACAGGTCTTGCTCACGTACAGGTAGGCATTGCCGATAGCTCCCGCAACGTCCAGGTCGTCCTGCCGGAAGTCGCGTTCGGCAAGGAGCACGGCAACTTCCTGAGGGATGTCTTTGCGGAAGCAGCGGTTGCCCAGTATGAAGAGGAAATTGTCACGGTTGCCCTTACGGAAAACCTCGGAACGGCGGGTGGTGTTGAGCGCCTTTTTATACTCCATGAGATGCCAGGGGGCTATTTCGGCAGACAGGGCGGAAGCGTCGTCACGCCGCGGCCTGTCACTCTTCTTGCCCTGCAATGTTCCGTTATCCGCCGTTTCGTCCGGCAGCTTCCCCGGCAACCCGTCTTCCGTCGGCTTATCCCCCGCCCCTTTCTTCTTCCTCTCCGTCTTCCCGGGCACGAGCACCCGGATCGTCACTTCCTCAATCTCCCCCAGCAGAGCCGTATTCAGATACGCCTGCGCATCGAACGAAGCGAAGAAGCCCCTACCGATATCCTTACCGCTCACGTCCACCGGAAGCCCGATGAGGCGCTCCACGTACAGGCGGGCGGCCTCGTACATCAGCGCATGATGGTTCTCAAGCTCCGCGTACGTGATGAAAGGCACGGAGAAGGTCATCTTGCGCAGACGGCGGGCATACGCCGTGCGCAGGTAGAGGAAGATTTTGAAGCCGTGCCGCTTGGGCGTGAGGAAGCACGCCACAACGTCGGCGTCGGCCTCAAGCAAACGGCGGACGGCATCCACACGGTCGTCCGCCAGCTCGTCCACGTCCACGGTGATGACGGGGTTGTAGCGAAGCAGGCTGTAAGGCTGCCGCAAGGCGGAGTAGTTTCCCGTGAGCGTAAAAAAAGGGAGCTGCTTCTTGATGGCGTTCGCTTTGGAGAGGTCGCCCAGACGCAACTGCTGCTCCACTTTCCGAACCGTATGGAAGTAGGCGCCGTTGCGGATGTTGGTTATCACGGTAGTCAGGTTCGTTTCGCCGGAAACGGTGGAGAAGCCGCTGTAAGCGGTAATCATGAGGTCTTTCATCGATGTTTGTTTTAGTTTGCCCTATCGGCGGGAACAAAGATAAGCGTACGCTCCCGGATACGAAAATAGTCCTCTCCACAGGAAAGGACTATCCGCTTCACTTATTTCGGACGCTCATCGGACGCGCCCTGCTCCTCTTTCGGGAAAAGACGGGCAAGGGTATTGTACAGCGCCGTTTCGATGGACTGTTCCTTCATCTCCGAACTGCGGTCGCGGTCTTTCTCCACAAAGCAGAACGCGTGCAGAATATGAGCCCAGCCCCTCACCTCGCGGCTTATACTTAAATCAGGACATCCCGCCGTCTGATGGCCGTGTATCTGGCAGGCAACCGCCTCGAACAGAAGCTGTTTGCCCGTATCCACGTGCACCTTGCCGTCAAGCATCAGGTCAATCCCCGCAACGATGCGGGATACGTCGAGCTTTTCATCCTTCGAAACAAACACATAACGGTCGCAATCTACAAACTCCGCTTTTTTAAAATAGCACTTTTCATACTCTTTTCTCTTTTTTCGTTTAACATTTAAAGGCTTCAATTAATATTAACAGGCAAATTTAAACATTTATTAAACGCGGGCAAAACAATCGCCGGAAACTTGTTGAGAATAAAAAAAATCGCCGACACCGTGAAGAAAGGCAGGAGGGTATATCCCCCTCTCTGAGGAATCGGCGATTTTTAACCGAAAAAAAAGAAAAAGAATACGCCCGTGCGTGCGCACACGCGCATGTACTATATATATGAAACCTGTATCATCAGGGAAAAATTGTAAAGAACAGAGAAATGACGGCGGGGAGTATTGTAACGAAAATTCAACGAAAACAGGGGTGTTTTTTAAACGTACGTTTGATAAACACAAAGATACGCATACTTTTCATAATACCAAATTATTTTGATAATATTAATTTCGGATGACAGCAAAATAATTTTTCAATATGTTGTGGAACAGACGCTTACATCCGAAATAAAAATAGTACTCTGACAAAGGAATAAGTATAAAGGGCGGGGCTGAAAGAGAGCCCCGAAAAGGTGTTTTTCAGACGTACGTTTAATAAACAATTTGCCCTGAAAAGCAAGCAAACAAGCAAACAAACAAATAACATTTATGAACCTGAAACCTTTGTTAATCATTGGGTTTATGCAGGTACTTCCTTTTCCGATATATCCACAGGAAGCGCGAGAGACAAAAAAAGAGGTCTTCAGCGCCGATACCGAACAAAAGACAGAACTCGTACTGCATTTCCGCTTTGACCGCTCAATGGTCGACTACGGATATCGTGACAATAACCGGATACTTGCCGCCATGCACAAAATCTTCGCAGACAGCCTGTGTGTATCCCGGATAGATTCCGTGTGCATACAAGCCTTTTCCTCACCCGAAGGAGACGCCGATTACAACCGGCGTCTCGCTCTGCGACGCGCACAGGCCGTCAAAGGGTATCTGGTCTGGAAATACCCCGGACTGAACCAGTACCGCATCCGCACCTCTGCGCAGGCGGAAAGTTGGGACGCCCTGCGTGATGTCGCACTGAACGACACGCTCCTGCCCTGCCGGGACGAAATATTGCAAATATTAAAGCTGAATACAGGCGAAAAACGGAAAGAGGCTCTCTTGAAGAAGCTGAATACAGGTATTCCGTATCGGCATATAAGCCAATGGATTTTGCCTGAACTGAGAAACGCATCTATATGCACCGTCTATATGCGGCCGCTAAGGCATGCACAGCAGGGTAGCAGGCTTGTAGCAGATGCTCAGGGTAATAACGGGAAAGAGTACCAAAAGGCAGACGGAACGGAGATTACGGATGATACGGAAGTCGTAAACGGTGTAAGAGTTGCGAAAGGTAATGATACAAACGCTAACGGTACAGAAGTTATAAACGGTGTAAGGGTTACGAAAGGCAATGTTGCAAATGCAAACGGTACAGAAGTCATAAACGGTGTAAGGGTTACGAAAGGTAATGATACAAACGCAAACGGTACAGAAGTTATAAACGGTGTAAGAGTTGCAAAAGGCGATGTTGCAAACGTAAACGGTACAGAAGTTATAAACGGTGTAAGAGTTACGAAAGGCAATGATACAAACGCAAACGGTACAGAAGTTATAAACGGTGTAAGAGTTGCGAAAGGCAATGACACAAACCCTGACGGAACAAAAAACATAAACGGTGTAAGAGTTGCAAAAGGCAATGATACAAACGCTAACGGTACAGAACTAACGGACAACACAGAAATCACCGGTAGCACGCAAGTAACAGGCAATACCCCAACAAAAGGCAGCGCCAACGCAATAGCACCCGGCAAATCCCGCCGTCGCCCCCTCTTCGCGGTAAAAACCAATCTCCTCTTTGATGCGGCGCTCATGCCCAACATCGAGCTGGAAGTCCCCATAGGCAAACGCTGGTCGCTCAACGGAGAATACATGTTCCCCTGGTGGCTGATAAACGATGACAGATACTGCCTGCAAATACTCATGGGCGGACTGGAAGTCCGTTACCGGCCGGGCAAAAGGAGCGGACGCGACGTACTCACCGGACATTTCATCGGCCTCTACGCGGGCGGTGGAAAATACGATCTGCAATGGGACAAGAACGGCTATCAGGGAGAATTCTTCATTGCCGCCGGAGTGAGCTACGGCTACGCCCACAGCATCGCCCGCAATCTCCGACTGGAATACAACATCGGCATCGGAATGCTCCGAACCGACTATCGCCACTACCACTCCCGAGACAACCACCGGACCCTGCTCTGGCAGGAAAACGGCGAGTACACCTGGCTGGGCCCCACAAAACTGAAAATATCACTCGTTTGGCTGATTACAGGAAAAAACAAAAAATAAAAGAATATGCTATCCCCTCTTACTCAAATAGCAATAACATTGTTGCACGACATCGCCATGCACGAACCGCATGAAGCGATAGGCCACTGCACCTCTCCCGAAGAGCTGCGATACATATACACACGCCTCGAACAGAAAGGAATGATATGCCGCAAGGAAAAGGCAACCGAAAAGGCAACAGAAAAAGCAGCCGAAGATGCCGGCGCCGATACATACACCACCTGTTCCTACAAGTTGTGCCGCCCGTTATGCGAAATCTCCCTGCTCGAAGTGCTCGAAGCCATAAACGGACACCTGAACTGCAACCACCCCACATCCGAAGCGTTCTACACCCGCTACGGAAAGATGGCGCAGAAACTGGGAGTGGTCAACTATATTACAAGGCTCTATCTGTCGGAAATAAAACTGATAGATTGTTAATACTAAAACACAGAAATAAATGAAGAATACAGTTTTGTTTTTGCTACTGCCGCTCTGGCTGGCGTCCTGCGAACGAAGGGAACTGACCTTCTATACGGCGGCCGACTGGAGCCGTGCCGACCAGCAGGAAGAAAGCCAATACGGAGCCACCCTGATTTTCTATCCGCAGGACGGAGGCACACCGCGCGTCGTACTGATGGGAGACCGTACGCAAACTACCGTACGCCTGCCCGATGGACGCTACGACGCCATACTATTCAACCGCTCGTTCGACGAGTTCGGCACAATGGCATTCCGGGGACAGGAGCAACTGCACACCCTCGAAGCCTACGCCCTGCAAACGGAGACGCGCTACGGAACGAAAATCATCACCGCGGCGCCCGGCAAGCTGGCTTCTGCCGTGATACGCGACTTTGAAGTGACGGACAACATGCTGGGCAACTACGCCCCGGCCGGAGCACGCAGCGTGGCCGACTGTCCCGACGGAGCCTGCCGGCTGCAATTCACTCCCCTGCCCCTCACCCGCAAGGTGAAAGTAAAGCTGCACATCACGGGCATCAACAACCTCAAGCAGGCCACGTGCCAACTCAGCGGCGTGCCCCTCTCCATCTACCTGCACGACGGCAATACGGACAACGCCGAGAAAGGCGTGCAGGAGTTTGAAGTAGAGGACATCACCCCGGACGAGGACTTCGCCGCCAACGGCACGCTCAGCGGCACCATCCACCTCTTCGGACTGCCCTCTACCGAAGAAGTACAAATCAAGGTAAGAGCCTTGCTGAAAGACAACACCACCGTTATAGAGCGCGAAGTGGAGAACATCGAAGCGAACGAAGAGGCGGACGGCAGCGGCGTCACCACCCTGCATATAGAAGCCGACATCACCGAACCTCTGCCCGACGTAACCATCTCGGAAGACTCCGGATTCAACGCCAATGTAGACGAATGGGGACAAGAGAACGATACAGAGATTCCGATTTAAGAAATACGGCTCATCAACCTAAAGACGCAAAGCTAAAGATACTAATTTAAAGATACAATTTATCAATCTAAAAACAACATTCAGTTATGAAAGCAAAGAGTTTATTCTCACTGGCCATCATCGTAATGGCCTTGGCAGGATGTTCGGAAAATGAGATTACCGAACAGAACCCGGACGCCAACAAGCCTATCGGTTTCGACACCTACACCGCGGCGCAAGCCCGTGGAGCGGAAAACGGGCTTCCCGCTGTAAAGACTTCCGGCTTCGGGGTAATGGCGTACCAGACCAATGGAGCTTACAGCACCGCCGGAGCAAAGTCCGAATTCATGAACAACCAGAAAGTGACATGGAACAGCAGCGGCAACGCATGGGTATACAGCCCCGTAAAATTCTGGCCGGCAGGCGCCAACGACAAAATCTCGTTCTTCGCCTACGCCCCCTATGCGGGCAGCAACGGCATCACACCGGTGTCCGCCGACGTAAGCAACAACCCGAAAGTAAAATTTGAGCTGCAAACCAACCAAAAGAATATGGTAGACCTGGTAGTATCCGATCCTACGGACGGTTCCAACAATACGATGGACAAGAATTCGACTTCGGGCACGGTAAACTTCAAGTTCCTGCACCAGCTGACCAGAGTGGCCATGGAAGCCAAAACGGGTACGGACATCAGCGCCAACACCGACACAAAGGTATTCATCACAGCCGTATCGCTGATACATACCAGCAAGCTGAACAGCAAGGGCACGCTGGACATGAAAGCCCTGACGTGGGCAAGCAATACGTCGGATTATCTGGCATCTCCTTATGCGCTGACGGCAGCCTCATCCAACGGCATATTGAACCTGACGGCAGCCAACTTCGCAGGCTACACCACAAGCTCCATCGACATATCTTCCGCCGGAACAACCGCCACATCGCTATTCCCCGCCAATGAATACCTGTTCCTGCTCCCGGTGAGCAATGCCACAGGCACAGCCGCGGCCGGTGATGTACAGGTAAAAATCGCATACGACATGGTGAACAAGACAGGTGCCGCTACCCACACCAAATCCTCGGTGGAAAAGACAGTGAACCTGCCTGCCGGTGTTTTCAAGAAAGGTACAGCCCAAAAATTCACTTTCACGGTGAGCCTGAACGCCATCTCCTTCAACGTAACTACCGTAGAAGGCTGGGGAACGGAAAGCGACACACCCGTAACCGTTCAATAACCCGATGTAACGAAACGATAACGAAACGATAATAAGACGATTTCCCATCGCCCGGTCAAGGTTGAATGTCCTTCTCCGGGCACACAACAAACTTTTTCAGTAAAAGAAGCAAGCAATGAATATGACGAGAAGAATGAAAGGCGCGTACATCCTGATTCCGCTGCTGTGCGCCCTGTGCGCCGGCTGCGACAGCAAGGACGAAAGCCTTATGTCCACCCGGGAGATTGGTTTCTCCACCACCGTAGCAAGCAGTGAAGCGGAACCCGGCACACGTGCCGAAGCCACCACCGACAACCTTACGGAAATGGGCGTATTCGCCTACTTTACGGGCACAGGCAACTTCAGCAACGGCAGTTCCACTCCCAACCACCTGTACAACCAATCGGTAAAGAAAACGGGCGGCGTCTGGACGTACAGCCCCATAAGGTATTGGCCTGCCAACGCCAAAGAGAAAGTATCATTCTTCGCTTACGCGCCCCATACCGCCGCCGTTTCCGGCAACGCCAACGACAAGATACGGATAGCGAAGCCCACCGCCTTCAACGCCCCGGGCAGACCCGTTATCAGCTATTCCGCCCCCAAAGGGGAACTCGACCTGCTGCTCTCGACAGGCGTAACGGACTGTGCTAATACTCATGGCCCCGTGCAGTTCACCATGAAGCACGCCATGACCAAGGTGGTCTTTAAAGTAAAGACGGGCGGCAGTGACTCCAAAACCATAACCGGTATCAGCACCGAGTGCGCCTCATCGGCCGACTTCAGCATAAACGACGCCAACACCGCGGTCACCGCGGAGAACATCGGTACAAGCAAAAGCACTTGCACGGCCACCGTCAGCATAGCGGTCGACGGCACGGCAAAGACCGTAAAAGAATTCTTCCTGATACCCTCGCACCCGAACGATACGAAGGTGACGCTGACCTATGCCGATGGAAGCGGCTCCACAACCGTAACAGCCACCCTGCCCAATGTCACCCCCAACGACTGGCTGTCCGGCAAAGCCATAGGCTACACCCTGACGATACAAAACAACCAGATAACCGCCATCACGGTGAACTCCGACATAACATGGGATGAACTGAAAGTCCCTATCCCTTCCGACACCGACTATGACTATATCATAGCCACCGCCGAAGACCTCGCCCAATTCCGCAATGATGTGAATAACGGAAAAATCCGTCCCGCCAAAGCTTTACAAGTGGCGGACATCGACATACAAGACCTCGCTACCTCGAAATACTTCTCCAACGATGCCACCGACTGGACACCGATAGGATATAAAGTAGAGTTTCAAGGAGTATACAACGGGAACGGACATACCATAAAAAATTTAAAGATAAAAACCGGAAAGACAAGCCAGGGTATCGGCCTTTTCGGACAGGTAATCGAGTCTCTGCTGGTGGGTATAAATCTGCGCGACGCAGATATAACGGTCGGGTCTCCTATAACCTACACAGGAACACTGGCAGGAACGGTCGACCAAGAGACGCAAGTAAACTATTGTTCCGCCACCGGAAAAATCAGGAAAGTTCCATGTAATGCCGACGGCGGCCAGCCGTACATAACAGGCGGGCTGATAGGAGATGCAAAGGATGCTTCAATAATCTTATGCCATGCCAATGTAGATATAGGGGAAGGAGGTATTTACAATCACACCTCGTCAGCCGCCATGAATGCCTGCACCATAGGAGGATTAGTGGGCTACATGTCAACAAACAAAAGCAGAATCGCATCCTGTTGGTCTTCAGGCAATATTAAGTTGGGACCTATTCCCGCAAACGCCGGGTATATTGTCACAGTCGGCGGATTTTTAGGCGGCGATGCCCATAGCGGCGATATTTACGGTTCCTATTCTTTAGGAAGCATAGCACTCTCTTTCAGCGGAATGGCCAGCAGCGGTGACACCAGAACAGTAAACGCAGGCGGTTTTATAGGCACTGTCAACGCTATTCTGTGTACGTCTTGTTATAGTTATACGCCACTTTCCCTTACGTACCCCGATATAGATTCGCAGGGTAATATAGGTACTGTTAATTTCGGCGGTTTTACACCCCTAGATTATTCGACATTCAGATACTGCTATGGAGACGGCTCGGTGCTGCCCAGAACAAGCTATTTCAATTATAAAATAAGCTGCTATGAGTTCTCCGATAGCCCGAATTCAACATCTTATTCCTGCAATACATTAGGCGGGAAAACGGTACAAGAAATTCTCAGACCAAGCAGCAAGATTAGATCATCCAAAACATTCAGATGCGCCAAGTACGACTCTTCCATCAATGCATACTATACGATGCCCCCGATGCTTTACATCATAAATTGGGACAGCGATAATTTCTGGAAGCAGACTCCGGCCGATCCGACATACCCCGAAATAAACTATTATGTAGATATGACGTCGTTATAGGCGTTATGTCTTTGCAGATACCATGTCTTTATCCTAAAAACAGCGTAACGATGAAAAAGCATATTTTACATATCCCATACAGTAAACGCAGCGTATGCAATGATGTACACGGCATACACTGTGTACGTAACACATTCCGTACACGCAACACGAGCCGTATACACAATCTATTCATATGGTGCGGCATAGGCCTGTTATGGCTCTGTACCGCCTGCACGGAACAGGACGAGTTTTCCGCCGCCATCTTGCAACCTCTCACCTTCATCATAGACGAGCCCCTGCCCTTTCAGGAAATGACAGCAGGCAGCGGCAACACCGCCGCTCAGCCGTCAGGCAGGGACGACTCGCATGCACGTCCCCATACCCGTATCGCGGATTCGGGCGAAACCGTGTCCTGGGAGAATAACGACAAGATATATCTCGCCGCAGCAATAACCGTCAGCACAAGTACCACGTACGCCTACTCCACCGCCACATACAACGGCAGTACAAAAAAATGGAGCGCGCTCACCCCGCCCATCTCCGCCCCGGCAGGCGCCAACGTCAATGTGGAAGCAATCTACGCCAAAGGTACGCTGTCCGGTAACACCATGACTCTTGCGGACAACAGCATCATAATGAAAGCGAGTACCAAAAACATTAAGGTCACAGCCCCTGCCGAACCCATAAATCTAACCTTTCTGAGCACGCAGGTACGGGTGGAAGTAGCCGGAATGGACAATGGCATTACCCCCACTTCCAGCCTTGCAAATATTCCCCAAAGCATAGACATACAGCCCGCCAAAGGCAGTTTCAGCATCACCACCGCCAGTAAAACGAATTTCATTTCCGACAACGGAGTGTATTACGTATTTCCCGGTGGAATAAACCTTGAAACATCCAATCATAAGGTCATAGCCCTAACCAACACCCGAGTCAACAGCTCCTATTTTCTTGATATGAGCGGCAGAGGCGGCCACGTCCGTCCCGACGGAGATATCCATGTAGGCGACTACTATTACAGCGACGGCACCTGGAGCGACGGTGGCTACCGGCTACTGACAGACGGTACCTGCCTGCAAGAAAACGTACCGCCCCTCGTAGGGAAAACATGTATCGGCATCGTATTCGCCGTAGGCCATTCAGATTATGATACATCCAACTACAGAAACACCGGCATCCGTCAGGATAAATGCCAGGCCTATGTGATAGCTTTAAAAGACGCAGGCGCTGAATGCCGGTGGGGCGTCCCCGGCCCTGTTGTAGGATGCAGTGTATCCAACAACGGCTCCTATCCCGAAAAAGACTGGAGCGGATATTTATATACCAAAAAAATCGATGATTATGCCACTGCTAACGGCTCAGGACTCGATCCTGAAAACTTTGACGGATACCCGGCCACTTATTATGCCAAAATAGCCTATGAAACGCAAGTAGCAGCCCCAGCGACAAGCAGCGGCTGGTTCCTGCCCGCCATCGGACAATTGTATGAAATTTGGCAGCAGAAGGATTTATTACACAACATTATTCCCAGCCATAGACGGTACTGGTCGTCTTCGGAAGATAGCGCGAATACAAGTTTGTCCGTACTGGTATTAGATGTAGCAGCCACTCCCGTAAGCCAACGAATATCAAGCCTTAACAAACACGACCGCTATTCAGACCCTAACGGCACGTATTCCTGGGCGATTTTGGCTTTTTAGTCCATTATAGCGTGAGGCTGATATGACATGCACTGAGAACGGCGGAATAAATTGGGAAGGAGACGGCAACGCCTCGGACAATAATCAATTCGGAAATGGTACTCCCGGCTGGCCCGGATACAGCACAGAAGCCTCAAACGGTTGGGGAAGCAGTCACTGGAAATCATTCAGCTATGGCTCTATTCCCGAGTTGCTGTGGGAGTAGCGGGGGATGAATGGGGAGAGAGAATAAGAGCATATTATTTGGAAAATAGTGCCTACTCCTCCCAAAACGTATCCTATCTTTGTAAATAGTTCATTAAAAAGGATGCGGTCTCGCAAATTATAGCGACCTTTGTAATTGAAACTTAATGCATCAATTACAATGGCAAAAATAACCGTTCAAAATACAGACATTAGTGTTGTCAAGTACAATGAAGAAGACTACATCAGCCTTACAGACATGGCAAAAAGCCAACTGCAAGAGCATATTATCTTCCGTTGGCTTAGCCTTAAAAGCACTATCGAATATCTTGGTGAATGGGAAATGTTATATAATCCCATTTTTAATTGTACCGAATTCGGTACAATTAAAAATGCGGCAGGGAGCAACAATTTCGTGCTTTCGGTAAAAACGTGGATAGAACAAACCGGTGCAATCGGCATTCATTCTAAGGCTGGTCGCTACGGTGGCACATATGCACATCGGGATATAGCATATCATTTTGGTATGTGGATTTCTCCTAAATTCCAATTACTTCTTGTTAAGGAGTATCAGCGGCTAAAGACAGAAGAACAAAGGTTGCTTGGTTGGTCAGCAAAACGTGAATTGTCGAAAATCAACTACCGCATACATACTGATGCCATAAAACAAAACCTTATTCCGATGGAAGTCACGCCGATACAAGCAAGCATTATTTATGCCAATGAAGCCGATGTACTGAATGTGGCGATGTTTGGCATGACAGCCAAACAATGGCGGGAAACGAATCCCGAACTGAAAGGAAATATCCGTGATTATGCTACTATCAACGAACTTATCTGTTTATCGAATATGGAGAATCTAAATGCTGTATTTATCGAACAGAATATGACACAAAGGGAACGTCTTGTTAAGCTAAACCAAATAGCCATCCATCAAATGAGTATATTGGAAAGTGATGATAATCAAAATCGTAAGTTATTAAAAGATTGAATGCATCGATCCGACCATTCTTGTACGCAGCAAATAAACTCTCCTTTACTTCATAGATTCTAACTTTTATACTATCTTTGTTCTGTGGCACTTCAAAGGTAGCACGTTGAGATTGACCCATTTGTCCAGTTGGGCGGCAGGAACTGCAAAACAATTAGTTTACCATAAACTCCGACATACAATTTATGCCGGAGTTTATTGCATTTTCCCAGCTATATTTTGCCATCTCGCAAAAAATAGCGAATTTTGCTCGTTCAAAACAACGGTCATACAAAATTAAAGATAAATGAAAAAAGCTCTAATCTCCGGAATCACCGGACAGGACGGCTCGTTCCTTGCAGAATTCCTATTGCAGAAAGGGTATGAAGTGCACGGCATCATGCGCCGTTCATCTTCCTTCAACACCGGACGCATCGAGCATCTGTACTTTGACGAATGGGTACGTGACATGAAGCAGAAACGTACCGTCAACCTGCACTATGGAGATATGACGGACAGCAGCTCGCTGATACGCATCATCCAGCAGGTGCAACCGGACGAGATATACAACCTCGCCGCACAGAGCCACGTAAAAGTATCTTTCGACGTGCCCGAATACACCGCCGAGACAGACGCCATAGGCACGCTGCGCATGCTGGAAGCCGTACGTATCCTCGGACTGGAAAAGAAAACGAAGATATACCAGGCCTCTACATCAGAACTGTTCGGCAAGGTACAGGAAGTGCCCCAGAAAGAGACTACCCCGTTCTACCCGCGCAGCCCGTACGGCGTAGCCAAGCAATACGGCTTCTGGATTACGAAGAACTACCGTGAAAGCTACGGCATGTTCGCCGTCAACGGTATCCTCTTCAACCACGAAAGCGAACGCCGCGGCGAAACATTCGTAACCCGCAAAATCACACTGGCCGCCGCACGCATAGCCCAAGGCTTTCAAGACAAACTGTATCTGGGAAACCTCGACGCACGCCGTGACTGGGGATATGCCCGCGACTACGTGGAATGCATGTGGCTCATCCTGCAACACGACACACCGGAAGACTTCGTGATTGCCACCGGAGAGATGCACACCGTACGCGAGTTTGCCACGCTGGCCTTTGCAGAAGCAGGCATACAGCTTCGTTGGGAAGGCACAGGCGCAGACGAGAAAGGCATCGACTGCAAAACCGGCAAAGTACTGGTGGAAGTAGATCCTAAATACTTCCGTCCGTCCGAAGTGGAACAACTGCTGGGCGACCCCACCAAAGCCAAAACGTTACTGGGCTGGAACCCGCAGCAGACAAGCTTTAAAGAGTTGGTACATATCATGGCGGAGCATGACATGAAGTTCGTACGGAAACTGCATTTGAGAAGCAAAGAGATTTAACCAAATAATTAATTTTCAGAAACCATCCCATTCATTACAATGTTAGACAAGAACGCAAAAATATACATCGCAGGGCATCGCGGACTGGTAGGTTCCGCCATCTGGAAAAATTTGCAGGAGAAAGGCTACACCAACCTCGTAGGCAGAACCCATAAAGAACTCGACCTGTTGGACGGAGTCGCCGTACGCCGTTTTTTCGATGAGGAGCAACCGGAATACGTATTCCTCGCCGCCGCTTTCGTAGGCGGTATCATGGCAAACAGCATCTACCGCGCCGACTTCATCTACAAGAATCTCCAGATACAGCAAAACGTCATTGGCGAGAGCTTCCGCCACAACGTGAAGAAACTGCTTTTCCTGGGCAGCACCTGTATCTACCCGCGTGACGCCGAGCAGCCGATGAAAGAAGACGTCCTGCTCACCTCACCGCTGGAATACACCAACGAGCCGTATGCCATCGCCAAGATTGCCGGGCTGAAGATGTGCGAAAGCTTCAACCTGCAATACGGTACGAACTACATCGCCGTCATGCCCACCAACCTCTACGGACCCAACGACAATTTCGACTTGGAACGCAGCCACGTACTGCCCGCCATGATTCGCAAGGTACACCTGGCCCACTGCCTGCAACAAGGCGACTGGGATGCCGTACGCCGCGACATGAACCTGCGCCCCGTAGAAGGTATCGACGGCGGCAACAGCAACGAAGAGATACTGAACATACTTGCCAAATACGGCATCGGCGAAGGGGAAGTCAAGTTATGGGGTACGGGAACGCCGCTGCGTGAATTCCTCTGGAGTGAGGAAATGGCGGACGCCAGCGTATTCGTCATGGAGCACGTGGACTTTAAAGATACCTGCAAAGCCGGAGAGAAGGATATCCGCAACTGCCACATCAACATCGGTACGGGCAAGGAAATCACCATCCGCCGCCTTGCCGAACTGATTGCGGGCACCGTGGGGTATCGCGGAAAGCTCACTTTCGACAGCAGCAAACCCGACGGCACCATGCGTAAACTCACCGACCCCGGCAAACTGCACGCGTTGGGCTGGCAGCATAAGATAGACATCGAGGAAGGTGTAGAGCGGATGTACCGCTGGTATTTAAGCAACGATAAATAAGCATGACGGTAAAACTCCGGCACATCGGCGGCATCGTATGGCTGATGCTCCTCTTTTGCATCGTCCCGGCAGTGGCGACAGCCGCTGCCACAACCTACCCTGTCCGGGGAAAAGTCATTGACAAGAGCTCCCGAAAGCCCGTCGCCTACGCCAACGTAACGGTAACGGGCCTTCCGGGCAAAGGGGCTTCCACCGACTCGCTCGGCGTATTCCGCATCGAGCAGATACCGCCGGGGATATACCGTTTCGAGGCTACGTGCATAGGGTACGTCACCGCATCCAGCCCGGAATATATAGTCTCCGCCTCTACTCCGTTCATCGAAATAGAGATGGAAGAAGACGCCAATCTGCTGACGGCGGTTGTGGTTACACCCTCTCCTTTCCGGAGAAGCATAGAAAGCCCTATAAGCATGCGTGTCATCGGCTTGCAGGAAATCGAGAAAAGTCCCGGAGCCAACCGGGATATTTCCCGCATAGTACGTGCCTATCCGGGCGTGTCATTCTCTCCTGTCGGCTACCGAAACGACCTTATCGTACGGGGTGGCTCACCTTCCGAAAACCGTTTCTACATGGACGGCATCGAGATACCTAACATCAATCATTTCGCCACGCAAGGCGCGTCGGGCGGCCCGGTAAGCATCGTCAACGCCGACCTCGTACGGGAGATTACATTCTATACAGGCGCATTCCCCGCCAACCGTTCCGGAGCATTGAGTTCCGTGCTCGACTTCCGGCTTCGTGACGGCAACCCGGACAAGCAGACTTTCAAGGCAACCCTCGGAGCATCCGAAGTGTCCCTGAGCGGCAGCGGACATTTCAATGACCGCACCACCTACCTTTTCTCCGTACGCCAGTCGTACCTGCAACTGTTATTCAAAGCATTGGGGCTGCCTTTCCTGCCCAACTTCATAGACGGCTAATTCAAAATAAAAACCAGGCTGACGGAACATGACGAGCTGACCGTACTCGCCCTGACAGGTATCGACAAAATGAAGCTGAATACGGACGAAAAAGGAGAAGACGCCGAATACCTGCTCAGCTACCTGCCTACCATCCATCAGGAGACTTTCACCGTAGGAGCCGTGTACAGGCATTACGCCGGAAAGCACACGCAGTCCGTCACCCTCAGCCACAATTATCTGAACAACCGCAACCTGAAATACCGGAATAATGATGACTCTTCCGAGGACAACCTCACTCTGCGTCTCCGTTCGGTAGAACAGAAAACCACCGCCCTGTTCGAGAACCGGACCCGTCTCGGACAATGGACTTTGAAAGAGGGTGCGGAACTTACCAACTCCGGCTATACGAATAATACCGACAGTCCGTTCTCCCTCTACAAAACCTCGCTCAATATCATCGGCTGGGGAGCTTTCTTCTCGTCCGACTATTCCACCCGCGACAACCGTTTCACCCTCTCCGCCGGCATCCGCGTGGACGGCAACAACTACAACCGCGGCATGAAACAATTGTGGAAGCAGTTATCTCCCCGCCTCTCCGCCTCGTACAAGCTGTCGGAGCAATGGATTCTGAACGGAAGCGCCGGGCTTTACCACCAGTTGCCGCCCTATACGGCGCTGGGCTACAAAAACAACGATGGGACCTACCTCAACAAAGCATTGAAATATATGCGGGTAATGGAGAGCAGCATCGGCGCAGACTGGCATCTGCACGACCGTATCATGATTTCCGCCGAGGGCTTCTTTAAGCGTTACAACCGTATTCCCCTCTCCCTGCAAGATAACATCCCGCTGGCCTGCAAAGGCAACGACTACGGCGTGGTAGGCAATGAACCGCTGGCTTCTACCGCCGACGGCAGGGCATACGGCCTGGAAACCATGTTCAGGTGGCAGGTATCCGGCCGCTTCAACCTGGTATCTTCCTTCACCCTCTACAAAAGCGAATACCGCAACCATTCGGGAGACGATTACATTCCGTCCGCATGGGACAACCATTTCATCCTCAACATGAGCGGCACGTACAACCTGCCTAAGCGCTGGAGCATAGGCGGCAAGGTGAGCTACATAGGCGGTGCGCCCTACACTCCCTACGATGAGGACAAATCATCGCTCGTCCAGGCCTGGGACGCCAAAGGACAGCCTTATTACGACTACTCGCTCTACAATACCGGGCGGCTTCCCGACTTCGCCCAACTGGATGTGCGTGTGGACAAGTCTTTCTACTTCCGCCGTTGCATGGTGGGGCTCTATCTGGACTTGCAAAACGTGACCGGCAGCAAACTGAAGCAGCCGGATGTCATCATGAGCACAGGCGTCATTGAAAACCCCGCCGCCCCCGCGTCCGAACAACGTTACAAGATGAAATACCTCAAACAGGAAAGCGGAACCCTGCTGCCTACCCTGGGCGTTACCGTAGAGTTTTAGGAAATCCGCCGGAGTACTATTTTCCCCTAAAAGTTTGCATTCTCTATATAAACCCTTATATTTGCACAATTTTCAACTAAATGTGCAATATAATAATGGAACAAAGTTTTATCGCCTATATAGAGAACAGTATAAAGGAAAACTGGGACCTGGACGCCCTGACCGACTATAAAGGGGCAACCCTGCAATACAAGGATGTAGCCCGCAAAATAGAAAAGCTGCATATCATTTTTGAAGCGAGCGGCATCAAGAAAGGCGATAAAATCGCTGTCTGCGGCCGTAACAGTTCGCACTGGGGAGTGACTTTCCTCGCCACGCTGACGTATGGCGCAGTCATTGTGCCCATTCTTCACGAGTTCAAGGCCGACAATGTGCACAACATCGTGAACCACTCCGAAGCCAAGCTCCTTTTCGTAGGCGACCAAGTATGGGAAAACCTCAACGAAAGCGCCATGCCGTTGCTGGAAGGCATCTTCATGATGACCGACTTCACCCTGCTGGTATCGCGCAACGAACGGGTTACTTACGCCCGCGAGCACCTCAACGAGATGTTCGGCAAGAAATTCCCCAAGAACTTCCGCAAGGAACACATCGATTACCACAAAGACCAACCCGAAGAGCTGGCCGTCATCAACTATACTTCCGGTACGACCAGCTACTCGAAAGGCGTAATGCTGCCCTACCGCAGCCTGTGGTCCAACACCAAGTTCGCCTTCGAGGTACTGCCGCTGAAAGCCGGGGACAAACTGGTATGCATGCTGCCCATGGCGCACATGTACGGACTGGCATTCGAGTTCCTGTATGAGTTCTCCGTGGGTTGCCACATCTACTACCTCACCCGCATGCCGAGCCCGAAGATTATCTTCCAGGCCTTCGCCGACGTGAAACCGAACCTCATCGTAGCCGTACCGCTCATCATCGAAAAGATTATCAAGAAGAGCGTATTGCCCAAGCTGGAAACCCCTACCATGAAGCTGCTGCTGAAAGTGCCCATCATCAACGACAAGATAAAGGCCACTGTACGCGAGCAGATGATACAGGCGTTCGGGGGCAATTTCGCAGCGGTCATCGTCGGCGGCGCAGCTTTCAACCAGGAAGTGGAGCAGTTCCTGCGCATGATAGATTTCCCCTACACCGTAGGCTACGGCATGACGGAATGCGGCCCTATCATCTGCTACGAAGACTGGACGCGCTTCAAGCCCGGTTCCTGCGGTAAGGCCGCTCCCCGCATGGAAGTGAAGATTCTCTCTCCCGATCCGGAGAATGTCCCCGGCGAGATTGTCTGCCGCGGTCCCAACGTCATGCTGGGCTACTACAAGAATGAAGAGGCTACCGCCGAAGTGGTGGACAAAGAGGGCTGGCTGCATACCGGCGACCTCGCCCTGATGGATGCCGAAGGCAATGTCACCATCAAAGGACGCAGCAAGAATATGCTCCTCGGCCCAAGCGGACAGAACATCTACCCCGAAGAAATAGAAGATAAGCTGAACAACCTGCCGTACGTATCCGAAAGCATCATCGTACAGCAAAACGAAAAGCTCGTAGGACTGGTATATCCCGACTTTGACGATGCCTTTGCCCACGGCCTCAACAACGACGACATAGAACGCGTCATGGAAGAGAACCGTGTGGCGCTGAACGCGGAATTGCCCGCTTACAGTCAGATTTCCAAGATGAAGATATATCCCGAAGAATTTGAAAAGACACCCAAGAAGTCCATCAAACGCTTCTTGTATCAGGAAGCAAAAGGATAAGACGAAATAGTGGATAGCGGTGAGTGATTAGTGATTAACGGGTTATGCGGCCTGCGCTGATTGTTCACCGCCATTCATTCAATCCCCCCTAATCACTAATCCCTAACCCCTAATCACTAACCCTTTCTTTCTCCGATGAAAAACGAATTATTATTATCCGCCGCGTTACTTCCGTTATCCGGAATGTCAGGAGCAGTCCAGGCGATGCCGTCAAGCGAGGCAATGCCCGCCGCGGAGCAACGCCCGAACATTATTTTATTTTTAGTGGATGATATGGGATGGCAGGACACATCTCTGCCTTTCTGGACACAGCGCACCCGCTACAACGACACGTACCATACGCCCAACATGGAGCGTCTGGCAACTCAGGGCAAGATGTTTACACAAGCCTACGCGTGCAGTATCAGCTCGCCTACGCGCGTCAGCCTTTTTACGGGTATGAACGCCGCGCGACACCGGGTGACAAGCTGGACGCTGCGTAAGAATACCACCCACGAGCAACCGGACTCCGTTATGATTTATCCCGAATGGAACGTTAACGGCATTTGCCAGGAGCCCGGTGTGGAACGCACCACGCAAGTTACCTCGCTGGCACAGGTACTCAAAGACAACGGTTACCACACCATCCATTGCGGTAAAGCCCACTTCGGGGCCAACGACACGCCCGGAGCTGATCCGCTGAAAATGGGCTTTGACGTGAACATAGCCGGTCATGCGGCAGGCTCTCCCGCCAGCTACTACGGCATGCAGAACTTTGGAAACAAGCCTGACGGGAAAAGCCCGCTGGCTGCCGTACCCGGATTGGAAAAATATCATGGAAAAGATATATTCCTCTCGGAAGCGCTCACCATAGAAGCCGAAAAGGCCTTGGACGATGCACGGAAAACGGACAAGCCTTTCTTCCTATACATGGCTCATTACGCCATACACACTCCTATCCAGCCCGATATGCGTTTCTACCAAAAGTATCTGGACAAAGGCCTTCCCCCGGTAGAAGCGGCGTATGCCACACTGATAGAGGGTATGGACAAAAGCCTCGGCGACCTGATGGACTATCTGGACAAGAATAATCTCACCGATAACACCGTCCTGCTTTTCATGTCCGATAACGGCGGGTTGGCCGCGCACACCCGTGCCGGACAACTGCATGTGCAGAACTACCCGCTCAACAGCGGAAAAGGTTCCGCCTACGAAGGCGGGGTGCGCGAACCGATGATTGTACGCTGGCCCGGCACGGTAGCCGCAGAAACCAAATGCGACCATTATCTGATGATAGAGGACTTCTTCCCCACCATTCTCGAAATAGCCGGTGTGAAGCATTACAATACGGTACAGGAACGCGACGGCATCAGCTTCCTGCCCTTGCTTACCGGCAAAGGCAAAATGCCCGCTCGCGACATATACTGGCACTACCCGCACAGTTGGGGTCCTTCCGGCCCGGGCATAGGAGCCACCTGCTCCATCCGCTCCGGAGCATGGAAGCTGGTATACTATTTTGACAGCGGCAAGCGCGAATTGTTCAATATCCCGGCCGACATCGGCGAACAGCATGACATAGCAGCCGGGAACCCGAAACTTGTAAAGAAACTATCCAGAAAATTAAGCAACTATCTGCGGTCAGTGGACGCACAGCGTCCGATACTGCGCGCCACCCGACAGCCGGCGCCCTGGCCTGATGAAACATTATAAAGAATCATGAAACGTATATTTTCACTTATTTGCCTGTCCTTGCTGTTGGCAGGGACAGGCTATGCCCAGACAGGCAAGCGGCAACCCGTCCGTAAAGGAAAAGCGGGCGTCAACCTCTCCCTTTGGAAGAATCTCTCCACACAACGCACGGACACGGTCGGAAGCACTTTCTTCAATCTCGGTATCTTCTCGGCCATGAACCGTTTGAACGGCTTGGGAGTAAATGCATTGGGAGCCGTTGTGGGCAGAGACATGAACGGAGCGCAGTTCTCCGGCATATCCAATATGGTGGGTGGAAGTATGCGGGGCGTACAAATGGCAGGAATCACCAATATCAACGGCAATAATCTCAGCGGCCTGTCCGTTGCCGGACTTGTGGGTATCACCGGGAATCATGCGCAGGGAGCGGTCTTTTCCGGCTTGGCCAATATCACGGGCGATAACAGCAGCGGAGTGATTGCGGGCGGCCTGCTGAATATCACAGGTGACAAGACCGCCGGCGTACAACTTGCGGGACTTGCCAATATTTCGGGCGGTAATTTTGCAGGCATCACCGCATCCGGCCTGTTGAATGTGGCAGGCGGCGATATGAGGGGAATCCAGATTTCCGGTTTGGGAAACATCACAGGCGGTACGTCTGCCGGCGTGCAGCTTGCTCCCCTCAATGTGGCGGTTCGCGCTAAAGGACTTCAGATAGGTCTGGTGAACTATTATAAGGAAAAGCTGGACGGCTTCCAGTTGGGACTGGTCAATGCCAATCCGAATACCAAAGTGCAGATGATGCTTTTCGGCGGTAACGCCACGAAACTGAATCTCGCGGCCCGCTTCAAGAACAAGCTGTTTTATACCATTCTTGGCGGTGGTACGCATTTCCTCGATTTCAGCGACAAATTCTCCGGCGCGCTTTTCTACCGTGCCGGACTGGAACTGCCTGTTTACAAGCAACTGTTCATCAGCGGCGATTTGGGCTATCAACACGCAGAAACCTTCAGGAACAAAGACTATGGTTTCCCAGCCCGGCTGTATTCTCTCCAAACCCGCATCAACCTCGAATATCGCCTGACGGCAAAGTCAGGAGTGTTCGTGACAGGCGGTTACGGCTGGGACAGGCATTACAACAAAAACGCCGCCTTCGACAAAGGGATTATTGTGGAAGGCGGCGTGGTATTGTTTTAGAAAATCTCCTTTTCTTTAATGAATCCCGTCCGGTAGGCTACCAGCAGCTTCTTCAAATCTTGGATTTGCGTTACGAGCTGCTTGCCCTTATCGGTATCTTTCACCATCATGCGCTGTGAGTTGAACTCGATGACGAATGTCGTGGACTTGATGTCCTGTCCCTCTTCAATCGCTTTCTGACGGCTTTGGAACGGGTCGTGCTGCACCAGCTGCATGCCGTGCGAATGATATACCAGCGTATAGCCCGCGATACCCGTTTCGGGCTGATAGGCCTTGGAGAAACCGCCGTCAATCACCAGCAGTTTGCCGTCCGCCTTTATGGGGCGCTCGCCTTTAATAATCTTCACGGGCACGTGTCCGTTGATGATATGTGAATGAGGCCCCGGTTCCACTCCGAACTCGGCCAGGATATTATCGCAGATATCGGCACGGTTGCGAAGCGTGTAGTAATATCCCTTGCTCTCTTTATGCAGCGCCTTGTCGGCTATGAAGTAACGCTCGAAAGTCGCCATCTTATCCTTGTCGAAAGACGGAGCGTCCGGCCCGCACCACATATACCACATATAATCCAGCGCAAAGTTCTTCTCTTTGGAACCATCCTCGTCAAAGTAGGCGGTACGGATAAGCTGGTCGGTCTTTTGCAGCAGCTTATGCCCCCAGTACTCTTTCTTGCCGATGCGTACGTGCTTGAAGCTTCCGTCCTCATTCAAAGGCACGGACGCATGATACAGCAGGTTGCTGTTGCACACCAGGTACATACCGCCGTAAGTAAACAGGCAGCGCATGTGCTTCTTCAGCTTCTCGCTGTTCATAAACGAGGCATGAATCTTGTCCACCAGTTCCCGTTCCTCATCGGTCAGGCGATACGGGTCAGCCGGGTCGATAGTCGGGAAGTTGGCGTCGCGCAGTTCGTATTCCTTACCCTCGTAGATAAATACGCCCCGTTCAAAGTCTATCTTATGCAGCAACTTCCGGTTTGCCATGCCGAATTCCGGGCGGCGGTCTATAATCTCCGCTTCCAGTTTAAGCTGGATAATCGTAATGGCCTTGTGCATCTGCGTAATCAGGCGCAGTGTCTTTTCATTGTAATTGGCGTCGGCGAAGTTCATCTTCGGGGCAAAGATAGCGCAGGCGTCGTCCGCATAGGTATCCATCGCAAAGGTAGCCAGAGGCAGCAGATTGATGCCGTATCCGTCTTCCAGCGTCGCCAGGTTGGCATAGCGCATGGACATGCGGATAACGTTTGCTATACAGGCATCGTTACCCGATGCGGCGCCCATCCACAGAATATCATGGTTACCCCACTGGATGTCGAAGTTATGGTAGTCGCAAAGCGTATCCATGATGATATGCGCGCCCGGACCACGGTCGTAGATATCCCCCACGATGTGCAGGGAATCGATTGTAAGCCGTTGGATAAGGTTGCACATGGCGATGATGAAGTCGTCCGCACGCTTGGTAGAGATAATCGTGCTGATGATGACGTTGATATACGCGTGCTTGTTGGGCTCTACGCTGGACTCGTGCAACAACTCCTGAATGATGTAGGAGAACTCTGCCGGCAACGCCTTGCGCACCTTCGAGCGCGTATATTTGGAAGATACGTTCTGGCAGACTTTCACCAGTTGGTTCAAGGTGATGAGATACCAGTCGTCCAGGTCTGTTTCCTGTTCCTTTATCAACTGCAATTTCTCTTCCGGATAATAAATCAGCGTACAGATTTCTTTCTTCTCACTTTCGCGCAGCGTATGGCCGAAAATCTCATTCACTTTTCGTTTTACCGCGCCCGAAGCGTTCTTCAATACATGCTGAAAAGCCTCGTACTCTCCATGAATATCCGTCAGGAAATGCTCTGTTCCCTTAGGCAAATTCAGAATGGCTTCCAGATTGATGATTTCCGTACTGGCATCGGCGATGGTAGGAAAACTGCGCGACAACAATTGCAAATAGCGTAAGTCGCTGATTATACTTTCCGGAGTAATAGTTCCCATGATATGATTTCAGATTTATGATTTATATTCGGTTATCGATACTATCAGGAGCGATAATTCCTCTAACTCCTGACACACATTATTTCTCATTTTTCAATTCTCAATTCTCAACTTAACAAGAACATCAACAGCACCTGCGCTATGATTACCCGCAGGAACATACACATCGGATATACCGTTGCATAAGCCACCGACGGGTTATCGCCAGGGATGGTGTCGTTGGCGTAATTCAGCGCCATCGGGTTCGCCATGCTTCCGCACAGCATGCCTGCCATAGAGCCGAAATCCACTTTCATCCACTTAAAGGCAATCACACCCACTATCAGTACCGGGACGACAGTCAGCGTAAATCCGGCCGCAATCCACAGCAAGCCTTCCGGACGGAATACCGTATCGAAAAAATGCGCTCCCGCGTCCAGTCCCAGGCAAGCGAGGTATAGCGACAGTCCCAATGCGCGCAGCATCAGGTTGGCGCTGCGTGTGGTATAGGTTATCATGTGCATTCTCGGTCCGAAAGTACCGATGAGAATACCCACGATAATCGGTCCGCCGGCAAGTCCCAGTTTCACCGGAGCGCTGATGCCCGGCAGGGAAATGGGGATTGCCCCCAAAGCAAGTCCCAGGATGATGCCGATAAATACCGCAACCAGATTCGGCTCCTTCAGGCTCTTGATGGCGTTGCCCAGCACTTTTTCCACATTCTGGATGGCGGCGGCCTCACCTACTACCGTCAGGCGGTCACCCAACTGCAAGGTCAGTTCCGCGGTGGCAAGCAACTGTACGCCGCTGCGGTACACACGGCTGATGTTGATGCCGTAATGATTGCGCAGGTGAAGCGAACCCAGCTTCTTTCCGTTCAGCTCGGGACGTGTCACCACGATACGCTGCGAGATGAGCTGGCTGTCTATGGCATTCCAGTCGATATCCTCTTTATTCCAGTCGGTATGTTCCTGCTCGCCGAACAGTACGGTCAACGCCGGGGCATACTTCTCCGAAGTCACCACCAGCAAGCGGTCTCCTTCCTTTATTATCTTCTCGGAAGTAGGAATACTTACGTTGCCGTCCCGCCACAAACGGGAGATGACGAACTTCGGATAATTCAGACCGCCTATCTCCTTGATGCTTTTATCGAAGATGGCCGGATTGTGTACCTGAAACGCCGCGATATAGGTTTTGTTCGCATCGTCTTTCTCTTTCAGTTCCAAATCTTCCTTACGGGCCAATGCCTTGCGTATTATCAGTACGGCAAGAATCACTCCCACCACCCCCAGCGGATAGGCTACCGCACAGCCCAAAGCCGGAGTGCTGGACTCCAGTCCCATCTGCTTCAAGGTCTGTTGCGCCGCGCCCAGCGCCGGTGTGTTGGTCGTGGCGCCGCAGAGGATGCCTACCATGTCCGGCAGCGATATGTTCAGTCCGTAACTGCCCAATACGGCCATCAACGTACCGATCAGCACCACTCCCAGAGCCAGCATGTTCAGTTGCACCCCGCCCTTGCGGAAAGAGCTGAAGAAACCGGGCCCCACCTGTAAGCCCAACGCGTACACAAATATTACCAGTCCGAAACTTTCCGCGTAGTTCAGCATCTGCGGGTCGATGGACAACCCGAAATGCCCGGCGAGAATACCGGCAAAGAAAACAAAAGTCACGCCGAGGGAGATACCGCAAATATGTACTTTCCCCAACCCCAATCCGATAGCTGAAATCAGTGAGAGCACCACCACCGCCTGCAAAGCGGAGTGTTCGATAAACAAACTATATAGCCATTCCAAAGTGTTACGGTTTTATCTACATTTAGAAGTGCAAAGATAGGAAGTTCCGCGAAGCCTAAAAAGATAAATGCAGGAAATTCACGCAAAGCCCCTCATTTCCCGCCTTTCACTTGTACAAAATATCTTTTATCACTACATTCACGGCATGAAACGCCTTATTATACCGATTATATGTATGCTCCTGCCGCTGGCCGGATGCCATGAACGCAAGCCGCTTCCCGGCCTTGACATCGCGGACAGCCTGCTGGTCAATGCCGGCGATAAATCCGGAGCCTTGCGCATCTTCCTGCAGATTGAGGAGCAATTGAAAAGCCGGCAAGACCCTTACGGCAAAGGACTGCTCTACGAGCGCATCGGCGACATATACTACGAGCAGATGAACTACGTACGCGCCTACCACTACTTCAAGCAGGCCAGAGAAAATTTTCAAGTATCCGACAGCCTTCGTGAAGAGACGGAAGCCACGCTTGACATGGCCGCCGCGTCCTACCGCCAGAAAGACCTGGAACGTGCCATGAGGCTGTACTCGGCTGCCCTCGACCTTGCCGACGAGCAAGATAGTGAAGCGCTTGCCGAAACAGCACTCAGCAATCTCGCCTCCCTTTATGTAAAGTCGCACAAAAAGCAGATTCCGCAAGACCTGCTGCAACGCATCGAACGGTCCGCACGCAAAGACACACTGTTCGGCAACCATACCATGATTGACGTACAATTGCTCAAGCACCGTACAGACAGCGCACGCCATTATCTGAAACTGGCGGCGGCTCAGGATAATGATGTGCTGGACAAGGCGGAATTGCATTACACCGCCTACCGGATAGAAGCTTTGTCCGGCAATTTCCGGCAGGCCACCGATCACATACACCGTTATATCTATCTCACGGATTCCCTGACACGCTCAATCATGCAGTTTTCTGCCGGTGTAATCGAAAAAGAGTACTATCAGGAGCGTTCCGCTTTCGCCGAGTACCGGATGAAGCACCGCATTTTCTGGGAAATAGCCGTTATCTGCGGGATATTCCTTCTTGTGGGAGTAGCTTTCTATATTGTCCGCCAGCGCCTGCACCTGCAACGTGAACGTAACGACCATTATCTGCTGCTGGCAGAAGAAGCCCGTGCCGAATACCAGGCTCTCACCCGTCAAATGGAAGGGCGATACGACACGGAAAAACGTTTGAAGAATCTGGTAGCTTCCCGTTTCGACATCATCGATAAACTCGGCAAGACCTATTACGAACGGGAAAACACCCCGTCACAACAGGCTGCCATGTTTCAGGAAGTGAAACGAATCATTACCGATTTCTCAGAGAACAATGAAATGTTTCAGGAATTGGAGCAGATGGTCAATACCTGCCACGACAATGCCATGCAGAAGCTTCGGCAGGTTTTCCCTGCAATGAAAGAGAACGACATCCGTCTACTTTGTTATATTTTTACCGGTTTTTCTCCGCAAGTAATCAGCTTGTTCATGAAAGAAAGCGTGGCAAACATCTATGCGCGTAAATCCCGGTTAAAGTCACGCATCAAAACTTCCGGAACACCTCATACGGAGCTGTTCATGTCCCTCTTCGGATAACTGTCAGACGCATGTTAGAAAAAGACAAATCCTCCGGAGATTAATCTACTGTAAAACAAGCATATAGAAAACAGACTGTTAGATTTACACGTTTATATCGTAACTCCCCGAAGAAACGGATTCGCTACTTTTGCAACCAAAAATAACGATAATAAAAGTGTAAAAATATGAAGAGTAAGATTGTTTTTTTAGTGTGTATCATGTTTTTTATAGTAGCGTGCGAGAAAGAACAGATTCCTTTGGAGAAACCCATTGAAGCCCCCGCCCCATCCAGCAATGATGAAAAACCGGAAGAGAAACCGGAAGGTACGACAGAAGGGCAACCGGAAGAGAAACCCGAACAGCAACCGGAGATACAAGCTACGCTCGAGAAGTTATCAATCGCGCAACTGCCTCATAAAACTTTCTATACTTTAGGAGAAGAACTGAATCTAAACGGACTTCAACTAACCGGATTATACAGTGACGGGAAAGAATACCCCGTCACTGTCAGTCCGGAACACATCAGCGGTTTTTCTTCCGAAGCTCCCGCAGAGCATTTGGAGTTAACAGTCAATATAGAAGAACGGCAAGTGAGCTTTATCATTCAAGTTGCACCCGTTCGCGTACGGGAAGGAGTGCTGACAGAAGTCCTTAAAGGTTACAGTGAAATCACGCTTCCCCCCAATGTAACGGCTATCGCGCCGCAGGTATTCCAAGGTAACCGGCAAATCGCCAAAGTAATAATGAACGAAGGATTAACTTCGATAGGCGAAAGAGCATTCTTCAATTCGAGCATACAGGAAGTAGTCTTCCCCTCTACTTTGAAGCAACTCGGACAAGACATCTTCTATTACTGCAACCAGTTGAAACGCGCCGATCTCTCACATACGCAAATCACCCGCTTGACTTCCGGAAGTTTCGTATACGCCGGTGTAGAAGAAGTATTATTGCCGTCTACGCTCCAAAGCATAGAAGTACAGGCTCTGATGAAGACAGGTAAGCTGAAATCCGTTGTCATCCCTCAAAATGTAAAATATATCGGTCAGGAAGCGTTCCGGGAAAGCGGCATCATCAATGTACAGCTCCCCAACGGTATCTCTACCATTGTAGACCGCGCTTTCTATTACTGTCCCAATCTGACGGAAGTGTCAACCTATGGTCCTGTTTCGGACAACGACCCCGACGCCATGATTCAAGCCTATTGTTTTGTTGGATGCCCCAACCTCTCCCGGCTTGAAATACCCCGGAGTATCCGCATCTTGGGACAAGGGCTGATAACGGGTAATCAAAAGGTAAACAAACTGACAATCCCGTCCCGTGTTGTCCGAATCAATTTTTCCGCTTTTGACAATACAGGAGTTAAAGAGGTCATTGTAGAAGCCGTCACGCCACCCGCTACTCCCGAAGGCGAATGGTACGGATTCCCTAAAACGGTAACAAGTATCCTCGTCCCGGCACAGGCTGTCAAAGCATACAAAACCGCCCGAGGCTGGAATAAATTTGCAGAAAAGATTGCGGCCCGTCCGTAACACTTTCCGCTTCCTCTGCCATAAACTTAAATAACGGAATCCGCATGACAACAAGCAGATATAACACTTTCGGGTACATCCTGATATTTATTTTCTCATCGATAGGAACGTCCATATACGCACAGGAAAAGGGAACCGTGAAATATTGGAAAGTGGAATTAATGGGAGCCGTCAACACTTACGACGGCTGGGAAATAGAACCTTCCGTAACCTGCCAACCCGTCCGTTATATCGGACTGACGATGGGACTCTTATTCTGCAATCCGATAAACGAGAGCGGTTTCATCGGAGAATCGCAAGACAAACAATGGTATTGGAGTGCAGTGGACGACGATAATGGAAGTTATCTTTTTGCCCTGCGCCCTTCCGTCCTATTCACCTCACCTTCTATATGGCTGGGCGAGGATAAAGATTATGCCTTATCTTTTTCCATTTCTCCCGGAATAACCATGCCTTTGCCCCCGAACCGGGAATTCAATATCGAGTACTTCCCGCAAAAGCCCGGAGCATGGACCGCCTTTAAAACAGAGCATGTCAAAAACAAAGATGCGACCTTTGTTTACTACCATCTCCGAAGTGCCGTATCGCTCGAAATAGACGACAGCATCATCCTGTCAATGGGATATACTCTTTCCAACTTCGACTTATATGGCGGAAGCCGGAATATTGTCATCGAGGGCAGGAAACTGAATCCTGAACGGCACCCCTTGATGCATTCTTTCTTTATAGGTATCGGTTATCGCTTTTAAACGAAAAAGGCGGTTGCCAAAATGACAACCGCCTTTTTCGTTTAAAAAAAATAACTCAAAGAAAAGTACACCCTCAGGGATTCGAACCCTGGACCCACTGATTAAGAGTCAGTTGCTCTACCAACTGAGCTAAGAGTGCTTCTATTAAATTGTAGTGGATACGAGAATCGAACTCGTATTACATGCGTGAGAGGCATGTGTCCTAACCGTTAGACGAATCCACCGACTTTTTAGAAAAGCACCGGCTTTTGCAAACCGATGCTTTCTATTTTTGTTCCTTGCGGAAGCTGGGGGATTCGAACCCCCGGTACGGTTACCCGTACGTCAGTTTAGCAAACTGGTGGTTTCAGCCACTCACCCAAACTTCCTTAGTAACCAACATTCTTCTCAAATGCGGTGCAAATGTATGGTAAACTTTTGGACTATGCAAATCTTTCCTGCATAATTTTTTCCTCATTTTCGCAAGAAAAGAGATAACACGTTAACACTCAAAATCTAATAGAGCAGAAAAAACAATAAAATCAAGCTTTCGCCATCAAACATTATTTTATAAAACTCTTACTTACCCATTTCATGCTATACCAACGACGCACAAAGATAGCACCCCGAATGTTTTCATCCAGCAAAAACGCAATCCACATACCGCAAATTCCCCAACCAAACGGAATGCCAAACAGATATCCAAGCCCCACAGCCACGCTCCACATCACTACCAGTCCCACATAGAACGGATAATTTACATCTCCCGCCGCACGCAAGGCATTGGTAGCGAAAATATTGATAGGCCGCCCTATCTCCAGTACAACGTCGATTATCAGAATCGTGACCCCCATTTTGATAATTTCGGGATTAGACGTCAGCCAACCGAAAATAACATGCCCCAAAAGCGCCAGTATACAGGACAGAATCAAGGTTATCATCACAGACTTCTTCATTACATACTTCCCCATCAGAAAAGCCGCCCGAGGTTTCTTCTCCCCTATCAGATGTCCGATACATATCGCCCCGCCCTGCGCCATAGAAATGCTGAACAGATAGGCGAACATGATAATATTGACACAATAAGTACGCGTAGCCAACGCTTCCACCCCCAACATATTAATGAAATAAGTGATTACCACCTGCGAAGAACTGTAAGAAAGTTGCTCACCGGCAGAGGGCAGCCCCACCTTCATCAAATTCTTCAACTCCATCCAGGGGAACGGACGGAAATAAGCCAACGGAAAACGGTGGATATGCTTGCGAAACAGGATGACGAACAGAATAACCATCGAAACGCCCCTGCTGAAAGCCGTGGAAATGGCAGCTCCCTCTACTCCCAGCTCCGGGAAACCGAACCGTCCGAAAATCAAAGAATAATTACCTATGATATTAAGGATATTCACAACCACCGTCACCATCATCGGATATATCGCCTTGTTTGCGCTGCGCAAGGATGCGGAAAGAGTCAGAGACAATGCCTGAAAAAAGGCGAATGCCCCTACGATACGCATATAATCCATACCATCCTGCATCAGCTCGGGCCCGAGTCCCATCAAACGTAAGATAGGCTCCGCACCGCCGAACAGCAGCATACTGATACTGACACCCACCACCAGGTTAACCAGAACAGACACTCCCACCACCTGTACCACCTGTTTATGCAACCTCGCTCCAAGATATTGCGAACACAAGACCGAAGTACCGAGGTTTATCACCTCAAAAACCAGAAAAGTCAGCATAATAATCTGGTTGACTACACCTACGGCAGCCACGCTGTTATCCGAATGGCGGCTCAGCATGATGGTGTCCACCGCGCCGAGCATCATTATGAGTAATGTCTCTATAAAGATAGGAGCCGCCAGTTTGGCAAGCCGTTTCTTCAGGTTCTCCTGCTGTATCATTGTTCGTGGGATGTGCTATGCTAAAAATCGCGCAAAGATACGGAAAGGAAAGAGACGCGAAATTGATACATATCAAATAAATTTCCTTATCTTTGCCACACTAAATGACACCCCCAATCTACATTAACTGTTATGGAAACATTACTCAAAGAGACAGTTGATATCACTGTCAATTCCCGTTATCCGGGCATGGCTCCCGAAGGCAGACGACAAATCGAAGAAATCCTGATTCGCAAAGAGGTGGAAAAAGGCGAGCTTCTGTTGAAGGAAGGACAAATCAGCCACAACATCGTACTCGTCGGCAAAGGCATGCTGCGACAGTTCTACTACAAAAACGGCAAGGACGTCACCGAACATTTCTCGTATGAAGGCTGCATCGTTATCTGCATCGAAAGCACCCTCAAAAAAGAGCCCACCCACCTGATGATCGAAGCGCTCGAGGACAGCATCGTCTACCTGCTTCCCTATGACAAGTTGATGTTACTCACCGAAATCTCCCGGGAAATCAATATGTTCTATCGCAAGATACTTGAATACTCCCTTATTGTTTCACAAATCAAAGCCGATTCCTGGCGGTTCGAGACTGCACGCGAGCGTTACAACCAACTGATGCGGCACCAGCCGGAAGTCATCAAGCGTGCTCCCTTGTCGCATATCGCGTCTTATCTGCTGATGACTCCCGAGACATTAAGCAGAGTACGTTCGGGCATACTCTGATTTTTTGCGGGGGTGCCCGAACCGGTCATATCTGAATTTATATAGAATATTTATCCTTTCTATATTTAAACCTGTTCTATCTCAAATCTTTTTTTGAGATAGCTTGTTATCAAGCTCATTATTCATCTTAAAATTCAGATTATGACTACAATATATACTTTTGCGCAAAGTGCCATCGAAGACGCCAGAAGCGCCGGGCGCTACGGCACCGCCAACTTGTACACCAGCGCCATCAACAGTTTCCGGAAATTCACCGGAGACATCCCTCTCACCTTCAAAGAACTCACGGCAGGTCTGATTAAAACTTACGAAGAAAGCCTGCTCCAACAGGGACGGCGTCACAATACCATATCCGCTTATATGCGTATGTTACGCTCCATCTTCAACCAGGCGCATTTACAAGGTATTCCCGACGCCATATCCGCCGACGAACTGTTTCGTTTCGTTTTCACAGGATACGAACCCACCGCCAAGCGGGCTATTTCGCCCACTCTCATACGGCGCCTCTCGCAATTGAATCTGGAGAAGCAGCCCAACTTACGCTTCAGCCGCGATTTGTTCCTGCTCAGTTTCTATCTCAGAGGGATTCCGTTCGTCGACCTCGTCCATCTCCGCAAAACGGACATGAGATACAACACCATTCATTACCACCGGCATAAAACCCGCCAGCAGCTATCGGTCTATATCGAGCCTTATGCCGCCGATATCCTGCACCGGTACACCGACAAGCGTTCCAAATCCCCCTATCTCCTGCCCATACTTTCATCCACTGGCGCAGAGGGTTACCGACAGTACAAGAGCGCTTTACGCCTCTATAACCAACACCTGCACCAACTATCCAAAATGCTGCGCCTGAATGTACCGCTAACCTCTTACGTAGCCCGCCACAGCTGGGCCACTACCGCCAAAGAAGAGGGAGTGGCCCTTGCCATGATAAGCGAGGGTTTGGGGCATAGTTCCGAAAAAGTCACACACGTATATCTCGCTTCTTTTAACAATAATGCGATGAGTAAAGCCAATAGAAAAGTAATATCTACAATTCATAGCAAAGAAAAAAAAAGAAAAAGCAAAAAATAGCGTGTCAACTTATCTTACGAATTAATCAACAAATTTTACAAGAAATCCATTCTCTTACTTACAAGGTAGTGGAAAAAAGAAATCCCTTACTTACAAGGTAAGAGAATCTCTTCTCATGGCGACAAAGATAGAAAAAAAATCACCAATACAAATAAATAAATTTGTATTTTTTATTGGTGTATATTTATTGTAAATAGGAATAAAAAGGTATAAAACATATTTTTTGCGTTTAAAAATAATTACAGATATAATTTTTATAATCCTTTGATTTTTACAAATACCCGTTTCTGGAAAAATAAAGGCGCAACCTGTTTTAAATTATCCTGTTTCATTGGGATAGTATCCTTATATGTCATTATAAAACGTTTTTTCCCGATTCTATTCCATTCTCTTACCTTGTAAGTAGGAGAAAAGACAAACAAATAGAACAAATATACAGCAAAATCATTCATTTTATCCACCAAAATAAATTGAATGACAGGACATTACAGAAGGTATGAGACAGGTTTTACGTTTCAACAGAATTATCAAATGCATCATCATCGCAGGCGATTTATGTATACTTAACGCTATTTTTATAGTGTTATATCATACATTGGACAGTAATACGCTTGGAGCTACATTCAGCAATTCTCTGCCTCAACTGCTGGTTCTCTTGAATTTAGTATACATTGTATGTAACTATTCCAAAGGCATCATCCTGCACCAGCGCATCGTACGTCCCGATCGTATTATCATGCGCGCCATCCGCAGTACTTTTTTCCATGCTTTTGTATATATCAGCTTAATCAGCCTTGCGGATTTCGGAACGCTCTCGGCCCGTTTTTTCACGCTATTCTATATATCGTTTTTAGCGTGTCTGATTATTTACAGGCTGGCATTCAGACATATCCTGAAATTATATCGCCGTTCCGGCGGAAACTCCCGTACAGCCATACTGGTAGGTGACGGCAGCAACATGGTGGAGCTTCACCATGAAATGACCGGCGATCCGACTTCCGGTTATCGGGTAGTCGGCTATTTCGCGGAAAGCCCTTCCTATCTTTATCCGGAGCATCTCCCGTATCTGGGTGTCCCGGAACAGGTAGTCCCCTACCTCAGCTCCAACAATATCGAACAAGTATATTGCGGACTGACTTCGGCTCATAGCAAGGAAATCCTGCCCATCATCAATTATTGCGAGAACCATTTTCTGCGTTTTTACAGCGTACCCAACGTACGTAAATATTTAAAGCGACGCATGCATCTCGAAATGTTGGGAAACGTGCCCGTCTTGTACATACGTCAGGAACCGTTGGCGCAACCGGAAAACCGTATGCTCAAACGTCTGTTCGACATTGTATTCTCCTTGCTTTTCTTGTGTACCCTATTCCCGATTATCTTTATAATTATAGGAACCGCCATAAAAATCAGCTCTCCCGGACCTGTTTTCTTCAAACAGAAACGCAGCGGTGAAGAGGGTAAAGAATTCTGGTGCTATAAGTTTCGTTCCATGCGCGTCAATAAAGACAGTGATAAGCTGCAAGCCACTAAAAACGACCCGCGTAAAACACGCCTGGGCAATTTTATGCGCAAAAGCAATATCGACGAACTCCCCCAGTTCATCAATGTGCTATTGGGTGACATGTCCGTAGTAGGTCCACGCCCGCACATGCTGAAACATACCGAAGAATACTCCAAACTGATTGATAAATATATGGTGCGCCACCTTGTCAAACCCGGTATTACCGGTTGGGCCCAAATCACCGGATTCCGCGGCGAGACCAAAGAATTGTGGCAGATGGAAGGACGCGTAGAACGAGATATCTGGTATCTGGAACACTGGACTTTCATGCTCGACCTGTATATCATCTACAAAACCGTAAAGAACGCGGTAAAAGGAGAAAAAGAAGCCTATTAAACAGTGAGTTGAAAATTGCGAGTTGAGAGTTAAAAATCATAAACACATGAAAAAAAAGAGTCTGATTATTTTATTATTTCCGCTAATACTTACCGGATGCCAAAGCTACAAGAAAGTACCTTACCTGCAGGATGCTTTACAGCAGACCGCAACAGCGGATACGAACGTTCCCGATATGAGTTTGTACGATGCGCGTATCATGCCGAAAGACTTACTGACAATTGTAGTGAGCTGTCCCGAAGAGCCCGAATTGGCGGAACCTTTTAACCTGACAATAGCCACTCCTGCAAGCAATACCGGCAATAAATCCCTTACTTCCCAACCCGCATTGCAACAATATCTTGTAGACAACGATGGAAATGTAGAGTTCCCGGTATTAGGAACCATTCATTTGGGTGGGCTTACCAAAGGAGAGGCCGAACAATATATCAAAGACAAACTCAAACCCCAATTCCGCGAAACTCCCATCGTTACCGTACGTATGGTGAACTACAAGATTTCCGTTATCGGCGAAGTAGGTCATCCGGGAACTTTCACCATATCCAACGAGAAAGTTAATATCCTCGAAGCTCTTGCCATGGCGGGTGACATGACTATCTACGGCATCCGGGACAATGTAAAACTGATTCGCGAAGACAATAACGGAAAACGGGAGATTATCACACTCAACCTGAACGACCAAGACATACTGCAATCACCTTACTACTACCTGCAACAAAATGACATTCTGTATATCACTCCCAATAAAACGAAGGCAAAGACATCCAATATCAGTACCAGTACCACAATCTGGTTCTCGGTTGTCGGTTCATTGGTATCATTGGCGAGTCTTATCATCGCGATTACAAAATAAGGAGAATTGAAAAACTAAAACAGAAAATTAAAAAATACGGACGTGAAAGAAGAAATATACGACGACTTGTTCGAAGAAAAAGAAGAAAAGACCAACTGGCAGGCTATACTTTTCAAATATGTCATCCGCTGGCCGTGGTTTATCGCCTCAGTCATCCTTTGTCTGGTATGCGCTTGGTTCTATCTGAAAACCACCACTCCTGTATACAACATCAATGCATCCATTATCATTAAGGATGACAAGAAAGGCGGGAACGCAAGCGACCTTAGCGCTTTCGAGGATATCGGCATCATATCTTCTTCTAAAAACATTGACAATGAAATCGAAATTCTTCGCAGTAAATCGCTCATCAAAGATGTAGTCAGCGAACTGGGCTTATATATCAACTATTCCGGTGAAAGCGGATTTAACAAGACCGATTTATATGGTTCATCTCCGGTACTCGTACACTTCCTGCCGGAAGATGCCAAACGCCTTACTGCCCCTATATTTCTGAGTATCAGCTATAATTCCGACCGTCAGATAGATGTAACGGCAACTGTTAACGGAAATACCGTCAACAAACATTTCACAGAGCTGCCTGCCGTTCTGTCCAGTAAAGCGGGTACACTCACTTTTATGTCCAATCCTTCCGTAGCCCTCACGGGCAGCGGTAACATAGAGGTAAGCATCGTCAATCCCCTATCCGTAGCCAAAGGTTACCGGACAGCCCTGTCTATCGAACCGACCAGCAAAACCACTTCCGTCGTTACCGTATCGGTGAAAAACACCAGTAAGAAACGCGGTGAGGATTTTATCAACAAACTGATAGAAATATATAACAAGAACGCCAACAACGACAAAAACGAAGTTGCGCAGAATACCGCCCGTTTCATCGATGAGCGCATCTCCGTCATCAATCAGGAGTTAGGTACCACGGAGCAGGAGTTGGAAAGCTTCAAGCGCGAAGCGGGGCTTACCGACCTCAGCAGCGATGCCCAGCTTGCCATCAGCGAACAGTCCGCCTATGAAAAACTTTGTGTGGAAAACGGCACGCAACTCAACCTGATTCAATATCTCTCCGAATACATCCGGAAGCCGGAAAACGTAACCGCCACTCTCCCCGCCAATGTAGGGCTGAACGACGAAACCCTGTCCGGACTCATAGCACAATACAACGCCCTGATTTTGGAACGCAACCGCCTGTTGCGCACCTCTTCGGAAACCAATCCGGTTGTACGCCGTCTCGACAGCAACATAGAGGACATGCGCGCCGGTATCATTACAACCATTGCCAGCGTGCGCAAGGGATTGCTCATCACCAAAGCCGACCTTGACCGCCAGGCAGGCAAATACGCCGGACGCATCAGTAACGCCCCTGCTCAGGAACGCCGCTTTGTCAGCATCCAGCGCCAACAGGAAATCAAAGCCGGACTTTATCTCATGCTGTTGCAGAAACGTGAGGAAAACAACATCGCGCTGGCCGCCACCGCCAATAATGCCAAAATCATTGACGATGCGATAGCGGATGATTTCCCCATATCTCCCCAAAGCAAAAAAATCTACATGATAGCATTCGTGCTCGGACTCGGCATTCCGGTAGGAGTCATTTATCTCCTGAACCTGCTCAGTTTCCGTATCGAAGGACGTGCCGATGTCGAGAAGCTCACCGATGTACCCATTATCGGTGATGTTCCCCTCACAGAACCGGAAGCCGGACACACCCATACCATTGCCGTCCGTGAAAACGACAATGACATCATGGCGGAAACATTCCGCAGTCTACGTACCAATCTGCTTTTCATATTGGGCGACCCGGATAAAAAAGTAATCCTTGTCACTTCCACCATGAGCGGTGAAGGAAAAACGTTCATCGCTTCCAACCTTGCCGTCAGTCTGGCGCTCTTGGGTAAAAAGGTAATCATCGTCGGACTGGATATCCGCAAACCGGGGTTGAACAAGGTATTCCACATTCCTCATAAGGAACGGGGCATTACCCAGTATCTGTCCGCTCCCCAAAGCACAGACCTGCGTTCCATGGTACTCCCTACCGATATATCCGCCAACCTCAGCGTACTGCCGGGCGGAGCCGTACCGCCGAACCCGACGGAACTGCTGGCGCGTCAGTCTCTGGCAGATGCCATCGATATATTGAAAAAAGAATACGATTACATTGTGCTCGACACGGCTCCCATCGGTATGGTAACAGACACGCAACTCATCGCCCGTGTAGCCGACGCGAGTATTTATGTCTGCCGGGCCGACTATACGCACAAGAACGATTACCGGCTAATCAATGAGTTGTACAACAATAAACGCCTGCCTAACTTATGTACCGTCATTAACGGACTGGACATGACAAAGAAAAAATACGGCTATTACTACGGTTACGGTAAGTATGGCAAGTATTATGGCTATGGTAAGAAATACGGATATGGCTACGGGTATGGCTATGGTGCCCCCCCGATACCAAATAAAATATATACCCCATAAGTCCGGGGCTTGCACGCGCGACACCGTTCTCGTTTCCGGGCTTATTTTTGTTTGTTTGCTGGTATGCTGCGGCGGTAGAGCGCTGCTGCCGGGCATACCTTTTACACTAACCGATCACAAAAACAATGCAGAATACGAATCACATAGAAACAAAAGGCAATACAGCACCCCGCCAATGGCTGGTGGCCTATGTACAGTCGTGCCTTGAGAAAAAGACTGCGCAACGGCTTGCCGCTATGGGTATCGAGTGTTACCTGCCCGTCCAGAGCGAGATTCGCCAGTGGAGCGACCGCCGCAAACGGGTAGACCGGCTTGTGATTCCCATGATGATATTCGTGCATGTCACTCCGCAGGAACGGCCGCTCCCCCTGAGCCTGCAGGCGGTCAGCCGCTATATGGTACTGCGCGGCGAAAGCACTCCCGCCGTCATCCCCGACGAACAGATGGACCGGTTCCGCTTCATGCTCGACTACAGTCCCGAAGCGGTGGAAATGTGCAGCGCCCCGCTGGCTCCCGGCGATGCCGTCAAAGTCATAAAAGGCCCGCTTGCCGGACTCGAAGGCGAGCTTATCACCGTGAACGGGAAAAGCAAAGTGGCCGTGCGGCTGGATATGCTGGGATGCGCGCACGTAGACGTTCTGATAGGCTTTGTCGAGAAAAAGGAGAAAAAGGAGAAAAAAGACAAAAAGACAAAAGAGATACAAAAGACAAGGCTACAAAAAGAAAAGGCTGTACGATGATTTCACTTATCACCCTACAGCCTTTTCAGCATCCCGTTACCAGAATTCTTTCCCTACATCAAAGCAGGGACACTGCTTGGTCCACTCCATGGATTCCACTTCCCCGTTTCCGTTCAGGTCGGGACTGAGTTCCCTGTGCCCCACTACCCACGAACCGGGATAATCCTGTAATAACGCTCTCACCAGCACCCTCAGCGAATGTCGCTGCCACTCTGTCCTCGTGTCTTTCGGATTTCCGTAACGGTCCAGCCCACCTTCATAACAGATGCCTATCGAGTGAGCATTGTAGCCCCGCACATGCGCCCCCACTCTGCTTACCGGACGGGTTGTCAGGACTCTTCCGTCACGCCGCACATAGAAATGATACCCCGTTCCATCGAACCCCTGAAGTCTGTGAGAAGCTTCCAGAGCCTGTTCGGTAAACGCCCTGTCCTCGCGCGTGGCGCTACAATGGATTACTATCAGGTCAATCGCACGCATCCCCTAAAGTGTCATCGCATTCGCACCGAACACACCAAGCACTGCCGAAGCCACTGCAATCACCACTTTCAAAATCGTATCCCAAAACCCTTTACTTTTTCCCATACTACTTTTTTTTCAATTTAAAAATTTAAAATTCATCATTCAAAATACCTTATCCTTATCCCAACGGGTTCTCTTCCTCACCGCCGGCATTTCCGCCACCGTTGCCGCTACCGCCCGATGCCTTGTTATCGTCGGACACCAGTTCGAAATTGATGTTGTTGGGTGCGCCCTTCGTGGTGGCAACCGAGTCGTTCACCAGCCTGAGCGTAGTGGCGACCTTGAAATTAATCCGCACCTTGTCAATATTCTTCACCGTACAATCCTTGGGATTTTCCGTAGCCACACAGTGAAACGAAGTGCGGAAGATACCGAAATCATCCAGGCGGACACTGTTGCCGTCGGTCAGCTTCTCGCGCATGTTTCTCACGATTGCCTTGCCCACGTGCAGCACATCCTCTGCCGACATACCTCCCAAAGCCTCTATTTCTTCCGAGATGCGTTTCAAATCATACATCTTCGCGTCGCGCGGTTTTCTTTTCAGGATATAAACCAACGGAGACGTCTTGTCGCCAATCTTCTTGTAGCGCTGTGCGCGTACCACCAATGCTGTTGCCATAATTCTTAAGTTTTAATTGTTAATTGTAAATTATTCATCGCTCAATCCGAAGGGGCCCTTTCTTCTGACCGGCGATACAAAGATAGCGCCTCCCCCACCCGCTTCCGCCCCTTTCCGCTCCTTCGCACATCATCGCACACCATAAAGCGTTTTTCTGCAACTTATGACACCTTACGACGCGATAAACCGTCCTTTTTTCTTTCGCAAACTACTAATTTTCATTAACTTTACATCATAAAACAAGTCATAAAAAACATGGAAAAATCCTCTTTCACTCCCCGCAGCTACAGCAAAAGCGAGCTGGCAATGCTATACAGTCCCTGCATCACGCCCAAGGCAGCCGTCCGCAAGCTCAACCGTTGGATAGCCTTCAAACCCGGACTCCTGGAACAGCTTGCCGCCACCGGCATGCTTCCCAATGCCAAGTGCTACACTCCGATTCAGGTGCACGTCATCGTAGAAGCACTGGGAGAGCCGTAGCAACGCAAAAGCCAGGCGTTTAAAAGCCAAATGCCCGGAGTTTGCATCTGAAACTCCGGGCATTCCAGCCTAAAACATGAGGCATTCCGGGAGCAAACGCCCGGTCTTTCAAGAGCAAACTCACGGAGTTACCAGCCCCATCCACGGCAGCCTGTCCTTATTCAGGACCTTCCCTTGCATCTCGGTCATTATCTGCTCCTCCGATTCCCGTTCGTCATACCGCCCGCACGGCTGCCTCACAAACAGCACGCTTCCCGTCCGGCACAAATCCTGCTCGCGCACTTTCAGCATATCCAGCCGGGTATAACTCCTGTCCGGTTCCTCGATGCGGCTTATGGAAAAGATGAAATCGGCAAGGTTCGCCCAGTTGGCACTGCCCGAAATGGTGTACATGTCTATCTCCTCCAGCTCGTTCTTCCCGTTCAGTTTTTTCAGGCTGCGGGGATGCGCCACGATAATCACCCAGACACCGTTGTTACGCCCCCACGCCTGCATCTGCGTCAGCATACCCTTGATGGCCTGCGTCTCCGTGTTGTAGCGTCCGGTTTCCATTTCCATGAAGAGGTACGGGTCGATGATGAGGTACTTCAGCGGCATGGTGCGTTTCACCCGCTCCGCGCGCTCTATGATGTTGGCGGGCGTGGGCGAAACCTCGTGCAGGTCTAGATGCACCATGTGTCCGTCCAGGAAAGAGACGATGGGCTGCAACTGTTCGCGGGTATATGCCGCCGTGTTCACCTTGCCCAGCATCAGGCGGATAAGATTTGCCATGTGCTTGTCCTTGTCGGGAACCTCAAAGGAGAGGTAGCACACGTTACGCCCCGTCTTGGCCATGAGGCGGCAGGTCAGGTCGTTCAGAAAATCCGTCTTGCCGCAGTTGGGCTTTCCGGTGACAATTATCAGTCCGCCCTGGTCGGTAGGATGAAACACACGGTCGGTAAGCGGGCCGTGACCAACATCGTAGCCGTGATCGTAATTGCCGTTCAGCACGTCCATAATCCCATCCGCACGTTCGCTCACGGTGATGATGTCCGACGTACGGTGCGGGCATGCCGAGCCGATAATCTCGCGCACCACATCGGTGCCGTACGCCACAAGCACGTCGGATATGTCCTTGCAGCCGCCGGGCAGGACGGTGAACAGGCATCGCGTACCGAAATAATCGGCAAGATGCTTCACAAGCGTCCTCCCGGGCAGGTCGCTGTCGCCGCAAATCACCAGCTCCTGCACCCGGTCCAGCCAGGGGCGGAAAGCCTCGAAACCTTTGGAAAGGTCACTTGCCGCGCCGTTGGGTACGCTGATGACATACGGATAGCCCGCCTCGCGCAAGGTCAGCACATCCCTTTCCCCTTCGGTGACAATCAGGCGCGGAATATTCTCTTCGGCAATCAGCAGCGGGTTGATGCAGTCGATATTGTAAGGCGGGCAAGGCGTGGTGGGCGAATCCTGGCTCCAGCATTTGGTATAGCCGGAAGCGGTGGCATCGCACGAGCGGTACTTCACGTTGACGGGCTGCCCGTTGATGTAGTTCACATAGGCAATACACTGATACATCATCCCCGCAGCATTCTTTTTATCCTTTCCGTCCTTGCTGTCCTTGCCTCCGAAACAGCGGTGTACCAGACAACCGATACGCGCGTCGATGGCTGTTTTCAACGAGATTCCCATATCGGCAAGATAACGGCGGGCGGCAAGCTGTCCGGTATCGGAGGTCTCCGGGTCATCGGTCAGCGGCTTGATTTTGGCGATTACCTCAGGCGACAGCCGTTTGTAGTCTTCGGGAATCATCGACACCTCAAATGCAGCGTTCCCTCCGCCTGCCGATGCCATACCACCCGTCTCTCCTTTCCCGGCACTCCCCTTTGCCATCGGCGAAGCTCCCGCCGGACTCCCGGCATCCTGCCATCCCGTGCTTCTGCGCTCTGTCCAGAAGTCCTTCAGCTTCCCGTGAAAGTCGCACCCCGCATAAAAGCAGCAGTACAATCCCGTATCGCGCGAAATGGCAAGATGTTTTTTCCCGCACTTGGGACACTCTGCTATATAATTCTTCCCCGCTCTTCTACGCTCGGGAAAATCACTCAAATAATAAAACGGCTTCATCCTCCGAAATTTATAATTTATAACTCATAATTCAAAACTCACAACTCTCCCCATTCTCCGCTCAGCACGTTCCACTCCGCTTTCGCCCCCGGCCGGGGCGGCGCATCGTCCGGTATGTTCACCATCCCTTCCAGCGGGTCGTCGTAAAAGCGCAGGCCGCTTTCCTTATCCGTCCACTCAAACTCGCTGAGCGGGTGGTTGTTGCGTTGTTCACCCCGCATGTCGGCAATGTACTGCAACCGTTTCCGCCTTCCGGCATCCGCGGCATCTTTCAGCATCCGCAGTCCGCCGGCGGATTTCAGCAGGTTGTTCAGCCAGCACAGCCGCCCGACATGGGTGGATTTCATAAAGCGTTCCTGACTTGCGAAGTAAGGTACCAGCAATTCATTCACCAGGTACACCACGTTGGCGCAGGCATCTTCACGTGCCAGTCCCTCCTTCTGCTGGAAGCTGTCGATGAGCGGAGTTAAAATCCGCATCTTATCCACCCGATTTTTGTTGATGAGGTGAAAGAAATTCCGTGCGGTTTCCAGGCTTTTTCCGCAGAAGAAATCCTTCCGGAGGATGTATTATTCTTATTATCCTGTATAGTATATATATTATATATATCCCCCTGCGGTAATTTTACCGGTAAAGTTTCCGCGGAATCATCCGTTTTTTCCTTCTCTTTCCAGAGGCAGGAATAGAATGAACTCATCCCATACACATTGTCGCCGGGTACGATACCGAACGCTCCGCTCTGCCTGACCGCTTCCACCAGGAACCGCGCGTTCTTAAACTTCAGCGACTTGCTGATATCATAGAAATTCTCCACGGGGTAAACCGCATCTTCGTTCATGTAGGCAGTCATCCCCAACATCAGGTCCAACAGTTTTGAAACGGTAGAGTCCGTGATTTTCCAACTTTTCCACTGCCCTATGGTCTTTTGCAGTTCCCGCACGGAAAGAGTAGTTTTATGTGCTTTCATAGCATTAATATTTTAATTTTTTTTAAAAACTGTTGCAAAGGTATACCTTTGTACCCATATTACCCGTACCCACTATGTAGGTACGGGAATCAAACATTTTTATTTTATTAACTAAAAACAAATTTATTATGAAATCGAACAGATTTATTTCCGATCATCCGGAATTCGGTGCATTCCTCAAAAAAGAGCTGAAACTGCTTGGTATCCCAAGAGAGGCATTCCGTTCCACCTGTCACATGAAGCAAAACTATCTTGAGGACATAAAAAAGGGCTCCATAATTATGAGGTAGACAGCTACGAGGTCATTCTGAGCGCATTTGAAGAGTTCACAACGCCTGAAAACGCACAACGCATCTATCGGGAAGGGGTAAATTTCTTGTTTCCTAAGCTGAAAGAATAAGGTTCTGCTGTGGTTTTATGAAAGAAAATATCATTCAATTTTCTTCATAAACTTTGGCATATTACAACTTAATTCGTAATTTTGCCACGCATTTATCAATTACTATTGCTTTCGCCTCTTCCGGATTTTGGGAGGGGCGAGAGCGTAGCGTACTTATCATTATCTATCCAATCAAAAATTTTACCATATTCGAATCTTTAAAATATTTTCATATAAAATATTTTAAAGATTCGAATATGCATAAACCACTTCTTTCCCCTTAAAACGAGTAAACTTTATTAATATCAATATGGCACAAGATATTAAAATTGCAGTAGCCGGAACCGGCTACGTGGGACTAAGTATAGCAACTTTGCTCAGTCAGCATCATCAAGTAACTGCGGTAGACGTAATACCCGAAAAAGTCGAACTGATAAACAATCGCCAGTCACCTATCCAAGATGAATATATAGAAAAATTCTTAAAAGAGAAAAATCTGAATCTACGCGCTACACTTGATGGAGCATCTGCTTACAAAGATGCAGATTTCGTTGTAATAGCAGCTCCCACCAATTATGACCCGGTAAAAAATTATTTCGATACGAGCCATGTGGAAGAAGTCATTGACTTGGTATTGGAAGTAAACCCGAATGCTGTGATGGTCATTAAGAGCACAATCCCTGTAGGATACTGCCAATCGCTTTATACCAAATATGCAGCAAAGGGAATAAAGAATCTGAACTTATTATTCTCACCGGAATTCCTTCGCGAAAGCAAGGCTCTTTATGATAACTTATATCCAAGCCGTATTATCGTAGGTACAAAAACAGACAACGAACAACTTACAAAAGCCGCACATTCTTTTGCTGCCTTACTGCAGGAAGGAGCCATAAAGAAAGATATAGATACTCTTTTCATGGGGCTAACCGAAGCCGAGGCTGTAAAGCTTTTCGCCAATACTTACCTCGCCTTACGTGTCAGCTATTTTAATGAACTGGACACATATGCCGAAATGAAAGGACTTGACACAGCGGCTATCATCAATGGAGTATGCCTTGACCCTCGTATCGGTACACAATACAACAATCCGTCTTTCGGCTATGGCGGTTATTGTCTGCCCAAAGACACCAAACAGCTTTTAGCTAATTATAGCGATGTCCCTGAAAATCTGATTGAAGCAATTGTAGAAAGTAACCGTACCCGTAAGGATTTCATAGCAGACAGAGTGCTTCATCAAGCTGGTTATTACGATTATTATAACCGAGGCGATTTCAATCCATCAGAAGAAAAACATTGTGTGATTGGCGTTTATCGATTGACGATGAAATCAAATTCTGACAATTTCCGCCAATCATCTATTCAGGGGGTAATGAAACGTATCAAAGCCAAAGGTGCGGAAGTTATTATTTATGAACCAACATTAGAAGATGGAAGTACATTTTTTGGCAGTCGCATTGTGAACAATCTTAATGAGTTCAAAAGACAGAGTAATGCTATTATTGCGAACCGATATGATGTTTGTTTGGAGGATGTGAAAGAAAAGGTTTATACGAGAGATATTTTTAGAAGAGATTAAGAATCCGTAATTTAAGGAATCATTTATATAAGTATTCAAACAACCTCTATAATAACAAAAAACTATCAAATGTTCTATTTTTGAACCAAAAGCAAAAAAAATTATAAAAACACTTCCAATAAATTAATACATTTCAAGATTTTACTCTCCAGATGAATATAAAGCAAAACAATAAGCGTATTGCTAAAAATACTTTACTGCTTTATGTACGTATGTTGCTTTTAATGTTAGTCAGTTTATATACAAGTCGTATTAATCTGAACGCGTTAGGAGTTAATGACTTTGGCATTTATGGTGTCGTTGGCGGATTGGTATCAATGTTCTATATCGTATCCAATGCACTTACTGGCTCCATTAGCCGCTATCTAACTTTTGAATTAGGACGAAACGACCAAAAACGGCTCAGTCTTGTTTTTTCAACATCTACCGTTATACAATATTTGTTAGTCAGCATCATATTCATTTTAGGTGAAACTATTGGTCTTTGGTTTCTTAATTATAAAATGGTTATTCCTTTTGAGCGATTATACGCTGCCAATTGGGTATATCAGCTGTCTCTGTTATCTTTCATGATGGATTTATTAGTCATTCCTTATACAGCTACCATTATTGCTCATGAAAAGATGTCAGCCTTTGCTTATATTAGCATTTTACAAGCTATTGGCAAACTTATTGTAGCATGGAGTATTAGCATTGCTCCTATTGACCGTTTAATATGGTTCTCTATACTGATCCTATTCAATGCAACAATTATTCGTAGCGTATATATTTTCTATTGCAAACGCCATTTCAAAGAATGTCGTGGTAAATTTTCTTTTGATAAAAAACTTTGGAAAGAAATGTTTGGCTTTGCCGGCTGGAATTTTATAGGTTCACTTGCTGCTATTTTACGCGATTATGGTGGTAATATTGTTATCAATCTATTCTCTGGTCCAGCAGTCAATGCTGCTCGTGGAATAGCTATTCAAGTAAATAGCGCAGTAGCAGGATTTGCGGATAATTTTCAAACTGCTTTAAAGCCACAAATCACAAAAAGTTATGCACAAGGCAATTATGACTATATGCATAAGTTAATTTTCCAAGGGTCACGTTTATCTTATTATATTCTATTTATTTTAGCACTACCAATCATTTGTAATACTCATTATATACTACAATTGTGGTTAGGACAAGTTCCTGCACATACAGAATTTTTTGTCCAACTTATATTAGTTTTTACCATGAGTGAATCACTTGCGAATCCTCTTATTACCGCTATGCTAGCAACTGGCAAAATTCGTAATTTTCAAATTATTGTAGGAGGATTGAACCTACTCAACCTACCAATATCTTATATAGCTTTACGTTTAGGTGCTATTCCAGAAATTGTTATAATTGTTGCTATATTTATTTCTATATTATGTGAATTTGCCAGGATTTTATTGCTTCGTAACATGATCGGCTTACCAGCTCGCAAATTTATCCGCCACGTATATTTTAATGTTATTACAGTATCTATAATAGCATGTATTTTTCCCATATGGCTACACAAACAAATAGACGAAAATTTCATTAATTTTATTATTGTAAGTATAGTGGCTTTTATATGTACTTTAATAACTATTTTATTCATTGGATGTAATAAAGATGAACGACTGTTCATCTACAATCAAATACAAACAAGATATCACAAATATAACCGTAAACACTCTTAAAAAATGCAATCCTCCCCCCAAAAAAAACGTCTTTCAAACATGGAATTGCTGCGCATTATCAGCATGTTTTGTGTACTGATAGTCCATTCTGATTTCGGCGCTCTCAATACTCCAACAAAAGAAGAATTAACATTATCGCCAATTTATTGTATTATCCGCACATTTCTTGAAGCTTTTGCTCTTGTAGCTGTAAACGTATTCGTACTACTTTCGGGTTGGTTTAGTATTACATTCAAATGGAAAGGGATTTGTAATTTACTTTTTCAATGTTTTTTCTTTACTTTTGGTATATATGCAGTCTGTATACTTGCAGGTATTGATAAATTCAGCATGTACGGTATCCGTAAATGCCTTATGTTAAGTGAAAATCTTTGGTTTGTGAAATGTTATTTAGGACTCTATATTCTTGCTCCTGCACTCAATATTTTTATAGAAAAAGCAAACAAAAAGACTATCCAACAAGTTTTATTATGTTTCTTTATTTTCCAAAGTATTTATGATTGGATAGCACATAGTACACCTTTTATTGCACAAGGATATTCATCATTTTCATTTATAGGACTTTATTTGTTAGCTCGTTACATTAGAATCTATACTCCCAAATGGAGCAATCTTACAGCTAAATGGGATTTATTCATGTATCTATTTTTTTCTATAGGTACGGCCATAGCTATGTTAACTTTTGTCTATCTTGACAAATTTGCACAATTTGCTCGCTTTATGGACTATTCCAGCCCATTGATTATCGCAGCCGCACTCTTTTTGTTATTATATTTCAGTAAATTTCAGTTCCAAAGTCATAGTATCAATTGGATAGCAGCTTCTTGTTTTGCTGTATATTTACAACATTTTATACTATTTCCACAAATTATGCACCACTGGATTATAGACATAGCACACTCACACTCAGGCATATCAATAGTATTTTACATAAGTGGACTTTTAATTTTGTTTTATACTACAGCAATCCTTGTAGACAAAGTCAGACTATATATCTGGAACAAAATATTAGCTACTAAATTTAAATAAACACACTACCTCGCTCATGATTCATATTAATAATAAACATGATTGCTGTGGCTGTACAGCATGTGCTTCTGTGTGTAATAAAAATGCAATTATAATGCAGGCTGATAAAGAGGGCTTCCTTTATCCTCATGTCAATATAGAGCTTTGTACTGATTGCCATCTTTGTGAAAAGATTTGCCCCATCATAACCCGTGATAATAAAAAGACAGTCCTGAACTTACCTCTAAATGTATATGCTTTACATCACAAAGATATTGAAGTCTGGTATAAAAGTTCCAGCGGAGGAGTCTTTACCGCTTTAGCTGAAGATTGCCTTAAAATGAAAGGGATTGTTTATGGAGCAGTCTTTTCCAAGGATTTTACAGTAGTGCACTGCGGCGAACAAACTGCAAAAGGAATTTTAAAATTCCGGGGGTCAAAATATGTACAGAGTGACATACAAGGAATTTATAGAGATATACGTCGCCATCTCCGCAACGAACGTCAGGTATTATTTAGTGGTACGCCTTGCCAAGTAGAAGGATTGAAAAATTTTCTTTCAAAAGAATACAATAATTTAACTACTATAGATATTCTCTGCCACGGAGTCCCTTCTCCACGTTTATTTGCAGACTATATCCAATATATAAATCAACATTCGATAGATAGTTTACAACAAATATTCATGAAAGATAAGACCTTTGGCTGGGAGTACCAAAATTTACGTTTATACTACAAACATAATAATACAGAATTCAATACTCCCCTATCAAATCTTTGGAATAAATTATATTATGACAATATTATAAACCGCCCTTCATGTCATCACTGTCGATTTACCAATTTATACCGTGCCGGTGATATCACGATAGGCGATTTTTGGGGAATTCAAAAATCACATCCAAATTTTTTTAATACAAATGGAATATCTCTTTTAATGGTAAACACCAATAGAGGGAAAGTAGTATGGGAACGTATTCATAGTGACTTTATTTACCAGCAAAGTAACACTAAGCAATGCCTGCAACCTGTATTGCTACACCCTAAATCAGCATCACCACAGCGAGATGCTTTTTGGAAAGAATACTTACAAAATGGCTTCACAGCTACTGTAAATAAATATTACGGAATAACCCATAAAACTCTTTTAAAGAATAAGATACAGCAATTGATCAATTTAATTAGACAAAAATAATTATACACAGTGAAATCTATAGGAATAATAACAATACAAAACTCTCAAAATAACTATGGAGGTGTACTCCAATGTTTTGCTTTATACGAATATCTCAGACAATCAGGATATGATTGTGAAGTCATAGACTTACATAGACCTAATCAAGCAGACTTTATAGACAGCATAAAATTCCGTCCTATGCGCCAGAGCTATGGTTGGAAAGCAATGATAAAAGGTAGCATATACGAAATGTTAGGAATACGAAAATTACGTAATCCTAATTTTCATCCTACTTGGAATGCCGAAGCTGGAAAGAAATTTGATTTATTCAATACTCAAGTTCGCCTATCAATACCTTATACTTATATTCCTGATTTATATAAAAATCCTCCACAATATGATATCTATATCTCAGGAAGCGATCAATTATGGAATCCCGAACAGCCCTATTGCTTAGAACCTTATTTCCTTACTTTTGTAAAAAACAAAAAAGCATTAAAAATTTCATATGCTACTAGTATTGGAGTAACTGAACTTCAAGATAATGAAAAAAATAAATTTCGTAAATGGTTATCTTCTTATGATGCCATCTCTGTACGCGAACCTATAGCATGTAAAATGCTTAAAGAAATAACGCAAAGAGAAATAGAAAGAGTGCCAGATCCTACATTTCTTCTTTCTCCTGACATGTGGATAAACATGGCTACTACTCCAATTGTATCCTCCCCGTATATTCTTGTATTCTCTTTATTCCAAGAAAAATCCCTACTGCAAAAAGCTGTCGAGTTAGCTCAAGAAGCAAATATGAAAGTAGTCGTAATAGATCAGAACTATTTAAATAGTCCACATGATTCTATCATAGTAGTGGATAATGCTGGACCTTGTGATTTCATTGGATTAATTCGACAAGCTGCTCTTGTACTTACAGACTCCTTTCATTGTTCTGTATTTTCAATTATTACAGGTACACGTAACTTTTATACATATATTGCACCTAACAACCAACGAGGAAGTAGAATCATTGATTTATTAAAACTTTATAATTTATCTGATCATCTTCTATCAGATATTGCAAATCTTATCTCATATAAAAGTATAGAAAATATAAAAATCGATATTCAGCACACACATTATATTATGCAGCAGGAGCAAACTATTGGAAGAGATTTTTTGAACAAGTCTATCCATATTCAAAAATAAAAAATATCCATATGTATCGTTTAGTAAAATTCATTTATCATAAATTTCAAGATTTATATCTTAACGTAATCCATTTTCATTACCCTTATTTATGGTGCAAATATCGTTATAAATTTGAACTCGGAAAAAGTACAAATTTCGATAATCCGAAAGATATTAACGAAAAAATACAATGGCTTTCTTTCTTTACAGATACGACAAAATGGTCTATGCTGGCAGACAAGTATGCTGTTCGACAATATGTTGCTGAAAAAGTGGGAGAACACATTTTAGTTCCTCTCTTAGGAAAATGGGATAATGCAAAAGATATTGACTTCAATTTATTGCCTGAAAAATTTGTTATTAAACCCAATAATGGCAGTTATGATACCATGATCATTAAGGAAAAAAGTAAAGCGGACTTAAACAAAATCAGAAAAAATATGGAATACTCCATGAAGCACCGCTTTGGATACGAAAATGCAGAAGTACATTATTTAAGAATAAAACCTTGCATCATTGCAGAACAAATGCTTGAAGCAGATGAAAAAGAAGGATTGATTGATTACAAAATTTGGTGCTTCGATGGAAAGCCATATATGTTTTTTGTTGTTTCTAATCGTGATAACATACATCATACAGCAAATTTCAACTGCTATGATTTACAGTGGCAACGCCATCCCGAATTTATTTCACCCGAATATCGCAACAACTTTAGTTGCCCCCGACCGGAAAACATAAACGAAATGTTACTTTATGCATCAAAACTTTCTCAAGGGCTACCACAAGCGAGAATAGACCTATACAATCTGAAAGGGAAAATATATTTTGGTGAAATAACATTGACATCCAATTATGGAATGATGCCATATTTCACTCAGGAAATGTTGGATAATATGGGGAAATTATGTATTCTTCCCAAACGTAGTTTTAAAGAGAAGTTTTTAACTTTCTATAGACGATGGTCACCTTATTTTTAATATGTTGTATAAGATGAAAATAAACTTCACTTTTATAATACCACATTACAATACACCTCACTTGTTATTGAGATGTTTAAACTCAATTCCTAGTCGTGAAGATATACAAATAATTGTAATAGATGACTGTAGTCCTGACACTCCTGAATTAATAAAAATTACAAAACAAATTCAACAAATTCCATATATAGAATTTTATCGTACTCCACAAAGCGGTAGCGCTGGAAGGGCTCGTAATATAGGAATAGAACACGCCCAAGGAAAGTGGCTGATATTTGCAGATGCAGATGATTTTTTTTCAGAAAAACTTGAATATGCAATGAATACATATCTTAACGCAAAAGAGGATATTGTTTTTTTTAATTTTCAAAGCGTTATGAGTGAAAACATCAGCCAAATTTCTCATAGGGAATCTGAATATAATACCTACTTTGAAGAATACCGTAAAAATCAGAATGAAAATAACTTTCGTTTTCAGTACATTACTCCATGGGGTAAATTTGTAAAACGTAAACTTGTAGAAGATTACCATATCCGATTTGACGAAACACGCTATGCCAATGATGTAATGTTTTCCATTTTAGCAGGCTGTACAGCAAAAGAAATTCTTCCGGTTGATATTCCGCTTTATATAGTTACAGAAAGAACCGGCTCTTTAACCTCTAATTTTTGCCAAAAAAAAGGTGAAACAGCTATACGTACCCAAGTTGCTCTAAATGCCTATAATACAATAATAAAATATGGATATGACTTTTCATTTAATTATCAAATGTTTATTCAGATTTTAGTATATAACAAAGAATACAAAGATCTTATATCCATTTTTCATACTATCGGTAATTATGGCATTAACAAATTCAATATTTTACGAATCATATACAAAATAGGACCACGGCATTTTATCCTTTGCCTACGTCTGATAGCAACAGACATATGGCTAACGCTTTATAATCGTTAAACTAATTGTACTATGAATAAGCCTGAGATTTCAATCATAATTCCCATCTATAAGGCCGAAAAATATCTAAAACGATGTATAGATAGCATCTTAAAACAAACATTTGCAGATTGGGAGTTGATTCTTATAGATGACGGTAGTCCTGATAATGGTGGAATATTATGTGATGAATATGCCAACAAAGATTTACGTATACGAGTTTTTCACAAAACTAATGGCGGAGTAGCTTCTGCACGTGAAATGGGAATGCAACATGCAAAAGGAAACTACAGTATACATGTAGATCCCGATGATTGGATAGAGCCTAATATGTTAGAAATACTTTATCAAAAAGCAATTACACAAAAAGCAGACATTGTTATTTGTGACTTTATGCTGGAGTATGGTACACATTCTGAAATTAACAATCAATCTCCTAAAAGTCTAAAAGCCAGTCTTTGCCTACAACAGTTCATTAATATGGAGTTACATGGAAGTCTTTGTAATAAACTTATCCGCACTCTGTTTTATAAAAAATATGATTTACACTTTCCTAAAAATATGAATTGCTGGGAAGATCTTTACATATGTTGTTGCATCATGATGCACAATCCTCAAATAACATATGTTCCACTTGCGCTTTATCATTATGACTTTTGTACAAATGATAATAGTTTAGTAAGAAAAACTAATCTACAAGGATTACAAGCACAAATTACTTGCATACAACTCTTGCAAAAACAGATACAACCTGATCTTATCAAAGAACTTAATGAAATGAAAGGGTTAGTATTACTGACCGCTTTTAGGCTTAAACTACTAGAAGAAAGCCAAATACGGGCTATTTATCCTGAAATAAATGAATGGTATATAAATAAATATAGGAAAAATTGGCATAATACGAACTATTATGGTCTTTCGTTAGTGCTTAGTGGAAAAAGTTTTAAAAAAGCCCAATTGTATATGAAATGGGCTTATTTATTATCACGAATAAAAAATAAAATAGTGAAAATCTAATGAAGCTCCCAATTAATGACAAACCTCTGATATCAATTATTGTCCCTGTATACAATGTTGAGCAATATCTTAATCGTTCTGTAGATAGTTTATTAAAGCAAACCTATACCAACTTAGAGATTTTATTGGTAGATGATGGAAGTACTGATCGCAGTTCTATAATATGCGATAGCTACGCCTCTTGTGATAACCGTATCAAAGTAATTCATAAAAAAAACGGAGGATTATCCGATGCACGCAATATAGCATTAGATCAAATGACTGGTGCTTATGTTACTTTCGTAGATAGTGACGATTATGTAGCATCTGATATGATAGAAAAATTTTGGTGTGCCATTATCGAAAATGAAACAGAGATGGTAACAAGCGGCACGTATTTAATAGATGCAAATGGAGCTGTTTTTGATACAAAAGGTATTCAAAATAAACGCATAATAAGCGGTGAAGAAGCAGCAAAAGACATCATGCGCGATCTATATCCCCAAAATTTTGCAACAGGCAAAATATATTTATCTTCACTTTTTAATGATATACGTTTTCCAAAAGGTAGACTTTATGAAGACACAGCTGTCACCTATCGCATTGCTGCAAAATGTCAACGAGTATGCTATTTACCAGATAATCTTTATTATTATGAAATAGGAAGACCTGGTAATATTACTTCAGAACTACAAACTGCTAAAGCTGTCAAAAGTTATTTAGACGGGATTACAAACTGTCACGAACGCTTGAATTTCATTGCTCAAAATATTAATTATCAAGACATACGTCCAACTATAATTAAGCAACTCCACCTTTGGGCATTATTAGCCATACAATCAGCCATATCCAGTGGCTATACAAGTTATCTCAAAATACATCATCATGTAATGAAAGCCATATCATGCTACAATGATCGTCCTCGCAAATTATCATTACGATTAGCATTATCTTATCCTACTATATACTATATTTTTTATCCTATCATAAAAATCATACGAAAATGATACGAAATCAAAATATAGACATACTAAAAGGAATTGGTATTTTATGTGTTCTATTAGGGCATATAACTTCTTCAGGCAGATTACACAATCTTATTTACACATTCCACATGCCTTTATTTTTCATGGCAAGTGGTTATTTTTATCGTCCTCAAAGCACAGCTATTCTAGCTTCTAAACTACTACATACAATTGGAATTCCATACCTAATGTTTTCTTTATTAAATTTTTTCATCCAATGGCTAGTTTCAGAAGAAAAAAACATCAACATCGGTCAAGAAACTATTATGTTTTTTTGGGCTGATGGCTGGTATAATAACACATTCTTCTTTCCCAATATATCCCCTATCGGTATACTTTGGTTCCTCCCAGCTCTTGCTTTTTGTAGAATTATATATAATTTTATATATCAAATTAAAACAATAGAGAAGGGAGTGATAATCATATCACTAACCATAATATCTATCCTACTAGGCAAATACATTATAAATATACCGTTTGGTATTTTAGAAGGTAGTCAAGCTCTTCTATTCTATTGGGTAGGGCATCAACCAGAAAATATTTATTAATAAAAGTAGCTCAAATATGATAAAAGCTATTTTAATAATAGCATGGATAATCGCTTTCTTCTTCTCCTATATGAGCATGGCTGATTTTTCTTATGGATGCTGGCCCATAAATGTATTAGGAGCAATAGGAGCAACGTGGACTCTATTCGAAATTTCGTCATTCATCTCTAAACATAGCCGATATATAACAAATATTTTAACTTGGTATGGCAAGCACTCACTTTACATATTAGGAATACATGTTTTATTAACAACACTTATGCCTTATTACTCCGATAGACTTGGAAACTTATGGATTCTAATATTTATTACACAAATACTAACTGCAACTATATGTATAAGCATTTATATTAAAATCAAAAAACTACTTATATTAAAATATTAATGAATCAAATAATTACTTATATAACGCTTCCTTTATTTAGTCTACTTATAAAACTTAGTTCAGAACGAACTAAAATTATGATGGATGGTCAAGCTTGGTGTAATTGGAAGAAACTGCCTTTCAATGTTACTAATATGTGCCGATTATTTATAGATTATCGTGAGTTTCGTACACTTTTTTACTATCGCATAGGAAGTATGCATCACTGCCTAAGTCTTCTTTATCACAAATTAGACAGCCTATACATAACGACTCCACGTAGCAATGTAGGTGGGGGATTAATCATTCAACATGGATTTGCTACCATTATTTCAGCAAAACATATTGGTGAAAATTGTAAAATTTACCAACAAGTAACTATTGGTTATAATCATGCACTTGAAGCACCTATTATCGGTGATAATGTAGAGATATGCTGTGGTGCTAAAATTATAGGTGGTATAAATATTGGGAATGATTCGCTTATAGGCGCTAATGCTGTAGTCATACGTAATGTGCCAGCACATACAATTGTAGGTGGCATACCTGCTAAAATTATTAGAAAAAAATGAATTATTTAATCTGTCAAGACTGGACAAATACCAGCAATAACCATGCAGGGATTAAGTATTTATGTAATCAATTACAAACAATGTATCCCTCTTCATACACTAGTATAACAATACCAGATTTCACTTATACAAACTCTAAATATCGTATTGTAACAAGTATTATCTTCCGTATAGGACAATTACGCCATAAATTGTACCGTCACAAACTTTGCCATAAATTGATAAAAAATCTGCAAACAGGAGATAAAATATTTCTAATGGAATATATGGAAAAAAGTATGCCCATGCTAGATTTTGCACAGCAAATTAAATTTTATAAACCTCAGATAGCAATTTATGGACTTGTACATTTAGTTCCCAATCGGCTAACAAACAACTTTCCCCAAAATAAACAGCTATATAAATGGACTACAGTTGTCGATAAAATATTAACATTAGGGCATTCTTTAACTAATTATTTCATTTCAAGAGGAGTAGACAAAAGCAAAATATATACAACTTTTCATTATGTAGATAAATACTACTGCAATAAAGTTCCTTTACAATGTCATAACGATAAAGTTAAAGTCATAGCTATGGGAAATCAAATGCGTAATATTTCTTTACTAAAAAAAATTGTAACAGACAATCCTGACGTGAATTTTACAATTTGTCAAGGTCTATACGATATGTCATCTGCTTTTAAGGATAAAAAAAATGTAACCTTGATACCATTCGTTGAGGAGAATGAACTCAGAAATAAGATGGCCGAGGCTGACATTTCATTAAATGTAATGGCTGATACTATCGGTAGTAATGTCATTGTAACTTCTTTGGCCATGGGGTTAGCCATGATATGTAGTGATGTCGGTTCAATCCGTGATTATTGTGATGAAACCAATACAATATTTTGTAACAACAATAATATTACACAATTTACTAATGCTATATCTACAATCAGCAGAGATAAGAAGAAACTAATTTCTATGCGGTATGCTGCTATAGCAAAAAGTAAATTATTCACAATAGAAAGATTTGAGCAAGAGCTTAGAGAGTTATGAATAACATAGATTTCTTACTACTCAACTTACTTTTGTTAATGGTATTTTGCCATAGTGGTAAAATGATATCACGTGGATATAACTATTGGCAATATGCAAGATATTGTATTATTACTTATACTTTTGTATTAGGATGCCGCTTTGCCCGTGGAACAGATTACCATGGATATTCAACGTTATTTGCTAGTGGAATGCAACATGCTGAGAATCCGATGTTTTCATTTATTAATTCTCTACTATCATTCATAGGTTTTAATCAATATTCTTGTTTTATAGCATATGCACTAGTTTTTGTCACTTGTGCCATGTGGTTCATGAAAGATTATAGACTATATGCCAAATACATGTTCCCTTGTTTTCTTATTGGTTATATTCTATTTGAGGAATCCATGATACGCCAGGCTTTTAGTTATTCATTCTTTTTTTTATATATTCGTCAATTATTCCGTATAAAGGAAACAACGTTACACAAATTGTGGCAAAACAAAAAAGGACTGGCTACATTATTACTATTTTGGATTTTAACAACAAGTATACACACAGGTAATCTATTCAGTTTAATACTAGTAACTTATTTTTATTTTTTTTACAAGCATCCTTTTTCACCTAAAATAGCAATCCCCATTTACATAATTTGCACTTATATATTACCCAATATATTTGATTATTCTTTACTTAATCCAATATTGGAATTTGCAGCAAACAATAACGATTTAGCTGCTGCATATTATGAAAAAGCAGACATATGGTTTAGTAAAACAGGGCAACAAGATATATATGAGAAAAATATCATAGCAGAAGGATTTCAAGTTTTAGGTAGTTCTACATTTATATTTCTTACTTACCAAACCATTAAACACGGAAAAAGACACCAACGTATGCTTATTTCGATTTTAAATATGTTCATCATTGGTCTTTGCATTGAATCTGTATTTGTTAAACTTGAAATTCTTCACCGTATTGGACAAACAATTGATCAAATAGGCTATTTAGCTCTTCCATTCATTTTATTTTATCGACCAATCTACACAAATAATTATAAAATATTATTTGTTTTCCTACTTTGGTTTATGTATTATTATATTAAATATTGGTTATTTAGTCCATGGGCTATGTTTATTTGGGATACACCATATTCCTTATTTTTTTCATAAAAATTATTATCTGCATCACAATAATATTAAAAAAACAAACATATATATTATGCCTAAAGTTTCAATCATAGTTCCTGTATATAATGTAGAAAAATATATTGAGCAATGTATTCAATCATTACGAACACAATCATTACGCGATATTGAAATCATACTCGTAGATGATGGCTCTTCCGATAATTGTCCAATGCTCTGTGATAAATATACACGTATAGACAAACGGATCAAAGTTATACATAAACAAAATGGTGGACTTGGCTTAGCATGCAACAGTGGCATAGAAGTTGCGTCTGGAGAATATATCGCATTTTGTGACTCGGATGACTATGTAGATACTATAATGTATGAAACTTTATATAATACAGCTCTTAATAACAAATGCGATGTTGTATATTCTGGATTAAAATCAGTTAGTATGGAGGGGGATTTCTTATGTTTTCTTCCCCATAAAAAATCATTCGAATTATATACAGGAAAAGAAAACATAGAAGAACTACTTAAAAGTATGATTGCCTCTCCTCCCCCAATGAAGGAAGAACGGACAATACAGGTTTCTGCTAAAACAGTGCTATATTCCAGAATTTTAATAGAGAAAAAACAACTACGATTTGTTTCTGAACGACTGATTCCTTCCGAAGACTTAATGTTTAATATTAATATATTAGCCCATGCTCATCGAGTATGTGTAATACCTCAATCATTTTACAATTATCGCATCAACCAAAGTTCAATATCTAGAAGCATTAAACTTAATAAATTTCCATTATTCAAAAATTTATACCAATCAATGATGGAACAATGCCATCAGTTAGATATAACAGGAGACATTGATCTACGTATTAAAAGATTGATTATAGGATATACACGCAGTTATATTTGTCAAATTATACTCTCTAATGCAACATATAATGAGAAAAAAAATGTCATTTATAGAATTTGCAAAGACAATATATGGCAAAATATATATACCAATTACCCTATAAATAAAATGCACTGGACACACCGTTTATTTATTGCAGCAATGAAAATGAATAGCTATAGTTTATTATATACTTTAACGAAAATACGCAAATAATTCCCCAAAATAATGAATATAGAACAAAACATTCATTCGGCACATTTACGTGATACTAGTATTGATATATTGAAATGCATTGCTGCCATTATTATAACTAATAGTCATATGGATCTATTATATGGTAAATATGTTGTATTAGCAACGGGGGGAGCTATAGGAGATGCTTTATTCTTTTTTTGTTCTGGATATACTTTATTTCTTGGACGCAACAGTGATTTTTTCAATTGGTATAAACGTCGTATTAATAGAATATATCCAACCATATTTGCATGGGCATTCATTTCTGCACTATTACTTGGAATTCATTTAGATATGCCTGAAATATTGATAAAAGGAGGCGAATGGTTTGTTTCATGCATAATGATATACTATGTTCCGCTTTGGTTTATAAAACGTTATGCCATTAATAAATTAAGATGGTTATTCTGTGGTGTAATCTGTATTATTATTATCTGGTACTTAGCAATAGGAATTGATGATATAAGCGGAAATAATAATATGTATGGAGCATGTTATTTCAAATGGTGTCATTATTTTCTTTTTACATTATTAGGAGCTATTATTGGTCTACATAGTTCTATTTCTCATATAGATACACACATACCCCAAATGTCCTTTACACTAATAAAGTTAATATTCTCAATCCTTGCATTTTATGCACTTTGTTGGTTCAAGCATAAGAATGGCATTTACGATTTTTTACAAATAACTTCACTCTTACCCTTATTATATATTTGTTACTATTTTTATTTATTATGCAACACAAAGCAAGCAAAAGCAATATACAATCATGTACTTATAGGTAGAATTATAAAATTTATAGGAGGACTCTGCTTAGAAATATATCTTGTACAATATGGTTTATTCACAGATAAAATGAATAGTATTTTTCCATTAAATCTCCTGATTACATTTGTAATCATTTTAATAGCTGCATATTTATTACGATGTATGGCAAGAATATGGAGCCAAACATTCAAAACAGAAAATTATAATTGGAAAGAAATCATAAAATTATATTAGAATTTAATAATATCCAAATACTATCTACAACAAACAGTTTTACTCTTCAGGATAATCTTAAATTGATAAATTAATAGCTGTCTCATAGTATAATATAAAGAGAATGATACAATCAAAAAAAGATTTAAAGTATTATCTTACAGCAGATTCTGCTCGTTATAATAACCAAATACCTAATATTTTAGATTTTATTCTACATAATGAAAAATGGTATATCTATCACTATGTGCGCCATTTACGTTATACTGAATACTATCTAAACCGTTATGGACGAAAACATCCATTATTCTTATGGCATTTTTTTCGATATAAACGATTAAGCTTTAAATTACGAATAACCATCTACCCTAACACTATAGGTCCAGGAATACGTATTTATCATATTGGAGATTTCATTCATGTAGGACCTCAATGTTCCATTGGATCACAGTGTACATTATTGCCTGGAGTTGTATTCGGTAATAAACATGAACAAGAAAGTAAAGACATAATCGTAGTTGGAAATAATTGCTACTTTGGTCTTGGTGCTAAAATATTTGGAAGTGTAAACATTGGGGATAATGTTACGGTAGGAGCTAATTCTGTAATTACTAAAAATATACCCAATAATGCGATTGTAGGTGGAATACCTGCTCGAATATTAAAAATAAAAGAATAATATAGTAATCAATAATACATTATTGTATGCCTAAAGTTTTAATAGTAGCTACATCTCGAAAAACGCGAGGTGGCATCACTTCAGTTATAAAAGCACACGAGACTGGTGAACAATGGAAAAAATTTCATTGTAAGTGGATTGAAACACATAGAGACGGAAATAATATAAGAAAACTATGGTATTTAGGAACTGCTATAATGCAATACTTTTGTTTACTACCATTTTATGACATAGTGCATATACATATAGCAACCACTCAATCTGCAAAAAGAAAACAGCTTTTTTTCTACCCTGCAAAATGGATGAAAAAGAAAATAATTTTACATTTTCATCCTTCAAATGAAAAATTTTTATTTGAACCTTATAATCAAGCATTATATCGAAAACTTTTTTCACAAGCAGATTTAGTGCTTGTACTTTCAGAACAATGGAAACGTTGGATAAAAGAAGCATTAGGACTAACAAAACACATAGAAATATTATATAATCCATGCCCTATTGTAAATAGAAGAGATGACATACGAGAAAAATCAATTTTATTTGCCGGTACTATTATTCCCCGAAAAGGATATGAGACACTTCTTAGAGGATTTGCTTTAATTGCATCTAAATATCCTGAATGGAGAATTACATTCGCGGGCAATGGGGAAATAGAAAATGCTCAACGAATTGCAAAAGAATTAAAAATAGAAAAACAAGTTGAATTTCTAGGATGGGTATCCGGAAATAAAAAAGAACAAGCTTTTCAAAAAGCATCTATCTACTGTTTGGCCAGTGATGGTGAAGGATTTCCAATGGGAGTATTAGATGCATGGGCTTATGGAATTCCAAGCGTAGTTACTCCTGTCGGCGGCATTCCTGATATTGTGACAAATGGTGAAAATGGATTAGTATTTAAAGTTAATAATGAAACTGAATTAGCAAAACAGTTAGAAAAAATAATCACAAACAACAACCTGTACAAAAAATTGGCTGATGCATCTCTACATTTAGCATATACCACTTTCAATATATCAACGATTAATAAGCGATTAGAAAGGATATATTCAAATCTGTTAAGATAATAGTCTTTCTATTAGATAAATTATCAATAACATATATGCTTATAAGAAATTATTCTTTAGACTTTCTAAAAGTCCTTGCTGCAATATTTATAACAAATTCTCATTTTATCCCTTTATACAAAGATATATCGCCATCATTAGCTACTTTAGGCGTACATGGAAATGCACTATTTTTTTTTGTTTCTGGTTTTTTATTAATGATGGGATTTGAGAAAAGAAAAGAAGTTTTTTCCAATTGGTATAAGAAAAAGATACAACGGTTATGGCCTTCTGTATTTTTATGGTGCATAATATCAGCTATTCTTTGGAACAGTCCCATTAGTTGGCAGAACTTAATAATAGCTGACCAATATTGGTTTCTACAATGTATTGCCATCTATTATATTTTATTCTATATTCTTGGTAATATCAATATTAATGTTATGGGGGGGGGGTAAAATTAAGATACAAAAAATCATCTTTATACTTTCTATCATAACATCTGTATGTTATTTCTTATGCATGCCCAAAGTAGCAAGTTCTATATTTCACACCAACTTTCATTTTATTTGTCACTTTAGTATAATGGTAATGGGAGGACTGACATATCTCAATAAAGACATGATACAAATGAAATCATTACCTAAGGATTTTATACTAATGGTGTTTTGGTTTATATCATACTTCATCATTCTGTATGTAAGCAAAGGTAATTTGGATTATAAATATTATTTTCAAATAATAGGGTTACTCCCCTTACATCTCTTTACTTTTTATATATATAAAGTTGCAAGCTATCCTTGGTGTACAAAACTTTTTCAGACAAGTAAACTGAAATGGATATTTCTTGTAATAGCTAATTTAACTCTCGAAATATATATAGTACAATTCCATATCATAACAGATGAATTTAATACACTCTTTCCTCTAAATACAGTCATTGTATTTATGTTAATAAGTATAAGTGCTTACATACTAAAGGTTATAACATCACTGTTTTTACAATTTCTTTCGTCAGTTCCTTTTAATCTAAAAGAAGCAATAAAAATCTATTAAGAAACATGTTATCAATACTTATCAATGCATATGCTTGCTCCCCCAATATGGGAAGTGAGCCTGGTATGGCTTGGAATTGGTGCGTAAACCTTGCCAAATATTGTGAATTGCACATTATCACAGAAGGAGAGTTCAGAGATAAAATAGAAGCTGTACTCCCTACTCTCCCTCAAGGAAAGAATATGCATTTCCATTATAATCCGGTATCAGATGAAATAAGAAAAATGTGCTGGAACCAAGGAGACTGGCGATTTTATAAATATTATAAAGAGTGGCAATGGAAGACCTATGAAATTGTCAAAGGAATTATAGCAGAACAACACATAGACATTGTTCACCAATTGAACATGATAGGTTTTCGCGAACCCGGATACTTATGGAAAATAGAAGAAAAGCCATTTGTATGGGGACCGGTGGATGCAAAAGAAAAATTTCCCACAGCTTACCTGCAGGGAGCTAACTTAAAAGCTAAGTTTTTCATAAACTTAAAGAATTTCTTAACAGGGATTCAACTAAAGTATGATAACCGAGTACACCAAGCTGCTCAAAAAGCTGCCGTTATAGTTTCAGCTTCTTCCGAATCAAAAAAGAGTTTCAAGAAGTTCTTCAACATAGAATCACCTCTTTTGAATGAAACCGGATGTTATCCGCAGAACAAAGCATTGCTTAACAAAAAGCAGAAAAAAGAATTAGATTTATTATGGGTGGGAAAACTGGATTTTAGAAAACAATTATCATTGGCTATCCAGACAATAGCTCAAATAAATAATAAAAATATCAGACTACATATTGTCGGTAGCGGAAATAATGAAAGCTATAAAAAAGTGGCGGAATCTCTACATGTTGCAGAACAGTGTATTTGGCATGGTGCAGTCAGTCATGACAAAGTACAGGAAATCATGCAACAATCCGATATATTCTTTTTTACGAGTGTAGCAGAAGGTACGCCGCATGTTGTATTAGAAGCTATAGGGAATAATCTACCGGTTGTCTGCTTTGACACATGCGGGCAAGGGGATTCTGTAAACGAACAAGTAGGGATGAAAATTCCCCTAAGCACTCCTCAACAATCTACTAAAGACTTTGCTGAAAAGATTAACTATTTATATCACCACAGAAAGGTATTACAACAATTGTCCAAACAATGCAGCCAAAGACAAGAAGAACTTTCATGGGATAATAAAGCGCAACAAATGATTAGGCTTTATAATAAAGTACTAAATGGAAACAATTAAAAAAAATATCAAAGAGTTACCTATTATCACTACCACACATGGTGTCGGTGAGAAACGAGTATTACTCAACAGCCAGGAGACATCCACTCCCCTCACCCAAATTGCCGTAACCAGACTAAAAGCCGGAGAAATGGCAAAAGAACACTTGCATCCCACCATGGAAGAATTCTTCCTGTTTCAAAAAGGAGATGCAATTATGACAGTTGGTGAAGAACAGATAACATGTAGCAGTGGAGACTTTATCAGCATACCTGCCAATACCCTGCACGTTTTAAAAGCAATTACGGATATTGAAATCATAACTATAGGTTGTGCTGTTCATTGATATAAAAGCCAAGGCAGGTAGGCTACGTTTAACTGCCCAATAACGTAGAAATAAAATAATCAATATATAGAATCGGTATTAGATATGTTAGAGAAAAACGCAAAGATTTATGTAGCCGGTCATCACGGGCTGGTGGGTTCGGCTATTTGGAATAACTTGTTGCAAAGAGGATATACAAACCTGGTGGGCCGTTCGCACAAGGAACTGGACTTGCTGGACGGAGTGGCCGTAAAAAGATTTTTTGACGAAGAAAAACCGGACGCTGTGGTGCTTGCCGCCGCCCATGTAGGGGGAATCATGGCCAACCTGCAATACCGGGCGGATTTCATTTATCAGAACTTGCAGATACAACAGAATGTTATAGGTGAGAGTTTCCGACATGGTGTGAAAAAGCTACTCTTTTTAGGAAGTACCTGCATTTACCCGCGTGAAGCTCCGCAACCGATGAAAGAGGAAGTATTACTGACTTCTCCATTGGAATATACCAATGAACCGTATGCGATTGCAAAAATAGCCGGACTGAAGATGTGCGAAAGTTTCAACCTGCAATACGGAACGAATTACATAGCGGTGATGCCAACCAACCTATACGGTCCGAATGATAATTTCCATTTGGAAAACAGCCATGTGCTGCCTGCCATGATACGTAAGATTTATTTAGCCAAATGCCTGAACGAAGGTAATTGGGATGCGGTAAGGAAAGACATTGATTTGCGCCCGGTAGAAGGTGTGGACGGAAGTTATACCAATGAAGAAATAGTAGCGAAACTGGCAAAATTCGGAATTACACAAGAAGCTGTGACGCTGTGGGGTACAGGAACTCCGCTGCGTGAATTCCTATGGAGTGAGGAAATGGCGGATGCCAGCGTACACGTATTACTGAATGTTGATTTCAAGGATACTTATAATCCGGAAACAAAAGAAATACGTAACTGCCACATCAACGTAGGAACCGGAAAGGAACTCAGCATCAAGGAAGTGGCCGAGAAGATTATGGCTGAAATAGAATTTAAGGGCGAATTAAGATGGGATACAAGCAAACCGGACGGTACGCTGCGCAAACTGACGGATGTAACCAAATTACACAATTTAGGCTGGCACCATAAAGTGGAAATAGACGAAGGTATTCACAGACTGTATGAATGGTATCTGAAAGGTATCTGTATCAACCATAAAACAAACTGAGCCAGATAATACGATTACCGATAAATATATACATTTTCACATTTTTTCTTGCTTATAATATACATTTGACTTAATTTTGCCGCATAAATCATACTTAAATATTAGTGTCTGTCCTATTTACCTTCTGTGTGACAGGCAATAGCGTAGCGTACTCCACGGTAAACACATTTTTCCAATATACATGTTGAAATTAAGAACAGTTTCGCTTCTGGGCTGCAGAAGTGAGCTTGATGCGTTGCCTAAAGGCAAATTGCTGATAAATACAATCAATGCTCACTCGTATAATACAGCTCAGAGAGATACGGCATTTGCCGAAGCATTACTGAAAGGTGACGCCTTGATTCCCGATGGTGCAAGCATTGTATTGGCCTTTAAGTTTTTAAGACATAAAAAGATAGAAAGAATTGCCGGCTGGGATTTATTTCTGCACGAAATGAATAAATTAAACCGGAAAGGCGGTACCTGTTTCTTTTTGGGCAGCAATGATGACACATTAAGGAAAATCAAAGTAAAAGCCGTCAGGCTATATCCTAACATTCAAGTCGAAACCTATTCCCCACCCTACAAAGCTGAATTCTCCGAAAAAGACAACCAACAGATGATAGAAGCCGTAAACCGTGTAAATCCGGATTTACTATGGGTAGGTATGACCGCTCCCAAGCAGGAAAAATGGGCATACACTCATCTGAAAGAGCTGAATGTAAACGGTACGATAGGTACCATAGGCGCCGTATTCGACTTCTTTGCTGAAAACATACAACGCGCTCCATTGTGGTGGCAGGAGCATAGTCTGGAATGGCTGTACCGCCTGATAAAGGAGCCCAAAAGAATGTGGAAAAGGTATATCATAGGCAATACCCTCTTTTTAGGATACTTATTAAAAGAAAAAATATCAAATTAATAAATACACAAAATGAAAAAAGTAGCACTGATTTCCGGTATCACCGGACAGGACGGTTCGTTCCTCGCCGAGTTTTTGATTGAAAAAGGTTATGAAGTTCACGGTATACTGCGCCGTTCGTCTTCTTTCAATACAGGACGTATAGAGCATCTGTATCTGGACGAATGGGTACGTGACATGAAGAAAGACCGTCTGGTAAATCTGCACTACGGAGATATGACGGACAGCAGTTCATTGATTCGCATCATCCAGCAGGTACAACCGGATGAAATATACAACCTCGCCGCGCAGAGCCATGTAAAAGTGTCTTTCGATGTACCCGAATATACGGCGGAAGCCGATGCGGTAGGTACACTGCGTATGCTGGAAGCCGTACGCATTCTGGGTATGGAGAAGAAGACAAGAATTTATCAGGCTTCTACCTCGGAACTGTTCGGTAAAGTGCAGGAAGTGCCGCAAAAAGAAACTACTCCTTTCTATCCGCGCAGCCCGTACGGTGTGGCCAAGCAGTACGGATTCTGGATTACGAAGAACTACCGCGAGAGTTACGACATGTATGCAGTAAACGGTATTCTCTTCAACCATGAGAGCGAACGTCGCGGCGAAACATTCGTAACCCGTAAAATTACACTGGCAGCCGCACGCATAGCGCAAGGATTCCAGGACAAGCTTTATTTAGGAAATCTGGATGCACGCCGTGACTGGGGTTACGCCAAAGATTATGTGGAATGTATGTGGCTTATCCTGCAGCATGACAAACCGGAAGATTTCGTGATTGCCACCGGTGAAATGCATACAGTGCGCGAATTTGCCACCCTTGCTTTCAAAGAAGCCGGTATAGAACTGCGCTGGGAAGGTGAAGGCGTGAATGAAAAGGGTATCGATGTGAAAACCGGCAAAGCGTTGGTGGAAGTAGATCCGAAATATTTCCGTCCCTGTGAAGTGGAACAGTTATTGGGTGATCCGACCAAAGCAAAAACATTGCTGGGCTGGAATCCTACAAAAACGAGCTTCCCCGAACTTGTAAGAATCATGGTAGCTCATGATATGAAGTTCGCAAAGAAATTGTATCTGAAAGCACAAATGGAAGAATAAATACATTTTTCTCATTTTCCTTGTTTTGTACAAACAGAATGTATACATTTGTGTCGTTTTTCGTTTTCTTCAATTTGTCTGTCTGTGAAACCATTACCTATGTGACAGGCAAAAGCGTAGCATACTCTCCCGAGGTATAATGCCTATAAAAAAATACTTATTACTATTTTTCCTGTTTTTCTGTTGCACAGTGATACGGGCGCAGTATTCCATGGGAAATACCGGCTTGTTGAACATACCCACGGCGGACATGCAGGAAACAGGTACTTTCATGGGCGGGGCTAATTACCTGCCGGACGGAATGACCCCTTTTAAATTCAATACGGGTAATTACTTCGTTAATATCACGTTTCTATCCATCTTAGAACTGAGTTACAGATGTACGTTATTGAAAACCACCCGGTATGACGGAAAAAGAGGATATTTCCAACAAGACCGTTCAATGACGGCGCGTGTGCGCCCGTTGAAAGAAGGAAAGTATCATCCTTCCATAGTGATAGGTACTAATGACCCGTTCAAAGATATGGGCACCAACTACTTCGCTACCGTTTACGGAGTGCTTACCAAGAGTTTCTCGATAGTGAAAGGCGACAGGCTGGCGCTGACTGCCGGATATTACTTCCCGCTGAACAAACACAGTGTGCAGGACGGACCGTTCGGCGGCATCAGCTACTCTCCCGCCCGATGCAGAGAAATCAGTTTCATGGCGGAATACGACTCCGATGGATTTAACGTAGGCAGCGCCGTCAGGTTATGGAAGCATTTGTCCGTACATGTTTTTACCAGAGAGTTCAACTGCATAGCAGGCGGAATCAGGTATGAATGTACGCTGATACATTAACGACAAGGCTACCGGTCAGAATGAAAAGAATATACATCGTTGCATTTCTGATGCTACTGTGCACCACGGCAGATGCCCAAATCATGGCGAAGCTGAAGGAAATCGGCATGGAGAATATCCGGTGCGTACAGACGCCGGAAACGACAACAGTGGCTTTTGAGAATAATGTATACCGGGGAACATACACCGGCATAGGAAAAGCCGTTACAGCCTGCCTTGACGGTATACCCGGCGGCAACTTGCAAATGGTGGTACTGGAAAACAGAATCCCCCGTTTATATATCGATATGCCGGACTCACTGGTACATGCCTACAAAAAAGGAGACATCGGCCTTGCGCAAGTATACCAACGGATGCGGATATCCGTTGATACAGACAACGCCATGAAGGTATTGGAGAAAAGCGAAAAACCGGAAAATACCTCGGCATGGAAAGTAGACGTCGTTATCTATCCTGATCTTTTTCTTGAGAACAATACCTTTGATGAGCTTTATACCTATGCGATAAACCTGAATCCGGCAGTGGAGATGGCTCTATGGAAAGGAGCCAAAGCGACCGCACAGGTGATACTTCCCATAGCGACCAATCTGACCGGAGAAATGAAACGGGTACGGCCGGGGATAATCACCATATCGCAGGATGTACGGCTGAAGCATAACTTATTCGGACGTCTCACTGTGGGAAACTTCACCGATAACCGCATAGGCGCCCAACTGGCAATAAAATATCGTACCGACAACGGACGTGCAGAGGTCGGGGCCCAAATGGGAGTAACCGGTTTTTCTGCCGTAACAGCCGATGAGGGTTGGTACATCGGTACCAAAATGCGTGTGAACGCATCGGTCACGGCATCTTATTACGAACCGCATACCAACCTGCAGTTCGACCTGAGCGCCAACCGCTACGTATTTGGCGACTACGGCATAAGAGGTGATTGCACACGGCATTTCGGGGAATATGCAATCGGTCTTTTCGGAATATATACAAGCGGAGAGATAAACGGCGGCTTCCATTTTGCAATCCCTTTGCCCGGAAAGAAATGGAACCGAAAAGGATTCTTCCGGGTGAAACCCGCCGACTATTTTGCATGGACTTACAGTATGGTGGCGCATGGGAAATATATCGACGAACAAATGGGAAAAAGCTATTATACCCGCCCTGACGAAAACAGAAGCGGCGGATTCTACCAACCTGATTATATCCGTTATTTCCTGATTAAGGAAGCGAAGAAAGCTCAATCAAAATCAATAAAATAAATAAATCAAATAAATTAGTTTTTAAAGACAAAATCATGAAACAGAAAAGTTTTTTATTCGGAAGCCTTTTGTTATGCGCAATGGCTTTCAGTACAACCGGTTGTAGTATCGGCGGAGATGACAAAACAAATGAAATTGTAGACGATCCTCTAAAAGATAAAACCGAATACTACATTGTAGGACAAGTGAGCGACAGTAAAGGAGTAGTGGCAAACGCCAAAGTGGAAACCGGCAACGTTTCTGCGACAACAGACAGTAAAGGAGTATATAAACTGACTGTGAACGACGCCACCGCATACAAAGTAAAATTTACAGCAAGCGGCCTGCAGACTTTCGAAGCTGAGACAAGCATCGCATCTTCTGCCAAGAACCGTAGCCAGGTGACCTTGAATGTAAGAATGGCAAAAGAGATTGTATATGATGAGAATCATACCGAAACCGCAACACCTGCTACTGATGCGGTAGTTACGGCACCGAACATTGTAGACACCAATGCCGATCCTGCCACTATCACTATTCCGGCAGGTACGGTAACACAAGATACAAAAGTTGCGGCGGTTGTATATGAAGAAGCTAAAATCGCAACAGGAAATGAGACTCAAGTACCGGTAAGCAATGTAGCCGTTAAAACAGAGCCGGCCGATATAGTGGCTGAACAAGATGTTACCATCGCCGTGAATAACCTTGCTGATGATGCGACGGACGGTTATTTCGATACCGATTATATGTCTGCCGTTAAAAAAGACGAAGTTGCTACAAGAGCGGACAAATCTTTAGGTAAACCGGTATTCAACGCCGAGGACAACAGATATGAAATCACCATCCCTGCCGGAGAAAAAATAGCAGGAAAGTATGAGATGAATGTGAAATTCGACAAAAGCAGCAAAACATCGGGTACCGTGGAATACAATGCCGTGAACGGAAAAAGCGAAGTGTTGAAACTGGAAAACAGAGAATTCAATGCCATGACCGGTGTGAAACTGAATGTAACGGTGAAAAACGGCTGGACATACACCACTTCTCCGGCCACGGCATTGGCTGCCAAAGGAGCTTCTCAGAAACTGGCCGCCGCAATAGAGCGATACATCGAATTGCAGGAAGGTAAGGAAGGCGTATATGAAACAGCAACCGAACTGACTACCAACATCAGCGGTAACCACGTATTGTATTACGGAAACAAAGCCAACATCCTGACAAAGACTTACACATTCCATGTCATGATTAACGGCCAAAGCACTCCGGTGGAAGTTAACTTGAACAGCTACAACGGATACACGGAAGAGTATACCAACGGCCCCATCAGCCAACACTCCGGCGGTAGTACCGGTAAATAACCGCATACATGAGAGTTAATCAAAACTATTATTTAAATAACACATACCTATGAGTTTACGTAATTTTTTATCAAGTAGAACCGGAAAACGTTTTTACAACTTTTGCTATTGTTGGGGTGCTTGTCTGGTAATTCTAGGTGCCATCTCCAAAATCGGTGATTTCCCATACGGTAACATACTTTTGGGTATAGGCCTGTACACCGAAGTATTTATCTTCTTCATCTCAGGATTCGACGAACCCACCAGAGAATATAAATGGGAAAGAGTATTTCCTATCCTGAACGACAAACTGGCGAATACCGACCCGAAAGTTGCTTCCGTGAACTTCAAACTGTCCGGAAACGGTGAAAACTACAAACAGGAAATGGCTAAGCTGGAAGAGAACGTGAGAGCATTGAACGAAGCCCACGAAGCCCAGTTGAAACAAGTGAAGCAACAAATGGACCTGCTGAACAAACAATACAAACAAATGCAGGATACAATGAACGTAAAAACAACAAAGTAAAATAGCTGTTATGTCAAAATATGTAATGCCGCCAAGGCAAAAAATGATTAACCTGATATATATCATCTTAATCGCTATATTGGCCATCCATATATCTAAAGATGCCATAGAGGGTTATGATATTATCAGCAATGACTACCGCCCGCAAATAGCACAGCTCCAAACATACAACGAAGAATTAAGAGTACGTCTGGAGCAGGAAAAGCCGGAAGTCACGGGACAGGTACAATCTGTCAAAGAGAAAACCAATGCCATTCGGCAAGAGTTGAACGACCTGAAAGAAAACATCATACGGACAGCCGATAAAGACGAATATCAGAGCGGTATCCTCAAGAACCGCGATAACGAAAAGGCGACTCCTGATGTACTCCTCAGCAACAAACGGGGTAATAATCTTAAAAACAGCATCGCAACCTACAAGCAGGAAATGGAAAGTATGCTTGCCGGTGACGCGCAGAAAAAACTCGTAAGCAGTTATATGAACATCACTCCTCAAACCGACAACGCTTCATGGGAAGAGGAAACGTTCTCGCATCTGACTGCCAATGCAGGTATCACCATGCTTGACAAAATGGAGATGGAATTGCTGAGCTGCGAAAAGGAAGTGTTGCTCGCCATGACAAACGGAACGGGAATACAGACTTCGGAAGTAACCCCGGAAGCCGGCAAACCTCAAAAGGAAGCCGAAAAAGAAGTTGAAAAGGAACCGGCAGAGCTTTCGGATAACCAAATCTTCGTAAACGGAGTACCTACCGACATCCTGGCCGACGGAACCCTGAAGAAGCCTTTTGTACAAATGGCTCCCGAAGCCGCCGTATTATACAAAGGATACGACAATAAGCTGCAACTGACGAGCATCGGTATTCCTCAAGAGCAACTGAAAGTTTCCATGAAGAACGGTAAGGTAGTGATGCGCAACAACCGCTACATCGCCCTGCCCGACAACAACAGCCGTACCGCCGTCATTACCGTGAGCGATGGAGCCGATGTATTGGCACGTTATGAATACGAGGTCAGAAATCTGCCCGCTCCGCAACCTTACCTCTCTTATTCCCATAACGGTAAAAACACGTTATACAAGGGTGATGTACCTCTTGGCAAAAGTCATTTGCTCGGCATGAACGAACTGGTGGCGCAAGCCAATGAAGGCCCTCAGGTGAAATATAAAGTCGTATCTTTCGAAACGGTATTCATCGAAGCCGGAAGCAACAAGGTTATTACCCTTAAAAACAAAGGTAACAAATTCTCCGGCGAGCAGAAGAAAGCCATCGAACAGTTACAGGCAGGTGATAAATTCTACATCACATCCATTACCGTGTCCGGCGGACAAAAGACAGATGAGCAAATCGGCTCTATCAACGTAGTACTCTATTAAAAAAGTAAAGTTATGAAATTTGGATTTAAACACATTATATTGGCTGCTGCGCTGATGAGTGCCGGTAGTCTTACTGCACAGGAACAAAATGACAAAACATCGTTCCAAAAGTACAACTGGTTCGTAACCGGAGCCGTTAACGGAGAATGGCTGTCCAATACTACCGGAAACATGATTGTCGGCGGCAAAGTGGGAGCCGGTATCCAACTGACCCGCTACTCGGCATTCCGCATCAACGCGTTTGCCGGAAAGAACCGTGTAAAGACCATGCGCGCCCAGCAATACGGAGCCGAATTGGACTATATGCTGACCTTGGTGGGAAATAAAGGATACCAGCCTTTCAACCTGGCGGCTATCGTCGGAGCCAGCTACAACTACTTCAACACGAACAAGCTCGACATCGATAACAAGAACGTCAGCTCCATCGGTGGAAAGATAGCGTTACAGGCGTCGTACAACCTGAACAGAAAGCTCAGCCTATTCATTGAACCTTCGTTTACCATCCTGCCCAAATACTACAAGGGCAAAGATGCCGATGACGTATTTGTACAATCCGGCGTGAATATCGGTGTCACATACAGCTTCAAAGACAAGTACAAAACATCCCGGAAGGCTAAGAATGAGGCTTTCGCCGACAAAACCGACATACAGGAAATCAAAGACAAGATGAACCGTATGCTGGAAGAAATCAAGCAACTGAAACAGGAATCGCAAAACACTCAAAAGGTGGAAGCAGGAAAGAACATCGTTATCGAGCCTGCCCAACAGAAAGGTATCATTTCCGTAGATATCCACTTTGACGAGTTCAGTTCCTTCATCAGCGAAGAGCAAGCCGGCAAGCTGAACAATATCGGCGAATGGATGACCGAGAATCCTGCCGTTATCAAGATTGTAGCATTCAGCAATGACGTAAAGGACAAGAAAGCCGAAACCGAACTGCGCAACAAACGCACGGAAGCCATCAAGAAAATGTTGGTAGAGAAGTACAACATCGCTCCCGAAAGAATTGCATCCGCCGCTCCCGAATCCATGGGCTATGCAAACAAGACCGGAAACAACGCGATGATTATCTTCATTCCGAGCAACTTATAAACAGAAATTCACTTCTATGACTATCGCCATTGATTTTGACGGCACAATCGTAGAACACCGATACCCTAAAATCGGAAACGAAATACCTTTCGCCATCGATACGCTGAAAATGCTGATTAAGGCTCATCATCGGCTGATACTATGGACCGTACGTGAGGGGAAACTGCTGGACGAGGCTGTGGAATGGTGCAGGGAACGGGGCGTGGAATTTTATGCCATCAACCGTGACTACCCCGAAGAGGACACCGCCCATCACGGTTTCTCGCGCAAAGTAAAAGCGGACATCTTCATCGACGACCGCAACTTGGGCGGCCTGCCCGACTGGGGAGACATCTACCGCATGGTTCAGGAGAAGCTGACGTACGAGGAGCTGTATCGTGACAATGATAAAACTCCCCCCTCAAAAAAAGGCGGACTCTGGAGTTTCCTCAAAAAGTAACCGTTTTTTTGACTTATGTCAAATCGTACTCCGAAAAGACTCTTTAAATTTGCAGCGTCATTTAGAAAACGATAGAGTAAATTAGTTTTTATAAGAGAGAGAGATTAGTTTTTAGGGTACACTAAAAAAATTAGGCAACATCTGTTAACAGATGTTGCCTTTTTTGTTATATTTGTGCCTAATGAAAAACAACACCCATATTACGCCGTTTGCAATCAGCCTGTTCTCCCTGCTTTTCCTTAGCGCTTGCAAAGATAATCCCCCCAAGGAAGGCCTACACCTGCCCCAAGAATTATTCAGAGAAGGAGACATCGTATTCAGAAGAGGCACCGGATTCACCAGCCGCATAGTGCTGGCGGCCGACAGCGAGGGAAGATACTCGCATACCGGCATCCTGAAGAAAGAGTGCGGAGCATGGTACGTGATACACGCCGTTCCCGGCGAACCGGACTTTAAGGGAGATGCGGACAGGATAAAGATGGAACCCGTCGAGCGGTTCTTCGATGCGGGAAAAGCCGCGCGGGGTGCCGTGATGCATGTGCAAGCAGACTCCGCCCTTGCATGCAGAGCCGCCCGAAGCGCACTCGGACTTTTCCGCAAACACCTGTTGTTCGACCATGACTACGACTTGAACGATACCACCGAGATGTATTGCACGGAACTCATCGACTATGTGTACCGGAAAGAAGGGATAGACCTGTCCGAAGGCCGAACCACTTCCGTCAACATCCCCGGCATGAGCGGTGACTATCTGATGCCGAACGATATTGCGCAGAGCGGACGCCTCTGTTTGATATACTGTTTTTAACACACACATTATTCACTTAAAACAAAAAACGTATGAAAAAAGTATTCTACTTCACCATGATGGTAATGGCAGTCTTCGTAATGGCGGCTTGCTCTTCTTCCCCAAGCACTCCGGGCGACGCGTTGAAAAAGTACAGCGGGTATCTGCAAAGCGGCGATTATGAGAATTTCGTAGAAGGACTGGCTTTCGACGACAGTCAGGATGCCGCCAAGGTAAAGGAACAAAAAGAAGCGCTGGTATCCATGCTCAAAGAAAAAGTATCGAAGGAATACGAGAAGAAAGGCGGCATAAAGGACATCGAAATCCTCTCGGAACAAGTGGCCGAGGACGGCAATACCGCTGTGGTAAAGACCAAATACACTTACGGCAACGGCGAGACCGAAGAGGGTGAGCAGCAAATGGTGAAGAAAGACGGCAAATGGCTGATGTCCATAGGAAAGTAAAGCCCGAAATCTTATCTCAGTAAAGTTCGTGCCGCCCCACTTCCTCAAAGAGCGTCGCCAGTTTCTCAATGACCGGTTTCAGATACCGCCCGCCTTTCTCCGCGGACGCCTTCCCGGGATTGCCCACCCCGCTATCCACAGTGGCTTTGTCCCAATGACGGGGCGCCCACGCCACCTTTTCATTCAGCGAGGCAATGGCAAACGGACGGGAGTCTCCGTTACCGGCCTCATCAAGATTCACCAGCTCGGGATGATAGTACATCATGGCCGAAGTCTCCGATTCACCGGCATGGTCATCTATGGCGGCCTCGAAATAATCCTTGGTGGGAACGATGCCGAACCAGTCCGTCGCCAGAATCAGGAAATCGGGATAGACGAAGGCAAGGTCACGAATCATTCCTTTGAAATTATTCCCGCCGTGACCGCTGATGATAATCAGCTTGCGGATGCCCTGGGCGTGAAGGGAAGCCACAATATCTTCCAAGATGGCCTGCTGGGTGGCGTAACGGGTATGGATGCAGAAAGGAAGTTCCCGCTGTCCGGGATTATGGGCGCCGAAAGGTACGGGCGGCATCACCATGCAGCGCACGCCGGAACGTTCCAACGCCAAAGCGGCGGCATCCACGGCAATGTCATGCGGCAGGATGCAGTCCGTGAGATACGGCAGATGCAGGTTATGCGGCTCGGTGGCTCCCCAGGGAAGAATCACAACGTCATACTTCACGTCTTTCACCTTTCCATAGCAGGAAACGGTAAGGTCTATTTCTCTTTTTTCCATAGCTGTTATCTTTAGAAATTACTGCTTCCGGTATTCCTTGGGCGAGAGGCCGGTATGATGCTTAAAGTATTTGCCGAAGAACGACTGATTGGCGAAGTGCAACTCGTCGGCTATCTCCTGAATGCTCTGCTCGGACGATTTCAGCATGGCTTTCGCTTCCAGAATCACCAGGCTGTCAATCCACTCGCCCGCCGTCTTTCCACTCACCTCTTTCACCACGGTGGAAAGATGCTTAGGGGTAAGGAACATCTTGTCGGCATAATAAGACACGCTCCTCTCCTCTTTATAGTGCTCGGAAATATACCGTATGAAGCGTTCAAACAAATCTTCCTTGCGGCTTTTCGGAGTGCGCTCCTTAGCGGTATGCCCCTGATAGATGTCGTATATCTCGTAGAACAAAGCCAGCAACAATCCCTGCGTAATCTCCTTGCGGTACGGATTGTCTTTCAGCTTCACCTTGCTCCACAGGAAAGAGTGATATTCCTCGAACGCCTGCAACTCGTTGGCGGTGATATCGATGCAAGGCCGCTCCTTTATCATGAAGAACATGGGAAACAACTGCTGCATGGTAGGTATCACCAAATCCATGAAATCTCTGGACACCGCTATAAAGCTGCCGGAGAAATCATCGGAACGTTCGCCCTGCTGCACGATTTGCTCGGGCAGGATGATACAAAGCACTCCCTCTTTCATTTCATATTCCTGCAGGTTGATGTTCATCTTACACCGGCCTTTCCGGCAGACAGCAAGGCAGGCGGCGTTCAGGCGCGTAGGATATGGCGTAAAAGGAATATCCCTTATATCATCAAAAATAGCGAAATCATTGCCGATAAAGTCAATCATGGGCAGATGCTGTATTCCGGAGATATCAACGTTGCGTATCTGTTTTGTATTCATTGTTCTTGTGCTTTGCCGGCAAATATAGGATTATTCACGGAATTATTAATTTAAAAATCGTGAATGTTATCCTAATTCATTATTTTAAAGCCGATAAAGAACGTACGCGGCTGTGTAGGTCCGTAAAAATAACCGGCATCGCGAAACTCTCCCTTATCCAAATCCTTCTGGAAACTGTTGAAAATGTTTTGCACGCCCGTATTCAACTGAAACTTGATATGGTCGTGCAGCACGAAGGTATAGTTCAGTTTCAGATTGAGGTCGAAGAAGTGGGGCGTATTCTCCATGCGGTCTTTCTCGATATACCCGGCGTAGTGCGGCACAATCATCTTGCCCGTATACGTGCCCGACAGAGAGAAGTCGAAATTCTTCACCGGGGCGGACGAGAACGTAAAGTAGCCGTAATAGTCGGGCGTGCGGGGCATACGTTTGGTGGTCAGGTCTTCACCGTCCACCTGCGTCCAAACCTCTTCCCGAGTATAGCGGCTGCGCTGCGCGGTAAAGCCCAGCTGGAACTGCGCTTCCTTGCCATGGGCAATCTTGGCGTCGAGGTTGGCGCCGTACACACGGGCGCCGTTACCGTTACGGCGCTCCTTAATCACATCGCCCATATCGTTCTTGCCGATATCCTCGAGCACGAATACATGGCGCAGGTCGGTATAGAAACCCTCTACGAGGATATTGGCCTGCCAGTGTCCCAGCCGGGTGGTCCAGTCCACCGAACCGCTGTAACTGTTGGAACGTTCCTCGCGCAGGTTGTCCGCCAGCTTGATTTGCACGCCTTCGCCGCCGACCGCGGTCACATGCAGGTCTTCGTCGTACGCTTGCGGCGCGCGGAAACCGGTGGAGTACGTCAGGCGCGCCTGAAAATCCTCGGCGGGCTTATAAAGCAGGTTGACGCGGGGACTGAATATCAGCTTGTCTATCAGGTTGTGCTTATCCAAACGGGCGCCTACGAGCATGGTCAGCACATTCATCTTCCACTCGTTCTGCACGAAGGCGCTGGCGATGCGTACATCCTGCCGCATGTCGCGGTGATAGCCCGTCATGACATCGTGCATGGAGTTGTTCTGATACTCCAGCCCGCCCGTAAAGGTGGCGGGGGCGAAGAGGCAGTTGTCCATATTGCCTACGTACATGCCGCCTGCCACCCAGGTCAGGTCGTTCGTCTTGCCGTAGGCGTTCATATCCTTCTGCGCGCCGTAGTAGCTGTTGCGGTCGGTGTGCTGGATAGAGCCGTACAACGATATTTTATGCTTATACTCGCGCCAGAAGAGGTCGTAGCTCAGTCCGCCGCTGTTGATGATGTGCCTGGTCTGCTCGGTGATGTCCGTTTCGTGCGGCTGAAGGTCGAACTTGTTGCCGCCGCGGCGGAATTCGTTGGTAGTGTGATACTCCAGGTTGATGCGGCTGAAATGCGTGGGACGGTAATAGGCGCGGAAGCCGAAAGTATTCATGTTCAGCTTGCCCAGTTCGGAGAAACCGTCACCGTCGCGGTCGTAAGGATTGCGGTTGCGGTAGCTTTCGTAGAGGGCGATTCCATAGGAATTGTCTTTGGCCACCAGAGAGACGTTCCCGCCCATGTACTGCTCCCAGGACTTGCCGTCCATATTGGAGAACATGCTCGATACCTGGAAAGAGTTGTTGATGGGGTCTTTGGTGATGATATTGATGGTTCCGCCCACGGCATTGGCGCCGAACAACGCCGAACCGCCGCCGCGCACTACCTCTACCCTTTCAATCATATTCACCGGTATCTGCTCCAAGCCGTACACTCCGCTCAGCGCGCTGATGATGGGACGGCTGTTAATCAGGATTTGCGAGTAAGGGCCTTCCAGACCGTTGATACGCACTTGGGGGAAACCGCAGTTCTGGCAGTTGTTTTCCACACGCAAGCCCGACTGGTAGTTGAGCGTTTTGGCGAGGTCGGTGGAGTTTACCATTTCGAAGAGCTTGGCGCTCATCACGTTCACCACCACAGGAGCCGCCTTCCGGCTTACCTCATTGCGATTGGCGGAAACCACAACTTCATCGGTCATGAAGCTTTCTTCCTGCAACTGGAAATGTACCACCGCCGTAAAGTCCTTGTTGACTTCAATCTCCTTTTCCTGCGTCTTATAGCCTACCGCAGAGACGCGCAACGTATACTTACCGGCCGGCAGGTTCTTGAACTCAAACTGGCCTTCTTCGTTGGATACCGTTCCCTGTCCGCTGCCCACAATCAAAACGGTGGCATACGGTATGTTCTCTTCCGAACCTTTCACAAGGACATGGCCGGAAATCATATTGCCTTCCCTTATCGGGTTTGCGGCAATAGCCGCGCCGATACTCACCACGGTAAGCATCAACGCCAATATATAATGTTTCATTTGAATAATCGCTTTTATTTCTGTTACAGATTCAGCTCGTACGGGCTGACCTTCAACATTTACTCTTTAAAAAAATCAGTTGTTTAACGGTACCATCCCGGTATCAACCGTAGGTACGGCAAATACCAAGCGTTGGTACGGCGAATACCAAGCATTGGTACGACAGATACCAAACGTCGGTACAACGAATACCAAGCGTTGGTACGGCAAATACCGGACGTTGGTACAGACAATATCAAAGGGTAACGGAATAAGGGGGAGCGCGGAGAGAAATCATCCGATACGCTTTTCCCTTGATGACGGACGTATCGGTTTCGTTTTCCACCACCCGCAGCAGAGAACGCATCGGGTGTTGTATTTCGCTGCAATCCGGTTTGTCCGAACTGAAGTGCGACAACAAACCGATAGCAATCAGCGAAGTAGCGGAGTGTGAATGTTGGTTATGAAAAGGGTGAGAGTGGGTAATCAATACCCCGTTGACGTAATGGACGTGAGTAAACGCCGTTACGCTTGCCTGGTACCCTACAAAGAGTACCAGCAAGCATAATGCGTATATGGTTCTTTTAATCCTTTTCACGTCTTATTATCCGCCTTTTGACTTTAAGGCCGCAAAGTTAGTAATTATTCCTGAACTTTACCAAACAAGAACTCATAATCACGTTTGGAAGCGGGAACAGCCCACTCCTCGGGAACAAATTTCCACTGGCCGAGCGCACGGGGTTCGATTACTTTCTTCCCCTCGATGTACTGCATCAGGTAGTAGCGCAAATCCTTGTCGGTAGAGCTGACGATGCGCTCTTTCAGTTCATCCTGCGGAATGCCGGCGCCTTTTGTCAGCAGCTCCCCGCCGCCGTTGCCGCGGTAAGAGTTCAGGGCTACCGTGTACATCTTATTCATATCGAACGGAGTACCGTCCGCCATGCTGAGAATGGTTACTTTCCGGCCGCTCGGCTTCGTAACGTCCACCGTGTAGATGATGCCTGCGGCGGAGTCGAAGTTGAAACTGAAATTCTTGAAAGCGGCTCTGTCCGCCGCACCTTCGCGGGGCTTGTCGCGGAACAGCAGGATATGGTCGTCGGGAGAAGTCATGCGGTTCGTCCAAAGGTCGTAGGACATCTCCAAAGCGTCGTGCACTTCCTTACCCGAGAGCTTCATGGTGTAGAGCATGTTCTCGTACTTGTACAGGTTGAACATATCGTACACGTAAACGTCCCCTTCCTTTATCCGGGTGTCGTATGACAGAGGGGCGGCCAGCGAAATCTCGGCGCCGCTGATATTCAGTTGCAAGGTATGGATAAGGTCGATGAAAGCGGACGAACCGAAATAGGCGGGACGGGTGGAGATGGTTTCCGTGAAACGCCCTATCTTCTTCGATACGAAATCCTGAATGGTGGCGTACTGTGACGCGAAATGTTTCATAAACTCGTCGCTGACGCCGTATGCTCCGGTTTCGGTCAGCACGCCATCAATCTTCTTGTCCGTGACCTTGCCGCCGCGCAGCGTCACGGTGATGTCTATGTCGCTCACCACCACACCGTTGCTGGCGGGGTCGATAACCAGTACGGAGTCGCCTGCGATATTCCGCACTTTCTTACATTCGCGGGCGTGGTCGTGTCCCATCAGTACGATATCGAAGCCCGGAACATTGCGGGCTACGTCCAGCGAGGCGTTCTCCCGGTACTTGCCGCCCATCAGCAGGGCGTCCTGTCCGGCATGGAACATGCCGATTACGATGTCGGGACGCTCCTTTTCACGGATTATCTTCATCCACTTGCGCGCCGTTTCTTCCATGTCGTCAAAGCGGAGCCCTTTCCACAGGTTCTCGGACAGCCACACCGGAATGGCGGGGGTTATCATGCCGAGGACGACAATCCTCACTCCGTCGCGCTCGAGCGTCACGTACGGCGGGAAGTGGGTTTTGCCCGTAGCCGTTTCGATGATGTTGGCGCCCAGTACGGGAGCATGGCAGTCGCCCGCCCAACGGTCGAACACGGCACGTCCCGTTTCCACGTCGTGGTTGCCCATGTTGCCGGCGTTATATCCCATGAAGTTCAGCATCTCGGCCGCTACGTGGGGGGATACCGTATCTATATAATTGTAATAATAGGCGGTGGGCTGCCCTTGCAGGATATCGCCGTTATCCAGCAGAATCAGATTGTCCTTATACGTCTCACGCTCTTTCTGCACGAAAGCGTACACGCGTGCCAGACTTCCGACGGCATCCCGTTGGAGAATGAAATCACGGGGATAAAAGTTCCCGTGTATGTCACTGGTCTGCACTATTTTCAATTTCACTTCTTTATCCTGCGCGGCAACCGTGCCGATAAGCAGGAAAATACATACAAAACAACAAGTCAGCTTTTTCATATATCTTTGGTTTATCATATAGCTCATCTGTTTCATAAATCCAGCGGGTGGGTAAACACAAAACGGGCGCCGCGGGTGTACTGCGAATCTATCCATATCCTGCCGCCCCACTTCTCCACAATCAGTTTGCAGATGGACAGCCCCAGGCCTGTGCCTTGCGCGTATTCGTTCAGTTTCTCGAACCGTTCGAAGACCCGCTTCCGCTTCTCCGGCGGTATGCCGCAGCCGGTATCCGATACGGAGAACAGGGCGGTACGGTTCCGCATGTCCGGTTCGAGTTTCAACGTTATCGTGCCGTTCTCCGTAAACTTGTCCGCATTGGACAGCAGGTTGATGACCACTTGCTGCAAACGCTGGATGTCCGTACGGATTTCCAGGCTGTCTGCGGCGCTTTCAAACACTATCCGGTTGGACGACCGGCGCGCCTGTGTCACGGAAGCCGTCACCTGCATGCAGACCTGCACCACATCGCACTTCTCCAGGGTGAGAGTAACGCGGTCGGCTTCCAGGCGGGACACATCCAGTATGTCGTTTATCAGCCGGAGCAGCAAGTCCGAGTTGGCTTTGATTATCTCGAAATATCCGCGCTGGTCGTCTATGGCGGTATCTCCGGCGGAAAGCACGTCCGAGAAACCCACAATGGCGTTCAGCGGCGTACGTATCTCATGGCTCATATTGGCGAGGAACGCGCTTTTCAGGCGGTTGGACTCTTCCGCCCTGTCCTTCGCCTCACGCAGGGCGGCTTCAGACACTTCCAGCTCGTCTTTCAGCCTCTTGGTGCGGTAGAAGAAATAGAGCGTGATGAGCAAGCCCGTCAGCAGGATGACCAGAACGGCAGCCACTCCCCATATATGGTACTTATATTGCTCATAGAAGCCCGGAGTGACATTCACCAACCGGATGGGGCCGGGAATCGAAGCGATATCGAGCTTCCTCTCCTTCACCAGTTTGCCGTCCATGACGGTTTCGCAGGATATAATCTCTATCTCGGAGTTCTTCGGGTTTGCCAGCACACGGACAGCCTGCCGCGCCATATCCCTGCCCAGCGCACGGTAGACGGGCACTACTCCGCCCACAGCCCAGTAGCCGATGCCTACGGACGTAATGGAGAATGCGGGCAGGCCGGGAGCGGCTTCCATCATGGCATAAGTGGCGTTGCGCATGAAGTAACCGTCGTTCATGTCCACGCGCCATGTGCCCATCAGCAGAACGGTGCGCGGGGGCAGCGAGTGCAGTTTGTCACTGATGGTGTAAATCGTGTTGACACGCCCGTCCAAGAGAATAAGGCTTAATTCGGGGAATTTCTTCATCTCTTTTACCACATGCGCCTGCAAGGTTACGCCACCGTAGCTGTTGTCGGAGATGAAGGCGATATGTTCCGTTTGGGGGTACAACCGTTTTATCATGCGGATATTGGCGGCCACATCGTACTGATAGACAAAGCCGCTCTTAATCGGGGAGCCGGCGAAGTCGGCGAAGAAGTCCAGCGACTCCGGCATCCATGTCTTCAAGTCCGCGCCCTGTTCCGGCAAAAGTACTACATTGCGGCTGGCAAGCGCCGTCATTACCGGAACGTCGCCCCGGACGGAGTCTTCCAGAGACAGATAGGCAGCCCACGCTTCCTGTCCTATCAGTATGACGAGCGAGGGTTCTTTCGTATCCCGGTACTTGGACAGGATGCCCGCCATTCTCGTCTTCCACAAGGGAGACTCGGAGAAACTCTTGCAGTTCATGTTCTCCAGCTCCACACCGCATGTACCGCCCAAACGCTGAAACTCTTCCATGAAGTTGGAAATGTTGTCCGAAGTTTGGCGCGAGTCCGGATTATAAGAACTGATAATCAGTACAGGATGGTCGCCCGTCGCAGAAAAGGCCGGGAGCATGAGGGAGAAGAATGCCGTCAGGCAAAGCAGTGTTCTATAAAGTATTTTCTTGGATTGTCTCATTTAACGTCCTCCTGAACTGTCGCAAAGATACAATAAAACTCAAAAAAGGCGTAAAGAAAGATTGTTTTTCGTACTTTTGGCGCTCATTATTAAAAAGAAGCTGACATGACACAAATCTTTCACAGCATGATAGCTGCCATTCTCGGCATATCAGAAAAACAAATCGGACAGACACTCGCCCTGCTCGATGACGGAGCGACCATCCCGTTTATCAGCCGCTACCGTAAGGAAATGACGGGCGGACTGGATGAAGTGCAGATAGAATCCATCCAAACCCACTACGAAAAGCTGAAGGAAACGGCCAGGCGGAAGGAGACCATCATCGGCACCATCCGCGAACAGGGGAAAATGACTCCCGAACTGCAAAAACGTATCGATGAGACATGGGACGGCACCGTCCTCGAAGATATTTACCTGCCTTACAAGCCCAAACGGAAAACCCGCGCGGAAGCCGCCCGCCAAAAGGGGCTCGAACCGCTTGCCACCCTATTGATGCTCCAACGCGAGCCTCATCCCCGGCAGCGCGCCGCCGACTTTGTGAAAGGGGATGTGAAAAGCCCGGACGACGCCCTGAAAGGCGCGCGCGACATCATCGCCGAACTGGTGAGCGAGAACGAGCGCGCCCGTAACGCATTGCGCAACACCTTCGCCCGCCAAGCCGTACTGACCGCCAAGGTGATAAAAGGCAAAGAGGAAGAAGGAGCCAAATACAGGGATTATTTCGACTGTGCGGAACCCTTGAAGCGGTGCAGCTCGCACCGTCTGCTCGCCATTCGCCGCGCCGAAGCGGAAGGCTTGCTCAAAGTGAGTATCAGCCCCGACGATGAAGAGTGTGTGGAACGGTTGGAACGACAGTTTGTACAGAGCGGCAACGCTTGCGGAAAGCAGGTGGCGGAAGCTGTGCAGGATGCTTACAAGCGTCTGCTCAAACCGTCCATCGAGACCGAGTTTGCCGCGCAAAGCAAGGAACGCGCCGATGATGAAGCCATCCGGGTATTCGCGGAAAACCTGCGGCAGTTGCTGCTCGCGTCGCCGTTAGGACAGAAAAGGGTGATGGGAATAGACCCGGGATTCCGTACCGGCTGCAAGGTGGTGTGTCTGGATGCGCAGGGTAACCTGCTGCACAACGAGAACATCTACCCGCACCCGCCGGTAAACCAGGGCAAAGAGGCGTTTGCCAAACTGCAGAAGATGATAGAAGCCTACAAAGTGGAAGCCATCGCCATCGGAAACGGTACCGCCAGCCGGGAAACGGAAGATTTTCTGAAACGGCATACGTTCAACCGGGAAGTGCAGATTTTCATTGTCAGCGAGCAGGGCGCTTCCATTTATTCCGCTTCCAAAATCGCCAGGGATGAGTTTCCCGAATACGACGTGACGGTGCGCGGCGCCGTATCCATCGCGCGCCGGCTGATGGACCCGCTGGCGGAGCTTGTCAAAATAGACCCGAAATCCATCGGCGTAGGGCAATATCAGCACGATGTAGACCAAAGCAAGCTGAAGAAGTCACTCGACCAGACCGTAGAGAACTGCGTAAACCTGGTCGGCGTCAATCTGAACACCGCCAGCAGTCATCTGCTTACATACATTTCGGGACTCGGCCCCCAACTGGCTCAAAACATCGTGAACTATCGTGCCGAGAACGGAGCGTTCGCTTCCCGCAAGGAGTTGATGAAAGTTCCGCGTATGGGCGCAAAGGCCTTTGAGCAATGCGCCGGCTTCCTGCGCATACCGGATGCCAAGAACCCGCTGGACAATACGGCGGTGCACCCCGAGAGTTACCATATCGTAGAGCAGATGGCCGCCGATTTGGGATGCAGCGTAGCCGAACTGCTCGCCAACAAGGAACTGCGCCTGAAGATACAGCCCGAACGGTATCTCTCTCCCACCGTCGGAATGCCCACCTTGAAAGATATTCTGCAAGAGCTCGAAAAGCCGGGACGTGACCCTCGCGGCCCGATCAAAGTATTCGAGTTCGACAAGAATGTACGCACGATTGATGATTTGCGCGTAGGTATGGAACTGCCGGGTATCGTGGGGAATATCACCAATTTCGGCGCTTTCGTCGACATCGGTATCAAAGAAAACGGCCTGATACACCTCTCGCAACTTGCGCAGAAGTATGTATCAGACCCTAATGAGATTGTGTCCATCCACCAGCAGGTACGCGTAAAGATACTCAGCGTAGATACCGAACGGAAACGCATACAGTTGACGATGATCGGGGTGGAGCAAGGGAAGGGATAAATTAGGAATGAAGAATGAAGAATTTGGCTGCGCAACGCAAATACGCCGCAAGGAAATTCTTCATTCTTAATTCTTAATTCTTAATTCTTAATTTTTCATTTTTTTCTATAAGTCAGCTTGTCTTTGCCGTTACCGAAGAGGTTATCGCCTAAAGTTGTGATTTTATCGCCGGTGGCAAGGACGTAGCGAAGGTTGTCGCATCCCATGAATGCGCCGTATTCTATGGCTGTTACGCCGGGGGGAAGCTCCAATGTACCGCATAACCGTCCGCATCCGCTAAATGCACGTTGGCCGATGCTCTTTAAGTCATGGGGCAATGTGATATTGAGCAGGTATTTCTTTTGAGTGAATGTATAGTCGGGAATGACCGTGGCGTTACATTTGGACAGGTCTGCGCTTACCAGGTTGGGCATATAATTGCGTATCAATGTGAAGTCCGCTTCGTCCATTTTGCCCTCTACCGTAAGGAAGTTGACATCTTTGGGCTGTATGCCGGCGCGAATCAGTTCGCTGGCAAGGCTGCCCATCGTAGCTATCTGTACAGTGGCTCCCACCGGTTCACCTTCTATGAAAGCAAATGTCTCCCACCGTTTGCCGCGGCGATACGAGTCGCTGCTGCCCAGAGGGACGAATATGGCTGTCACGCTGTCGGCCAGGGCTTCGGGCAGCAAGTTCGGGGGAGTTTTTTTGCGTATACGGCAAATCTTCAAATTGGTACATCCCTTGAATGCACCGTCTTCGATGTTCTTGGTCTTATCGGACAGGATGACCTGCGTCAAAGATGTCTTTCCGATAAAAGTACTGTCTCTAAGCTGCTTGCAAAAGGCGTAGGACGGAATGCAATTGGCCGGATAGATATAGAAGCGGTCGGGATGCGTACCGTTCTTTCCGGCATACATGCTGATAGACGCATTGGATATATCCAGTATTTGCAGTTTCTTGAACTCATCCCGCAGATGGCGGAAATCAATCGCGTTCAGTTTGCCTTGCAGGACAAGGTGCGTAATCTCATTCGCCTCATCTTCGGTCAGCATTTCCACCAAAGTGCCGGGCTTGGCAACGGTATAGCGCTTGGAAGTCTGGGCAGAGGTGTTCAATATCATCATGCCCAATCCGGCGGCCGCTAAAAGTATTTTTCTCAGGTTCATGTTTTAAGTGTCAGATTGATTTGATTTTCCAAATATAAGAAGAAACCGTCAACCTTGAATAATGATTTCTCTTTTTATTGCTATTTTTGTCGGATATTAATTAACTGAAATTATTTTTTACGCATGGAAACCATTGGAAATGAGCCCAAAGCCAAACGTTTTGGAAAAGTGGCAATCGATATCATATCTTTTGTCACGCTTGCTGTTATCATTATTACAATACTAGGTATACCTTTCTCGGCAGTATTGCAAAAGCTGGGTAAGGAAGGAGCCGATAAGATGTTCTATTTTGTCCTGAGCGAAACACTGATGCTGATAGGTATATTCCTCTCCGCTTGGATTGTATGGCATTTCCGAGGAGTTTCATTAACCGGATTGGGACGCTCTTTGGCGATACGTAAGAAAGATTTGTTACCAGGAATATCACTGGCAATCGTTCTTTATGCGGTAGGATTCGGCGTATCCTTATTGGCAGGAGCGATAGAGATTGCAGGAGTTGTATTCAATCCTTCTTCCTTATTGATTAGCTTTGTTTTCTTTTTGCTGGTAGCCATTACAGAAGAATTCGCATTGCGGGGGTTTGTATTGGAGCGTATGCTGCAAGGCGGGGTGAATAAGTTTTGGGCATTGTTTCTCTCCGCCACCCTGTTCTCACTGGTTCATATAGCCAATCCGAACTTCGACTTTCTGTCTTTTATCAACATCCTGCTGGCAGGCATTCTGTTAGGTTCTTCTTATATATACACGCGTAATCTCTGTTTCCCGATAGCTTTACACTGGTTCTGGAACTGGATACAAGGTCCGGTTTTGGGTTATGAAGTCAGTGGAAATAAATTTTGTGACGGTTTGCTGACGCTCCATCTGCCCGAGGCCAATCTGATAAACGGCGGAGCTTTCGGTTTTGAAGGTTCCATACTTTGTACGGTACTAATGGTAGCGGGAACAGCAGTGATTTTAAAAATGTTCAGAAAAAATTGATAGCAATTAGTGATTAGCGATTAATGGTTAGTGATTAGTATCTCACCATATATGGCGCAGCTTACTAATCACTAACCACTAATCGCTAACCACTATTTATTATACATCTTCGCTCTCAATTCCTTGATATGGTCCGAAGTGATATATTCATCATACTCCATCATCTTGTCGATAATACCGTTCGGTGTCAGCTCGATGATACGGTTCGCCACGGTCTGGATGAACTCGTGGTCATGGGATGAGAACAGGATATTGCCTTTATACGTCTTCAGATTATTGTTGAATGCCTGGATAGACTCCAAGTCAAGATGATTGGTCGGAGTATCCAGAATCAAACAGTTGGCATTGCGCAACTGCATACGCGCGATCATACAACGCATCTTCTCACCACCCGACAATACGCTTGCTTTCTTCAACACCTCTTCGCCGGAGAAAAGCATACGGCCGAGGAAGCTCTTCATGTATACCTCATTGCCCTCGCCGAACTGACTCAACCAATCTACCAGATTCAAGTCCGTATTGAAGAAAGCGGTGTTATCCAGCGGCAGGTAAGCGGTGGTAATCGTTACGCCCCAGTTGAAAGTTCCCGCATCCGGCTTCATATTCTCGTTGATAATCTCGAACAAGGCGGTCATAGCACGCGGATCATGTGAAAGGAATACGATTTTATCCCCTTTCTCCACATTGAAGTTCACATCGCGGAACAATACCGTACCGTCCTCCAACGTTTTTGTCAGTCCCGAAACTTCAAGAATCTGATTGCCCGGTTCGCGTTCGGGAGTGAAGATGATACCCGGATATTTACGTGACGACGGTTTGATTTCTTCCACATTCAGTTTCTCCAGCATCTTCTTACGGCTGGTAGTCTGCTTGCTCTTTGCCACATTGGCGCTGAAACGGCGGATAAACTCTTCCAGCTCTTTCTTCTTCTCCTCGGCTTTAGCCTTCTGGTTCTGTTGCTGACGGAGAGCCAACTGGCTGGATTCATACCAGAAACTATAATTACCGGCAAAGAGGTTAATCTTTCCGTAGTCGATATCCACCGTATGCGTACACACGGAGTCAAGGAAGTGACGGTCGTGGCTCACTACCAAAACGGTATGTTCAAAATTGGCAAGGTACTCTTCCAACCAGGTTACGGTGTCCATGTCCAAGTCATTGGTAGGCTCGTCCAGCAGCAAGTTATCGGGATTGCCATACAAAGCCTGCGCCAGCATGACACGTACTTTTTCCTTATTGTTCAGCTCGCCCATCAGCACGTAATGCTTGTCTTCCTTGATGCCCAACCCGCTCAATAAAGCGGCGGCGTCACTTTCCGCATTCCAGCCGTCGAGCTCGGCGAATTTCTCTTCCAGTTCGGAAACTTTCAAACCGTCCTCATCCGTGAAGTCTTCCTTGGCATAGAGCGCCTCACGTTGTTTCATAATGTCCCACAACACCGTATGCCCCATCATTACGGTATCCATCACCGTATAGGCATCCCACTTAAAGTGGTCCTGACTCAATACAGACAGACGCTCGCCCGGTCCCAGCATGATAGAGCCCGTCGTCGGATCCAAATCTCCCGAAATGGTCCGCAAGAAAGTGGACTTTCCCGCACCGTTGGCACCGATTATACCATAACAATTACCACTTGTAAACTTCAAGTTTACATCATTAAACAACACTCTTTTACCAAACTGTACCGATACGTTCGAGACTGTAATCATCTTTATATTTACTATTTTATTATGTACTACTTACTATTTAATACCTATAACTCTGCGAATTGCGGGCACAAAGATACGAAATAATACGGTAAAACAGCTTACAACAAGTTAACTTATTGCATGATATGAAGTTAAGTAAACATCTGCAATGAAGTTAACTTACTGCAACCTATCAAGTTAACTTACTCCCCGCACGATGTTAACTTCCTATTTATGGAATATTTCGCTGTCAATCTGACATAAAAGTATTACCTTTGCAACGTTTTTGGCAAAAGCCGTCAATTTGGCAAAGTTTTTGCTATCAAAACCGTATCATATTAACTTAAACCCTTGACAGCAATGAAAGCAAAATCATTTTATAAGAATAACAAGCATAACAATATGGACCCGAAAGAAAAAGAAAACATCAACGAAGAAGAGTTGAAAGAGCAAGCCGTCCAAGACGAGAACGGCGAGGAAACAACTGAAAAAGAAGAGGTTGCCCTGACTAAAGAAGAGAAACTCGCTCAGGAATTGGAAAAGGCCAATGCAGAGATTGAAGACCAGAAAGACAAGTATCTGCGTCTCTCCGCCGAGTTCGACAACTACCGTAAACGTACAATGAAAGAAAAAGCCGAACTTATCCTGAATGGCGGAGAAAAGAGCATCAGCAGCATTCTTCCTATCGTGGACGACTTTGAACGCGCCCTGAAAAACATGGAGACCGCCACCGATGTAGCTGCCGTAAAAGAAGGTGTGGAGCTTATCTACAACAAGTTTATGACAGTATTGGGTCAGAACGGTGTCAAAGTAATCGAAACCAAAGAACAGCCGCTTGACACAGACTACCACGAAGCCATTGCCGTAATCCCGGCTCCTGACGAAGCTTTGAAAGGTAAAATTCTGGACTGCGTACAAACCGGTTACACGCTAAACGACAAAGTAATCCGCCATGCCAAAGTAGTGGTTGGAGAATAACATACACAGTTATATGGAAAAAAGAGATTATTACGAAGTACTGGAAGTCGAAAAAACAGCATCGGTAGAAGAGATAAAGAAAGCCTATCGCAAGAAAGCCATCCAATATCACCCCGACAAAAACCCTGGCGACAAGGTAGCCGAGGAGAAGTTTAAGGAAGCGGCGGAAGCATACGATGTATTAAGCAATCCGGACAAGCGTGCCCGTTACGACCAATTCGGCCATGCCGGAATGGGTGGTGCCGCCGGTAACGGCGGACCGTTCGGCGGTTTCAGCGGCGGTATGTCCATGGACGACATATTCTCCATGTTCGGCGATATATTCGGCGGACACAGCGGTGGCTTTGGTGGCGGTTTCAGTGGTTTCGGCGGATTCGGCGGCGGTGGCGCGCAACAGCAACGCCGTTATCGCGGCTCGGACTTACGCGTTAAGGTGAAGCTGAACCTCAAGGAGATTTCTACCGGAGTAGAGAAGAAATTCAAACTGAAAAAGTATGTACCCTGCAGCCACTGTCACGGAACCGGTGCAGAGGGAGACGGCGGCGCGGAAACCTGTCCTACCTGTAAAGGCAGCGGTACGGTAATCCGCAACCAGCAGACCATTCTCGGAACGATGCAGACACGCACCACCTGTCCTACCTGTGGCGGCGAAGGTAAAGTTATCAAGAATAAATGTAAGGAATGTGCCGGTGAAGGAATCGTCTACGGTGAAGAAGTTGTTACCGTAAACATCCCGAAAGGCGTAGCCGAAGGCATGCAGCTCTCCATGGGCGGCAAAGGTAATGCCGGCAAGCACAACGGCGTACCGGGCGACTTGCTGATTCTTGTAGAGGAAGAACAGGATAAGGAACTGATTCGTGACGAAAACGACTTGATTTATAACCTGTTGCTCAGCTTCCCGACAGCGGCATTGGGCGGTGCGGTAGAAATACCCACCATCGACGGTAAGGTGAAGGTGAAAATCGAATCGGGTACACAACCGGGAAAGGTTCTCCGCTTACGCGGCAAGGGTTTGCCTAATGTAAACGGATACGGTACCGGGGATTTACTGGTGAATGTCAGTGTATATGTACCTGAAACTCTGAATAAAGAGGAGAAAAAAGCCTTGGAAGAAATGGAAGGTTCGGATAATTTCAAGCCGAATACTTCTATTAAGGAGAAGATTTTTAAGAAGTTCAAGAGTTTGTTTGACTAAAGATTATACTTCTGGGTATAAAAAACAGACAATGCATATCAAAAGAAAGAGAATTATTTCTCTTTCTTTTGATTAAACAACCAGTTCATAAAATCAGGATAATTAAAGGCAGGATTCCAACTGTTATGATCACATCCTACGAACTCGATATATTCAACGCTGGCATCAATAGCCTTCAATGCTTTATAAGCTTCCCGAGAACCTTCAGGTGTTACAACAGAGTCTGTATCACCATGAAAAATACGGAACTTAATTTCTCTTAGTTCTTTTCCAATGCGGACAGGATTTACCGTGCCGCAAATAGGAACTGCAGCAGCAAAGATTTCAGGATAACGAATAACCATATCATAGGTTGCCATTCCACCCATAGAAAGCCCCATTATATAAACACGAAGTTTATCTACCTGTGGCATATCAAGAAAAGTGTCAAGCAAACTTTTCAACGTACGTATAGTAGTGGTGAGTTCCGGATTATCAGGCATCCCAAAAGGTTCTAAAGAATTCGGACGCATTGCATACCCCCAATAATTTTCTGCAGGACATTGAGGTAACAAAATAAAAGCCGGATACTTTTTTCGATTGACAGGATTAAGCCACATTTGCCCCCCATGCTTTAACTGCTTCCGATTATCATTACCTCGTTCACCTGCACCATGCAAGAATAGTACCAATGGATATTTTTCACCCGGCTTCTCCACTTCCGGACGCAACAAACAATATTGCAAAGAATCGCCCTGGGAAGACACATACACCTTTTGTTCATATTCTTTGTAAGAATCTTGCGCTGATACATTTATCAGGCATGACATCCATAACAATATTTGTATGCAAACTATTTTCTTCATATCTATACCAACCATTATTCAATCATTATTAAAATACTCATTATGCCCACTATATGCTTTATTTTAAAAATAATATTATACTCTCATTAAAAATAATAAGACGGGATAGTTTACAAATATACAACTATCCCGTCTTATTTTAATTAATAATACCCATTTTCTTAATATCCGGGATTCTGCTTAATAGAACCACCAGAGCGGTCAATTTCTGACTGCGGAATAGGAAACAATTCATTAACTCCTTTTTTAAATGCCGCGCCGCGCCCCTTTGCATAAGGATAATTGGCAAATGCGTTCATCGTTTCAATGTAACAATTCCAGCGTTTAAGATCATACAAACGGTTATATTCCATTGCCAACTCTACCCTGCGTTCATGCTTGACAGCTTCCAATAAATCATCATTTACAGTTACCATTTTCAAGTCTTTATCAGGAATAGTCAATACTCGAGAAACGGCTTCAGCATCTTCTCCACGCGAATCATTAGCGCGTTGACGAACTGCGTTGATACATTTTACTATAGTCTGTTTATCACCATTAGTTTGAATTAAAGCCTCTGCATACATCAGCAAAACATCGGCATAACGAATGATATTGAATGTCCAGGCATCATCACCAAACCCTAGTCCCCTTCTTGAAGCTACCAAAAAAGCTTTACGGCTATGATAACCTGTATTAGGGTAAGTGGAGAAATCCAAAACTTCATCTTTCACCGTACCGGGGAATTTATCACCAGGCTGCACAATAGTAAACAACAAACGGGGATCCCCTTCTTCAAATTCATCAACCAAATTCTGAGTAGGCTGATCAAAACCATATGCACCAACAGAACCTCTCGGATTAGAATATACAGGTACAAAAGAACCGTAAACATTATTGGTAGGATCATCTCCTTGTATATTCGGTAAGATAGATTCACTCAGTAAATAATTCCCTTCCAGAAAAAGTGACTGGAAATTGGGAGCTAATTCACAACCTGATTCCACAACCTTTTTTGCAGCATCACGTGCATCTTCATAATAAGAAGCATCATCCTTGGCAAAATACATATATACCCGTGCTTGCATTGCCCATACGGCTTCCTTGGTGACACGTCCGATTTCCGACTCCGGCAATGAAACCCGACTAGGAAGATTCTCTTCCAATGCTGCATCGGCCAAATCGTTCATAATAAATTCTGCAGTCTCAGCCTCAGTAGCTCTTTGCAAGCTTTTACTGTCATTTACTGTTAATGAACGCTCTACCAAAGGTACACCGCCAAAAATTTTGCAGAGCTCGAAATAATAAAATGCGCGCAAAAATTTCACCTCTCCTATATATCTGGCTTTCACGTCTGCCGCAATCGGATAGCCATCGGCATCTACCAAAGGTTTATTGGGGATATTTTCCAAACAAAGATTACATCTTGCAATAGCTTTATACATGCCTTCCCAAAGTGCAGCCAAATCCGCATTAGAAGCTAATGGACGACCGAAACTTAAATCAGCAGCACTAGACCGGTCACTGGCATCCGAACCGCCTTTTTCCGAATCGTCAGTAGCAATGTTATACAACATCATACGGGGTATCTCATAACCTATTGCATCCCCAAGCATATCATAACATTTAACAACTGTACTATACCCGGCATCAGGAGATAGGAAAAACTTATCTTCGGTCATAGTCCCCTTAGGAGTACTATCCAAGAAATCGGAACAAGAGCAGAATGAGATTGCTGCCAAAGATGTTATCAATAATTTTATCTTTTTCATTTTATATCAGAATTTAATATTTAAACCAACAGTCCATGTTCTCGCTTGGGGATAGAACCCTTGATCTATACCATTAAGAGTAGCATTACTGGAACCAATTTCAGGGTCAAGACCTGAATACTTGGTAAGAGTAAATAGATTTTGAGCACTTACATAAAGACGTAAGTAGCTAATACCTTTAATCTTCAATAAACGTTCACAAAAATTATAACCTAATTGCAAATTCTTCAGTCTGAGATAAGAACCATCTTCTACAAAATAATCAGAGATTTCGCTATTCTGTCCCTGTTCGGCAGATATTCTATGGTATTTATCCGTAGAACCTTCACCATTCCATGCACGATTCAGAAAGTCTTCACGGGCATTCATCGTACCGGTTCCCGATTCAAAATCACGGAGAGTCATATTCAGAACATCATTTCCTTGTGACCCTTGAAAGAATACGTTAAAATCAAATCCTTTCCAAGTAGCGCCCAAGGATAAACCATACACAAAATCCGGCCAAGGGTCACCAATCTTAGTACGATCTTGTTCATCTAATACATCATCACTATTAAGGTCTTTGAATCGAATATCTCCCGGTTTGGCCGATTCTCTTTGCGCACTACCTTCCACTTGCTCCTCATTCTGGAAAATACCATTAGTAGCATATCCATAAAAATAACCTACCGGCTGTCCGACCTCTGTCTTGGTCAATACTGTTACATTATCAAATGCATGCCCATAGATTGCATCGCCATTACCCAATGAAGTGACTTCATTCTTATATGTAGAAATATTAGCAGAAGCAGTAAAGTTAAAATCACTCCAAGCCTTACGATAAGTTATACCAAACTCCCAACCGGTATTGCGCATCGAACCGACATTAGAATAAGGAAACATTGGGAAACCTAATGTTGTGGGCAACGGTTCCTGCATCAACATATTATCAATGTCTTTACGAAAATAATCAGCCACAATTTCAAGACTATTATTGAAAAGGAGCAAATCAAGTCCTAAGTCAAATTGTTTGGAAGTTTCCCATTCCATTACCGGATTTCCCACCGTAATCACTCCGGAACCGATAGAAGGGGTAGTTGGAGAACCGAAGCAATAGTAATCGTATATTGAACTTCCATATTGAGAATAATTAAGTCCGCCGGGAACATTTTGATTACCGATTAAACCATAACTGACGCGTAATTTAGCATCATCCAGCCAGCTATGTGCAGTCTTCATAAATGCTTCGCTGGAAAAGCGCCATGCAGCCGACACAGACGGGAAAGTACCCCACTTATGGCCATCAGCAAACTTTGAAGAACCGTCACGGCGTAAATTTACTGCCAATAAATATTTACTATCATAATCCAAACTGGCACGACCGAAGAATGACAGCATTGAATTATCATAAGGATACCCCGACACTGAAGGATTGATAGTTCCGGCATTCAGAATAGCCATATCCTTATCGTTATTAATAATTCCCTGTATGGAAGCATTTACAATTGATACATACGTCTTCTCGGCAGAAGTACCTAACAAAGCTCCTACTTTGAATTTTCCGAAAGTCTGATCATAGGTCAATGTCTGTTCCCATACAAAATAATTATTTCTGGAATTATTTGCTATTACAGTATTTTCATCAGCTTTGTCAAAAGCATTCAAGAAATACTTAGGTTGTAGTCCCTCCGTTGTTGAACGGGCAAGATCCATCCCAAAACGAGAATTAAACTTTAAGAAATTAAAAAGTTTCACTTCCAAATTCGCACCTGCTTTTACAAAAAGAGTCTCATAAGTGCTCTGGCGCATTCTTTCAATCTGTCCTACCGGGTTACGTTTGTTCGAGAACAAGAACCCTGCATATTGAGAATAAAGATTGTTGGGCTCATAACCATTGTAAATATCACCTAGGAAATCAGGAACATCGACCAAATTATTACGAAATACAGGAGTAATAGGATCCCCCCCCATAGCTGTATAAACAGTACCGGTAGCCATACCGCTTTCATCAACCAATTGGCGTTTTTCATCAATGATTCCCACATTTGCCGTCAAAGAAATACGATTCGATATTTTCATATCAAAATTGTTTCGCCATGAAATGCGTTCATAACTGGAACCCTTCACAATACCATCTTGGTCAGTATAGGACAAACTGGAAAGAATTCCTACATTTTTACCTCCACCACTGATACTGATATTATGATTGTGCATAAAGGCAGCATCATTAGTGATATGTTTCCACCAGTCTGTTCCGTTTGGACCGGAATTTTTATTCACAAAGTTCAGTACAGCATCAATATTTTCCTGAGTAGAAAAAGCCGGAAGACGGTCTACTCCTGCATTATCGGCAGCCATATTTTTATAAGTAATATAATCGGCAGCATTAAGCATATAGGGACGTTTCCAAGGAGCCTGCCAACCTACATATCCATCATAGGCCACCTCTGTCTTCTTTTCAAGACTACCGGACTTTGTAGTAACGATGATAATACCGTTTGAACCGCGAGAACCATAGATTGCTGCCACAGATGCATCCTTATGAACTGCAATGGATTCAATATCATTCGGATTTAAATAATCAATACCATCCTGCGGAAGTCCATCCACAATATAGAGCGGAGTGGTAGACCCTGTAATAGAACCAATACCACGAATATGAGCAACACTTCCAGCCCCCGGCGTACCACTACTGGAACTAACTGTCATACCAGGAACTTTACCCTGAAGTACATTATTAATATTACTTACCGGCATATCTTTTAAATCTTTTCCGCTAACTACTCCTACGGCACCTGTCAAATCCTTTTTAGCTACCGAACCGTAACCTATCACAACTACTCCATCCAATTCATAGGACATTTCTTTCATTATTACATTTAAACGTTGTCCTTGGGTAGCTTTCAAAGTCACAGTTTGATAACCTATCATACTTATAATCAATGTGACATTTTCAGAAGAAGAAAAAACAAATTCCCCATCAACATTGGTTATCACACCGTTTGTTGTTCCTTCCTGCATAACTGTAGCACCAATAATCGGTTCACCTTGAGTATCCACCACCCTACCGGTAATGTTTGAATTTTGTGCTGATATTACAGACGGGACGAGTAATAACAGAACAAAACACAAGGTCATGATCAAACTCTCACCTTTATTTTGTCTCAAATTTTTCATATGTAGTATCATTATATTAAATATTAGTTGATATGTGAATATTTACTATCCACTATCGGATTTTGTATTCTATCTATAGCCAAAAGCAGGCTACCAGCTTCTGCACTATACCACCTATCTTTCTGCTGCCCTTTAGAGTTATAAGAATAAATATGTTTAACGTAAGTTTCTACTCTTGTTACATCATTAATAGTAGCTGCAGCATAGGCTATAATAGTCCACGGGTAATCATCATAAGTCGTTCCACTCGCCCAACTTCCAAAATTTCTATTGAATTGTGTATATACCTTATTGGCAATCTCACTATCCGGTTCAATAACTTGGAACAAACCAGGATACAGTTGGCATACAGCATCAGCATAGAACTTACTTAAATCAGGGGTTCCTGTTCCGTTAGCTCCTTTATTCCAACGGAAAACAGTACCATTATACAACGCCTTTACAGACGCTGTATTCTGAGCAAGAAAAGTTGAAAAATCTACCGCATTATCTATTAACCCATTATCTTTCAGCCATAAAGCAGCTTTAAGTCCCATATTTACTTCACAATTATCCATTAAATATTTTACTGGATAATCAAGTTTAGCTATGCTTAGATAGTCATTATCATCCGAGGTAAAATCCGTCGGGATAGAAAAAGATTCAGTATCTATAGTATTTATCATAGCACTTGCTACCAAGGAAATATCGTCTTTTTTCTCTTGTAACCAGTTTTTATTCTCCTCTGATAACTTTGCCAATTCCATTACAATCTCTAAAAAAGTAGCAGCATAAGAATCTACCGAATCATATGTGCCATGGGTTGTTTCTGTATCGCCATAATAATCATAAACAGAGCCTATTATTTCCGGTTGTCCTGTATGAGGATTGATATTAGTTCTATTAAGTTTATTCAAATACCAAGTAATGTATTTCTTCACCACTTCCACATTCTCCATTACCGGATTTTTCAACAATGCCATAACAGCAAAGTTGGAAAAATAAGGGCAAATCCGACTATTAGATTGCTCATTATCTTTAATCGCACCACTGGATATTTGCAAAGAACGAATATAAGCAAGCTGATTTTTTTTCACTACGTCATAAATACGAGTCATTTCACTCGTTTCATCCCCTTCTCCCTCATCCGAACCATCAGAATTATCATCATCAGGATTTAAAACAGTGGGTGGCGGTGCAGTACTCGTATCACCACAAGCTGAAAATGTACTTAAAGAAAGAGTCGCAAACATCACGACCATTATATATGTTTTTTTCATATTATCAGTAATAAATATTATCGTTTATAAACCTCAAATTCATAGCACCAAAGTCCCCATTCTTTCATATATGCTGTAAAAACAGCTTTCACATAACGAGTTTTTATACTATTGAATGCTATATTATGTATAACTACTTCTCCAGCCTGAGCTGTCGGGTTATAATTTTCTGAAGCACATTCTGTATAATTAATTCCATCAGAAGAAACTAAGATTTTTGTTTTGATACTGTGATTATTATACCCCCAATAAATATCAATATTATTGATGGTATATTCTTGTTCTAAATCTATTACCAGAGAATGTTCCGCTGTATTAACATCATTAGTAGCCCACTTAGAAATAGTAGTATTGCCATCTACAGCTTCTTGCGGAACCGGATAAAGCGTAGAAGAAACTGTAATAGGTTTATTCAAAGCCAGGTTTGTATTCATCGGAGTTGTATCCTCCGGCACTGTAGGAGTATCACCACTGCCATCCTTCCGCTTATAAACTTCAAGCTCACAAATAGTCATCGCCCATGGTGAATTACATCCTTTTAGGATACCTTTTATATAACGAGCCCTCACTAAATTACCGAGTTTAATATCTTGTTTACCTACATTGAAAACTCCAACAGGTTCGATATTATTGGTAGTCCAGTCCGTTGTATGTGAAATTGTAGTATAGTTATCACCATTTTCTGAAATAAGGAGTTCATAGTCTGTAGCATAAGCTCCCATATCCCAAGCAGTAATAATATTATTAAAACTCATTACATCACCAAGATCAACGATAAACCAACCTTCAGCCATAGGGCTTGCTCCAGCATCAATTACCTGCCAAGCATTTTCATATTTGCCATTTGTTATATGAAAGTTAGCAGCTTCATTAGTGGATACCGTTACACTTCTACTTACAGCAATATTTTCATCATACGGAGTATCATCCTCTCCACCAGTAGCATTTCTCTTATAAACTTCAACCTCACAAACTGTCATCGCCCACGGTGAATTACATGCTTTTACAATACCTTTTACATAACGGGCTTTTACAGCTGAAGTAAGTGTGATATCTTGTTTTCCAACAGTAAAAATACCTGATACTTCAGTATTTGCAGTAGTCCAATCTGTCGTGTGAGAAACTGAAGTGTATTGCTCCCCATCCTCTGAAACCAAAAGTTCATAATCAGTAGCATAAGCTCCCATATCCCAAGCTGTGACAATATTATCGAAAGTATATACATCTCCAAGGTCTATAATAAACCAACCTTCGGCCGCAGGAGTTGCTCCGTCAACTACTTGCCAAGCATTTTCATATTTACCATTTGTTATATGGAAATTAGCCGCCTCATTAATGGATACCGTTACACCCTTGCCTTCCGCCAAATTGACATCCAATGGTGTATCATCCGCAGCCTCTTTAATAAACGTAAATTTCTCTTTTGAAGCACGCGTACCTTTCTCATTAGTTACCGATATAGGACCTGTCGTAGTTTTCTCACTAACTATGGCTTTGATAGTGGTATCATCAATAATCTCGAAGCTTTCAGCTTTTTTACCATCAAAAGCCACATCGGTAGCAGTAGAGAAATTAACGCCGACTATAGTAACCTCAGTACCCGCCTTACCTTCAATGGGTTCAAACGAAAGCACCTTTGGCAATTTGGATACCGTAAATGGTGAATTGTCAAACGGATTAGCTCCGTAATCATCTGAACATGACGATAATATCATGTACGACAAACATAGGCAAAGAATAGAAATTCTTTTAATAATTTTCATAATACAAAATTTAATTATACAAAAGGTTTTATTTATTGTTTCTGCGCATCCGCTTCACATCATTCATATACTTCTGATATTGCTGATATAACTTAATAGTGCGCTTCTCACCTATTCTACGAGACATCTTAGGGTCATTAAATACCCCCGGATACTGATAGCAAAGTACCTTTTCAAAATTATCAAGCAATGTCAGATCATGAATGATTTCTTCTATGGGACGCGGATATAGAGAATTGTCCGGATTAAATAAAAATGCCTCAAGATCAAACCACAAATGTGCCCCTGCATCGTCACAGAAATTCTGCAATATATCAGCAGCCTCTTTTCCTGTTAAATCTCCTTTGGGCATACGTGCAAAGCCAAACGGACATAAAATATCAAGATTCTGCAGTAAAGCGGGATATGCATCTGCCCCATCCAATACTCCCATACTGTTTGTTGCAAGCATAATAGGTTTTTCTGGTGCAAACTTTTTGATATACTTTTTGAATTCACGGAAGAAATCACAAATTTCCTTTTTTCTCACTAACTGCATTTCATAGGTCTGCTCCGAATTATAAAGGTTTCCGGCACATTCTTCTGAAATATAAAAACTATAAAAAGAAGGATGACTTCCATATTTATTCCACAATTCTTTGGCCACTTGTTTGTGCCATTCAAGAGATTCCGCAGAAAAATCGAACCATGCAAACATTCCCACACCCATCATAACCGACATCCCCAGTTTATCAGCCTCACTAAGAATAGCCTCCAACGGATCATGCGCCATAATAGGTACCCTATCCGGATAAAGTTCTGACGGATAAAAAGCCTTACCCGGATAATTGTCAACGTTCATTTTATGTTGTCCCACATATTCTTGATTACGAAATACTTCCTGAATTACAATGACATCCATACCAATATTGTGCATAGACCGCACCATTTCATGCCATTGGGCATCTGTCATCTGTTTTATATCAGCGTTCCAATGTTTTCCTTCTATTTCACTCCAATGGTAGATACCTGCCCAAGCCCCGTCAATAAGACGAGTAGAACGAATATCAGACTCTATTACTTCAAATTTCTTAGTAACTTCATAACTCTGTTTTCCATCTTCTACTCTCAGGATAATACGATTATTTCCCACTTTATCGGTAGTATTCAATACATATTTAATACTATGTGATGCTCCTATGGGCAGTGTTATTGTAGAATAGTGTAGTAAAGACTGCTGTTCCACATTATTCAAGTAAATAGAAATTTTAAAGTCTTGTTGTTCTGTTCCTTGATTCACTATACCTGCACGAATATCCAAATCAACCTTATTGGTAATGGTACCCGGTGGAATTAAAGTTAGCCCTACTCTATTATCTCCACCATAGACTGTAGAAACAACAATCATGATAAAACACAAGGTCAAAAATATTTTTCTCTTCATGGTATTATCTTTATTAATTATTCATACTCAAATCCTCTAATATTTGCCAGCATTGATACATCCCTCTTGGTACATGGAAACAGCCTTTCCACTTACCGCCTTTCAAAGGTAACAATACCTCACCACGACGATTCAAATATCCATACCACTCCGGATATTCCGTATCTTTAAAATGACTCCAAGTATAGTCATGCACTTTCTTAAACCATTCAAGACATTTCTTATCACCAGTTAACTGATAGCCTTTAATCATGGAAATCAATGTTTCAATATGTACCCACCACAATTTTTGATCCCATTCCAACTGCTGAAGCGGATATCCTTTACGGTCCATGAAATAGAACAAACCACCATATTCTTTATCCCATCCATACTCTGCCATAGTTAAAGTGATATTCTTAGCTTTCTCTATCAATTCCGGACGATTTAAACGCCTACCTAAATCCATAATAAACCACATAGCCTCAATATCATGACCGGGAGTAACTTGACGTCCTTCGAATGAATCAGATAATTCACCATTTTCAAGTACATTTTCTACAATAATACCTCCCAATTCCGGACGATAAAATACTTCCATTACTTCATGAATACAAGTATCAATAGTATTCAATAGAATTTTTTCATCTAATAAATGTTCTATTTCCAATGCCAGATTACAAAGAATCATAGGTAAAGCAAAACCCTTTAGATTACGTGTACCAGGATGTAACTTATTCCATTTTCCTTTAGGGTTATTTACTTTAGAAAGAATAATATCAAAAGTTTTTTTGGCAATATCAGCATATTCCTGCTTACCGGTCGCCAGACTAAGCTGCCCGAAAGCCATCGTAGCAAACGTATACGAAAAGATATTATACGGTTCCACCAATGGATTTCCCTGACGATCCAAAGAAAAATACCAATTATAATTGCCGTCATGGCCATACTTCTTCAGAAACTCACCGCCTTGAATAGCACAGTCCAACCACTCCTGTTTCTTCTCCACTTTATTATATAACATAGAGAACAACCAGACTTCGCGCCCTTGCAACCATATGAATTTATCAGTATCAAATACATCACCATTACGGTTCAAGCATGTATAATAACCTCCAAATTCAAGATCCTGAGAATGATTCAACCAAAAAGGCAAAACATTCTCTAACAGCTCATTTTTATAAAGCTTTGCTAATTCTTTAAAATCCATAATTTATCATTTAATTATAAGGTCGATTATTTTTCATCCAATATCTTTCTATCTCTTCCAAAGATTTACCGGTAGTCTCCGGAATTAATTTCCATACAATTAGAATATAAGGTACGCACATGATTGCAAATAGTAAGAAGGTTCCTGCAGGAGTCAGATTTTGAAGCATCCAGGGGGTTAACTGGCCTACAAGATAAGTACCTATCCACAATGCAAATCCAGCGATAGACATTGCCATTCCACGGACACGTGTAGGATACATTTCTGAAAGCAAAACGAAAATGACCGCACAGATAGAAATGGCACAGCAAAAAACATAGAATAAGAAAAAGATTAATAAGAATGTATTTGGCAAATTAAAAGTCGTTGAGAAACGGAAATAAAAACCTATCAATAATAAAGAAATAACCATACCGGAAACTCCATAATATACAAGTTTCTTACGTCCTATTTTATCTATAATAAAGACAGCAATTACCGTAGTTACTGCGTTTACAATTCCAACTAATACCTGACTGAACAAAGCATCTCCACCAGACAAACCTGCTTGTTCAAAAATAGAAGGGCCATAATAAAGAACAGCATTTACTCCCATAAACTGTCCCAAGATGGCAATACTTGCACCTATCAAAACTGCTTTAAAAATCTCTGGTTGTAATAAAAATCTCCAATCGGATTTAGCCTCAGACCGAACAACGGATTTAGTTTCGTACAATTGTTCTCCAGCTTCCGCTTCTGAAAGATATATTTTCCGGAAAATCATTCCGGCTGAAACTTCACGTCCTTTTAAAACCAACCAACGGGGACTTTCCGGAATAAAAAAGATAATTATAAAAAATAGTATAGACGGAATACTTGAAAATCCTAACATACCACGCCAAACTTCACTAACCATAATCTTATTCATCCAATCAGCACTCAAAACCACCCCACTTTGAGAAAAATGCAACAATTGATAATTGGCTAAATAAGCACCTAAAAAACCAATTGTTACAGCCAACTGATACAGAGAAACCAGCCGACCCCGATATTGAGCAATGGAGACCTCGGATATATAAAGAGGAGAAACGACAGATACTATACCTATCCCCACCCCTCCCAATATCCGTGCAAAAACCAGTTGGTCAAAAGTCAGAGTAAATGCACAACCAATACCTGATACAGAAAAGAAAATAGCAGCAACCAACATAGTCACTTTACGTCCCCATTTATCACTCAATTTTCCTGCAAACAAAACTCCGACAATAGACCCTACTAAAGCACAGCCAACAAACCATCCTACCTGAATTTCCTCTAACTGAAATTGAGAGGCAACCTGAGATACAGTACCGGAAATAACAGCGGCATCGTATCCGAAAAGGAAACCACCTAATGCAGCCACAACAGAGAGAAAAATTAAATAAGGGAAATTAATATTTGATTTCATACCTATTATTTTAAAAAGACTATTAATTATATAATTATATACAAGCAATCTCACATCTATTGTAGAAGAATCTCACTGCCAATAAATTCAATTTTAAATCTATTTTTTGTTTACCTGACAGACTAAAGAAAAGATAAACTGCAGATTTATAGAATTCTAAGCAAAGTGTAGCAAATGTAAAACAGATGATCCACTTCTTGTGCAGAAAACTATTTTGTTTGTTTTCATATTCATTTGAGGTCTTTCTTAGTATTATTTCGTTTTATTCGCAACAAATATATAATCTTTTTATTAATATCACAAACAATTACTAAATATTTTTATTATATACACCAAATAAATGCATTTTATTTAATTTATATGAATAAAATACGCATATAAATAAAGAAATAGAAGCTTTAATTTTATGAATCAACCTAAAAACTATATATACATTTATTAATTCAATACAATTAAGCAATAATTAAAAGTATATATACGATATATTAACTAAATAATTTAGTATATTTGTCAAATCTAATAAAAGTAAAGATTAATATGGCACAGGAATTACTCAAAGAAATAGAAATGGGGAGTAAAAATGCTCTCATAAAAAAAAGAATAATCACTCATTATATATATAATGGTAGTTCTACTATCACTGATTTATCTAAAGAACTGGATTTAAGTGTTCCAACGATAACCAAGTTCATCTATGAAATGTGCGAAGACGGTTATATTAATGATTACGGAAAATTAGAAACTACTGGCGGGCGGCACCCAAGTCTTTATGGTTTAAATCCTGAATCCGGTTATTTTATAGGAGTAGATATAAAAAAGTTCTCTATCAATATAGGACTTATCAATTTCAAAGGGGATATGATAGAATTAAAAATGAATATTCCCTATAAGTTTGAAAACACATCTGAAGCTCTGGAAGAACTATGCAAACTCATTAGTAACTTTATTAAAAAGACCGGCATCAACACTGAAAAAATAATGAATATTTGCATCAATATTTCAGGGCGGGTCAATCCGGATTCCGGATACAGCTTCAGTATGTTTAATTTCTCTGAACGGCCATTAGCAGAGATACTAACCGAAAAAATAGGGCGTCCAGTTTGCATAGACAACGACACCCGAGCTATGACGTACGGAGAATACATGCAAGGTTGCGTAACAGGAGAGAAGAACATTATTTTCGTAAATATAAGCTGGGGACTGGGTATCGGAATAATTATAGACGGTAAAATATATACTGGAAAATCAGGATTCTCCGGCGAGTTCGGACATATTAATGTATTTGAAAATGAAATACTCTGCCATTGCGGTAAAAAAGGGTGTTTGGAAACGGAAGCATCCGGTTCAGCTCTGCACCGCATTTTATTAGAGCGCATAAACAGCGGAGAAAACTCCATCCTATCCAACCGAATTAATATAAAAGGAGACGCGCTTACATTGGATGAAATAATAGGCGCCGTAAACAAAGAAGATTTACTATGTATTGAGATTGTAGAAGAAATCGGGCAAAAATTAGGTAAACAAATTGCAGGATTAATCAATATATTCAATCCTGAGCTTGTGATTATTGGAGGAACATTATCGTTAACAGATGATTATATAGCCCAACCTATAAAAACAGCCATAAGAAAATACTCTCTGAATTTAGTCAATCAGGATTCAGCTATCATGCTTTCAAAATTAAGAGATAAAGCCGGTATTATAGGCGCTTGCATGCTGGCAAGAAGCCGAATGTTCGAATGCTAAAACAGCTATATATTAATATAACCTTCTACTCTTCCCTAGCTTAGAATAGAAGGTTATCTTTTTTCTTTAGTTTTTCCCTTTAGTAATGGCGTAATGACTATTTCAGCAAATGCACAAACTTAGCTGGTAATTCAGCCTTATCGGCACAAACAGACAGATACTTTCCCTCAGCATCTACCAAAAGAGCCGCACGCCGTGAAACGACAAAGGATGCTACGCCGGTTGTCTCTTCAACAAAAACACAACCGGGGAAAAGAGGCGCAAACACTTCTTTGGTTTGCCCTTTCCACTTCTTGAATACAATCTGCATAGGACAAAATGCTGTATATCCTGCAGCATTCAAACGCTGCATCAATTTACGCTCCGATTTTGGTGCTGTATGCAGAGCACACCAACGACTCATATTATTAGTCATCATATCGCCTTATTTGCTTTTCTCCAATCCTTAAATAAATCCTTCACAAATAATATCCAACCGACACAACCTACTCCCGCCAGGAATACAAAGCCTATAAGAATCATAATCTTATTAGGTTTGGCGGCACGTAACGGTACCGTAGCCGGTTGTACAACCGTATATACCGGAGTAATCTCCTGCACCTTGGCTCTTGCCATTTGCAATTGTCCGGAAACCTGCGTATAAACGGTATACGCCAACTCCACCTCATTCTTCAAACGCTCCTGTTCGGCACGATAGCTTAACAGAACCACATTCTGATTAGCATCCGCGAAAGTAGCATATTTTTTCTGAGCGTTCTGATAATCAGCTTTTGCTTCGTTATAAAGTTTTTCAGTAAAAGCTAAATCATGACGGGCTTTATTGGTACGGTAATCTGTGATATAATTCTGCAAACAACGCATGACGGTATCAGTCAGCGAAGCGGATATCAAAGGATCCTGCATGGTAACCTCTAAAGTCGTAACTCCGGTTTTCTTATCAATCGTAACCAAAATACGTTTACTCAAAGCCTCCGCTACCCTTGTTTCGTCCAATGTCAAACGGAACGGATCGATTTTCCCTTCTTTTTTCTCCGGTTTATCCTTAAACAAAGACAATGTCCACCCCAAAGCCTTGAATGGCGCAGATACCACAGTACCCATCCATGATGAACGTTGGTATTTATCCAGATAAGCGTATAAAGTCGTGTCGATTTTTCCTTTTTGATCTTTGACCTTTACATCAAACAGCTCCAACAGAAAAGGAGTCGACTTGACAATATCAGGATACAATTCAGGTGACAAGGCATCCTCTCCGGCAGAAGCACCACCTAAATTGATTCCGGCCATGGCAGCCAATGCTCCCATGCTTCCGGCATTCATTTTACTGGCGCTTTCGGGAGCTAACGTCACCTCCGTAGAATATTCTTTAGGAATACTGAACCCCACAATCAGCCCTATCACTGCGGCAATACCACATACCTTATAGAGCATTTTGCGTTCAGCCCATACTTTCTGAGCCAATTCTATCAAATCAATTTCCTGTTCCTCCGGTTTCTGCGGAGTTTCTTGTATTTTACCTTCGCTCATTGTCTTTATTACTTAAAGAGATTAACCAAAGTAGCAATCATAGTACCCAAAGTGGCAACAGAAGTACCCATACCTACCATTTCAGCCACACTCATACGCTTGCTCGGGTCTTTGCTCGGAACTATAATCTCGCATCCCGGCTCGATTGCCGTTTTACTTCCGGAGCGTATGCGGGATACGGTACCATTCATGTAAACCACAAAAGCGTCGCGCTTCTTGGCATTCGTTGCATATCCGCCGGCCTGATTGATATAGAAGCGGCTGTTTTCACCTTCTTTATACAGCACCGTGTTAGGATACATCACGGCGCCATTGATTTTTACAGTACTTACATATTCAGGGATAAACAATATATCTCCCTCACGCAGTACCATATCATAATCCGACCCCGGATTCTTCAGAGCTTCATCCAAGTGAATACCTACCGTATATACATATAAAGTAGTTGAATCGGCACCAACCTTTACAGCCATACGGGTAGCATCTTCCTTTCTGCGAAGTTCTTCTTCTGACATTTTACGAATGAGACGGGCACCTCTTACATAAGCATCGGACGTAACCCCGCCGGCTTTAGCGACCAAGTCACTCAAACGTTCGTTCTTCTTGGACAAAGCGTAAGTACCGGTAAACAACGCCTCGCCTATTATCCCCACATTCTTCTGCTTGCGATAAGCGGGGCTTTTACGGACATAAACTTCATCAAAAGGTTCCAAATAGAAGTTCTCGCTTCCCTCACCTATCAGCAAACCGTCTTTCAAATCAAATGTAAAAGTCTGACCGACCACATTACTGTCATCCGTACTCTTAGGAGACTTGATGCGTCGTGAAACATCTATTTTAGTTGTCGAAGCTGCCTCAAGCAAACCGCCGGATTGCAGCACCAAGTCCTCAATGGTCATCTTATCCGCATAAAGATAAGTACCCGGATCTGCAACCTCACCGTGAATAGTCACCGTAGGATCTTCTCTCAAATCCTGAATGCTGGGAATATAAAGTATATCATTCTTCTGCAAAGGAATATCCGCAACCACACCTTTCAACAAGCCTTTCAGGTCTATTGAAATCACCTCACGAGTCAAATCCTCATGCTCACGATTGATTACGGCGCGATTTAAGAAAGCGTCCCCACGTACGCCTTCCGCTTTCTTTATCAATTGCTTCACGGTATTTACCTCTCCGCTCAACTGATACAGACCTTCACGATAAACAGCACCGCGAATCTCCACACGATTTTCGAAACGATTGAGAACCGAATCCACGGTAAGTACATCGCCATCCTCAAGACGGAATACCGAATAATCCATTTCGTCCACATTGAAAATCTGATGTTCACGTCCGCTCTTACGTACAAGACGGATAGCTTTTTTATATGCATCGCCCGTAAATCCACCGGCATATCTCAGCAAAGTGCCGATTGTTTCCGTAGGCTTCATCTCATAATACATGGGGCGTTTTACCTTACCCAATATCTGAACCAATGTCTGGTAGGGATTAACGAGAATCACATCACCGTCCTGCAAACGGATATCATCTTTCAACCGACCTTCCATGATAAAATCATAGATATCCAAATCGGCAACCGTCTTTCCGTCGCGTATCACCTTTATACTGCGAAGACTGCCGATTTTATTCACTCCGCCCGCCCAATACAAAGCATGGAAAACGGACGCGAATGAAGAAAGCGTATAAGTACCCGGCACGGCAACCTCACCCATAACGTTCACCTGAATGGAACGGATTTCACCCAATGTCAATTTTATTTGGGTATTGGGAGTTTCCCCCGTAACACCGGCATATATTTTAGCGAACTCACGCTTCAAATAATCATTGGCTTCCTTTACGGTCTTTCCACTCAGATAAACCGGGCCCAGATTCTCGATTTGCACAGTACCTTCAGGCGCGATTGTTTCACGAATCGTATTCTGGGAAGCTCCCCAAACGTCGATGATAACCTCATCGCCTGCACCCAGACGATAATTGCTCGGAGTCGCTACATTTATATTAGGTTCAAAAGTAAGATACTCGTTATCAAAGATATTATGCCCGAAAATCTGTTGGGTAGGATCGACTTCCATAGCGTCCAGGTTATTATACCCGGTTTGTTCACTGCCATTCAGCCCCATTCCATAACCGCTGCCTTGCTGGCTGGCTTTTGCCCGCAAACCCTTAATGCTTTGTTTTTTAGAGTTAAGCTCATCCAAACCGGACTCATCCTGGGAGATATTCTTATTTTTATTTTCGTAAGTTTTCTGCGTACGCAAGCGGGAACTTGCCTCTCCCATGAAGTCAGCATCATCCCCGGCGCTACCGTCCGATTTACCTGAATATTTAGACTGTATTCGCTGGATTTGCTCTTTCGTGACTCCTTTCTTCATCAATTCAACCAACATTTGTTGCTGTGTCTTCCCCTGACTCTGAGCCTCTTGCACATACAGAATGACTTGTTCATCCGTCATTTGTTGGGCAAATACCACACTTGACACTGTAAACATCAACAAACACAATAGTATAAATTTGCGCATAAGTAAGATATTTGATTAATCTTTTAGTTATCTAGTAATGTTTTTTAATTGGGGACAAAGGTAATACTTTATTTTCATAATATACATTTATTTCATTCTGAAGTTTCGGAAAAAGAATTAATTCCTTTCCTCAATACAGCCGGGGTTTCCATATGGCTGTCACTTACCGGAGAAGCCGTTTATCCCATCATCCCAACGAGGTTAAATGTTTTTACTTCATGCGCTACAACCGCAACGTGTTCGGTAACTTCTCATATTAAAGAAAGGCAGCTCACCGGAAATATTTCTAAAAAATCGAGCAAATCTTTTTGCAAATTCAAATAAAGATGTACCTTTGCACCCCGTAAAGAAATACTATTGCCGCTATAGCTCAGTTGGTAGAGCAACGCATTCGTAACGCGTAGGTCGCCAGTTCAAGTCTGGCTAGCGGCTCGACGGAAGACCGATATTAATCATATCGGTCTTTTTATTTTTCCCACGAAGCCCTGCTCTATCCCTCACGAATAAAACAATAGAAGCATTCTCTTTATTCCAAAATCTTGCTAACTTTGCCCAACTCAAAAACAATCAAGATAATATGGACAAGAAGAAAAAAAGAATCCTTCTCGGAGCGCTGGCATTCATTCTGCTCATAGGCATTGCAGGCGCAGGAACAGTGTATTACTATTTGCTCGCCCCGCAATTTCATCCGCAAAAGACAACTTATATCTACGTAGACCGTGACGATACGGCAGACTCCATATATAATAAGGTGAAAGCACAAGGAAATCCCAACAGTTTCATCGGCTTCAAATGGATGTCCCAATGGCGCGATTACCCTCTCAACATCCACACCGGACGCTACGCGATACGTCCCGGCGAAAACGTATATCATGTATTCAGCCGCTTCTACAGAGGTTACCAAGAGCCTATGAATCTGACAATAGGAAGCGTACGTACCCTGGATAAACTTGCACGCAGCGTAGGCAAACAACTGATGATTGACTCCGCCGAAATAGCCGCAGTAATGAACGACTCGCTGTTCCGGCAACGACTGGGATACGAAAAAGAGACGATAGCCTGCCTTTTTATTCCCGAAACCTACCAGGTATATTGGGATATGAGCGTAGACGACTTCTTTAAGCGGATGCAGAAAGAACACCAAAAATTCTGGAACCAAGAACGGCGTAACAAAGCCCAAGCCATCGGTATGACCCCGGAAGAAGTATGTACCCTTGCTTCCATCGTCGAAGAAGAAACCAATAATAACCCGGAGAAGCCCATGGTTGCAGGCCTGTACATCAACCGCCTGCACACCGGAATGCCGCTTCAAGCCGACCCTACCATAAAGTTTGCCCTGCAAGACTTCGGCCTGCGTCGGATCTCCAATGCGCATCTCGCTATCGATTCGCCCTACAACACTTACCGCAACCCCGGTTTGCCGCCCGGTCCCATCCGCATTCCCTCTCCCATAGGTCTGGATGCGGTATTGAACTACACCAGACACAACTATATTTACATGTGCGCCAAAGAAGATTTTTCCGGCACTCACAACTTTGCGTCCAACTATGCCGACCACATGAAAAATGCAAGAAAATACTGGAAAGCATTAAACGAAAGAAAGATTTTCAATTAATATTATAATAAAATAAAAGCAAAAAGCTATATTTGCGATTATTATTTAAACCGTGACTAACACTTAAACAATAAAAAATGAGCAAGCAACTCTTACTTGGCGATGAAGCCATTGCACAAGCTGCATTAGACGCCGGACTTTCCGGTGTATACGCCTATCCGGGCACTCCTTCGACGGAGATTACCGAATATATTCAAACAGCGCCGATTACTGCCGAAAAAGGTATCCACAACCGCTGGTGTTCCAACGAAAAGACCGCTATGGAAGCAGCCTTAGGAATGTCGTTCGCAGGAAAGCGTTCACTGGTCTGCATGAAACATGTAGGCATGAATGTGGCTGCCGACTGTTTTATCAATTCCGCCATTACCGGCGTTAAAGGCGGCACAATCGTCATTGCAGCCGACGACCCCAGCATGCATTCATCACAAAACGAACAAGATAGCCGATTCTATGGCGACTTCGCTTTAATTCCGATGTATGAACCGAGCAACCAGCAAGAAGCCTACGATATGGTTTACAACGGATTTGCCTTTTCCGAGCAAACCGGCGAACCTCTGCTGATGCGCATGGTGACCCGTTTGGCACACTCCCGTTCCGGCGTGGAGCGGAAAGCGCAACAGCCCCAGAACGAAATCTCTTTCAGCGATGACCCTCGCCAGTTCATCCTGCTTCCCGGCAATGCCCGCAAACGCTACAAACAGCTATTGCAGCGCCAGGACGAATTCATCAAAGCATCGGAGAATTCACCATACAATAAGTATATTGACGGCCCTAACAAAAAACTCGGCGTCATAGCTTGCGGTATCGGATACAATTACCTCATGGAGAACTACCCCGAAGGCTGCGAATATCCGGTATTAAAAATCGGTCAATACCCGCTTCCCAAGAAACAATTGACGCAACTTGTAGAAGCCTGTGATGAAATACTCGTACTGGAAGACGGGCAGCCGTTTGTAGAAAAACAACTGAAAGGCTATCTCGGTATCGGCGTACAAGTCAAAGGACGCTTGGACGGCACACTGTCACAAGACGGAGAATTGAATCCGGACAGCGTAGCACGCGCCTTAGGCAAAGAAAACAAAGCCGAATTCGCAGTTCCGTCACTCGTGGAAATGCGCCCGCCCGCCTTGTGCGAAGGTTGCGGACACCGCGACATGTATACCGTACTCACCGAAATTCTGCGTGCAGAATATCCCGGTCATAAGGTATTCAGCGATATCGGCTGTTACACTTTAGGAGCCAACGCTCCTTTCAACGCCATCAATTCCTGCGTAGACATGGGAGCTTCCATTACAATGGCCAAAGGCGCCTCGGATGCGGGAGTACATCCTGCGGTTGCCGTTATCGGCGACTCCACATTCACCCACTCCGGCATGACAGGATTACTGGACTGCGTAAATGAGAACGCCAACGTCACCATCGTAATCTCCGACAACGAAACCACTGCCATGACCGGCGGACAAGATTCAGCCGGAACAGGCCGCCTCGAAGCTATCTGCGCAGGTATCGGCGTAGCACCGGAACACATCCGCGTGGTAGTTCCATTGAAGAAGAACTACGAGGAAATGAGACAAATCATCCGGGAAGAAATCGAGTTCCGCGGAGTATCCGTCATTATCCCCCGAAGAGAATGTATTCAAACCTTAGCACGTAAGAAACGAAACAAGTAAAACCATGAAAAAAGACATTATACTTTCCGGCGTAGGTGGACAAGGTATCCTCTCTATCGCCACCGTAATCGGCCAGGCAGCCCTGAAAGACGGGTTATACATGAAACAAGCCGAAGTACACGGAATGAGCCAGCGAGGCGGCGACGTACAGTCCAACCTTCGCATCAGCGACCGCCCCATCGCTTCCGACCTCATCCCTACGGGCAAATGCGACCTTATCATATCCCTGGAACCGATGGAAGCGTTGCGTTATCTCCCCTACCTCAGTCCCGAAGGTTGGCTGGTAACCAACGAGGCTCCTTTCATCAATATTCCCCGCTATCCTGCCGAAGAAGCGCTCAAGGCCGAACTTGACAAGCTTCCTCACAAGATTGTGCTGAACGTAAACGAAGTAGCCAAAGAAACAGGTTCTCCCCGCGTAGCCAACATCGTGTTGCTGGGAGCTACCATTCCGTTCCTCGGCATTGATTACCAGAAAGTACAAGACAGCATTCGCGACATCTTCCAGCGTAAAGGCGAAGCTATTGTAGAATTGAACCTCAAAGCGCTGGCTGCCGGTAAGGAAATCGCAGAAAACCTGATGTAAATCCAAATTTCAATAACCATGAACGACAAATACTGGGAAGAAGAGATAGAAACCATGCCGCGTGAGAAGTTGCGTGAACTGCAACTTCAGCGGCTTAAAAAGACAATCGGTATTGCTGCAAATTCTCCCTATTACAAACAAGTATTTCAAGAACACGGTATTACGGCGGACAGTATCCGGTCGGTAGAAGATATCCGGAAAATCCCGTTCACCACCAAAGCGGACATGCGCGCCAACTATCCTTTCGGACTTGTGGCAGGTAATATGCACGAAGACGGCGTACGCATCCACTCTTCCAGCGGAACCACAGGTACCCCTACCGTCATTGTCCATTCCCGGCACGACCTGGACTCTTGGGCGAATCTCGTGGCACGCTGCCTGTACACAGTCGGCATCCGTAAAACCGATGTGTTCCAAAACAGCTCCGGATACGGTATGTTTACCGGCGGATTAGGTTTTCAATACGGAGCCGAACGCCTCGGGGCGCTGACCGTACCCGCAGCGGCCGGTAACAGCAAGCGGCAAATCAAATTCATCATGGATTTCAAAACCACCGCCCTGCATGCCATCCCCAGCTATGCCATACGTTTGGCGGAAGTATTTCAGGAAGAAGGTATCGACCCGGCATCGACCACACTGAAGACGCTTGTCATCGGAGCCGAACCGCATACGGACGAACAACGCAAGAAGATTGAACGGATATTAGGCGTCAAAGCTTATAACAGTTTCGGAATGACCGAGATGAACGGCCCCGGCGTCGCCTTTGAGTGTGCCGAACAAAACGGCATGCACTTCTGGGAAGACTGCTATCTGGTTGAAATCATCAATCCCGAAACCGGCGAACCCGTTCCCGACGGCGAAATCGGGGAATTGGTACTGACCACCCTCGACCGTGAAATGATGCCGCTGATACGCTACCGCACACGCGACCTCACCCGCATACTTCCCGGCAAATGCCCTTGCGGACGTACACACCTTCGTATCGACCGTATCAAAGGCCGCAGTGACGATATGTTTATCATCAAGGGCGTCAACATCTTCCCCATGCAGGTGGAAAAGGTATTGGTACAGTTCCCCGAACTGGGCAGCAACTACCTCATTACTTTGGAAACCATCAACAATCAGGATGAAATGATTGTAGAAGTGGAACTCAGCGATTTATCTACAGACAACTATATAGAACTGGAGAAAATACGCAAAGCCATCTCCCGTCAGCTGAAAGATGAAATCCTTGTCACTCCTAAAGTGAAACTCGTCAAGAAAGGCTCCCTGCCTCAAAGCGAAGGAAAAGCCGTCAGAGTAAAAGACTTACGAGACAATAAATAACATTTTGCCAATACTTTCCGCGTTATTATACTACAATATTAACAATGCGGAAAGTACCGCGGCAAAAGCAAAAAAAGAAAGAGGAACGGTAGTCAACCAAGATTACCGTTCCTCTTTTATAGAAAGCCGCACCGATGATGTGATGAAACTCCGTATGACATGATTTGAGTGCTCCTCCTCTTTGTAATCCACCGACTCAAGAGTTACCCCGAAGGGCGTGGCCCGCCATTGAGAAGCGAAGCTTGTCTCGGTATTTCATAAAAATTGATGAGTTTCCCGATCCAATCAATGCGGCTATTTTTTCTATAACAAAGGTAATGAGTTTCTATGAAAGAAACAAGTAAAAGCAGTAAATTGTTTCAAGTCCTTTTCAAGTTTTAACCCCTCCCCGGAGTATCAGAAAACAAAAAGTGCTGACTACCAAAAGAGTAATCAGCACCTCGTAATTTATCTGCTAACTGTTTTTATGCAGCCTTTGCTTTAGCAACGATAGCCTTGAAAGCTTCCGGATGGTTCATCGCTAAATCAGCCAACACTTTGCGGTTGATTTCGATACCAGCTTTGTGCAAAGCGCCCATCAGCTTAGAGTAAGACATACCTTCCAGACGAGCGGCAGCGTTGATACGCTGAATCCACAAAGCACGGAAGTTTCTCTTCTTGTTCTTACGGTCACGGAACGCATAGGTCAAACCTTTTTCCCAAGTATTCTTGGCAACGGTCCAAACGTTCTTTCTTGCACCAAAGTAACCTCTGGTCAATTTCAAAATTTTCTTTCTTCTTGCTTTAGAAGCAACATGATTTACTGATCTTGGCATAGTTTTACTTGTTTTTGAATGTTAGCGCCGTTACTTCACGCAGCGGACTTAAAGCTAATGCATTCGGTTAATAACTTTAATACTTTTGTACGCTTTTCAATTACTTCATTGCTAAGAGCTCTTTCACCTGGCTTACATCTGTTGTACTAACAAGTGTAGAGTAGCACAAGTTTCTTTTCTGCTTCTTAGTTTTCTTAGTCAGGATGTGACTATGAAAAGCGTGCTTTCTTTTGATTTTACCTGTTCCGGTAAGAGTAAATCTCTTTTTAGAACCGGAGTTAGTCTTCATCTTTGGCATCTTTTTTAAACTTTTTAATTATTAAATTATATGGCAACGCACTATACCTATGGCGTTACTCACTTCTTTATTCTTCTTCGGTTTCAGCCGACGCAGCCTTTGGCGCATCTTCTGCAGGCTTGGGAGCCGCGCTCTTCTTAGGTGCCGCCACTTTCTTCGGAGAGAGTTGGATTGTCATTCTCTTTCCTTCCAAAACCGGCATCTGGTCTACCTTCGCATAGTCTTCCAAATCATTGGCAAAACGGAGCAGCAACACTTCACCTTGCTCTTTGAACAAGATAGAACGGCCTTTAAAGAATACGTAGGCTTTCACCTTATCGCCATCTTCCAAAAAGCCTTTGGCATGCTTCAACTTGAAGTTATAATCATGGTCATCAGTCTGAGGTCCAAAACGTATTTCCTTCACGTTCACCTTCACCTGCTTTGCCTTTTGTTCTTTCTGACGCTTCTTTAACTGATAAAGAAATTTAGAATAATCAATAATACGACAAACAGGGGGTTGTGCATTTGGAGAAATCTCCACGAGATCCGCTTCATGTTCTTCAGCAAGTCTTAAAGCCTGCGCTATCGGATACACTTTTGGTTCTACTTCATCGCCCACTATGCGGACTTCTTTGGCCCGGATTTGTTCGTTAATCCGATGTTGCCCTTTTAAGCTGTCATTCTTCATTAAATAACGTTTACTTCCAGTTTGTTTCTTGTTTATTACTACCAAATTATTTTTTGTTAAGTAAAAGCTGTCTTTAGAACATCGTATGTATGCTATGCTTTTACAATTGGGCGCAAAGTTACCATTTATTTATCATATTTTGAACTTCTTCGTTCACTTTTTTAGCAAAATCTTCAAATTTCATGGTTCCTTGGTCGCCTTCGCCTTGTTTGCGGACGGAAACCTCTCTGTTTTCAGCCTCTTTCTCGCCTACAATCAGCATGTACGGAATACGTTTCATTTCGTTATCGCGAATCTTACGTCCGATTTTTTCGTTACGTTCATCCACGATGGCGCGAACATCGTATCTCTTCAGATAGTCTTTCACTTCCTGGGCATAGTCATTGAATTTCTCGCTGATAGGCAGGATGGCTACCTGGTCGGGTGTCAGCCACAACGGGAATTTACCGGCGGTATGCTCGATGAGTACAGCCACGAAGCGTTCCATAGAACCAAACGGAGCACGGTGAATCATTACCGGACGGTGCTTCTGGTTGTCAGCTCCCGTATATTCCAGCTGGAAGCGTTCGGGCAGGTTGTAATCCACCTGGATAGTACCCAACTGCCAACGGCGGCCGATAGCATCTTTCACCATAAAGTCCAGTTTGGGACCGTAGAAAGCGGCTTCACCGTATTCCACCTTGGCCTTCAATCCCTTTTCTTCGCAAGCCTCGATAATAGCCTGTTCCGCCTTTTCCCAGTTTTCATCGCTACCGATATACTTTTCGCGGTTCACCTTGTCGCGCAGAGAAATCTGCGCTTCAAAGTTCTCGAAGTGCATAGACTGGAATACGATTGAGATAATATCCATTACACGCAGGAATTCGTCCTTCACCTGGTCGGGACGGCAGAAGATGTGCGCATCGTCTTGCGTAAAGCTGCGTACACGGGTCAGCCCGTGAAGCTCGCCGCTCTGCTCGTAACGGCAAACCGTACCGAACTCAGCCAGACGCAAAGGCAGGTCCTTATAAGAACGGGGCGAGTTCTTGTAAATCATACAGTGATGAGGACAGTTCATCGGTTTGAGGAAGTACTCCTCACCCTCTTCCGGCGTATGGATAGGCTGGAACGAATCCTTACCGTATTTGGCATAGTGTCCGGAAGTGATATAGAGCAATTTGTTGCCGATAGGCGGACACATTACTTCCTGATAGTCGTAACGAGCCTGAATGCGACGCAAGAACTCCTGCAAACGGATACGCAGTGCGGCGCCCTTCGGCAGCCACATCGGCAGACCCTTACCTACCGTATCGGAGAACATGAACAAGTCCATTTCCTTGCCGATTTTACGGTGGTCGCGTTTCTTGGCCTCTTCCAGCAATACGAGATATTCATCCAGCATTTTCTTTTTCGGGAAAGTGATGCCGTAGATACGGGTCATCATTTTGCGGTCTTCCTGTCCGCGCCAGTATGCGCCGGCAACGGAAGTCAGTTTGATGGCTTTGATAGGTGCGGTAGTCATCAGGTGAGGACCACGGCACAGGTCGGTAAACGCGCCTTGCGTATAGGTGGTGATGTGACCGTCTTCCAGCTCCGAAATCAGCTCGCATTTATAAGTTTCGCCACGGTCGCCGAACATCTTCAAAGCATCTGTCTTTGAGATGCTCTCTCTGACAACCGCCTCTTTTCTGGCAACCAGCTCGGCCATTTTCTTTTCGATGGCGGGCAGGTCGGCTTCCTTGATGGCAGCTTCTCCCGGGTCTACGTCATAATAGAAACCATTCTCGATGGCCGGACCGATACCGAACTGAATGCCCGGATACAGTTCTTGCAGGGCTTCCGCCAGCAAGTGGGCGCTGGTATGCCAGAAGGCATGCTTACCCTGCTCGTCTTCCCATTTGTAGAGAACCACTTCGGCGTCTTCATTGATAGGACGCCCCAAATCATAAATTTCTCCGTTCACGCCGCAAGCCAGCACATCCTGTGCCAAGCGCGAACTAATACTTTCTGCTATTTGCAGTCCTGTTACTCCCTCGTTGTATTCGCGAACGGAGCCGTCTGGAAATGTTATCTTTATCATAATGTTATGTATAGTTCAAATTTTAGAACGCAAAAATAGCTAATTCTTTATTGATATTCTATTTTTTAGCAAAAAAATGTTATTGCTGCGTATTCGTAAATCGCTTGATAATGTTGTAAGCGGAAACGATACCCCGCTCTCCGGCCTTACTCAAGTCCGAAATGCCCTGCCTGTTGTTCCCCAGGAAGATATGCGTCAGCCCACGATTGAAATACGCTTCGGCGAAGTCGGGATTCAGTTCGATTGCCTTATCGTAATCAGCCAGCGCCGCACGATAGTCTTTCAGCATGGACGATACATTGCCGCGGTTATAATAGCCGTAAACGAAGTCCGGAGCCAACCGGATGACGTGATCCAAATCATTCTTCACGATATCGTAATCCATCGCTGTCACTTCCGCCTTCTTCACCTCTTGCGCGCCGGAAACAGCTCCCTCGCTCATGCCGGCTTCCGCTTTCTTGTACTCCAACTGCTTGTAGCGTACCAAAGCACGCATAAAGTACGCCGGGAAGAAAGTATCATCCAGCAGGATACTCTGCGTGAAGTCGTCTATGGAACTCGCAAAGTCCTGCACCAGATAGAAATCCAGTCCGCGCATAAAACGTTTCCCGGCATTCTTGCCGTCCGCCACGATATCCGATGTATGGGCGTCTATCAACGCGAAGTGGAAACGCACCTGCTCTTCCGTCAGCGGAGATTCCATATTGGTGATACGCAATGGCTTGGGGAGCATCTTCGAGTGATTGAGCTCGTCGATGTATTTATGATAATGCACCATACGTTTCACATCACTCAGTTTTTCATAATAAGTCAGCGCATACATAGGCTCGAGCTTGATAGTCACGTTACGGTCTTGCACACGTCCGCGATAATCGCTCTTGTAACGCTGGTCGGCTTCCGAATCATCCGCAATCACAATCTTGCGGTAGTTCTCCATGTTCTTGTCGGACTTCTTACGGGTTTTGCCGTTATCTTGTCCGGAATTGCCGTCCGTATTATCCGCCACATCCTTGTCATTGCCGCCGGTCGTGACACCGTTGCGCTTGTCGAGTTGCATCTTCATGACTTTGAACTCGTCCTGCTCGGCTCCCTTACGGTCGCCAATCTTCTTGCGGGCTTCGGCACGGTGATAGTAACCCGCCATAAAGTTAGGGTATTCGTCTATCACTTTGGAGTAATCGCTGATAGCGCCGCGGTAATCGCCCGTCTGCGCACGCAACAAGCCACGGTTGAAAGCGGCCATCATATTGTCCGGTTCCATCTTCAGCACAAAATCGAAGTCTTCTATCGCACGGTTATCGTCGCCTACCTGCGCACGCAGCAAACCACGGTTATAGTGTCCGAGGAAGTTGTTGGGGTCAATGTCCAGCGCCAGGTCATAGTCGCTCATCGCGCCTCTCAGATTGTTCTGGTGGAAACGCGCCAAGGCACGGTTAATGTAGTTGCCCGAATTGCGCGCGCTCAAATGTATCGCCTGATCCAAATCGTTTTCGGCTTCCTTGTACTTGGATTGCTGAAGCCGGACAATGGCACGCGCGGCCCAACCGTCAGGGTCGTAACGGTCCATGTCGATAGCCGTATCAAAATCTTTCAGGGCCTGTATCGTATCGTTCTGCTTGAGGTTGACCTCACCGCGCATCAGGTACGCACGCGTATAGCGGGGCGCTATGGTCAGCAGCTTGCCCAAGTCCTCTTTGGCGGAATTGAAATCCTCTTTCTGCATGTGGCAAAGGGAAAGGTTATGCCAAAGCACTACATTCTCCGGGTCGTACTTCAAAGCCGTCCTGTAATCCTCTATCGCACCGTCGAACTTATCCTGGCGGATACGCGCCAACCCCCTTATCTGATAAGCGCCTACGACAAAAGGATTGCGCTGGATAGCCAAATCGCAATCCGCTTCCGCCCCCTGGAAGTCGTCCAGATTGATTTTGGCCAGCGCACGGAAGAAATAAGGCTCGTATAAATAAGGCTTCGCATTGATTACCTGATTGAAATATTGGATAGAAAGCACGTAGTCCTCGAAATACAACGCGTTCCGGGCAATGGTCATCACCCGTTCCGTATTGATTTGCGCATATAACAACGTGGGCAATAACAGAATTGCCAGCAATATCTTTTTTATCATCTTGTCTTATAAATGCTTGTAAACAAAACAAAAGTAACGTTTATTCATTTACATATCAGGATATGCGGAAGACTTTTTATATTTTTTGAGCCTTTTATACCTTATTATATGGTTTGCTTACTTAATGGTTTTCACTTTATAAGAGCAGCGCGCCTTACCTTTCAGCATGGCATTCAGCTTTCCCTTTATCATCTGCTTGCGCAAGGGTGAGATATGGTCGATGAACATCTTTCCGTCCAGATGATCGAACTCGTGCTGCATCACACGCGCCAGATAACCTTCTACCACCTCGTCATGCTCCACCAAATCCTCATCCAGATATTTCACACGTATTTTGTTACCTCTTTTCACCGACTCATGGATACCGGGCAGGCTCAGGCAACCTTCTTCCATAGACACCTCTTCGCCCGATACTTCCAGAATATGCGCGTTGATATACGCTTTGCGGAACCCTTTATATTCGGGATAATCTTCCGACAACACATCCAGGTCTACCACCACCACACGAATCGGCAAACCGATTTGCGGAGCCGCCAGTCCCACGCCGTCGGCATGGTCCATTGTTTCAAACATATTCTGAATCAGTTCTTTCAAGTTCGGATAATCAGGAGTAATATCCTCTGCCACTTTTCTCAATACGGGTTGTCCGTATACATAAACAGGTAAAATCATTTCTTTAATTATGAATTATCAATTATGAATTATTGTCTATACACTTATAAAGAAGAGAAACGTCTGTTCTCCAAATAAGTTTGCAGGATAATAGTCGCGCTGATTTCGTCCACCAACGCCTTGTTCTGCCTGTCTTTCTTTTTCAGTCCGGCTTCCAGCATGGTACGGTGCGCCAGAACCGAGGTGAAACGCTCGTCCACATACTCTACCGGCATATCGGGCAACCTTTTTTGCAGGGAACGCACGAACGGTTCTATCCGTTTCATATTCTCGGATGCCTCGTTGTTCATCTGCTTAGGCAATCCGACGAGAATCCGCTCCACCGGCTCTTTGGCCACATAATCCATGATAAAGGCGAGCAGTTCGTGGGTAGGCACGGTGGTAAGCCCGTTGGCAATCATTTGCAACGTGTCGCTGACGGCTATGCCCGTACGTTTTTTACCGTAATCAATAGCTATTATTCTACTCATAATGGGCTACAAAATTACGATTTATATTTGAACTCTTTTTCATACGTATCAAAAAAGATTTTGCCTATGGTGAAAATCTCATTTGATGTACATCAAACAAGTTTCGCGCCATAGGCAAAATCAGATATGCCGGTATAGGAATGAAATCAATATACCAGCTTCACATTATCCACATAAAACGAGTTGCCCGGAGAACCTATGTATGCCCCGCCGTGGCTGGATGTAAACTGTAACTGGATATGGGTGGGGATATCGTCTTCCGTGCCCCATGCCACTTCTTTGATAGGCACGCTCTCGCCCTTACTGTTCACGGCATAGCGTTCCTGTACCTGCAGGCGCATCATGTGCGCTTTGTATTCGGGATTGCCCGTGATGTCGCCGTACATGATGGAGTAAGTGGCATTATTGCGCCAGTCGTCCGTCGTAGTGTAATAACGCACCACCGCCGTACCCACACGTTTGGCGTAGATATTTCCGTCCTTGTCTTCCCAGCGTTTCTGCAAAAAGAGATTCATTTCGGGGAAGTCCTTTCCTTCCACATCGGTTATCTTGCTGAAACCGGTGGCATGGACACGCTTTTCACGGTCGGACATCTTCACCTTATAGTCAAATTGAACGGCAATCGGCTTCTTGGTGAACGGAATACCGGAGTTCAGTATCTTTTGCGGGTTCTTCGTTCCCTTGATAGGCTCGTGCACGTCGCCGAGGAAAATGGAACCGGCCGCCAATACCGTAATATCCACGATGCCCAGCACCTTTACACTTTCCATGCGGGTATCCAAACGGGCGCAAAAGCCGTCACCGCGCTTCTCCGGAAACACCGAAGTATTGGTTTTGGTGATACCGGCCACACGCGCCATTACGTTGGAAGTAGCCCAGGGCGAACCACCCATGTTCTTATACGGCTTATTCTCGCGGATAGTTGCCGTGGGGCCGATAGCGTACACATTCTTAGTGGCGCCACCGATAATTCCCGACTCTTTAATTTGACGGTCAATCCATTGATCCATATTTCCGAAAGGAATCATCTCAACCTTATGCTGCGCCGATACCGCTACACTGAAGAGCATTACGGACAGCAAACTCAACAAACGAAATCTTTTACGAATCATTTCTTTATTCTCCTACAAATCAATTAAAGTTCATAATTCCACTGTTTCAGCGCAAAGTCCCAGTTGTCCTGAACCAGTTGCACCGTACGGTCGTCATATTTATATTTATTCTTCTTATAACCTTTCTTACCGCCTACATACTGTTCGATGACAGCACGGGCATCCGCAAAACCGGGGATGGACAACGCGTCGTAGATGTGTTCCGTCATTCCCATCGCATCGGCTTCAAAGTCTTCGAACTTCACTTCAATCAGATTACCCGCCGGGATACTTGCCTTGTCCGCTTCGTACTTATGGTAAAGCTTGGCGTAGACAGACAAGATATTCCGCTCCAACTCCGCCGGAGTAATATCCTGGAGTTTCAACGGCTGGATGGTATTCGTGAAGAAACTGCGCGTACTTTCAAATACCGTGTAAGGATTACGCATCAGGTAGATGAACTTGGCGTTGGGGAACATCTTCACCAATTCCTTCACACGTCCGGTATGCGGCGGGTTCTTGCTGAGGAACTGCGTGCCATGCGTATTCCACAAGGAAATCTTGATGAGCTTGGTAAACGTCTCCTCAAATACTTTCAACTCCGCCTCGCTTATATCGTCGAACAACAGATACTTGTCGGCATACTCCTGCTGGTGTTTGGGCAGGAACCAGAAGTTATAATAAGTATAAGGCATCATGTTTGCCAATGCGAACTCCTCTTCCTGCGGCAGGTCCACAGCCAACTCCATATTGTCCGTAGGACGCTTGTCGGGCATCAGCCAGCTCATATTCTTCTTGAAGAAAGGCTGCCCCCACATCATCAGATGCGGAAATACGGTCTGATAAGTTGTGTTATAGCCGAAATGCTTGTCACAAGAGAACACATTATGCACGAAAGTTGTTCCGCTGCGCCAGTGACCGAGGATAAATACAGGGTCGTGTTCCAGCGGTTTGTCCGCCAACAGCTTCTCGTAGCGTTTGTCCTGCAAAGGAGCCAATGTGGAAAGCAGGCGGCAAACGGCTTTCGTCAGCCGGTATTTGCCCTTGTATGCGGCATCTATCTCACGCCCTTTCGTAATGGCATTGAAAGTTTTCCAGTCTGCACCGACAAGCGTATTGATCGGCAGTTTGTTGAATTCTAATAAACCCATTCTTGTTTAATTGAGAATTGAGAATTGAAAATCGGGAAATAGCCTTTCGGACTAATGCGATAATTCCTATCCAACTCTTATTTGTTAATGTTTAATTTTCATTTCTTAATCATCACTGCTATTCCCTGACGCTCCAGTTCCTTGGCGGCTTTCTCTATGGCCTCGTAATGCTCGGGAGCGATTCCCAGCTTCGGCAAGTCAAGAACGGGAAGTTCTTCGGAGATATGCATGTCCTTATCTTCCACACGGTCGATAATCATACCTACGGCGCTGGTATTGTTGGTTATCGGGTCTATCAGGATGAAAGAGCCGGTGGCTTTGTTGGCTTGGTAAGGGTCGAAGAACAGCTCTTTGGCGGTGGTCAACACTACGCGGGCAATTTGGTTCAACTGCATCGGCAGGGTCTCTTTCGTCAACCGGCCGTTCTCGAGGGAGAGTTTCTCCATGGTATTGACATCTACTTTATACCTGATGTTGTCAATACGCGTACGGCTCAAATTGGTGGTTTGCTTGATGAAGAAAGATTTGTTCACGTCCATCGGCTCCTCGTCCATCCATACCACCATGGCTTCGAAGTTACGCTCCATCATCGGAAGATTGTCGGGGTGCACCAGCATTTCTCCGCGCGAAACGTCGATCTCGTCTTCCAGCATCAGCGTAACGGACTGCGGCGGGAAAGCGTAATCCAGTTCTCCTTCGTACGTAACGATGCTCTTGACATGCGATTTCTTTCCGGACGGTAAAGCCATCACCTCATCTCCCTTGCGGATGATACCCGAAGCCACCTTGCCGCAGAAACCGCGGAAGTCGAGGTTGGGGCGCAGCACATACTGCACGGGGAAACGGAAATCCTTCAGGTTATGGTCGTTATCGATGTGTACGGTTTCAAGGAAGTCGAGCAAAGACGTACCGTTATACCAGGGGGTACGCTCCGATTTCTCCACCACATTGTCACCGTCAAGCGCAGAAAGCGGAATGCAGGTCACATCGGGAATACCCAGCGGAGCGATAAACTTCTTGTATTCGCCTACAATCTCATTGAAGCGTTCTTCGGAGAAGTCCACCAAGTCCATTTTATTAACGGCGAGCACCACATGCTTGATACCCAGCAGAGACACAAGGAAAGTGTGGCGGCGTGTCTGCGTAATGACACCCGTGCGGGCGTCTACCAGAATAATCGCCAGGTTGGCGGTAGAGCCGCCGGTAATCATGTTGCGCGTATACTGTTCGTGTCCCGGAGTGTCGGCAATGATGAATTTACGATTATTGGTGGAGAAATAGCGGTAAGCCACGTCGATAGTGATACCCTGCTCCCGCTCCGCCTTCAAGCCGTCCAGCAACAAGGCGTAGTCGATGTGGTCACCGGCATTACCCATACGCTTGCTGTCACGCTCCAACGCATCCAACTGGTCTTCGTACAATTTCTTACTATCGAACAACAGACGGCCGATAAGTGTGGACTTTCCGTCATCCACCGAGCCGGCAGTAAGGAATCTCAATAAGTCTTTCTGTTCGTCCTTATCAAGGAAAGCCTTTATATCAAGTCTTGAATCATTCATTTCTTAATTCTCAATTTTTAATTCTTAATTTCCTAAAAATATCCCTCACGCTTCTTCTGCTCCATACTCGCTTCCTGGTCGAAGTCGATAACGCGGGTGGTACGCTCGCTCTTGGTGGTGGTCATCATCTCTTCCACAATCTTCTCGATGGTGTCGGCGCCGCTTTCCACAGCTCCGGTCAGCGGCCAGCAGCCCAACGTACGGAAACGCACCATACGCATCTCAATCTTTTCACGGTATTGCTCCGGCAGACGTTCGTCATCAGCCATAATCAGGTTACCGTCAATCTCTACGCAAGGACGCTCCTTGGCAAAGTACAAAGGTACGATGGGAATATTCTCCAGACGAATATATTGCCAGATATCCAGCTCCGTCCAGTTGCTCAACGGGAACACGCGGATGCTCTCTCCTTTATGGACACGCGCATTATAGATGTCCCACAACTCGGGACGCTGGTTCTTCGGGTCCCACTGATGGAATTTGTCACGGAAAGAGAAGATACGTTCCTTCGCACGCGACTTCTCCTCGTCACGACGGGCGCCGCCGAAAGCCGCATCGAATTTATACTTATCCAACGCATGCAGCAGGGCTTGCGTCTTCATCAAGTCGGTATGTACCTTACTGCCATGCGTAAAAGGTCCCACACCGGCTTCGAAAGCTTCCGTGTTACTCTCTACAATCAGGTTCCAGCCATATTTCTTGGCATACTCGTCACGGAATTGAATCATCTCCTTAAACTTCCACTTGGAGTCGATATGCATCAACGGGAAAGGAACTTTACCCGGAGCAAAAGCCTTTTCGGCCAGACGTACCATAACCGATGAGTCCTTACCGATACTATACAGCATCACCGGATTCTCAAATTCCGCAGCCACTTCGCGGATAATATGAATAGACTCTGCTTCGAGTTCTTTCAAATGGCTCAGTTTATATTCTTCTTTCATTATATATTATTTCTTCTGAATTCTCGGTAAAATTAATTCCAGTAACTTATTGACGGATTCTTCCAGGCTCAATGCGGATGTATCCAGCGTCAACGCCGGATACGCGGGAGCCTCGAAGGGGGCGGAAATACCCGTGAAGTTCTTAATCTCGCCGCGGCGCGCCTTTGCATACAGGCCTTTCACATCCCTGCGTTCGCATTCCTCAATGGGCGTGCTGACGTACACTTCCAGAAAATCATCCTTTCCGATAATATTCGCCGCCATTTCACGGATGTCGTTGCTGGGGCTGATAAAAGCCGCAATCGTTATAATGCCCGTATCTACAAACAGCTTGGACACCTCGGCTATACGGCGGATATTCTCTATACGGTCGGCTTCCGTAAATCCCAAATTGTTATTGATACCGCTGCGGATGTTGTCTCCGTCCAAAATACGGCAAAGCAATCCGCGTTTATGCAACTCACGCTCCAAAGCGATGGCTATCGTACTCTTGCCCGAACCGCTCAGTCCGGTAAACCAAATCATCGCGCTGCGCTGCTTCAAGAGTTCTTCCTTGTCCTCGCGTGCCAGCATACGGTCGAAGATAGGATAAATATTATTGTTATTGTCAGTCATAATTCAATTAAAACGGCCAAATTAAGGGAATGAGAAAGATAGATATAAGGAAAGTGATAATGTTCAGCGGAAGTCCGATACGGACAAAATCCGTGAACTTATAATTACCGATACCCTGTACTATCAAATTGGTCTGATAACCGATAGGCGTCGAGAAGCTTGCCGATGCAGCCATACAGATAACCACAAAGAAAGGCATCGGGCTTACTCCCAGCTGTGACGAGATGGAAAGAGCCAACGGGAAAGCAAGCGCGGCGGCGGCATTATTCGTTATCAACTCGGTAAACAGGTTCGTAATGATGAATACGGCGGCCAGCAGCACCTGAGGGCCGTAATGCTCCGTCAGGCCAATGATGTACTTAGCCACTGCGTCCGCCACACCGGAATTTACCATAGCCTTGCTGATAGCAAAAGCGCAGGCAATCGTTATCAGGATATCCCATGATATATATTTGGTATATTTACGGGCCGGGAAGATTTTCGTCCACGCCATTATAATGGTCGTAACGGACACGAAGAAGAACATATCCAGCTTAATATCCGAAAAAGCCTCTTTCACCGCAGGCAGTTCGCCCACCGTAGCTCCCGTAATCATCAGAATCAGCAAAACGAGCGCAAACCAGCGTTTACCCTTGCTCGCAACAGGTTCCGTATCCTTGCCGTTGGCAAGCATCACGAAGACGGAAGACTCTCCCCAGGTCTGCACAAAGGAATCGTCAGCCATGACAACCACCGTATCGCCTTCCCTGAAATATTCATTTTCCAAATCCTGCGTATAACTCTGACCGTTACGCTTTATCTCTTTCACTTCAGCGCCATAATGGCGTTTAAAGTTGAAATCTTTCAACTTCTTGTTGATACCCGGGAAACGAGGTCCCAAAACGGCCTCTACCCGATGCAGGTTGCTATGTTCTTCCGGCTCGTCATCCAGTTTCACCGCATCTTTGCGAACATCCGGCAATAACCTGGAAGAGAACAGAAACAAATAGACAATACCGGCTACCGCAATAAAAATCCCCACTTTTCCAAGCTCAAACATCGTAAATCCCTCATAACCGGCTTCCAGTATCATGCCATGCACGACCAAGTTTGTGGAAGTCCCGATCAACGTACAGATACCGCCCAAAATCGTTACATACGAAAGAGGAATCAGGAATTTGGTAGCCGGAAGCTTTACCGACTCGGCCCAACGCTTTATAATCGGAGCAAAAATTACAACGACAGGAGTATTGTTCAGAAAAGCCGAGATAAAGGAGATTGTCGGCAACATGCGGAGTTGCGCCTTGAAAACGGTGGTTTTACCTTGCGGAAGCAGTTTCTTGATAAGTTGTCCCAATGCACCGGACTGGCGAATACCCTCGCTGACCAGAAAAAGCATGGCTACCGTAATCATGCCCTTATTGCTAAATCCTTCCAGCATCTCTTTAGGTGTCAGGATTCCTGCGCAAAGAAACAATACCACCACCGAGAAAAGCACCATTCCCGGACGCATCTTGTCCAGAATCAAGGCTATCACCATGCCCAGCAGCGCTAAAAGCACAAATATGATTTCAAACGTCATATATACGAGTCGTTATTTAATTACGCCCGGGCTCTACTATAAACCAGGGGTTCAACAAATCTTCTTTATTATACCGCAACGGTTCTTCTTTTCCGGCTTGATACACTTCCATCCCTGCGGCACGTGCAATGGCATGCCCCGCCGCCGTATCCCACTCCATTGTCGGAGCAAAACGGGGATATACATCCGCTTTGCCTTCCGCCACCAAGCATATTTTAATGGAGCTTCCGCTGGAAATCAATTCCACATCCGAATGACAACGCTTCATCTCTTCAATGTAGTCTTCAGTCTCGGGAGACAGATGTGAACGTGATGCCACAATCACAAATTTATCACGGCTATCCTTTATCGGCAAACGAACGGCTTTCGCCGTTAATTCTTCCAGCGACGCCCCGCCGCGGGCTGTTACATCCGAAAGCTTGTAAGCGCCCAAAGTCTCTTCGGCAAAATAAAGCTCTTTCTTTACCGGAAGATATATAATTCCCATTACCGGAACGGAATTACGTACCAAAGCGATATTGACGGTAAACTCGCCATTCCGCTTGATAAACTCTTTCGTACCGTCCAGAGGGTCTACAATCCACAAAGTCGTCCATGCGCATCGTTCCGTATAGGGCAAATGCTTTCCCTCTTCGCTCAATAACGGATAAGGTGTATTCTGCAGATAACCGGCAATAGTCGCGTGCGCTTTTTTATCAGCAATCGTCAAAGGGGAATTATCCGCTTTCTTTTCTATTTGAAAATCTGATGCCGGATCGTTATAAATAGAGAGGATATCTTTGCCGGCACAGAGTGCTGCATCAATCGCGTCAAGTATATATTGTCGTTCCATATTGTATTCTAAAAATATACAAGGTACAAAATTAAAAACTTTTTTACCGCCAAAAGTTTTTAATTTTGTTTTATAACTTCTTTTAAACGAAAAAGAGATATTTATAAGTACTTTTCACAATCACTAAAAATAGAGTTTTCATAATCATTTCCAACAGATTATGAAAAAGGCAGTAACTTCCCAGTTACCGCCCTATCTTGAAAGGAGGGAAATACCCCTTTCTTATGAATTACCAAAAAGAATTCAAATTAATTAATGCGATACAGCAGCCAAGCACCTTGGAAATCCTGACGGTTAGGGTATTTAGCCTTGAAAGCGTCACGAGCGCTGGCAGCAGAATTCCTGTCTGCGTATGTGCTTACAATCACGCGATACATGGCAGCATCCGCATTAAATGCAATGACCGCATTATAACCTTCCTTATCCAAGAAGTTTTTCAGGTTCTCCGCATTGGCTTTCACGCCGAAGCTACCGCATACCACACTATAATCTTTCAGTCCGTCAACACCTGACACTACCGTCACCTTTTCCTGACGTATCGTACCCACAGGTGCACTTTCCACCACTTTAGCTTCTACCGGAGCGCTAACCACAGGAGCGACTTCCTCTACCGGCGCGGTAGTCTGCGGCTCCGCCAGTTCCTGCTGTTTAGCCTTTTCGTATGCTTTCTTGTAAGCGCTTTCACTTGATTTACAAGAAGAGAATGCCAGTACCATACATACTCCCATTCCTAACACTGCCAATTTTTTCATCTTTTCTTTTTATTTTTTGTTAGTAACTATGTCTATTCTCAAATTACACTCAATATTTACGAAAAACGTATTTCATTCCTTCATAGTTCAATCGCATCTTCTTATTCGTCAGCTCTTCCACCTTGAACGTCCTCTCGCCGGTGTCTCCCCAGCCAAAGAATTTCTTATAACTTGCCGAATTCACCAACTCTTCATGCGCAGCCTCGTTTCCGGAACTGTTATCCGGCCACAAAGTTATAGAAATTTCATCATCTTTCAACTTATAATAACCATAAAAAGATTCATAGCTTCCACTTTCATTCATACAATACGCCAGAAAGCTGCCTTTTTGAAAACCATAAAAGATACTGTCCACTTTCTGCACTTCACCATCGGGATACTGATATTCGCGCAACTGCCATTTTCCTACCCAGTCGGAACCGCCGTCATTCATACAAGACGCCAATCCCAGCACCGTACACATCAAAAGCAATAGTATTGTCCCGTTCAGCAATTTTTTCATATATCTCTTTTTTATTTAGAAAGCAAAAGTACGCCGAACCGCTTATCTTATGGCCTCTAATGCCGTTAAATATAATTAAAATGTATGTTTTGTCGTTTTTCATGGTACAGATTTCTAAAAAACAAGAATCCATGAACAATCATTCAAAATATTTTGTTAGCTTTGTCATATCAGACCTAATAAAAGAAAGGAGTATTATTATGAAAGGATTAAATGTTTTAGCAGCTTTTTTGGGTGGTGCAGCGGTAGGTGCAGCCATCGGTATTTTGTTTGCCCCGGAAAAAGGTGAAGATACGCGTCACAAGATTGCGGAAATTCTCCGCAAGAAAGGCATCCGGTTGAACCGTAATGAAATGGAAAACCTCGTTGATGAGATTGCCGCAGAAATTAAAGGCGAAGCAAACGACTGATTCAAACCACATTTCAAAACAAAGCCACTATGTTTGCAGACGACAACAGCATTGAGAATATCCAGCAGTTATTTTTCGATTTCAAGAAATATCTGAAACTACAAAAGAAATATACCCAACTGGAAGTAGCGGAGAAATTAACCATATTACTCTCAACGCTCATACTCGTATTGTTGGTCGTCATTCTCGGCATGGTGGCTTTGTTCTATCTCTCCTTCACCCTGGCCTATATATTAGACCCCATAGTAGGCGGATTAATGGTAAGTTTCGCCATGATAAGTTGTTTCCACATCTTATTGATTGTGCTAATCGTTGTATTCCGCAAGAAAATCATTATTAATCCAATGACCAAATTCATTGCAGGATTATTCATAGATAACAATAAGAACTAAAATATCATGAATATGAATGATACCGTCCAAACAGAGATTCTCACACTGGAAGACCTTCAGCAACAAAAGGCCGAAGCATTAGAGGAATTGCGCGCCCAACAGCAAATTATGGCCGATACCGCTCGGAACCTGTTTGCTCCGATTGCTCCCGCTGCGGACAAAGGAACAGCTATCATGCGTGCGTTTAATACCGGCATGGCCGTATTCGACGGAGTTATGCTTGGAGTAAAGCTGATGAGAAAAGTCAGAAAAATATTCAGACGCTGAAAATCAACCAGCCTAAAAATATAAACGAGGATGCCCAAAACTATGCCTGACATATCTGTCATTCAAAGTCTTAACGCACCCCCATTTTCATTATCAGGTTGACTTTATATAGCCATCACTTGCCCGCCAATCACGCCTGCAATGGCACTTGCCACCGCAATAATCACTTTCAGAATCTTATCCCAAACCGATACTTTGATACTCATTGTCTTTTGATTTTAATTATTACTTTATCTTTCATCGTAAATCGTAATTTATAAACCACAACTTGGCTTATCCTAACGGATTTTCCTCTTCTCCGCTATCCGGGCCACCATTACCATTACCGGAAAAATTATCATCGGCGGTTGTGCCTTTCCACTTCTCAAACTCCACTCCCTGTATCAATGCACGAGTAGTGCCAATAGCAGCCGGACGCGTATATTCCGGAGTAAACTGACAACGTAACGCCGTCACCTGATTCGGATTTACATCTTCCGCTTTCTCCGTTCCCTTACCACGTGTACGGGCTTTCATCGTAAATGTACCCAAACCGTTCAAACGTACCGTACGGCTATTCAGCAGGTGCATCCGCATTGTCGACATCAAATTACGGATTACATTCTGTACATCACCCGGCGTCAGTGAGGACTTCTCGGCAATACTTTCCGCCAGCGACTGCGTATCCACCGCTTTTCCCACTTTTTTCAAACTCAAGTGCCATGTTTTAATACCGGCTTTCGTCGCCAGTTGCGACTGTCTTGCATAATAAAATAGAGGCATACCATCTCTCCTTTACATTTTTAATTAAACTTCATTTTAATTCTTATTTCGTTGATCAACGATGCAAAGGTGATGATATATACGGGTATAAACAAAGAAAACAGCCTATGCGGGGCTGTTTTCTGAGAATGATTTATAATACGTTCATTTTCTTATGGTTATATCTTTTCGATTTTACAGTTCATCTAATACACCATTCCCACTATCCACAAAGGTAACTTCTTCCCCGTAGCAAATTCTATATTATCGGCAAGAATAAAGGAATCCGGCAGATCGGCTATTTGCTTAAAAGTCTTATCCGCTCCACCCACCTCGAAAATATATTTATGGTCGACTACAAAGTCCCCCTGCGCCTTTCCATACTCCACCTCATGATTTACGGACAATTGATTCACCGCAAACGTCTCCCGTACCGTACCAATCTGCACCGGTGCCGAAGCTACAGCATAAAGCAAGTTCGGATTCTGGAGATATATTTTATCCGGTTTTTGCATTTTCTTGACAGAAGTCAAATCAGAATACAACAGTGTAAGTAACTCCGCCCTATTCAAATTTTGCAGATAAGTGATAACTGAATTCCGGGTCAGCCCTATCATGCCTGCCAATTTCGTAATATCCACCTCGTAAGGCACGGACGATGCAAGTACACCCAGCAAAGCTTTCAGCTTCCTTATATATGCAGGATCCACACCACACAACAGAGGCATCTCTTGTTCAAGAATGAAATTCACCACATTCTCAATGTTCATGTAATAATCCTCGCGATTGCCGGTAAAGAAAGGATAATATCCCTCATGCAGATATTCATTGAACATTTGCACCGGCCGGCATTGTGCATTCACATCCTGACAGATACTTCCGGCATTCTCCAGCACTTCCGGCAACGTCATCACCGGAAAGCGGATATTCTTATAAAACATCAGGTATTCGCGGAATGACAATCCGTACATGTTATATGCCAGACATCTTCTTGAAAGGTCTGCATCGGCATTCAATATGTTGAGTAGCGACGAGCCGCTAAACACCACCTGCAGCGACGGGTACAAATCATAGATTTCTTTCAATTCCTTGCTCCAAGTGGGATATTTATGCACCTCATCCAAAAACAAATGCTTACCGCCTTGAAGATAAAACTTTTCCGCTAACTCCAGTAGTGTATGATTACTGAAATAAATACTATCAAGTGTACAGTAAAGTGCTATTCGGCTTCCCGGCGGATAGTTTAGTTTGATATATTGCAACATCAGTGTTGTTTTTCCCACACCGCGAGACCCCCGAATGGCAATCAGACGATTATTCCAATGAATCTTATTCATCAATTCTCTTATAATATCGGTACTTGTCTGTACCAACATTCTTTCTTGTTTTAAAAACAGACTATCCATAACTGAAATTGATTTTGTTACAAATATAGCAATTTGTTTAGAGCAGAAAGCAAATTATAGGAAAATTTGTTTAGAGCAGAAAGCAAAACACCGTAAAATTCATACCACAAAAACAGCCGAAATCACTTTAAAAGTAATTCCGGCTGCGCCTAAAACAAAGTAACCGCTGTTACCTGTCGTTTATTCAACTTTCTTTTTACGAACTATCAATGGAGCCCCCAGTTCTTCACGCTCTACCACTTCAAGAAAACCACTTTGTTCCAGTTCGAACAAGGCAGGATATACGCGTAATTTGTCAGCATTAGAATTCTTCAAAATAGAGTCAACCTCAATAGCATCAGAAAAAGAATTGATATAATCTATAATTTTCTGCGTATCAATAGCTTTGTAATTATCATTCATACAGTAATTTCTATCTAATCAATTTCGTATATATAATTGCTCGCAAAGAATTAGGTATTAATCTAATAGAGAAACGGACAAACAGATTTTGCATGAACTCAGAAAAAGAAATAAAATGCATTTGTCTCATCTTTTGCAAAAAATGCAATTCACTTATCACATATCTCCATCCTCCTCTTCTTTTAAACATTTCCGGAGAAAAGCGGAAATACAGCAAGCTTTCCTGAATATTATAAAACTTAGCTCCATTCATCAACATGCGTATCCATAAATAGTAATCCTCAAATAAAGGAAAATGTTGGTATCCACCGGCAGCCAATACCGCACTCTTTCGAAACATCACAACCGGATGATTTATAGGATTACGACGTTTTGCAAATTGTCTTATATCATCAGGCAACTCCGGCAACTTTCTTACAGATTTTACATCCGAAATATCATCTTCAAATTCATCAATCCAAGCTCCAACCACGTCTATATCTGAATACTTTTCAAAAACAGCCAATTGTTTCTCAAAACGATCCGGTTTAGCAATATCATCTGTATCCATTCGAGCTACAATGTCATAAGAACAATGTTTAAGACCTTCATTCAAGGCTTTTCCCAAACCTTGATTGGTTGGCAGAGGGATAATTTTAAGGGTTGGATACTTTGCAGAATATTCTGATATTATATCATTCAAATCACTACCTAAAGGACCATCTTCTACTAAAATTACCTCGTCAGGACATGTAGTTTGTGTAAATATACTATCCAAACTTTTGCAAAAAGCAGAATAAGACTCTTTATAATATACAGAAAGAAGTACTGAAAACCGCATCTACAGATATTGATATATAATTTACCATGGAACAACCTATAATATTATCCTAATAATAAAATTATAGAATATTAGAATATAAACTGGTATGGTATATAATAACCTGTTTCTTTTGTCAATTCCCTCCAAAACATCAATATACCATATAATACAGCAAATAAGAAAAAACAAAAACGCCATTTTGAGATACGAACTTTACTCATCAAAGCCGGTACTAAAAATATATTTGCTATATAACAAACACTGGCTAATCGCTGAGATAAAGCTCCAAAAGAATTAAAAACTAAAAAAGAAACTATACCTACAAACAGCATATTAGAAAGGAAGAATCTTTTCCTATCAGTAAAACTAAATAAGGAAATGAAGCATATGAAAATATTAAAAAATAATCCTATAGAAAACGTAACTTCATTCAATTCTCCTTCATGCCCTCCACTGAGATAAAAAGCAAGCCGATTATCTGTACCAACAAGTGGTACCAACAACCGATCAAATATTTGAAGAATGACATCTGGATATTTTGCTATAAAAAAAGAAAAAATTAAGACTAATATATATATGTATATAGGATATCTTTTTGAAGAACAGCAAATAGGAATAATCAGTAGAAAAGTTAAGCTCAATACATGAAATAAAGCACCTAAAACAAGCAAAAAAATAGCACTAACCTTTTTACTTTCCAGCCAATAATGACATGCATTCCAAACAAATGCTGCCATTACCCCATGGCGAATTACATTAAAATTAAACGATAAAAAGAATAAAGCTACATACAAAAAAAAAGATAAAGACAAATTACTTGAAAAATATGGGAATACTTTCTTAAAGTTCAGAATTATAATAATTAACAAAAGGAAAGATAAGATTTCAAATGGTGCATGTAAATATCGCAGTATAGCAGAAAGTATTACATAACCAGGTTCTAAAAGAAGAAAATCAGAAGTAGTAAGTTCTGTAATATCAGATGTATTCTGAAAATGCATTACATAAGTAAAATAATCCGCACCTATACCATCTCTAAAAACAACCAAAATAGTTAGAAATAATAAAAAGCAAAAAAGAAGATATTCTCCGAGTTTCCTAAACTTACCATCTTGACAAAGTAAGGATGCAAGAACACCTTCTATCAGTAAATATATATATATATACATAAAAAAATATTCTTATATAGAATGAAATAATTTTGAATAGGCAAGAATCATTTTCTCTTTAGTAAACTTCTGTTCAAACAGACTCTTTGACCGTTCTCCCATTCCAATTAAGTCAACATTCTTTTCCAATAAATCAAGTAAAAGTAAAGATAGTTTCTGATAATCAGGTGGTATCAAATAGCCACTTTTCCCATCTTCAATCATTTCAGGAATTCCAGCAACTTGAGTAGATATGATAGGAAGAGAACAGCGCATTGCCTCAAGAATAGAAATTGGCAAACCTTCATCCTTACTTAATAAAATAAATACATCTGCAGTCAATAAATAAGAGGTTACATCCGCTACACTACCAACAAACTTAACCTCTGTATGTATATTCTTGCGACTAAAATTCTCTAATTCATTTCTAACATTTCCGTCTCCAACTAATGTTAATGAATATCTTTTCTGCAAATCATTAGGTAAAGATGCTAATGCTTGAAGAATACCCATTTGATTTTTTCTGTCGCAAAGAGTTCCGACACAAACTAATTGAATAATAGAAGATTTAATATCTCTATCCTTCTTAATAAATGACTTTATTTCCAACCCATTATAAACAAAAAATGTTTTATCAAAAGGAAATTCTGGATACAATTCTCCAAATTTTTTACGCGGATAATCTGCCACGAATCCTACTCTATCGATATGCGACAATGTGTAACGTTCTAAATATCTAAATAATGGTCGTAACCATGTAACATTCAATAAAGGAAATGTCTCAAAAAACATTCCCCATATATCTCCACTGGAATGTAATGATAGCAAGATAGCCTCTTTACCTTTTTTTTTCCTTCTTAAATATGCATAACAAGTAAAAAACTCATGAAAATAAACTATATCAACAACTCGATTTTCTTTTTTATATTTATTTACTATATAAACATGGTTCTTCAAATATAAAATATAGAGCAGCAGCAATGAGCCTACAGTGGTTCTTTTAGCCATTGAAAAAATACGTGTTCGTAATGTTTCCTTACTTTTAACTTTTCCAAAGTTATAATTCGTGCTCCACGCTTTATAATCCCCTTTAGAAATGATATTCATATCCACATTTAAATCCGAGAAGCTATCAGCTGAACACTTCAAACCACTAAGAAATTTAGAAGCACCATTAGGAGCTTCTAACCAGCCAGAGTATACAATATCAACCTTTTTCATTACAAAATTCTTTTAATAACAATTCTGTTGACTTGATCTCTGAAATTCCCCAATATTTTTCCACAACCTCTCTCTGAGAATCTTTTATTTCAAGCCGATATTCAGAAAAAGCATTTTCTATTTCTTGTGTCTCTTCCATCTCAGTTTCAATTTCTTGATTTTGATTACGTACATTTTTAAAGCGTTTTTCTTCCATAGTTGAATTTGCAATATAATTTACTGATTGCGAAAAAATATAATGAGGACGATTCAAATAGATGCAATATCCAATATGTGTACCTACCGCATTAGAAATAGTCATATCTGCTAACTTTATCAAACTTTTCAACCTTGAAAGGAAGCACACATCAAAGCGATTCCCCGCAGTTACTATAACACAATTACTATTTCGATATAATGAAACTATTTCTTCATTCAAAGCATCCAACCAGTATAGCGATACCAATACCGTATCAAAATCATTACGTTTAGAATTAATAAAAGTAATAAACTCCTGAATATCATAATCAGCTGTTACATTTTTTATCGAATGAGAAGGAAACACTAATAAAGTCCTTCCTATTTTAGCTTTCGTGTGTTTTAGCTCTTCCTCATTAAGAAAATCTTTAGCATAATGAATATAAGGCCCTATTTTTATTATAGGAAGCCCTATTCCACCTTGCAATAAAAATTTCTTTCGATTCTCTGAAAATGTAATTATTCTAGAAATTTTCCATAAACGCTCATTTTTAGGTATTACAGAACCTAAAAAGACCCCATGTTCAATATAAGCATCTAAATCTCCCTTATAATGCATATATTCTTTTAAAGCATTAGATATACCATAATAATTATTATCCGTAACTTTATCATTTGGATAATATGGCAGGGGAGTTGCTAAAGAAGAATAATCAAAAAGATTCAATCCACTCCTTTTTTCTATTTCTTTCTTATAAATATGCCCATTTTTTATTTTTATAAGGCTATTCATCAAAAATATTAGAAACTCGGAACGAATAATCAAACTACGGATAGTATCTAAAAATATTTTCATGTCACACTATATCTCCACTTTTCCAATAAAGTATTTCTTTATGATTACAAGGTTTAAAAGGTTCTATTCCAATATGATGAGTACACCTCATATTTTCAGGCGGCAATTGCATATAGTCTCCAAAATACTCTCTCAAATAAGCGTCATAATTATTGGGGATAAAAAAAGTATATCCTTCAAAGACATGTTCCTTTAAAGGAAACACAAAATGTTTAGAAAACTGAAATGTTTCATTAATCTCCATTCTATAGGCTAACCTTGATGCCCCTAAATAATCTGAATGAAATAATTTATTGAAAAATTGATGTATAGGTAGATTCAGTAAAGAAATAATTTTTCTATTTATTCGTCCGATTGTCTGTTGAATCAATGATTTTATAGGAGAGTGTAATTCTGAATAATTGGTACCATGCAAAAATAATTTCAAATTTCTTTGCATAAAAGGGTATCGAATATAATCCATTGGGAATATATCAATAAAAATACCTTTATGACAATTTAAACGAGCAACATTTTGTTCTTCATAGGTGCTGTATTTATCCCTTAATTTAGTGATATACAACGGATACTTTTTATCCGTCTTTCTTGTCTGTAAAAAGACATCATCGGGAAGTTCTTGTTGTGCAATTTCTATAAATTTTTCATAATCATCACTCAACATAGCAACATCAATATCATCATCCCATGGAATAAATCCATTATGTCTAATTGCTCCGATTAAGGTTCCACCATCCAACCAATACTTAAGATTATTCTTACGACAAATGTCGTCAAAAACACGAAGTAACTTTAACATTACTAACTTAGCTTGTCCTAGTTCATCACAACCTTCTTCTCTATTATCTAATATCATAATATATTATAAATAAACTACATATTTTTTTTACGTTTTATTAGACTGTATAAAAGCCCCTTTTCATTTCTTGTTAAGCCCAATAACAAAACTGTTATTCCTAAAAACAGGATAAATAACCCTGTAGTGACAAATAGTTTCATCCACCCCTCATCCATATATAAAGCAACATAAATAGGTAATGGCAATGTTATAACTGTAACTACAAATATTTTAACAACAACTTTCACAAAATACTCCCATAAAGGTAATCTGATCAGATTTACCATATAAATTGGTCTCACTACAGAACAGACAAAATTTAATATCGCTTTAAGAGCTAACGCAGTCCATGCATCACAACCAACTTTTAATAAAAAATAAGCTAAAGGAATATTGAATAATTTTATGATAGACATTAAAAGTTGATGATTCCTCAAATTACCTGTTGCATAGACAGAAATCCATAAAGGTGCCGAATAAGAGTCAACAAGTGAATACAATACAACAAAAAAGATAAATAAAGAAGTATCAGTAGGTACCTCACCTAACCATAGATGCAAAACAAAATCAACATTTAATAAGACTGGTACAGATACTAAAAATAATAAATAGTAAGAAATCTTCGATGTTGAATAAATTAAGTTTAAAAAATAGATTCTATCCCCCTTTGCATAAGTTTTGATTATCTGTGGTTCAAATGCTTGCGTAAAACTATGCAAAAATGCATTTAATTGTCCATTAACACTGTTAGCTATACCTAATGCAGCATTAGCAACTACCCCGACAAATATATTAAAAAATATAACTATTGATTGAGTTATTCCAACATCAACAGCACTTACCAGTAAGCTCCAGCCTGAGTATTTTATCATTTTAGCCAGCAAAGAAGAATTCCAACAAAAATGATAATTACATTCTTGAAACGTTCGTTTACAATGCCAATAGTACCACAATAGAGTTAACAGTCCCACTAAAAAAGTAAGAAAGGAATATAAAATCAATTTATCAAAAGATAAATAGATTAATAAATATAGTGTCCCTAACTTTAATAGCACTTCTATAATACTGGTATAAGCAAAAAAATTCATTTGCTCATGTGCAATAATAGAAGAATGATATGGAGTCTTTATAATACTTACAACAAATGAAAATATTGCAAATTGATACGCCCAATTGGCTGCAAACAAACGACCATCCGGCAACACAATTTTGGTATTAAGAAACCATAACCCTACTGTCTCTGATAATATAAAAATAATAACAGCAAGAATCCAATGGGTATTAATACTCATAGAAAAGGTCTTTTTCAGCCTTTCCTTATCATTTAAACCTAAATCATATGCTAAAAACCTATATGTCGCATTTGTCAATGCACTTTGTAAAAATGAAAAAAGGACAACAACACTTCCTATTACATTATAAACACCATAATCCTCTATTCCTAATGTTCTAAGTACAACTCTTGATGTGTATAGGCCTACACACATCACTATAATCATTCTTAAAAACAAGAAAAAAGTATTCTTTGCGACCCGTTTAGTGTTTTCTGAATTATCCATTTAATTATCCTATTTTTCTTGCTAGTGTATTCTTTAACTAATGTAACTTTGCAAGAAACGGCTTCCTTTCTCTAAATCTTGATTCACTTGCTTACCTAATACTTCCTTCAAATATTTGGGGGGTAATCCAAATCCCGGTCTTACAGAACGTACATTTTGTTCAGTAATAAGCTCCCCTTCTTTCATATTTTCTGCTACATATAAAGAACGGCAAAATTCTCTACCAGACCTCATTTTATCTGTCAATTCATAAGAAACCATACCAATTGACGCCTCTGCCATTCGCACATCTTTAACCATTTGGGTAAACTCCTGTTCATTCATTGAAAAAGATGCATCAGGTCCCCCTATTTCACGATTAACAATAAAATGCTTCTCAATCATTGTAGCTCCCATCGTAACAGCTACAATAGGAGAAACGCTACCAATGGTATGATCTGATAACCCTGATTGTACGTGAAAACGCTCAGATAAATTTTTAATCATACACAGGTTAGCTTCTTCGACAGGTGCAGGATACGAAGACGTACATTTCAATAAGGTTATATCATTATTACCAACTGAACGGCAAGTATCAACTGCCAATTGTATATCATCCATTGTTGCTATACCAGTAGATATAACAACAGGCTTCATTTTACTCGCAACATATTCTATCAAGGGCGTATCGGTAATTTCAAATGAAGCTATCTTATAAATCGGATTATTCAATGATTCAAGAAAATCGACAGCTGTTTTATCAAAAGGCGATGAAAAACAAATTAATCCTTCTTCTTTAGCTACATGAAATAATTCTTCATGCCATTCCCAAGGTGTATAAGCTTCCTGATATAAATCATATAGAAATTTTCCATCCCATATAGTACCCTGTTTTATCTTAAAGTCTTCTGCATGGCAATTTAAAGTTATTGTATCAGCAGTATATGTTTGCAACTTTATAGCATCTGCACCTGCCCTTTTAGCAGCCTTTATTGTTTCTATCGCAATTTTTTTCTGACCATTGTGGTTTGCAGACATCTCTGCAATAAGCATACATCTATTTTTCATTTTCTCTTATTTTATCATTCTCAATATTTCTTCCATTTTCTCCATCGTATCTGTTTGAAGAATTATATATCCTAAACGATCCAATGAACTCATAATTACCGCATCCGAATACGGTTTTATATCGTATCTAACAACAGCCAAAGAATATGATGACTTTACAAAATTGACACAACGTTCATAATTCAATGTATTAAGAAATTGTATAGCTGAACATTTATGGTATTTATGAACAATATCAATAGGCATACCTAATGAACAATTTATTAGATTTCCCAACATATCTACACCTGTAGAAAGAGGTACTAAATCTGATGTAATATAATCTCCACCCAGGCGACAGGCGATTTCTATTATATAAGCACCAGTATCATTCAATTTAACTTCTGTATGAGAAGGACAATTCTCCAATCCGATTAACTTGATAGCATTTAAAACTGTATCAGCAATGAGTTTATATTCCTGTTCGCTTATCCGTGCAGGTTCTATATGTGTATCTTCGACAAAATACCCTTGTTTCTCACCTATTACCATTTTTTCTGTTATCGCAACAATACTTGTTTCATTATTTTGGGTAAAAGTTTCTACACTGAATTCACGTCCTACTATAAAGTCTTCTATTAAAACTTGATGATGACGAGAATATAACATAGCATTTTCAAAAGCCTTTCGTAATTCCTCCATACCATTCACCAACTGAACTCCTCGACTGGCAGAGGAATCTACCGGTTTCACAACATAAGGGAAATCACAAAAAGCGCTCAATTCTGTACTTTGATTACATAAATAAAAAGAAGGTGTCAGGATTTGATTTTCTCGGAATAATTTTCTTTGAAGATACTTATTTGTACAAATAGAAGCAACATTTGATGACATTGCAGGCAAGCCAAGTTCTTCAGATATAGATGCTACAATATTAACAGGGGCATCGGAAGTCGTAAGAATGCCATCAATATCAAGCTCCAAAGCGTATTGCTTCAGCATATCTAAATCCAATGTACTTACAACTAGCGCTCTATCTGCATACTGCATACCAACAGCAGAAGCATTCATATCTGCAACAATCGTATAGACACCTAACGATTTAGCTTTCTCTATTATTGGAAGCTGCATTTCACCAGCTCCTAGAATTAAAAGCTTTTTCATATAAAACACCGATAAATATTATAGATTTAAAAATATATCTTTCACTTTCACTGCTTGAGATTCATAATTAATATCTAGCTTTTTATAATAAAAGTTTGTGATATCATCTAGACAAAAACTCAAATCACCTGAAAGAAAATTACCCAATGGATAAATAAAATGTTCTCTTTTTAAATAATTATAAAATTCAATCTGATTATCTACATAATAACCTGCTGCAATCGGTAATTCTACTGCCAGAGCTTCATTACATATAGTACTCGCTGAGAATATTCCTAAATCAGCTTTATTAAATAATTGAACAATCTCTTGAGCAGAAGCTTTGATATATCGATCTATATATTTATAATGCTTTTTAGAAATATGAACAGTATCACCAGCTAATACCATTACATTCAAAGATTTATCAAGTAATAAATTAATTAATCGATCTGTTAAATTATAAGGATCAGCCCCACCTATTCCCAATATAATATTCTTAATTTCATTGCACGCAGGGCGAGTATATCTATTTTCCAAAAAAGGTTTTCTCAAAAAAGCCCATTCTAAGCCACCATAAAAGCGAGTAAAAGTTTCTAAAGAATAAGAATCAATACTACAAGGATCTGGACAGAAAAGTACGTCACAATAAAAATGTCGAGTATGGATATCATCAATACATACTAATTTGCATCCTTTCAACTTTATTGTTTTCTGAAAATTAGTATCAAAGAAATAGTTATCCAGTACCACAATATCATCAGTATTTAAAGAAGAAAGAAAAGCGCTATTATATTGTAGTATATCATTTCCTTCTAATGGAAGGTAGCTGCAAACATTCGTTATTTCATTTAATTGATAAGTACTTGGTTTATAAGTTGCAAAAAAACATATAAAATGCTCCCGAAGTATATTAGCTAAAGCCAAAGTGCGTGTAAAATGACCATAACCAATACTTTTACTAGCATCTGCTCTTAGAACAACTCTTTTTTTCATTTTTTCATCAATTGATATTTCATCTCTGCCAACTGCCAATCAATTTCAGTATCTAAGTCTTGTACCTCCAATTCATTCAAGATCATAGCACCTGTATTTTCTCCCCAAAAATCATTATATTTACAAAAAGACTGCCATGTAGCTATATAGAACTGACCTGCATCATGATATATTGTTTGCAAATCTTGTGAACGAGAGTTTACAAACTGTGGTTCTCTCATTTTTACACGTTTAAAAGAATCTAGAATTAAAGATCTCTGAATAGGATATGAAAAGGCAACTATTGGGAAAATAGAATCATATCTACTTTCTTGCATCTCTTGATACGCTTTCTTTAATATATCTTTTGTTATAAAAGGTGCTGTTGCATAAATACAACTAATAATATCAAAAGCCTGATTTCTCTCATGATAATAACTTATCACCTCATTTATTACATCAGATGTGGTTGCATAATCATTCGCTGTATCAGCGCTTCGCATAAAAGGAACTTTTGCACCATATTGTTGTGCAATATTTGCAATTTCATCATCATCTGTAGAAACCATTACCTCATCAAATAATTCAGATTGTAATGCAGCTTCTATTGAATACGCAATGATAGGTTTACCCATAAAAGGCTTGATGTTTTTTCGTGGAATACGTTTACTACCACCACGTGCAGGAATAATTGCTATATTTTTCATTTTTTTTGTTTAATAGTTAAATTTGGACTATAACCAAAAACGATACAATTATCAGGTATATTTTCATCTTTCACACCTGAATTAGCCCCAATAATTACATTATCACCTATATTGCAATCTCCAATAATAGATGAATTAGCACACATTTGAACATTCTGTCCCAAAGTAGGATAAATACCTCGATTATTTCCCACTGTACAATTTTGGCTAAAACTGAACCCTTCCCCATATCTTGCTCGTCCCATTACACTACCTACTGGGTGATCTAAAGTAAAAAAATCAGGAAGTTCTACCTCATGATACAAATCACATGCATTCATTATCTTATTCAGATAGTACAATTTATCTGCCAACAATTGATTACCCGTTTCATAAGATATTGTATTGGCAAAATAATAGAGAAAAATAGTATATTGAGCAGATTGATAAGGATTAAAAATGTTTCTCCATTATATGAATAATACTTGTTTACTGTATGAGAAAAACAATACTCACAACGAGAAATTACTCTTTTCATTTTGAATTTTATTAATCCTATATCTTCTTCGCTCAGAAAGAAAAAAGAGGATAGCTGACGTAAGAGTTGTTGTTCAATAGTTTCCAGCGGAATAGAAGTAATCATTTTTTTATATATTCTATAACTTTATTAATCACATATTCCTGCTCCTCATCCGTCAATGTAGGATACATCGGCAAACTAAGACAATGTTCATAATACTCCTCAACTATCGGTAAATCTCCTTTCTTATTACCTAAATGCTGATAGTATGGCATAAGGTGAAGAGGCACATAATGTACTTGAGCATAAATATTATTTTCATGCAAATAGTTATATAGGCCTAAACGGTCTTCCACCTGAATAACATACAAATGATAAGCATGATAAATATTATCTGCACTATAAGGAGTAGTAATACCTCTAATTTTTGAAAAAGCTTCATTATACCTGTCAACGAGTTGATGACGACGATTTAATCCCTCTTGAGCACGTCCCAATTGAGAAATACCTAAAGCAGCTTGAAAATCGGTAAGACGATAATTATACCCTAACTCTTGCATTTCGTAATACCAGCCACCATGATGTTCGTGAAGCTTATCATCATCTTTGGTTATGCCATGAGTACGATACAAGCAAAGCTTATCATATAACTCCTTATCATTGGTTGTTATCATACCTCCTTCACCAGTTGCAATATGCTTTACCGGATGGAAAGAGAAAACCGCACAATCTGCGAAATTACCATTTCCACAATATTGTTTTTCTCCTTTACTGTCAATGAAAAATCCTCCGGGAGCATGACAAGCATCCTCCATAATCCATAAACCGTACTCATCGGCAAGTTTTCTAAAAGCCTCCAAATCCAAAGGATAGCCTGCAAAATCAACAGGAACAATACCCTTATAAGTTCCTTTGGGAGCTGCTTTCAACATTGCTTCCAACTTATTGATATCCATCAGGTATGTATCCTTATCAATATCACAAAAAACAACATCACCGCCACAATAACGAATGCAATTAGCACTGGCTGCAAAAGTCATGGGAGTTACTATCACTTTATCTCCCGGTTGTACGTTCAATGCCGTAGCTGCAAGGTGAAGTCCAGAAGTAGCATTATTCACAGCTACAGCAAACTTTGCACTAACATATTCAGCAAACTTTATTTCAAACTCTTTTATTTTAGGCCCTTGAGTTAAGTAATCGGACTTCAGCGTTTGGATAACTGCCTGAATATCGTCATCTGTAATATATTGACGTCCATAAGGGATAGATTTATCTATCATTTTACTTCAAAATTAGGATCTACAAACCTTTTAATATTCTCACGCATAGATTCTACTGTTTCCCATTCTGTATTGTTATCCGAACTATAATGAAAGCCCTCCGGAACAGGGACAGCATGATGATGTTCTATAAATTCTTCACGTGTATGCTTGAAGGAAACAGAAGGAAGAATCACATAATACTTACCTAAATCAATCGTATCCAACGCATCCGTCACGGTTATCATTTCTTCATGCAGTTTTTCACCCGGCCGAATGCCAACCTCCACTTGAGGTAAATTGGGAGCAATGGCTATCGCCACATCCTTAATATGATATGAAGGAATTTTAGGAATAAATATTTCACCACCTAAATGATGTCCTATAGCATACATCACTAAATTAACACCCGCCTGAAGAGATATATTAAAACGAGTCATACGCATGTCTGTAATAGGTAATTCTTTAGCTCCGCTATCCCGTTTATTAATAAAAAACGGAATTACAGAACCACGAGACCCCATAACATTTCCATAACGGACTACCGAAAAGCGAACATCCTTTGAACCGCTGATATTATTAGCTGCAGTAAACAATTTATCTGAAGTCAACTTAGTCGCACCATACAGATTGATAGGTGCACAAGCTTTATCCGTAGAAAGTGCCACTACATGGTGGACGCCGGTAGCCAAAGCCGCTTTTATCACATTTTGAGCACCATGTACATTCGTTTTAATACATTCTTCCGGATTATATTCAGCCGTATCCACTTGTTTTATGGCAGCAGCATGAATAATTACGTCTACTCCTTCGCAAGCTCGAGTTAAGCGTTCCAAATCGCGTACGTCACCTATGAAATAACGCATCTGTGGATACTTTACTTCCGGATACTTTTGCTTGAGCTCGAACTGTTTGAGTTCATCTCTCGAATAAATTATGATTTTTTTTACTTGTGGATAGTCACGAAGAATAGTTTCCACAAACTTCTTACCGAAAGAACCTGTTCCTCCAGTTATTAATACAGATTTGTTATTAAGCATTATAATGAAAATTAGTTAAGACAAATACAATTAATAAAAACTCCCCTATTCGTTATATGTAATATATTTACGGTGTGGATAATTAATCTTTCGATAAATAGATAATAGCCCATTAGCAACTGAAAGCATGTTTAGAGAAGCAAGTAATACAAATATTTTCGTAATATTAGAAGGATAATACTTTACCACAGTCCAAAAAGAGATATCCGAATAATGCTGATTATATTTTTTCTGCAAACGACCACCACTATAACAAAGAAGTCTCTGCCAATTTCTCATTCTCAATAGTAATAATTCCCTATATAAAGTCTGAGACAGCCCAACATCTGTATAAAAATTCAATAGATTCTTTTCCACTAATAGTATATCAGATAACGATTTACGAGAAACAGAAGAACTGTATGAATTCGGATTATAACAAACATAGTGTACAAAAGCTAATGGTAAATATACCACCTTATCTGCATAATAGAATAGTTTATGAGAAACTAATTCATCCTCTCCCATATCTATGCCAGGTATAAATCTAATATTATTATCTTTATAAAGATTATGTCGAACTAATTTATTCCACACAGCTACCATAGCATTAGTTAGAAGAGCTTCAACGTACTCTCTTTTAAATTTGGGAACATAATCCGCACTATAAACTTCTTTTTCTGGATAATTTATATAACAATCTGCCACTACAATATCTGCATTTTCCTCTATAGCTTTTGAATACATTTTTTCAAGCATATCAGGTTCACAATAATCATCACTGTCAATATGAAGAATATAATCACCCGTAGCAGCACTCATTCCTGTATTACGAACTGCGGCCAACCCGCAATTTTGTTTATGGTAAAGCAATTTAAAACTGATAGTACCAGTATAATCCGCTATAAGCTTTTCTACAATTTTCATACTATCATCTGGTGTACAATCATTTACAATTATACATTCCACTCCCTCTGTATAAGTTTGATTCATTATAGAACGTACGCAACGCTCTACAAATTTTTCAACTTTATAAACAGGAATAATAATAGATATATTCATCATCATATTTTATTAAGTATACACAGTAATCAACATAATAAACTCAAATATCCTGATCATTAAGCTATTATTTTAGATTATCATATTTTCAAACAGCTTTACAGTCTTTTTAAAATAATGTAATGTGCTCTCCATTACGAAAGCATTCAATCACACCCGCACTGGCTACCATTTCAGATGTTGTCAATCTGTGAGAAGTAAGAATACGCTTGTTTATGCAAGATATGAACTCCTGCAGCTCATAACGAAGCCCCTCACCCGCATATGAATAGAAATACTTTCTGTTCATGTTTATATCCTCATAGCGAAGCTCGAAATAATCAGTTTTCCACCAGGGAGCCGGAACATAAGCGTAACCGCGGGTACCGGAAATAACCAGATTGCCTTCCGTCTTCACTCCTAACCCTATCTTAAACGAAGCCACGGCAGAAGGGTACTGCAAAATCCCTTTGGTGTAAATATCAACACCACCTCTGAATGAGGAAAAGAACATGAGATCCTTATAGCCGGTACCAAGAAATTTAAATATCGGCAATAAAACAAAGGAGATATTCTCCGTCACACTTCCTCCGGCTTGAGAAGGGTCCATTTCACGAAGCCCCTCCTGTCGGAGTGTAGACAGGGAAGCGTCAATATCGACAATCGTACCTATCAGACCGGATTTTATCAGGCTTATCAAATGATTGAAAGCCGGAAAATGGGCCGTCTTGTTTGCTTCCATCAATGTAAGATACCGTTCACGCGCGAGTTCTATGAGAGAAACAGCTTCTGTTGAAACTAAAGTTAACGGCGTTTCACATAAGACATGCTTATCATTCTCCAACAGCCATTTCACATAAGAATAATGCGTCAGGTGAGGAGAAGCCACATAAACGGCATCGACACTATTCAGAAACTCTTCCGGTTCAACAGTGGAAACCGGTATGGAATATGTATCGGCAAATGCATCGGCTTCCGTCGGATTGGCAGGATTGTAAACAGCCGTAACCCGAACACCGTTTACATGTTGTACCTCCGGGAAAAAACGGTTAGCAATACGACCTGTACCGATAATACCCAGGCGGACAATATCTTCATTACGAAGTTGGGTACTTGAAATACCCTCTGTTCTTTCCAGATACACAACCTCGCAGTATTCCTTTAGATAATCAAAATGTCCTTCCCAATCCGAGCCTATGGCAAATATGTCGACATTATATCTCTGTATGTCGTCAATCTTTTGACCAAGATATTCCTCTATGATTATCTCATCGGCAAGCCCGGTTTTACGCACATTTTCAATACGCTCCATTACATTGTTGCGTACATTCAGCTTGCCGCGATCCAAATCAAAATTATCGGTAGTTACCCCTACTATCAGATAATCGCCCAAAGCTTTGGCACGCCGGAGCAGATTGATGTGTCCCTGATGCAACAGGTCATAAGTGCCGTATGTAATCACACGTTTCATCTATCACAAACTATCTAAAGTAATTCCACCTGATGAATTGTTTCCGCCAAAGCAGCAAGAGACTTCTCATCCTGAATTCCCAAATGGGAAACTCGAAAATAGCCGGGAGTTCCCCCAGGCATTATATAGATGCCTTTTTCCATCATCTTTTCAAAAAGGATATCACCATTTCTTTTTACAAAAAAACCGGTAATGCAATTGGAAGGGGTTTCTGCCGGTACTTCCCAGCCATACTTTTTACACAGACCTCTGAAATATAAAGCCCGTCCCCGGACAGTGGAGATTATCGCATCAACACCGCATGCCACATCCCTCTTCAAGCGTTCATGCAATTGTAAAAAGAGGGTAGTAGCCGGACTATAAGGAGTCTGGCCACGCTGAAGATTGTTCAGGTTCTCTTCAAAATCAAAATAATATCCGTTAGCATTGAAAGAAACGGAAGACAATTTATCAGACAGTATTACAAAAGAAAGGCCGGGAGCTATATTCAGACCTTTCTGGCTGCTGGTTATACAAATGTCAATACCCAATTCAGCCATATTTAAAGGGTCTGCTAAAAAAGAACTGATGGCGTCAACAACAAGAGACACATTATATTTTTTACAGAGGACAGATATCTTTTCCAAATCAAACAACTGTCCTGTAGATGTTTCGTGATGCTGGCAAAGAAATATTTCCGGTCGTTCCGATGCAACTTTTTTTTCCAAATCCTCATAATCGATATCTTTAGCGAAGGGAATCTTATATAAGGTAGAAGAAAGGTTATAATAATCACATATGTTTTTCCAACGATCACCGAAAGAACCGCCGGATATAATAAAAATTTTCTTATAGCGGGAAACGTAATTAGCAACGACAGCATCCATTGCTCCTGTACCCGAAGCGGTATAAAAGATAACCTTACCGGTCGGACAGCCTATCAGGTGCAAAAGCATTTGTTCTGAAGATTTCACTACTGCAGAAAAAGCTGCCGTACGCATATAAGGTATAGGCCGGGATGCTATCAAGGAAATTTCAGGCTCTATATTGCCCGGAAAAACAAATGATTCCATAATTTATAATTAATTAGAATAATCTACAAGACCTACCGACAGTAAGGAAAAACGTATTGTTCCGCATAAAGAAGGTCGCTCTCGTCATCTATCTCATACCACTTCAAACCGGGAACATTCAATACATAAACAGGAGATACGGAACGTGACATACGAAGAAGTTCGTATTCATAACCCAGTTTGGGCTGTTCGGAAAGGATGACCTCGTAATCCCTGCACATCTTGTCATAGAAAGCATGGGATAGCTTATGAATACCCACAAGCTCACCTTTCACATCAACATCATCTTTATTGACAGAACAGTTGGTGAGAGTATGCTCCGAATCGTATTCCACATAATACTGGTCCTGAAACTTGGTTACAGGAGTTATCAGCATCACATCTGAAAATGCACAGTCAAGCAGACTGCGGATCGCCTTCGGTTCAAATATCAGATCGGATTCAAGTAACAGAAAATCATCGTCACCTAAAACCTCACGCGTATTATAAAGCGTATACATGCTGTTCGTTTCAGCATAAAGAGGACTGAAACAAGTTTCTATCATCGGATAATCCTTCTTCAGCTCCTCGTATACCTCACATCGATATCCCGTACCGATAACAATACGGGTGATTCCGCAAGAAAGAAGAACTTCTATACTGCGTAATATCATCGGCTTATCGCCGATGGAAACAAAACCTTTGGGAACAAGGTCGGTATAGTGACCAAAGCGGGTACCCATGCCCGCGGCCATTATCATTGCCGTCTTAATCATTTGTATGAGGTGTCAGGTCTATAGAATTGAGTTGTTTACGGAAATAACGGTAAATCAGAATAATGGTCAGGACAGATATGGCGCCTACAACGATAGAGGTACGGATAACCATCGAAGTCCAGGACACGTCCCAATCACTGAAATTCTTCACCAGAAAAACCACGGTAGTACCCAGATAGCCGAAAGAATCGGCAAGGTATATCAGGAAGACGGTGGTACTTACCACTTTCAAGGAAGCAATCAACCGTTCGACCAGATAAGTAAAGGGGATATATCCCATATAAAGTCCCAAGCCGGTAAGGATCATCCAGGGAATGGAAGATATGTATCCCCAAACATAAAGCAGGGTGGCAAATATCATCAATACTCCCCCAAGCAAGGTTATCACATAGATGATATTCAAGGCAAGCCTGTTATTGCGGACAAAGACTATGAGCGACATGAGCAGAAGCACAAAAAAGGCTATGGGAATCTCTGTCTGGGTAAAAACGAAAGCACCGTTCACATGAAGCTCGCTCCAAATGTCGGCAGCGAAAGAATCACGAAGTTCACGAAAGACTGTCAGCGCACCGTAAAAAAGAATCAGAAGGCAGATACCACCGAAAAAACGGCGGAGAAAAAGACGACGTTCCGCACCGTTCATAGGAAGACGTTGCGAGCGGAGCTTGATATCCATTGCAGTGGGAGCGGGCACCTGATTCAAAAGGTAGACACACAGAAGCATGAACGGAAAGCAGACAGCACCGGTTACAAAAGGCATCCAATACTCGGTGACGGGAAAAGCGTCGAGGATGAACTGCCCCATAGTCTTGACAAGACCCGAAGAGATAATCAACGCGACACTCAAACCCACATTCAGCACCTCACTGATACGCCGACCCTCAATGTAACTGAACAGAACACCCCAAACCATACCGAGGGGAAGACCGCTCAGAAAAATCGAAAAAACTTTCAGATACGGAGGCAAAACGGCAAAACCCAAAAGCGCAAGCTCGGAAAAGCTCATCATACCGATGATGTAATAAATGCGCTGGTGGGACTTCATTCCGGGAAGCAGACGAACGCCTATGAACTTGGACAGTGCATAACCGATTATCTCGAAAAGGACATAAAGAATCTTGATGTCAAAGCCCCACAATGTTTCACCGGAATACAAACCGACTGTGAAAGGTTTGCGAAAGGCATAGGCACAGGTATAAACCAGAAATATCAAAATACTGGCATACAAGGCCAAAACATAAAGAGGAGAACGGGAAAGGTAACGCTTAAGCATCAAAATTATATTTCAAAATAGATTTATTGATTCAGAACTTTTTTCCGAACGCAATATTCATAAACGTCATAAAAAGTATCTTGGTATCAAAGCCCCAGGAACGATGCTCCAAATAGAATAAATCATAACGCAAACGACGGATCATTTTTTCCAAAGTATCGGTATAGCCATTGTAAAGTGTAGCATACGAAGTGACTCCCGGACGAATCTGGAATAAATAACGATAACGGGGATCTACCTCCATAATCTGGTCTATAAAGAACTTACGTTCGGGACGGGGGCCGATAAAGGCCATATCACCGCAGAATACATTCCAAAGCTGGGGAAGTTCGTCCAGATGATGGTCACGAAGAAACCTGCCGACTTTCGTCATACGAGGGTCTTCAGCACCGGCATAGAGGGCAGGGCCATACTTCTCCGCGTCCAACTTCATGCTGCGGAACTTATAGATATTAAAGGGACGACCGAATCTGCCGATACGCTCCTGCTTGAAAATAGCAGGACCACCATCTTCACGTTTCACGGCAATATAGCAAATCAAAAACAGAGGAGAAAAAACAATAAGCGCGCCAAGGGCAAGAAAACAATCACCTATACGCTTCACATTGCGCTCGAAAGCATTCATTCCGTCGGGAATGAAATGGTCATCTTTCTCAATTGGTTCCATAAAATAAAAAGTCTTAGTTTAGATAGTCGAATAGTTTAGGTTGATGAGTGAAATTATTCTATCACTTCATAGGGGTATTGGTTTTCTTCAAAGCTCTTTAGCTCTTCTATTATATCCACTTGCTCCAAAGTCAAATCCGCCTTATTCCAAGTGGCAATAATGTCATGAGCTTGCCTTGCCAGTTCTTCATCATAAACTTCGCTATAACAATAGACAAGAAGTTGAACTTTGAGCAAAGATGCAGGCAGTTTAGGAAGAACTTCCCAACTACGGTCCAATACCTGCTGAATGTATTGCTGCTTATGACCATTATCATAAATGGTAGCGGCAAAAGCAGCTAAAAGACCGAGGCAAAGCTCAGCTTCAGACTCTACAGTCTTGCCGCGAGTGCCATAAAGCTCCAGTGCCTGCTCGTAAACTTCACGGTTCAAACGTGTAAATTCGTCTACATAGATAGGGCTCCCGTCAAGCCCGTAAGTGAGAAGACGATGGGCTAAGGAAAATAATGAATCCATTGATTTGTGAATTATGATTTGTGAATTATAATACTTAGAAAAAAGAGAATTACTCTTTTATGGGTTCTACCAGAGAAGGCGGAATAAAGGTAGTAGCTACGGCCATGACACCCTCAATATTAACTACTACACGACGGTCATGGCGAATACGGACAAACTCGCCGATTACTCCCTCAAAGACACCACCGGTAATACGTACTTTCTGCCCCTTAACCAAATGCAATTCGGCCGGCTCTACATAAAGAACCGCTTCGTCACAATTGCCTGCCACCAGAATAAAACTACGCATTTGCGCCTCGGGAATTACAACCGGACGGCAATGCTCGCGATTCATAATAAAACGTATAGGCATAGACGGTTCGAGTTTATCTTTCAAAACATCTATACGCTTACGGGTGGAGTAAACAAAAACGAGATTGTGAATAGCCGGAAGCAGTTTACGGACGCGTTTCCCCGATTTCATGATATATTCATAGCGCATCGGAATGAAGTTCTCAATATTCTCGGCATCCAGAATTGCTTTCAACGCTAATTCGCGGCTATAAGAAACACGAATCGCAAACCAACATTTATCTACGTCATTTTCAGTAGATAATTGTCTACCGGGTTTACATTGTATCTCAGAAGATTTATTTGCTGATAAACGGGGCATTAATCTGTGATAATCGCAAGATTGGGAATAACATGAAGCCTTGTGAAAAGGGTGTTCTTTAGGGACACCGGAGTAGCGTAGTACCTACCGGTCAAGTCATGTAATGCAGTTATTTCCAATAGTTTAGTTAGCATCCATATTGTTTTAGAACTTCCTACCATCACGGAAAAAGAAGTAGAAAAACAGTTATGTTAGTTATTAGCTTACAAAAAGCTGAAAACGAATAGTCTAAAAAGAAAAAGCATCTTTTAGACGTTCGTTTATTGTGCACAAAGATACAACCTATTTCTCAAACGGGCAAAATGTTTAATAAGAATATTTCCCAATAGAAGTTCTTATTTAGATAAATATCTTTAAACCAGTTTATTATCTACACTTAAAAAGACCTCATTATTACTTTATTATTTATATAAATAATGCTTTAAAAAATCCCCCTAAAAAGAGTGTCTTTTAAACGAACGTCTAAAAAACACTTCCCCCTTCCAGGTATAGTAAATTAATTACCAGCCCATTACCTCTCCACACGCCTCTACCAAAGAAAATACATAACTCAATTTGTTTGTGTATATCACCGATAAAAACTACTTTCGGCCTCGATTATTTTTTCATCATTAATTATCATAGGGCATAAAAACAAAGAAGACGATGAAAAAAGCTATAGAGAACAACAAACTAAAAAAAACAAAAGTGTAAGTAAAGCATTTAGTAAATCAACAATAAATCAAGGCATTAAGAAAAAGCGGGGAGCCAAGCCCGGTGCTCCCATCACAGGTATAAAAGAACATCGGGAAATCATTGAAAAAGCCTTTCTGGAAATGTATCTGAAAGAATATTTGGAAGTGGCTCCCACAGCCGGAATAACCACTTTAGCAAAGTTCCTTTTTGAGAAAAAACTATTCTTAACCAAGAGTAATAAACCCATAGCAACCAATACTATCAGAGGCGAACTTACCGATTTGCTAAAGGATATGAACTGCGCAAATCCCAGAGGAAAACAGAACAAGAAATAAGTAAAAAAACGCCCGTAATTAATGATGAACAACCTATCAGGAAAGGCTCTACCTTTGCCAACTATTAGTAAGGATTAAGCCACACTGCAAGGATGCTGTTTCTTCCTCAAGAGAAGCAGCATCTTTCTTTTTTCCACTACTTGAACCCCACTGAATATTACCTGTTTTTTAAATCTACAAAATTAAATGATGATGAACCGAAAAAAGCCTGCTTCACTTCACGAAGCCATTCGTAATCTATGGAAAATCCGTATCATGCTGGAAAAGAATTACACGGAAAACTGCGCCACATGGATGGCAAAACGTATTGAAAGTCTCATAGACCACATGCAATACGGACATGCGCTCATTGCCTATCATAGGCAGGACGGAACATTCAGACTCGTCAGGGCAACACTGCTTCCCTACAAAAACATGTTCAGACAAGACTATGACATCGCAAGAGTTACAACTACCATTGCATATTGGGATATCGAACAACAAGCATGGAGAACTTTCCAACTTGAGAATTTCCTTGAATGGAGCCCCGTATGTTGATTATTAATCACTCAAAAATTAAAACAAACTATGGCAATGAATTATGGGGGAATCATGTATTTCCCATTGACTGTGAATTTCTTTGATGACGCACCGATAGAACTCGTAGAAGCCAAATGCGGACTGGCAGGAATTACTGCCGTAATAAAACTACTGTGCAAGATGTACAAAGAGAAAGGCTATTATCTGTTGTGGGACAAAGAGCAATGCACGCTCTTTGCCCATAAAACAGGCATTGAAGAAACAAACATGGAAAAGATAATCTGTATCCTCATAGACAAAGGATTTTTTGACCGTAAGTATTACGAAGAACAATACGTGCTGACGTCCGCCACCATCCAAAGGGTATGGCTGGAAGCTACCAAACGAAGAAAAAGGGACTTGAACACCCTACCCTATTTATTGGAAAGCTGCATACAGGACGAAGAAAACAGTATACCAAACAAAGAATATTGCATGCAGCCTGCAAACATTTCATCCCAAAATGCAGACATTTCCGAACAAAGTAAAGTAAAGCAAATAAAAGCAGAAACAGAAGAAGGGAGTTCCGACGAGCATTCTCTTCTGCCTGTACCGGGATATGCCTACAACAAGCAAACGCATAATTATGACGGATTGATATTCACCCTACGGCAAATGAAAATCACAAAAAACGAAGAAGTGAATGCCATTTTGCGCCTGTCCGACTATGGAAGGCTGAAAGGTTACGTATGGCAAGTGATACACAACACGCGCTGGAGTGAAATTGTAGCCAAGGGGAAATACCTCATCGCCGCATTAGTCAAAGAGAAGAAAAAGACAGGGAATTAATATCCGGAAATTAAAGAAAAAACAGCAAAAAAATGAAGTTAACATCATTGGCCGCATGATGTTAACTTCATTGCAACTACGATGTTAACTAACTGCATGGCACACAGTTAACTTCATCGCAGCAATACTATCAACTCTTACACGTAAGTCTCAAGCAGTTTCACTCTCCCGCCTTCCGGCACGATTGTTACTTCCTGAACAGCAGCAGGCAAAAGCACCGTTTCCCCCGCACGCAGAGTTATTTCGTTCTGATTGTCATCCGTCAGACGGCAAGAGCCTTCCACGCAAATAAAGATAACGAATGAGTCCAGTTCCGAATAGTCACAAGTGATTTCTTCCGTCATATCATATACGGAAGTAGTGAAGTAAGGACTTGCTACCATTTCAACGGGCTCATTCTGGATACGCTCGTATTCCGTACGGAAATCGTCTTGCACATCGGAAAAATTAATGGCATCCATCGCCTGGCTGGTATGCAAATCACGGGATTTACCATCCTTATCTTTGCGATTGTAATCGAAGATGCGATAAGTTATATCGGAAGTCTGTTGAATTTCCGCAACAAATGCTCCGGCTCCGATACCATGTACGCGACCGGCAGGTACATAAAACACATCCCCCGGTTCTATTGTGCAAGTCTGAAGTACTTCGGCAAACGTTCCGTTGTGCACTCTGTCTTTATACTCCTTCGGAGTTATCTCCTCGGAAAAGCCGGAAATCAGTTTCGCGCCTTTGTCCGCGGCAATCACATACCACATCTCGTTTTTACCGAAACTGTTATGACGCTTCTTGGCAAGTTCGTCACCCGGATGCACCTGAATGGATAAATCCAATTTGGCATCAATAAATTTTATCAATAGCGGGAATTTACTTCCAAACCGCGCATAGTTTGCTTCACCCACCAACTCGTCTTTATATTTACGAACCATTTCGGGCAAAGTATACCCTTTGTCCGCACCATTGGCTACTACCGATTCACTACCTTCTACCGCTGAAACTTCCCAACTCTCGCCTACATTCGGCAGAGTTTCATCCAAGTGTTTGAATGGGATAATCTTGTCGCCACCCCAAAGTGTCTGTTTCAGGATAGGCTCAAATTTTAGAGGATACATTCGTTGTTTTTAATTAGTACAATTCAATACTGTTACAATACTTTTTCAGATTAACGCGACAAACATACAAAAAATATCAATTTGTATTCTAATTGTTAAACGCTAAACTTTCATAAAATGTTCTCTACATTTCTTCTCAATTACTTGGGGGAACAAAAGAATTTCTCTTTATTTGCAAGAAAATTAAATAATACCATGAATATGATAGACACTGCTCCAACAGAAAGTAATTTGTCCGGTTTGGACAGAAAAAACTTTCAGAAGAATATAAACAGCAAGAAAACAGATTTATATATCCTCAAAAACGCTTTGGGCATGGAAGTGGCGGTAACCAACTACGGTTGTGCAATTCTTTCGATTATGGTGCCCGACAAAAACGGAAAATATGCCAATGTTATTTTAGGCCATGACAGTATAGAGCATGTAGTCAACAGTCCCGAACCTTTCTTAAGTACCACGGTAGGCCGTTACGGTAACCGAATTGCCAATGGAAAATTCACTTTATACGGCGAGGAGCATCAATTGACCGTTAACAACGGCCCCAATTCGCTGCACGGCGGACCAACCGGCTTTCACGCCCGTGTATGGGATGCGGTTCAGCCCAATGAATCGACCGTCATTTTCAATTACACATCCGCCGACGGCGAAGAGGGCTTTCCCGGAACTTTGGAAGTAGAAATGACCTATCGTCTGGAAGATGAGACAAACGCCCTGGTTATAGAATACCGGGCTACAACCGATAAAGCTACTGTTGTTAATTTAACCAATCACGGTTTCTTCAACCTCGCAGGTATTTCCAACCCCTCGCCTACCGTTCTGAATAACATCCTCACTATCAACGCCGATTTTTACGTTCCTATTGATGAAGTGTCCATTCCCACCGGAGAGATTCTGAAAGTGGAAGGTACTCCTATGGATTTCCGTACTCCTCACGCCATCGGCGAGCGTATTGATGATAAATTCCAACAATTGGTAAACGGAGCCGGATATGACCATTGCTATGTATTGAATAAAACGGAAAGTGGTGAATTAAGCCTCGCCGCCACTTGCACAGAGCCCGTAAGCGGACGTACGATGGAAGTGTATACCACAGAAAACGGCGTGCAGCTCTATACAGGAAACTGGCTGGGTGGATTTGCAGGCGCTCATGGAGCAACTTTCCCCGCAAGAAGCGCCGTGTGCTTTGAAGCGCAATGTTTCCCCGATACTCCCAACAAGGCGCATTTCCCATCGGCAGTATTGCTTCCCGGAGACGAATATCAGCAAATTACCATCTATAAATTCGGTGTACAAGAATAGCGCATCAATGAAATAACTAACCTAATTATAAACTTATAAATTTTTCAAAACCATGACACAACAAAAACAGAACGGGAACATCGTTGCCATCATCGTAATGATTTTCTTGTTTGGTATGATTTCATTCGTAACAAACCTGGCTTCACCAATGGGTGACATTTTGAAATTTCAATTTGGCGTACCCAACTGGATGGGCACTCTCGGTGTATTTGCCAACTTCATCGCCTATGCTGTAATGGGATATCCGGCAGGCAATATGCTGCAAAAAATGGGATATAAGAAAACGGCTCTCATTGCCATTACGATAGGATTCATAGGAGTAGGTATCCAGACGCTTTCCGGTGTGGCCGGCAGCTTCGGTATTTACTTGTTGGGAGCATTCATTGCAGGTTTTTCCATGTGTTTGCTCAATACGGTAGTAAACCCTATGCTTAACTCCCTTGGCGGCGGTGGAAACAAAGGCAACCAGCTTATCCAGCTCGGCGGCTCATTCAACTCATTGGCAGGAACTTCCGTAATCATCCTGACCGGTATTCTGATACCTTCCATTACCAATGCCAAAATCAGCGACGTATTCCCTCTGATGTACGCAGCTTTGGCTATATTCGCATTCGCATTCATCGTTATCTTCTTCTCCACCATACCTGAAAAAGAAAAAGCAGAGGTAAAAACCGATTCCACTCATTCTCAATACGGACCTCTGTCATTCCGCCACTTCATATTCGGCGCCATCGGTATCTTTGTTTATGTGGGAATAGAGGTGGGAGTACCCAACGTATTGAACAAATGGTTACAAAATCCGGATTTGGATGTATTGGGTGTAAATGGAGCAGGAGCAGAAGCCATTGCAGGTTCCGTTACCGCTACATACTGGTTGCTGATGTTGGTAGGCCGTCTTATCGGCGCAAGTATCGGTAGCAAGATTTCAGCCAAAGCGATGTTGGGAACAGCTTCTGCCATAGGAATTATCCTGGTTATCTCCGCCATGTTCGCGCCAACAGACTCAATGGTAAATATGCCGGTATTCAAGAACAGTTCCGAAGGAATGTTCGGACTCGTACATGTGCCTGTCAATGCGATGTTCCTTGCGTTAGTCGGACTTTGTACATCCATCATGTGGGGTGGAATCTTCAACCTTGCCGTAGAAGGATTAGGTAAATATACGGAAAAAGCTTCCGGAATCTTCATGGTTCTTGTTTGCGGCGGTGGTATCCTGCCTCTATTGCAAAACGCCATTGTTGACTGGAATGACGGAATCGGCTACCTCACAAGTTATTGGCTGATTGTAGTGGCCCTCGCCTATCTGCTTTATTATGCACTGATAGGTTGCAAGAACGTAAACAAGGATATTAAAGTTGATTGATAGATAAATACAGGTAATTAGATTTATTCACCTTAAAAAACAATATCATGGATATAGAATACGTAAGAAGCCGTTTCATCAAGCATTTTGACGGAACAACAGGAGCTGTTTATGCTTCTCCGGGTCGCATCAACTTAATCGGTGAGCATACCGACTATAACGGTGGTTTTGTATTCCCCGGAGCAATCGACAAAGGTATGATTGCAGAAGTGAAACCCAATGGCACAAACACAGTCAAAGCTTATTCCATCGATTTGAAAGATTATGTGGAATTCGGTCTGAACGAAGAAGACGCTCCCCGCGCCAGCTGGGCAAGATATATTTTCGGTGTATGCCGCGAAATGATTAAACGCGGTGTAGAAGTGAAAGGATTCAATACCGCTTTTGCAGGCGATGTGCCTTTGGGTGCAGGTATGTCCTCTTCCGCTGCATTGGAAAGTACTTATGCTTATGCATTGAACGACCTGTTCGGCGACAATAAAATCGACAAATTCGAATTGGCTAAAATAGGTCAGGCTACGGAACACAACTACTGCGGCGTTAACTGTGGCATCATGGACCAGTTTGCTTCCGTATTCGGTAAAAAAGGCAGCCTTATCCGTCTGGATTGCCGCTCGCTGGAATATCAGTACTTCCCGTTCGAGCCGAAAGGCTACCGCTTGGTACTGGTAGATTCCGTAGTAAAACACGAACTTGCTTCGTCCGCATACAATAAGCGCCGCCAAAGCTGCGAGGCTGCCGTTGCCGCTATCCAGAAAAAACACCCGCATGTGGAATTCCTGCGTGACTGCAACATGGAAATGCTCGAAGAAGCCAAAGCCGAAATCAGCGCGGAAGACTTTATGCGCGCAGAATACGTGATTGAAGAAATCCAACGCGTGCTCGATGTTTGCGATGCTTTGGAAAAAGGCGATTACGAAACGGTAGGCCAGAAGATGTACGAAACACATCATGGCATGAGTAAGCTGTATGAAGTAAGCTGCGAAGAACTCGACTTCCTGAATGACCTTGCTTTTGATTGCGGCGTAACCGGTTCGCGTGTTATGGGCGGCGGCTTCGGCGGTTGCACCATTAACCTCGTTAAAGAAGAACTGTACAGCACCTTTATCGAAAGAGCCAAAGAGGAATTCAAGAAGAAATTCAACAGAAGCCCGAAGGTTTACGATGTCGTAATCAGCGACGGTGCACGCAGATTAGAATAAACAAATCAAAAAACGATAAAGCGATAGGGTGATAAAGTGGTTTTCCACAGTATCACCCTATTTTTGTCGCTTGCATCTATCCTGCTACCTTATCACTATACGCCCTTTTTTATGCAGTGCAACAGTTTCCAAAGAGCGTACCCCACATTTTAACAATAAAACGTTGATGTAAATAACAAGCGGAAAGTTATTGTACATCCGCCGGGAGCACAAGCCCGAAAGGCCGTAGGAAAAATTATTACTTCCTTACGGATAACAGGCCTTAATTCCTTTTAAAACCCCGGCAAAGTGAAATCAGTACCTCTCAAAGAGATAAAAATCAATAAAGAAGTTCTGAAAATAAAACTCCCCGCCCAATCGGTTGTTACCCTTGAGTTACAGTAAATCAACCGCAAAGACTTATTGTAATTAAAACAAGAAGCGGGTGACGGGTGCAAGAAAAAAGAGCGACTTTCTATGTTGCGGATTAGACATAAAGAGTTATCTTTGTCCTGTTAAAATTAACAAGCAAGAAATCAACCCGCTTAAAGAGTATTCAAATTATAATTATTTTAATAATATGAACGACAAGAAACTTATGAACCTTGCAGCGGACAACATCCGTATCCTTGCTGCTTCTATGGTCGAAAAAGCCAACTCCGGACATCCCGGTGGCGCTATGGGTGGTGCCGACTTTGTGAATGTACTCTTCTCCGAGTTCTTAGTATACGATCCTGAGAACCCCGCCTGGGAAGGTCGCGACCGCTTCTTCCTTGACCCGGGACACATGTCACCGATGCTTTATTCCACATTGGCGCTGGCAGGCAAGTTCACGCTGGATGAGCTGAAAGAGTTCCGTCAATGGGGCAGTCCCACTCCGGGACATCCCGAACGCGACATCATGCGCGGCATTGAAAACACTTCCGGCCCGTTGGGACAAGGACACACCTTTGCCGTCGGAGCAGCCATCGCCGCCAAGTTCATGAAGGCTCGTTTTGAAGAAGTAATGAACCAGACTATTTACGCATATATCTCCGACGGTGGTATTCAGGAAGAAATTTCACAGGGCGCAGGCCGTATTGCCGGTGCGCTGGGTCTGGACAACCTCATCATGTTTTATGACGCCAACGACATCCAGCTTTCCACCGAAACGAAAGATGTAACCATCGAAGATACCGCCAAGAAATACGAGGCATGGGGCTGGAAAGTCATCAAAATCGACGGTAACGACGCAGATGCCATCCGCGGTGCACTCAACGAGGCTAAAGCCGAGGCAGAGCGTCCTACACTGATTATCGGCCATACCGTTATGGGTAAAGGCGCGCGCAAGGCGGACGGCAGCAGCTATGAAGCCAACTGCGCTACCCACGGCGCTCCTTTGGGCGGTGACGCTTACGTAAACACAATCAAGAATCTGGGTGGTAACCCGGAAAATCCGTTCACAGTCTTCCCGGAAGTGGCCGAACTTTACGCTAAACGCGCTGCCGAATTGAAGAGCATCATGGCAGAGAAATATGCAGTCAAAGCCGCATGGGCAAAAGCCAATCCTGAAAAGGCGGCCAAACTGGAACTGTTCTTCTCCGGCAAGGCTCCCGAAGTGAACTGGGCTGCTATCGAACAGAAAGCCAACGTGGCTACACGTGCCGCATCGGCCACCGTGCTCGGCGCTCTTGCCACTCAGGTAGAGAACATGGTTGTCGCTTCCGCCGACTTATCCAACTCCGACAAGACCGACGGTTTCTTGAAAAAGACTCACGCCTTCAAGAAAGGCGATTTCAGCGGCGCATTCTTCCAGGCAGGCGTATCGGAACTGACAATGGCATGCTGCTGTATCGGTATGGCGCTGCACGGCGGTATCATCCCCGCTTGCGGAACGTTCTTCGTATTCTCCGACTATATGAAGCCTGCCGTACGTATGGCTGCCCTGATGGAAATTCCCGTAAAATTCATCTGGACACACGACGCATTCCGCGTAGGAGAAGACGGTCCTACTCACGAACCGGTAGAACAGGAAGCCCAAATCCGCCTGATGGAAAAACTGAAGAACCACAAGGGACATAACTCTATGTTGGTACTTCGTCCCGCCGATGCGGAAGAAACAACCGTAGCATGGAAACTCGCAATGGATAATATGTCTACTCCGACAGCTTTGATATTCTCCCGCCAAAACATCGTCAACCTGCCCGCAGGCAACGATTACAGTCAGGCGGCCAAAGGCGCTTACATCGTAGCAGGCTCGGACGAGAATCCGGACATCACCCTCGTCGCTTCAGGTTCCGAAGTGGCTACGCTGGTGGCAGGTGCGGAACTGCTGCGTAAAGACGGTATCAAACTGCGTATCGTATCCGCTCCGTCCGAAGGACTGTTCCGCAGTCAGGCTCCGGGCTATCAGGAAAGCATTATTCCGGCAGACGCAAAAGTATTCGGTCTGACCGCCGGCCTGCCCGTTACGCTGGAAGGCTTGGTAGGTGCACACGGTAAGGTTTGGGGACTGGAATCGTTCGGTTTCTCCGCTCCTTACAAAGTATTGGACGAAAAACTGGGCTTTACGGCAGAGAACGTATACAAGCAGGTAAAAGCAATGATTTAATAAACAGGCGATAAAACGGTAAGGTGATAAAACGATGGAACTGTCACCTGCCGTTTTATCACTTATCACTCTATCACTTTATTTTTATATGAAAACTATTGGACTTTGTTCCGACCACGCCGGATTCGAACTGAAAGAGTACGTTCGCGGTTGGCTGGAAGTAAAAGGCTGGCCTTACAAAGATTACGGAACCTACTCCGCCGAGAGTTGCGATTATCCCGACTTCGCCCACCAATTGGCACAAGCTGTCGAGGCAGGCGAATGTTATCCGGGAATTGCCATCTGCGGTAGCGGAAACGGCATCAACATGACACTCAACAAACATCAAGGCGTTCGTGCCGCCCTTTGCTGGACTGCGGAAATCGCTCATCTGGCACGCCAGCATAATGATGCCAATGTCCTTGTCATGCCGGGTCGTTTCATCGGCACGGAAGAGGCGGATATGATTATGACCGAATTCTTCAACACCGCGTTTGAGGGCGGACGTCACCAACGGAGAATAGACAAGATACCGGTACAAGGATAATCTCCGGAATAAGGGAAGCCCTTAACCTGTTATTTTCATCTCGCGAGACGGAATTATTCATCCCGTGAAATGAAAAAAATCATCCTGTGAGACGATTTATTTCCTCTCACAGGATGATTTTTTTCATCTTAGGGGACGGATTTCCTATCATTCTTAAATCATAATAAAGTCTTCTGAATCCCTAAGATTTACCGATAGAAAGATTTTTATATCAATAATGTATATCCAAAGATTGTTTTCTGTAAAAGGAAAAGTAATGTAACATATAAAACACGATATGGAACATCAGGAATACCTGTTGTTACGTACAATCATGGAATAGAATCAAATAATTCACTGTTTATGCCGAGGATGGCTTACCTTTGCCATTAGAAAAACGAATCGTGATTAACCATTTTACTTGTAAACCATGAAAAATTTTTTTTTATCATTCTGTCTCTCATTCATCAGCCTTATGGCTTTCTCGGCAGACCGATTTATAGTATTTAAACCGACCGGCGACTGTTTCCCGTTAGCAACCGATGGAAAGCCTTGTCCCATTATCATCGATGCTGATGAAGACCCGGGAGTAAAAATGGCCGTAGACAACCTGCAACAGGATATCTTCAGCGTATGCGGAACTAAACCCGAGATTAGTACACACGTAAATAGCCGATATGCCGTTTTAGTCGGAACATACCGGTCTCCGCTGATACAACGCCTTTTGTCTTCCGGCAAATTAAATAAAAAAGAATTGGAAGGCAAGAGAGAAAAGTATCTCCTGCAGACCGTATCTTCTCCTTGCGACGGAGTGGAAAAAGCACTTGTCATTGCCGGCAGCGACAAACGCGGAGCTATCTACGGCATTTACGAACTATCCGGACAAATAGGCGTATCCCCCTGGTATTGGTGGGCGGACGTACCTGTACACAAACACAAACATATCTATATAAAACCGGGTATATATACAGACGGTGAACCTAAAGTAGAGTACCGTGGTATTTTCATTAACGACGAGTGGCCGTGCATGGGAAACTGGGCAAAAGAAAAATTCGGCGACTTCAACAGCACGTTTTATAAGCATGTTTTCGAATTGGTATTACGTTTGAAGGGTAATTTTATGTGGCCTGCAATGTGGGGAAGCGCTTTTTATGACGATGACCCGCAGAACGGCGTATTGGCCCACACCATGGGGGTCGTGATGGGAACTTCTCATCACGAGCCTATGGCCTTGGCGCAACAAGATTGGAAACGGCGCGGCAAAGGAGCATGGGACTATACACAAAACAAGAAAGGTCTCAATGATTTCTGGACTTACGGCATAGAACGCGCCAAAAACTGGGAATCCGTAATCACCATAGGAATGCGCGGCGACGGCGATGAACCGATGAGCGAAGGCGCCAATATCTCATTATTGGAGAATATAGTGAAAGACCAACGCGAAATCATTGAGAAAGTGACAGGCAAAAAGGCCGATAAAACGCCACAGGTATGGGCGCTTTATAAAGAAGTGCAAGACTATTATGACAAAGGAATGCGTGTTCCGGACGACGTTACCCTGCTGTTGTGCGATGACAACTGGGGCAATGTACGAAAACTGCCACGCCCGGATGAGAAGCCGCGTACCGGCGGATACGGCATGTACTACCATTTCGACTATGTGGGCGCCCCCCGAAATTCCAAATGGATTAACATCAACCCCATTCCCCGTATCTGGGAGCAAATGCATCTGACTTACGAATATGGCGTACGCAAGTTATGGATAGTCAACGTAGGTGATTTGAAACCTATGGAATACCCCATCACCTTCTTCCTGGACATGGCATGGAACCCCGACAAATTCAATGCCCAAAACCTGCAACAGCATGCAGAAGAATTCTGCGCCCGGCAATTCGGCCGCACATATGCCAAAGAAGCGGCACGCATTCTTTCTCTTTATGCCAAATACAACCGCCGAGTCACTCCCGAAATGCTGAATGCCAAAACGTACAGCTTCAATTACGGCGAATGGGAACGTGTCGTCAATGAATACAATACGTTGGCGCTGGATGCGCACAACCTCGGTTTCTTGTTGCCATCAGAATACAGAGACGCTTACGACCAGCTTATTTCGTTCCCGGTTCAAGCATGTTCAAACCTATATAATATGTATTATGCCCAAGCCAAGAACCAAGCGTTGGCAGCCAAAAAAGATCCGGAAGCAAATTACTGGGCGGATAAAGTGGCATCCTGCTTTCAACGCGACTCCATCTTGACCGATTATTATCATAAGACAATATCCGACGGAAAGTGGAATCACCTTATGAGCCAGATTCATATCGGCTATACTTCCTGGAACAATCCGGAAAAACGAACCATGCCCAAAATAACCCGTGTACCCGAACGTTCCGTTCCTTATACGTTTAAAGAAACGAAAGGATATGTATCTATCGAAGCCGAGCACTTCACACGCGCCGTCAGTGAAGGTAAAACCACATGGAGCATCATTCCTGGATTCGGAAAGACACTATCGGGCATCACCACCCTTCCCGTCACCCTGACACCGGAGAAGATGTATCTGGAGTATGACATAGAAATGGAAAAGACCGGAAACGTACGGGTAGAACTCTTACTTGCCCCTACCCTGAACTTCAACGAGAACAAAGGATTGAGTTATGCAGTCAGTTTTGACGGCGGGAAAGAGCAAATCATCAATTTCAACGGTCATTATACCGGAGAGTTGGGCAAATGGCAGTCCAATCCGATTATCGAATCCCGCTCAATCCATCAATTAACTAAAAAAGGCATACACACGTTGCGTATCCGTCCGTTGAATCCGGGTATCGTTATCGAAAAGATTCTGATTCACGCAGGCGGACTGAAACCGAGCTATCTGGGTGCACCGGAAACGCGAAAGCCCCTTTGAATACCTATATAAACCAAAAAGGACATTACAAAACATCTGATACTATGAAATACACAAAAAAAGGAATATTCAAACCGGGAATACTTTTTCGCACAGCCTTATTTTGCATCTGTATACTGACCGGGTGCAAGGATGACGAACTTCCTGACAAGGCACCGGACATAACCGGCAGGCAAGAAACTTTAAATGACATAAACAACAATATAAAAGCGTTACAACAACTCATAAAAGCCGAAGAAAACAACGTAGGAATAAAAACATGCACACCATCCGGAAACCGGACCGGCTATCAGATTGAACTGACAAACGGCACGCTTATTACCGTATGTACGCAAATCGCCGCACTGGACGGTGAAACCAATCAGACGGTCTATGCTCCCCTGATAGGAGCCCAAGAAAGAAACGGCGTCTATTACTGGACTATAGGTGGCGAATGGCTTTTTACCAACGGCGTCACCGGCAGCAAAACAAAAGTAACAGGTTCCGACAGCGTCTTGCCCGAAGTCGGTATCGCAGAAGAAGGTTATTGGAGTATCGATTATGGAAACCGGACATATACATTGGATGAAAAAGCGCAAAGCGGACGTATAGAGAGCGTCTTCCGCAATGTCGACCTTTCAAACAGCGGATACGTTACCTTTACATTTACCGGGAACACATCTTCCATAGTCCTGCCTATCAAGGAAAACGATGGGAACAATCCTGTTACGGGAGCGTTACGCCGCCCAATCTCGCCCAACCGTCCTATGTGGCTCATTCATATCGATTCCTGGACTTATCCCGATCCGGAAAAAATCATTGATATGATACCGGAAGATATACGTCCGTTCGTAGTCTTCAACATTTCATTATCTACTTCGCCTCATGATGCCGCCAATTTTGAACGTGTAGAATACGGCTACGAAACAGCCAAATCCTGGTTGAGAGTTTGTGCGGAAAAAAACGTATGGGCAATGGTGCAACCGGCAAGCGGGGCGAAATGCCATTTCCCGGACTTCACAGACTATGCGGAATTGGAAACCAGTATGTATGATGAGTTTTACAGAGACTATCCCAATTTTCTTGGTTTCAATTATAGCGAACAATTTTGGGGATTCGACAACAGCCTGTTTAATGTACGTTATGAAGACCGGCTCACTCATTGGAGTAATCTGATGAAGTTAAGCCACAAATACGGCGGATATCTGGTAGTCAGCTTCTGTAATGCTTATTGGGGAGCTTCCCACAATCCGATAGCCATGTTCAAGCGGAGCGGCAGTTTCAGAGAAGCTTGCAGCCTGTATCCGGAGCACTTCATTTTATGCGAGAAATATACCTCTCAAAACGGTTTCTTCGATGTGGAAAGTACTTGTCTCGGCGCTTACTTATCCGGATATGCCGGGCAGTATGGCATACGTTTTGACGAATGTGGCTGGAACGGACTATATGGCGATACCGATTTTCCTGTGGCTGCCGGAGCCATCCCTGCTTTGGAACATATAACGCTGACCGGACAAACCGTAATCGACGGTCCAGAGCTGATATGGCGTCAATGTTATAAAGAGGGGAGTATTACAGACAACGGCGGTTACAAACAGAGAAATTGGGAGATGTTCCCTCAATTCGAGAATATCAATCTCGATATCTTCCGTAAAATACTGGACGGAACCGTATATATACCCGGCCGGGAAGAAGTAATAGAACGAACCAAAGCTGTCATTGTGCACGATGTAAATTCCGGTAGCAACATGCAGAAGTACAGTGCACCTGTCGGTTTGTACGAAGGGCTTTATCGAATGGATGACGACGGAAACAATCAAAGCGAACAAGATTATAACAAGAATTACTTCAAGAAAACCGGGCGTTACCCTACCATCCCCATTGTGTATGGCTTGAGAGATGCCATAGCCAATACATTCTCCGTACAAGTGAACATGTCCGAATATGCAAGCCGTTGGGGAGACAAGGATAAAAAGGTACAGGAGTTCAAGACCCTGTTTCCCGAAGAATATACGGGTAATCTCTATGCCGGCCGTAGCGATAACCGTTGGGTGACTTATAATCCTACCGGACAAACAGCCTCGGCCACCCTTCCTCTGAAGTACAATACATGTGACAAAATAGAGCTTACCTATGCAAAATATACAGCGGGAATAGTCAAGGAACATACCGACAAATTGACTTTCTACCTCACCAATTACAGCAATACCAACACTTCATTGAAAAGTGAGGTTATCAGGATTTTCGGCAGCACACAGAAACCGACCTACACTTACAATGATAGAGGCAGCCGTACCGTTGCTCCGCAAATCAGTGAAACATGGAATAACAACATACTGACTTTAACGGTAAAACATAACGGTCCGCTGGACATTACGGTAAATTGTGCCGGTGATGCGATGCAGCGTGAAACCGGTTATCGTACGGCAACGATTTCCACACCTGCATCTCCGCAATCTTATTCGGGGCCCCGCCAGCATGAAGCCGAGAACTTCGATTACAAAAATATCAAAGCACATGTAAAGAATGCAGCCGGCGGAAGTATACGGAACTATACGGCATTGGGTTACATAAACTTCGGTTCAAGCTCCGCTGCGGCCGTCAGAGATATGGTAAGTGTTTTAAACGAAGGTCCGTACACATTGAAGATTAGATATAGAGCGCCGTCAGCCACCGTTTCTACCGTAGAATTACACATCAACGGTAAAACGAGCGGTTTTCCCGAATTTACCCAAACCGGTAATGATGATTGGCGAGTGAGCATGCAGCAAGTGTATTTGAACAAAGGAACGAACACCATCGAACTACGCGCCAATGGCAATGCGGCAAGCGAACTTTATTTGGACAATATCATCATAGAGGGTGTATAACCATTTCAGTCAATTATTACACACTTTCAATCAAAAACTAACCTTTGTCATTTGGAGAGTTTTCCTACTTTTGTCAACGTAATCTAATTACCATTTAAGAACATAAAAGAAAAACGCATGAAGAAAGTAATCGGAATCATCTCCCTGCTTCTATCGGTAACTTTGGCAACTGCCAATCCGATAGATTTTGACAAAGCCTTCAAAGAAAGCGCCAACATCGAAAAACAAATCAAGAGAACGTCTTTCCCCGACCGCACCTATCTCATCACAGATTTTGGCGCAAAGCCCGATACGCCGGATGAACCTTGTCATGAGGCTATCAACCAGGCCATCGTAACATGCAGCCTGAACGGTGGCGGAACAGTTGTAGTACCCAAAGGGACTTTCCATACCGGCCCTGTCACCTTAAAGAGCAATGTGAATTTTCATGTGGAAGAAGGTGCCGTATTGAAATTCTCTACCGACCAAAGCCTTTACTTTCCCGCCGTCATTACCCGCTGGGAAGGTTTGGACTGCTATAATGCCCGTCCGCTGATATATGCGTACGGCGAAACCAACATCGCCATCACCGGTAAAGGTACAATTGACGGACAAGGTTCCAATGAAACCTGGTGGTCTATGTGCGGCGCTCCACGCTACGGCTGGAAGGAAGGGATGGTTGCCCAACGCAACGGCGGACGCGAACGTCTGTTGATGTATGGCGAAACCTCTACTCCCATATACAAACGCATCATGAAGCCCGAAGACGGTATGCGCCCGCAACTCATCAACCTCTATTCCTGCAATACGGTATTAATAGAAGATGTAACCCTGCTGAACTCTCCGTTCTGGGTTATCCACCCGTTGTTTTGCGAAAGCCTCATCGTACGTGGTGTACACGTTTTCAACCGTGGTCCCAACGGAGACGGCTGCGACCCGGAATCTTGCAAAAACGTGCTGATAGAGAACTGTACTTTCGATACGGGTGACGACTGTATAGCCATTAAATCCGGACGTAACCAAGACGGCCGCAAATGGAACATCCCCAGCGAGAATATCATAGTACGCGGCTGTTTCATGAAAAACGGTCATGGCGGTGTAGTCATCGGCAGCGAAATATCCGGTGGTTACCGTAACCTGTTCGTAGAGAACTGCCGCATGGACAGCCCGGATTTGGATCGCGTAATCCGCATCAAGACCAGTACTTGCCGAGGCGGACTGATAGAAAATGTATTTGTGCGTAACGTCACTGTCGGCCAGTGTCGCGAAGCCGTACTCCGCATCAATCTGCAATACGAAAACCGTGAAAAGTGTAACCGTGGCTATGCTCCTACCGTACGCAACGTACACCTCAAAAATGTAACCTGCGAAAAGAGTAAGCTCGGTGTCCTCATCATCGGACTCGACGATGATAAACACGTTTATAACGTAAGTGTGGAAGACTCCCGCTTTAACAATGTGGAAAAAGGCGGTAATCAAATAAAAGGAGCAAAAGACATTACGTTCAAGAATTTGTATATAAACGGAGAACTTGTAAAGTAAGACAACCACATTTTCATATAGTTCAGCCCGGAACCTTTACATTGTGACAAAAAGCAATAAAGATTCCGGGCTATTTATTCCCCTTGTTTTCTTATTTTTAGCAAATAAGTTGCATATTGTCTTTAAATAAAAACTATCTTTGTACTTCAATAATCCGGAACTCAGAATGATATGGAGCAATTAAATACCATAAAAGAGCTTATCAATCAGGGAAATGTAGAGCAGGCTATCCTCCAGCTTGACGAAATACTTCAAACCGATTTTCCCGAAAAAGACGAAGCCTATTACCTCCGGGGGAATGCTTACCGCAAGCAGAGCAACTGGCAGCAGGCGCTGAATAACTACCAATATGCCATTGACCTCAATCCGGACAGTCCCGCCCGGCAAGCCCGCAACATGGTGATGGATATTCTGAACTTCTTTCATAAGGATATGTACAATCAATAAATAAAAGAACGTAAATTATGGCAAAAATCAAAGGAGCAATCGTAGTAGACACCGAACG